>Ga0214249_1000071_pt1 | contig 50120 bp, 43 predicted proteins | sample TroBogypolimnion_17_FD_153087 | JGI IMG/M metagenome (GOLD analysis project Ga0214249, IMG submission 153087) | Freshwater microbial communities from Trout Bog Lake, WI - 23JUN2009 hypolimnion | ecosystem: Environmental > Aquatic > Freshwater > Lake > Hypolimnion/Profundal zone | place: Trout... | reverse complement strand
GCCTATGCTGAAGATTCGGAATCTGGAGGCGGGATACGGCAAGTTGAGGGTGTTGAAAAACATCTCCATGCATGTGGACTCCGGCGAGATTGTCACTATCATAGGGGCAAACGGTGCAGGGAAAACGACGCTTTTGTCCGTTATCGCAGGACTTTTGAAGCCAGTGGGCGGTGAGATTGACTTTAAGGGCCGGAATCTGCGGACCCTGTCCGCCTCCCGAATACCGGCCTTGGGCTGCGTGATGGTGCCGGAAGGCCGCCAGGTCTTTTCCTCCATGTCGGTGGAGGAAAATCTGCTGCTGGGGGGGCATGTGATAAGGAGAGAAGGAAGCCGGGCCCTGCAGGAACTCCTGCAGCAGCAATATGACCGCTTTCCCATCCTCCGCGAGCGTAGAAAACAGCTTGCCGGTACCCTTTCGGGGGGCGAGCAGCAGATGCTGGCCATGGGCAGGGCCTTGATGTCCAGGCCGTCTCTGGTGATGATGGACGAACCGTCCACCGGGCTTGCCCCGCTCATCATCAAGGGGATTTTCGAGATCATTGTCCGCCTGCGCCAGGAGGGCAACACAGTGCTGCTCATCGAACAGAACGCCAAGGCAGCGCTGGGGATTTCCGACAGGGGCTATGTCCTGGAGACGGGAAAGGTGATCATCCAGGGGCCGTCCCCGGATCTGCTGGAGAACAGGGATGTCCAGCGGGCCTATCTGGGGCGGGATAAAATTGACGAGGAACGGCGGTAAAACAGGAAAAATTGGCCTTGAGGCTGTTTTTATACTACAGTACGAAGGGCGCGAGCTTGAATTGCTGATTGTGAATGCCGCTCTCAACATCCATCATCTTCATCGGATACACAGGATGACGTGGATATTAAATTCAATTTACAGAGTATTTTTAACTGAAAATCATGTTTTGGGAACCGGAAAAAGAATGTCTGTCCAGAGATGATCTGGAACAGCTGCAATTGGAGAGGCTGCAGTCCACCCTGTACAGGGTTGGGACGCATGTTCCTTTTTATCGTAACAAATTCAACGCATTGAAGGTTGATTTTGAATCTTTCAACTCGCTTGACGATCTGCGGAGGCTTCCGTTTACGATGAAGCAGGACCTGCGCGACAATTACCCATACGGCCTGTTTGCGGTGCCGCTCAGGGATATTGTCCGGGTGCACTCCTCTTCGGGAACCACCGGGATGGCCACGGTGGTGGGCTATACCCGGAACGATATCAAGACATGGTCGAATCTCGTTGCCCGCATCCTCTGCTGTGCCGGAGTCACTGCCGATGATGTTATCCAGATCGCCTTCGGCTATGGCCTCTTTACCGGCGGCTTCGGTCTGCACTACGGGGCGGAACGGCTGGGCGCATCGGTCATCCCGATCTCGTCGGGCAATACCAAACGCCAGATCCAGATCATGCAGGATTTCAAGACCACGGCCCTGGTCTGCACCCCGTCCTATGCGTTGAAGATGGCCGACGTGATGATGGATATGGGCATCAACCCCCATGGCCTGTCCCTGCGGTACGGCCTTTTCGGCGCCGAGCCCTGGTCCGAGGCCATGCGGGCCGAGATCAACGAGCGGCTGGGGATCAGAGCGTCGGATAACTATGGGCTCTCCGAGGTCATGGGGCCGGGCGTGGCTGGGGAATGCCAGGAATGCAACGGCCTGCACATCAATGAAGACCATTTCCTGGTCGAAGTCCTGGACCCCAAAACCCTGGAACCGGTGGCTCCCGGCGAGATCGGGGAGTTGGTCATCACCACCTTGACCAAGGAGGCCTTTCCGGTGATCCGCTACCGGACCCGGGATCTGACCCGGCTTCTGCCTGGTCCCTGTCCCTGTGGACGGACCTTGACCCGGATGAGCCGGATACTGGGGCGCACCGACGATATGCTGATCATCAAGGGGGTCAATGTCTTTCCGACCCAGATCGAGGCGGTCCTCTTCGATATCGAAGGGACCGAGCCCCACTACCGGATCATTGTCGAGCGGGAGAATAATGAGGATAAAATCACAGTGATGGTGGAGGTTGTCGAATCCATCTTTTTTGATGAGATGAAAAAACAGCGGGCCTTGATCGAGCAGATCAAACGCCGGCTTGTCTCGGAGTTGGGGATTCATGTCGAAGTCAAGCTGGTGGAAGAAAAAACCCTGGAGCGTTTCGACGGCAAAGGCAGCAGGGTCATCGACAAGCGGCGGCTGTAAATGTAAGGCAGTCTCAAACTCAAATTCTACCCTGTAAGGGATTTTTCTATGCGCAGCGACAACCGTGCCCCGAATAGTCTTCGTCCCGTCTCCATCGTTCGGGATTTTCAGCCCCAGGCGGATGCCTCCATCCTGATCAAGATGGGCAATACCCATGTGGTCTGCGGCGTTTCCGTGGAAGAGGCCGTTCCCCCCTTTCTCAAAGGGAGCGGTCAGGGATGGATCACCGCCGAATACGGCATGCTGCCCTGTGCCACTTCCACCCGAAGCCGCCGCGAGTCGGTGGGCGGCAAGTCGGGCCGGACCCATGAGATTCAGCGTCTGATCGGCCGCAGCCTCAGGATGATGGTGGACCTGGCCGCTATCGGAGAGAGGACCCTGCGGATTGATTGCGATGTGATAAACGCCGATGGCGGCACCCGCACCGCCTCTATTACCGGGGCTTCTCTTGCCGTGCGTAATGCGCTGGGCAGGCTGGTGGTTGACGGCAGGCTGGAAAAGATGCCGGTCATCATGCCCGTTGCCGCCATCTCGGCGGGTGTGGTGGACGGGGTGCCGATGCTCGACCTTGACTACGCCGAGGATTCAAAAGCCGAAGTGGATGCAAACTTCGTCATGACCGGCGACGGCCGCTGGATAGAGATCCAGTCCACCGCTGAGGGTTCGCCTTTCTCCGATGAATCCTTCCAGGCCCTTTCAGCCCTTGCCCGCAAGGGGATCGAAGAACTGTTCGATCTCTGGTAAAAGGAGGTGCGGGCATGCCGAGGGAGACGTGCCGTGGTCAGGAGACCATCAGGGTGATCCTGGGCAGGTGCTGGCCGTAAGGCTTGCTTAGCCCTGCCATGGCGGTTACCCCGCTGTAACGCCGGTACATTACGTCCTCCGCGCCAGGGCGGAGATTGTTGAAGACCAGACCGAAAACTATTTGCATTCATATCTCCTGCACGGATATAATAAATCAGAGAAACCAATAGAAATGGAACGTATTCCGGGAAGCTGATCGCCAGGGAATGTTCTTTTTCCCTTCAGCATCGTCCTTCCCCTTCCTGTTGTAGCGCTATCCTCCTGCAGTCAGGAGTCCGGCAAAATCTGCGCCTGCCAGGGCCTGTCAGAAACCTCTCGGCGAGAACCTGTCGCCTGTTGTCTTTCCGCTCATGTACAAAAAGGAGAGTCCCTATGAAAAACGAGGGGGTGCATCCCGAAAGCGGTGGCAAGGAGTCTTCGAAACCCGTAGAAGATCATCGGCTGCGTCTGGTGAATCGGACCATGCAGCTGTACAGGAACGAGTCCCATGCCTTAATTGAGACGCTGCATGCCGTTCAGGAATCCTTCGGATATCTGGAAGAGGGTGTCCTGAAGCATGTCGCGAATACGTTGAAGGTCCCGCTCAGCAGGGTCTATGCGGTGGCGACTTTCTATCACTCGTTTACCCTGAAGCCGCCGGGAGAGCATACCTGCGTGATCTGCCTGGGAACGGCCTGCTATATCGGCGGATCCGGGGCGATCATCGATGCCATCCATGAAGAGGTCGGCATCGCCTCCGGTGAGACTTCGCCGGACGGCAAAGTCTCGCTGCTGGTTGCCCGGTGCCTGGGGTCCTGCGGACTGGCCCCGGCAGGCGTCTTTGACGGTGAGGTGACCGGTAAGCTGAACTCGGCGCACGTCCTTGAGACCATAGGGAGGTGGCGGACTCATGAATATTGAAGATCTGCATCAGATTGCCAGGATGGAACAGACCCAGCGGGAGGGATTCCAGCACCGGATCAATGTCTGCGTTGCGGCGGGATGCCTGTCCTGCGGCAGCGGCCAGTTGAAAGAGGCGCTGGAGAAGGAGGTCAGCAGACGCGGGCTTGACAACTGGTGCAAGGTCAAGGGGGTCGGCTGCCTGGGGCTCTGCACTGCAGGCCCGCTGGTCTCTCTGGAGACAGCCGGAACCTATTACCAGAGCGTGAAGATCTCTGATGTCTCGGACATTCTGGAGGCCCTGGGAGGCAAGCCCGTCAGCCGCCTGGTCTGCCCCGTGGATACGGCTTTTTTTCAGCGTCAGGTCCGGATCGTCTCGGAGAACTGCGGCAGGATAGACCCTGAGCGCATCGAGGAGTATATGGCGGAATCCGGCTACGAGGGCCTCTCTCTTGCCCTCAGCCAGATGAGTCCGCAGGAGGTGATCGAGGAGGTCTCCCGCAGCGGTCTGCGGGGTAGGGGCGGGGCCGGCTTTCCCACCGGATTGAAATGGACCGCCGTCTCCAAGGCGGCCGGTCCGACAAAATTCATCGTCTGCAATGCCGATGAAGGGGATCCCGGGGCCTTTATGGATCGCTCGGTGCTGGAAAGCGACCCTCACCGGGTGATTGAGGGCATGACCGTAGCCGGGTATGCCACCGGCGCAAGCCAGGGCTTCATCTATGTCCGCGCCGAATATCCGCTGGCCGTCAAGCGCGTGCGGCTGGCCCTTTCCCAGGCGGAACACATGGGGGTGCTCGGAAACAACATCTTCAATACCTCCTTCAACTTCACTATCAAAGTCCGTCTCGGCGCGGGAGCCTTCGTCTGCGGCGAAGAGACCGCACTGATCGCCTCTATCGAAGGGCGCATGGGGCGTCCCCGCCCACGGCCGCCATTTCCGGCCGAGTTCGGCCTCTGGGAGCATCCGACGCTGATCAACAATGTGGAAACCTTTGCCAATATTCCACCCATCATCCGGAAGGGAGGGCGATGGTTTGCAGGCATTGGCACGGAAAAGAGCAAAGGGACTAAAGTCTTCGCGCTGGCCGGGAAAATTATAAACACAGGGCTCATCGAAGTCCCCATGGGGACGCCCCTGCGTGATATCGTCTATGATATCGGCGGCGGCATTCCCCAGGGCAAGCGCCTGAAGGCAGTGCAGACCGGTGGACCCTCGGGGGGATGTATCCCTGAGCGGTTTCTGGACATGCCCGTTGATTACGAATCGCTGGCCAAGGTCGGCTCCATCATGGGATCGGGCGGCATGATCGTGATGGACGAGACGTCCTGCATGGTGGATGTGGCCAGATTTTTCATGGAATTCTGCAAGTCCGAATCCTGCGGGAAATGTGCGCCCTGCCGGGTTGGGACGAGGCAGATCTACGATATCCTCAGCAAGATAACGGCAAATCAGGGCAGCCCGGAGGATCTGGCCATGCTGGAGGATCTCTGCGACCTGATGAAGTCCACCAGCCTCTGCGGACTGGGGCAGAGCTCCCCCAATCCGGTGTTGACGACTTTGCAGTATTTCCGTGAAGAATATCTGTCCCATATCCATGATAAGAATTGTCTCGCAGGGGCCTGCAAGTCCTTAAGGGAGGCCAAATGAAAGATCATTCCAGGACAAATGTCCGCTCGGACCTGAACCCGTCGCGTCTGTTGACCTTCAGAATCGATGATCGTGATGTCAGCGCCCACGAGAATGAATCCATTCTGACCGTTGCCCGGCAGAACGGGATAACGATCCCGACCTTGTGCCATCTTGACGGCCTGTCGGAACGCGGGGCCTGCAGATTGTGCATCGTCGAAATCAAGGGGATCAACAAACTGCTCCCCGCCTGCGTCACCTTTCCCCGGCAGGATATGGAGGTGATCACCGCCTCCGAGAGGGTGGTCGGCTACCGGAAGAAAATTCTCGAGCTTCTCTTCACCGAACGCAACCATGTCTGTGCCGTCTGCGTTTCCAACGGACACTGCGAGTTACAGAATCTCGCCGTGGAACTTGGCGTGTCCCATGTCCGCTACCCCTATCTCTACCCGCACCTTGCCGTCGATGCCTCGCACAGCCGCTTTTCCGTCGATCACAATCGGTGCGTGCTCTGCCTGCGATGCGTCAGGGTCTGCGATGAGATCGAAGGGGCGCACACCTGGGATATCATGGGGCGCGGGATCACGTCCCAGGTCATAACCGACCTCAACCAGCCCTGGGGGAGTTCGGAGACCTGCACGGGATGCGGGAAATGCGTCCAGGTCTGTCCGACCGGAGCCTTGTCGGAGAAGGGCAAATCGGTGGCGGAGATGATAAAGCGCCGCCAGTTCTTGCCGTATCTGCAGATGATGAGAGGGAGGCAGGATACATCATGGACAAAATAGCGCTTGCGACGACGTGGCTGGACAGCTGTTCCGGATGTCATATGTCTCTCCTTGATATCGATGAGGCCCTCATCGGCCTTGCAGCCCAGGTGGAGATCCTCTTTGGTCCGCTGGTGGACAACAAGATCTTTCCCGATCATGTGGACGTGACCCTGGTGGAAGGGGCGGTGGGCAGCGAGGCGGACAAAAAAAATATTCTGATGATCCGGGAGCGCAGCAGGATCCTGGTGTCTTTCGGGGATTGCGCGGTCACCGCCAATGTGCCGGGGATGCGCAACAGGCACGCGGTTGCGGATGTCCTTGCCCGTGCCTATATCGAAAATGCCGACCCTGCGGCACCTCTGAGCTGCGGTGCACAGGCCGGGAAGGGGAGTATTGAATTTCAGGTCGTTCCCGCCCTCTGTTCGAAGGTAAGGCCGGTGCACGAATTTGTCCCGGTGGATGTCTTTCTTCCCGGTTGTCCGCCGCCGCCGGAGGCGATTCTTTATCTCCTCTCCGAACTTCTGGCCGGGCGCAGCCCGGATATGAGCGGAAAAACCCGTTTCGGGGCCTGAGAAATGCAATGATACGTATCTTTTGGGAGGAAAAATAATGGCAGAGACCATCACCATCGAACCGATAAGCCGGATAGAAGGCCATGGGAAGATTACCATCATCCTCGATGACGATGGCCAGGTCAGCGATGCCCGCTTTCATGTGACCCAGTTCAGGGGTTTTGAAAAGCTCTGTGAAGGCAGGCCCTATTATGAAATGCCCTCCATCACCGAGAGGATTTGCGGCATCTGCCCGGTCAGCCATTCGCTGGCCTCGGGCAAGGCCTGCGATGCCGTGCTGGGCGTCCATCCTCCCAAGACCGCGACGATGCTCAGGCGTCTGCTCAACTGCGGTGAATTCATCCAGTCGCACGCGCTGAGTTTTTTTTACCTCTCCTCGCCGGACCTGCTTCTGGGCATGGATTCCGATCCTGCAAAACGCAATATAGTCGGATTGATTGAGGCCTATCCCGAGATGGCCAAAAACGGGATCCGGCTTCGGAAGATCGGACAGCAGATCATCGAGATGGTCAGCGGCAAGCGCATCCATTCAGCCTGGGTGGTCCCAGGCGGCGTCAATGCCTCCCTGAGTGTGGAGCATCGTGAGACGATAGTGCAAATGATTCCGGAGGCCTTGGATATCATTACCGGAACCCTTTTGATGTTCAAGAAGACCCTTGAGCAGCATCGGGAGGAAATTCAGACCTTTGCCAATTTCCCGACCTTCTTCATGGGCATGGTCAATGACCAGGGGAACCTCGAGCATGTCACCGGCAGGCTTCGCATCATCGATGCCAAAGGGCATATCGTGGCCGACGGAATCGATCCTGCAGACTATCAGGAGCATATCGCCGAGGCCTTTGAGCCTTGGTCCTATCTGAAGTTTCCCTATTACAAGCCCATGGGCTTTCCAGCCGGGATCTACCGGGTGGGGCCTGCCGCCAGGCTTAATGTCTGCAACGGCTGCGGCACGGAGTTGGCCGACCAGGAATGGGCGGAATTCAGGGACCTGGAGCGGGGGCCGGTCATGAGTTCGTTTTTCAATCACTATGCCAGGCTGATCGAGATTCTTTTCTGCATCGAGACCATGCAGGAACTGCTGCATGATCCCGCCATCCTCGCTTCCCGGATACGGGCCGTCGCCCAGCCGAATTTCCCCGAAGGAGTCGGCTGCGTCGAGGCGCCGCGGGGAACGCTGATCCATCATTACCGCGTCGATGAAAACGGCCTGATGACCTGGGCCAATCTGATCGTCGCCACCGGTCATAACACCATGGCCATGAGCCGCGGCGTGCTCCAGGTCGCCAAACGCTTTATCACCGGCACGTCTGTCTCCGAAGGGGCATTGAACCGGGTGGAAGCCGTGATCCGGGCCTTCGACCCCTGTCTGAGCTGTTCGACCCATGCACTCGGGCAGGCACCCTTTTCCTTCCGTTTTATGAAGGCCGACGGCACGATTCTCCGGGAGATAGAGGGAGAGGAAGAACATTCTCTCCGTCTCAAACGGCAGTTCAACCCATCGGCAGTGGCGAAGCGCTGACCTGAAGGGCCAGTTCTTCAGGCTGGTAGCGGATATGGGCGAAGAGAAAGCCCTCCAGATCCTGACAGCGGCGGAAATTTTTTCTGATGAGGGCGTGATGGATATCGTTATTGCTGCCGTAGCGCTCAATTATGTATTCGAGACGAATGTCAAGCGAGACAACCTGATCATGCAGTACCCTCTTATCGGCGTAGTAGACCACCTCTTTGGCTGAAAAAATCCCTCTTTTATATCGATCCACCAGAAAATCGGCAAGAATCACATGCTCACGGACGATGTCGCTGATTTCCGGGTAGCCCAGCTCCGTGCAGATGGCGCTGCCGACCAGTGTGTGGTCGCAGGAGGTCTTGATGCACTGGGTCTTGGCGATATCATGCAGGAGGGCGCCTGCGATCACCAGATCCCTGGGCGGCAATACCTTTCCTGGATGCATGCCGTCCAGCAGGGCCTGTGCTGTCCGGGCTACCATGATGGAATGGTCCCGAATGTTGCTGAGCATTTCAAACTCGTCCATCAGGGACAGGCAGCGGCTTACGGATGGGCTTGCGCTCATGAGCGACGGCTCCGGTTTTTTTTCATCGGCCGCTCAGCTCATGGACCGCGTCCACGGCGCACCTCGCCTGGTCGGGAGGGGTGAACTGGTGAATGCCGTGGCCGAGGTTGAAGATGTAGCCGTGGGCATCGGCTGCGGCATCGAGCAGGCGTTTTATCCGGGCCTTGAGCTCAGTTGCAGGCAGCATCAGCGCAAAGGGATCGAGGTTGCCCTGGATGGCCTTCCGTCCGACGCGCCTGATGGCGTCCCGGATATTGATCCGCCAGTCGATGCCCAGGACATCGGCTCCGGAAAGGACGGCTAGATCCAGCAGCGTGGCACCGTTGTTGGCAAAGTAGATGAGGGGAAGCCCCGTATCCTTGAGGCCCGCGACGATCCGCTGCACGTAGGGCAGGGCGAACTCCTCGAAATCGCAGGGGGCCAGAATCCCTGCCCAGGAGTCGAAGATCTGCAGGGCCTGGGCCCCTGCTTCGGCCTGGGCCTTAAGGTAAGACAGCGTACAGAGGGTGATCTTCTCCATCAAACCGTGGAAGAGCCGGGGCTGGGTGAACATCATCTTCTTCGTCTCCCAGAAGGTCTTGGACGAGCCGCCCTCGATGAGGTAGGTCGCGCAGGTGAAGGGGGCCCCGGCAAATCCTATGAGCGGTACCTTGAGTTCCTTTCGCAGCAGCCGGATGGTCTGCATTACAAATCCCATGGCCTCCTCGGGATCCGGGATGATAAGCCGGTCAAGTCCAGCCTGATCCCGGATGGTCTGATAGAAGACCGGGCCGCGTCCCTCGTTGAACTCAAGCCCCGCCCCCATGGCCTCCATGGGGATCAGGATGTCCGAGAACAGGATGGCTGCGTCCATATCAAGGCGGTTGACGGGCTGCAGCGTCACCTCGACGCAGAGTTCAGGCGTCTTGCACAGGTCGAGAAAGGAGATGCCGCCTCGGACCTTCTGGTATTCCGGCAGGTAGCGTCCGGCCTGGCGCATCATCCAGACAGGCGTATAGTCTGTCTTTTCCCCACGGCATGCTTGCAGAAAGGTTGTATTCATAGAAGACCATTTGGGCTTGAAAAATAATTAAGGGGAAGAGATGTTTTCCCTGTTGCCGGAGGACCTGCCGACGTGTGCGGGTCTGTGGCTGCAGAAAGGTTCCTGGGCCAGATAGTCGCCGGTCATCGCATAGGCCCTGGCCCGGCAGCCGCCGCAGACCTGCAGATATTCGCATATGCCGCAGTTTCCTTTATACCCTTTAAAGTTGCGGAGTTCCATGAACAATTTTGAATTCTCCCAGATCTCCTTGAAAGAGGAAGAGAAAATATTGCCGGCCGATTTCGGGAAATAGCTGCAGGGCAGCACGTCGCCGTCAACATTGATCAGGCAGATCAACTGGCCGGCAAGACAGCCTTTAGAGCCGCCGGTGGAGAAATTCAGATTGCGCCGTTTAAACTTCGCCCCCTCTTCCTTGGCCTTCTGACGGACGATCCGGTAATAATGGGGCGCACAGGTGGGCCGCATCAGGATTTCGGTCTCTTCCTTCTCCTGGGCGTAATGCCATTCGAGAATCTCATCATAGAGTTTCTCCGGGACCAGTTCATCCATAATCTCCTCTCCCCGGCCGGTGGGGACTATCATGAACATGTACCAGGCCGTGGCGCCCAGACTTTTGACCAGATTGAAGATCTCAGGGATCTCGCTGCTGTTTCTGGAGGTGAACGAGGAGTTGATCAGAAAAGGAATGCCGTGTTCGCGAAAGAGGCTGATGGCCCGCATGGTGCCGTCAAAGGCGCCGGCCTGATTGCGGAAATCGTCATGCGTCGTGGCGCAGGCCCCGTCCAGGCTCAGGGAAACCATTTTGATGCCAGTCTCAATGATCTTACCGCAGACCTCGTCGGTCACCAGGGTTCCGTTGGTGGCGAGGCACATCCGCAGGCCTTTGTCCGTACCGTAGCGGGCGATGTCGAAGACATCCTCGCGCAGCAGGGGTTCGCCGCCGGACAACACGATGACGGGGCTTGCGTACGATGCGATATCGTCGAGGATTTCTTTGGCCTGGGCAAGGCTGAAGTCGGGATGGTTCTGCACCGTAAGCTCTGAGGAGGACCTGCAATGCACGCATTTCAGGTTGCACCGGCGGGTAATTTCCCAGGCCAGCCATTTTGCTTCAAATTCCATATATGCGCTCCGCTGATGCGAAAAGACTGAGGGTTGTCTGCTGGCTGCGATACGACAGGATTTTTTATAGCAGATACTGCCTTTTTTCGCAATCCCGTCCGTGCTCTACGCCATCCTGCATCGCGGACCGGCCCCGCGGCGGAGACGAAAAAACGCCCGGAATGGGTTTCCGGGCGGGAACCGGTCAAGCAATCGCTTTCGGCATGCAAATATCCGATTCCTCGGTTGCAATTCTGCCGCATGTTTGACAGGAAAACTTCATTGCCGTAAGTTTTTCTTTGCAGACATGATTGACGCTGACATCGTCCGTTCCGCAGTAGGAACAGGAAATTTTTTCAGTGGTCGGATTGCAGAGATGACCGGGGTCGTCGGCTACAGCGCCACAGTTTTTGCATGTATGTGCCATAAGAAATCTCCTTTGAAAGTGTGATGATGAATCTTTTTTCTTCAGATTGAGATCATATCATCTCCGCCTCAGCGGAAAATCCGAAAAGGCGGTTCTCTCACTGGACCCGACGGGGATGATTTTCCGGTATTCACCGGGGTCTAGAGATGAAACTAAGATGTGCTGAGGCCCTTGTCAATACAGACTTCTTTCCTCATAATCCGGACGTTTGAGGTGGCAGAGACACGTCTGTGCGGATGATTTTGTGCAGACGGCGACAGAAGTGTAACTATTTTATTGCGATAAGAAAAAGGATTGGGTACACTTCTATAATGATGAGGAGTTTTTCTGTTTCAGATAGTTTTCTCTCTTCAATTTTCTGGCTCATGCCTTATATTTTTTGATGCCGTTCAATCCTTTTGATCAACACTGGAAAAGGAACCGGTGCTCAGTGAGGAGACAGTCTCCAAGCGTTCAGAAAATTGGAGTGCGTGTTTTGCCGATTGTGAAAATCAGCAACCAATCTCGGTGAGCGCCCCTTGTGCTGCTCACATTTTAGGGAACCGGCAGTGGCAAACTGGACTTGTAGGCGTTTTTGCAGTGGTAATTCCGGTCCGGGCAACTTCCGGACTGTTAACCGGGGTGTACAGGAAGGGACCCTGGTATTTTAAAAATGGTCCTTGGGGACCACGTACAAAGGAGTAGTTGAAATGGCTGAAGGAACGGTAAAATGGTTTAATGATTCTAAGGGCTTTGGATTTATTGAGCAGGATGGGGGCAAAGATGTTTTCGTCCATTATTCCGCCATTCAGGGCGACGGTTTCAAATCTTTGAAGGAAGGGGAAAGAGTTCGTTTTGAGGTCGTGGATGGTGCCAAAGGCCCAGCTGCCGAGAAGGTTGTCAAGATTTAATTTCTGACAGTTCGTATGTCTCCAAAACCTGGAGACCGGCGATACCAGTCATTAGCCCCCTGTCGGCCCACGCCGGTTTGGCAGGGGGATTATATTTTTTTGGAAAGAGAGCGACTATGCATATAGCCGCTTTTTTTGTCTTATTTCAATTCTCAATCAAGTGATAAAAGCTGCGCTGTGTGGCTCCATGACGTACTCGTCTGAACTGTTTTGCCGCATCTCGCGCGCTTGCAGGTTTTTTATCTTGATAAAAGAAGGGGATTGCTGACCTGTTTGCCTTGCGATTTATCCGGGGGAATAGGTTTTTTCTTTTAAGATGAGGCCTGACGGCGCGGACTTGTCAAGAGTTGAGCAGGGTTTTTTCAGAAGTGCTGAACAGGATGCTGTTTTTTCGCGGTATCCCCCTGTGGATACAAGGTACACAAAGGAGAGTTACCCATGAAAAAATGGGACATAGACAACGCAGCTGAGCTCTACGGGATCAATCACTGGGGTGCCGATTATTTTACCATCAGCGAGAGCGGGGACGTGGTCGTCACGCCTTTCGGCCGGAATAACGGGCCGGGGATCAGCCTGTACTCCATAGCCAGGGAAGTGGAGGAACGGGGGATGTCCATGCCCGTTCTCTTGCGGGTGGAAAATATCCTCGGCTCCCAGATCAAGCTGCTGCACGAAACCTTCCGGAAGGTGATTCGCGAGACCGCATATACCGGCGAGTATAAAGGAGTTTACCCGATCAAGGTGAATCAGCAGGAGCAGGTCCTGGAGGCGGTGACGGAGTTCGGCCGGGAATACAACCATGGCCTTGAGGCAGGCAGCAAGTCGGAGTTGATCGCCGCCATCTCCATGCTCAACAACCGCAACTCCTGCCTGATCTGCAATGGCTATAAGGATGAAGAGTTCATCGATCTGGGCCTGTACGCGATCAAGATGGGCTTTCAGTGCTTCTTCGTAGTCGAGGTCCCCGGGGAAATCGACCTGATCATAGAACGGGCGAAGTATCTGGGCGTCAAGCCGTATCTGGGGCTGCGCATCAAGCTGTCGACCCAGGCTGAGGGGCACTGGACGGAATCCGGCGGCGACGCCAGCGTTTTCGGTCTGAACATGAGCCATGTGGTGGATGTCCTGGATCGCCTGAAGGAGGAGGAAATGCTCGATTGCCTGCAGCTTCTCCATTACCACATCGGCTCGCAGATCCCCAATATCCGCGACATCCGCGCCGGCGCAATGGAGGCCTGCCGGATCTATGAAGAGCTGGTCAATGAAGGGGCGAACATGTCCTTCATCGACTTCGGCGGCGGTCTTGCCGTCGACTACGACGGCTCGCAGACCAATTTCTCCTCCAGCCGTAACTACAGCATCGAAGAATACTGCTACGATATCGTCGAGTCCATTATCACGATACTCGGGAAAAATAAGATCCCGCATCCGACTATCATCACAGAATCCGGCCGGGCCATCGTCGCCTATTATTCGGTGCTGCTCTTCAATATCCTGGACGTGTCGTCCCATGTGCCGCCGCCTATCCCCGAGAATATCCTGCCGTCTCCAAACGGCCTGGTGGAGAACCTGCTCAGCACCTACGAGATGGTGTCGCCCAAGGATATCCAGGAGTGCTGCAACGATGCCCTGTACTACCGCAATCAGGCCCGCCAGCTCTTCAAGCATGGGCAGATCAACATCCGCGAGCGGGCGCTGGCCGAGAACCTGGTGCGCCATATCCTGATCAAGATCTCCGAGGTCGGAGCAAAGCTCGATCATATCCCTAAGGATGTCTCGGAGATCAGCAAGCTGCTCTATGATGTCTATTACGGAAATTTCAGCCTCTTTCAATCGTTGCCCGATGTCTGGGCCATTGATCAGATCTTTCCGATCATGCCCATTCACCGTCTCAAGGAACGGCCCGTCCATCCGGCGATCATCTCCGACATCACCTGCGACTGCGACGGCAAGATCGACTCCTTTCCCGATTATTCCCATGAGAAAAAGGCCCTGATGCTGCATGATCTCAAGGACGATGAGGAATACTACCTGGGGGTCTTTCTGGTCGGGGCCTATCAGGAGACGCTTGGCGATCTGCATAATCTTTTCGGCGATACAAACGTCGTGTCCATCCATGCCCAGGAAGACGGTTCCTATCAGTTTATCCGCGAGCTTGAAGGCGATTCGGTCTCGGATGTCCTGGGATATGTGGAATACGATGTCCGTTCTATCAAGAACAAGATCAAGCTGCTGGCTGAGGATTCCATTCAGAAGGGTTTTATAACCGCCAAGGAACGAAAATCCATTCTTCGCAGTTTTGACGAGGGTCTGCGCGGCTATACCTATTTTGAGAAAGAATAAGAATAATTTCAGGTTTATATGAAAGTCTCTTTATAACCTGGCTATGCCATACTGAAATGACAAGCTTTCATGTTTCATTGACGCTGGTCACTCTGGTCCAGCCATGCTGGTTAGAAACAATAGGAGGAAATCCATGTCTCGGGTATTGATTATCGGTGCAGGCGGTGTCGGCAACGTAGTGGTGAAAAAGTGTGCGCAGCATCCGGATGTCTTCAAGGAGATCTGTCTGGCCAGCCGGACCAGGGAAAAGTGCGACGCCATAGCCGCCGACATCAAAAGACTCTACGGCATTACCATTACCACCGCCGGGGTGGATGCCGACAAGGTGCCGGAACTGGTGGCGCTGCTCAATGAATACAGGCCTGAGCTGGTAGTCAATGTGGCGTTGCCCTATCAGGACCTGACCATCATGGACGCCTGCCTGATAGCGGGGGTCAATTATCTCGATACCGCCAATTACGAACCAAAGGATCAGGCCCATTTCGAGTACAGCTGGCAGTGGGCCTATCAGGAGCGTTTTCGCGAGAAGGGCCTGATGGCCGTGCTTGGCTGCGGGTTTGACCCTGGCGTGACCAATGTCTTCTGCGCCTATGCCCAGAAACACCTCTACGATTCCATCCGGACCATCGACATCCTCGACTGCAACGCCGGCGACCATGGCCATCCCTTCGCCACCAACTTCAACCCCGAGATCAATATCCGGGAGGTGACCCAGACTGTCAGACACTGGCAGAAGGGGCAGTGGCTGGAAACCCCGGCCATCTTGAACGATGGCTGCGTCCATTTCACCTTCGATTATCCGGTGGCGGGACCCAAGGAAAGCTATCTGCTCTACCATGAGGAGATGGAATCGTTGGTCAAGCACATCAGGGGGCTTGAACAAATCCGTTTCTGGATGACCTTTTCGCAGCCCTATATCACCCATCTTCAGGTACTGGAAAATGTCGGGATGACCCGGATCGACCCGGTGGACTTCGAGGGGCGGAAGATCGTGCCGCTGCAGTTTTTGAAGGCCCTGCTTCCCGATCCGGGCTCCCTGGGAGAGAACTATACCGGCAAGGCGGTAATCGGCTGCGTCTACGATGGTCTCAAGGACGGGAAACAGAGCCGCAAATATATCTATAATGTCTGTGATCACGCCGAGGCCTACCGTGAGGTCCAGGCACAGGCGGTCTCCTACACAACCGGCGTTCCTGCGATGATCGGGGCCATGATGATGCTTACGGGAATCTGGAAGGGAACGGGTGTTTTCAACGTGGAGCAACTCGATCCCGATGCTTTCATGGAGGCCCTGAACGTCTGCGGGCTTCCCTGGCAGGTCGTGGATTTCACCGGCAGGCTGCCGGAATAGATGGCCGACAGGGACAAAATGGCGCTGGCCGATTTTCCGGCGCGGATCACGGCGCAGGTCGAGACACCCGGCTATCTTATCAGCGAAGAGGTTGTCGGGAGGAACTGCGCCTTGCTGGATAGTGTTCAGCAGCGTACCGGGGCCAGGATCCTGCTGGCCATGAAGGCCTTCGCCCTGCCGGCCCTTTTCCCGCTGATCAGCAGGACACTGCACGGGGTCTGCGCCAGCGGCCCTATCGAGGCACGGATGGGCCGCGAGGATTTCGGGCGTGAGGTGCATACCTATGCGCCCGCGTATACCGAGGGGCAGATGGAGCGTGTGATCCGCTATTCCGACCATATCCTCTTCAATTCCATAGCCCAGTGGCACAGGCATCGCGGGCGGATTGCAGCGGCGGGCAGACCCATCGAGGTCGGCCTGCGGGTGAACCCCGGTCATTCCGAGGTCGAACATGATATCTACAATCCCTGCCTTCCGGGTTCGCGTTTCGGCCTGCAGGCACGGGATCTTGAGGGAGTGGATCTGACGGGCGTAAGCGGGCTGCATTTTCACGCCCTCTGCGAACAGAATGCCGACGTGCTGGAGCGGGTCCTTGCGAGTTTCGAGGACCGTTTCGGAGCCTATCTGCCGCAGATGAGCTGGGTGAATTTCGGAGGCGGCCATCACATCACCAGAGACGGCTACGATAGGGAGCTGCTCTGTTCCCTTATCATCGATTTCAAGAAAAGATACAATAATATCCAAGTGTACCTGGAACCTGGCGAGGCGGTTGTCCTGAATGCCGGTGTCTTTGTCACCAAGGTTCTGGACATCATCGACAACGGGTTGCAGATCGCCATTGTCGATTCCTCGGCCGAGACCCATATGCCCGATGTGATGGCCATGCCCTATCGTCCGGAGATCATCGGCGCCGCCCAACCCGGCGAGCTGCCCTACACCTACAGACTGGGAGGGATCTCCTGTCTCGCCGGAGACAGTATCGGCGATTATTCGTTCGATCGTCCCTTGAAACCCGGAGACCGTCTGGTGCTCCTTGACATGGCCTTGTATTCGTTTGTAAAAAACACTACCTTCAACGGCGTCGAACTGCCGTCGCTTCTCACCTTTCAACCGGGATCGGATCAAATTACCGTGGTGAGGCGCTTTGGCTATGAAGACTACAGGAACAGACTTTCGTGAGGGCTTTCAGTGCAGTATCATTATGTGAAAATATGTCAGAGAAATAGCTATTCAGAATGTAGCCGCCCAGACGGGTCAGGCCGGGAATTTTGGTCCGGCTGCATTCATCAGCAGGGGATAGAAACTCATATTTGCAAAGAAGTATCATCACTCAATTCAGAGGAGGAATTTCCATGCAAGATCGACGTGATTTTTTAAAGACAACTGTTGCGGCAGCCTCGGTACTGGCCATCAGCTCGGTTCCCCGCGCCTTTGCTGCTGAAAAACCCAAGTACACGAATATTATCTTCACCAAGGAAAATCAGGGCAGATGGGAGGGAAAAGCCGCCATTCATGTGCCGCAGGTGACGGTAACCGGTTCCAAGGTCGAGGTGGTGACAAATCACCCGATGTCCAGTGAGCATTATATCGTCAGGCACACCCTGGTCCTGGAAGACGGAACCTTTATCGGCGCCAAGACCTTCACCCCGGCGGACAAACCGGAATCAAGCTATGAACTTCCCGCAGGCTATAAGGGTAAGTTCTATGTTACCAGTTTCTGCAATCTGCACGACTTCTGGCTGACCGAGAGCAAGGCCTGAGAAAACTCGCCGGCGGCTGTGCCGTGACTGAGCCCCCCGGTTGCCGCCGGTGTCTGTAAAGAAAGAGGGCGGGGAGATTGCTGTAATCCATCTTCATGGCAGCATCCTTCACCAAGCCGGTTTTAAATGGCATGCAGCCGCAGTATTTCCCGATCATATCCAACCTGCTCCCGTGCCGTCGCCTGCTTTTGGCGGCGGCACGGGGAGCTTGCCTTGTTATTTCGCTTTCGGCTTCTTCTCCAGTATTTCCTGGGTCCAGGACATGGCAGCCATGCTCTGCGGAAAACCAATTGTTGTAATAAGCAGCAAAAGGGTATGGGTTATCTCCTCAGGGCTTGCGCCGGCCTGAAGGGCCCTGCGGGTGTGGGAGCAGACGGAGCCCTCCGATTGCCTTGCCGCCGCCGCGGCCAGCTGGATCAGCTGGGAGGTCTTTTCATCCAGAGGGCCTGCAGTCCTGATGATGGTGCCGAGATTTTCAACGGCGCTGAATACTTCAGGATAACGTTTGTTGGCTTTCTTGTAAAATGAGGGCTTGCTTGTTTTGCTTGTATCTGGCATGGCTGCCTCCTTTGCTGTTGAAGAAAATCCTTGGTGAGCGGGTTTTTTCTGTTTGTCCGGTTGCGGGAATGGGCGTTTTTTCCGCAGGCTGCGGTTTGGTCTGCCTGCAGGTGCATGCTTCGTGGATCGAAAACACGGGCGGAATGAATAACTCCTGAAGAGATCATAACAGGAAATTGCCTTCGTTTACAACGGAAAAGGGTATCCTGCTTCAGGAGATGCAGGCAAAATGGCGACGGAAGCAGGGCGTAATTTCCTCCGGGGACCTGATGGCGGGGATTGTTTCGTCACCGTCATGGTTTCCGTATCCGTCCTGCATGCCATGTGGCTCTTTTGTCACAATAATGTGTAATAGCTTTCTCTTTTGCAGGATTGTGTTTATAGTAAACTACCAGCTTGAACGCAGGAAGAAAAAAACCAACAGGAGAGGCTGGCCTGTATTTCCCAAGGATAGTGGTCGGAAGATATGACTCTGGTACCAATACAAACACATACTCCGGAAGGAGAGAAGATAATCGCAGGGCTGCTGAACCGTTTCCAGGCCGCTGATTCATCCTGTCAGCGGGCCGTGGAAGAGATCCTGGCGGCGGTAAAGGCGAGAGGGGATGAGGCCCTTATCGAATACGGCAGGCGTTTCGATTCCCCCCTGCTCACGCTGGACCGCCTGCAGGTGAATGCGCGGGAGATGACGGCGGCATACGAGCAGGTTGATGACCAATTCCTGGCGACGCTTGCCAAGGCCATCGACCGGATCGAGACCTTCCACCAGCGGGAGATGGAGGACTCCTGGATGCAGACCAGGGAGGACGGAACCATTGTCGGCCGTCTTGTCAGGCCGGTGGATTCGGCAGGTCTGTATGTACCCGGCGGCCAGGGAGGATCGACACCGCTGGTCTCTTCGGTCCTGATGAATGGAATACCCGCGGCAATAGCCGGGGTCGGCCTGCGGGTGATGGTCACCCCGCCTGATAAGAATGGGAATATCAGCCCGCATCTGCTGGTTGCGGCGCAGGAGATCGGAATTACCGAGATCTATAAGGCCGGTTCCGCCTGGGCCATAGCCGCGCTGGCCTGCGGCACTGCCTCCATTCCCCGGGTAGACGTGATCGTGGGTCCCGGCAACCAGTATGTCACCGAGGCCAAACGTCAGGTCTCCGGGATGGTGCGGATCGACATGATCGCCGGCCCCTCCGAGGTGCTGATTATAGCGGACCGGGATGCAAAGGCGTCCTATATAGCCGCCGACATGCTGGCTCAGGCCGAGCACGATCCACAAGCCCGGGCTGTGGCGGTGGTCACGGATGAGACCCTTGCCGCGGCGATTCCCGGGGAGATTGAACGGCAGTTGGCCGGATTGTCCCGTCAGGATATCGCCAGACGATCGATTGCGGAGCGGGGCGTAATCCTGATTGCAGCCGACGTGGAAGAGGCCGTTAGCCTGGCCAACGACATCGCCGTGGAGCATCTGGAACTGATGGTAGGCGATCCCTGGGCCTGGATTCCGTCGATCCGCCATGCCGGAGCCATTTTTCTGGGCAGCCATACGCCGGAGGCCGCGGGCGACTATCTGGCAGGTCCCAACCATGTCCTGCCCACCATGGGGACAGCGCGTTTCGCCTCGGCCCTGGGCGTCGAGACCTTTTTAAAGAAAAGTTCCCTCATCAGCTATTCCAGGGAGGCCCTGAAGGCCGACGGCGATCATATACGGCTGCTGGCCAACCTTGAAGGCCTGACGGCCCATGCGGCCTCAGTCACCGAACGCCTCAAGGACTGATGGTTTTTTGGAGAAGATGTGTCCGGAAGCAGGAAGAATGATAAGGGCGGTGCCGGAGTCGATTTCCGGGCGCTGCTGGTGGAAGGCTGCGAGAAGCTTGGTGTTGCCCTTGAGGGTGATGCGGCGGAGCGTCTCTTCATATACTATGAAGAGCTGAAACGCTGGAGCCGGAAGATCAACCTGATCGCAAGGGAAGCCACTGACCTGCAGATAATCGAGAATCATTTTCTTGATTCGCTGACCATCCTGCCGCTGCTGGGGGAAAGGCCGTTTCTTCTTGATATCGGAACGGGGGCCGGATTTCCGGGGCTTGTCTGCAAGGCGGCCATGCCGGAGATTGGCCTGACGCTGGTTGAACCGCGGCTCAAGCGAGTGTCCTTCCTGCGGCATATTGCAAGGACCCTGGGACTTGGCGATATCAATGTACTGGCCTGCCGCATCGAGGACGAGGAGACGCTTCCGTCGTCGACGCCCTTTACCCACATTACCAGCCGGGCCGTGACCGAAATCGGGGCCTTTCTGGCCATGACTAGCCGGTTTGCGCCGCTCGGCCCGGAAATCATCTGCATGAAGGGACCTCGATGGCAGCAGGAACTGGCTGCGGCGGCCGATGCCCTTCAGGCGGGATCGCTTGCGCTTGTCCGGACGGAATTGCTCAGGTTGCCTTTTTCCGGCGCGGAGAGGGCCCTTCTGGTCCTGAAGGATCTGGCAAAAGGGGGCTGAAACTGCTATAACAGAGTCCCGGGATACAAAAAGGCCAGGTTTGCCGGATGTGCGTTGACCTAAGGGGAGAGCCGAAGCACTGGGATACCCGGTAATCTTTGTTCGAAACATGATTGACGGGATGAGAGACCACAGTTTTTGCTGATTGCTGGTCTGTCTGTTCATTCAAAGACAGATCGTCAAGAGCAGGAAAAATATATAAAAAGAGGAATACAATGAAGAAAATAGCAGTATTGGCAGGGGACGGCATCGGTCCTGAGGTTATGGCCGAGGCAATCAAGGTTCTCGTTGCCGCCCAGAAGAAGTTCTCCTTTGAGCTCAGCTTTACCGCTGCCGATGTGGGAGGGCTTGCCATTGACAGGCATGGAGAGGCCCTGCCTGCCGCAACCCTGGAACTCTGCGAAAAGAGTGACGCCATCCTGTTCGGTTCGGTCGGCGGTCCGAAATGGGAGGGCCTGCCTCCTGCCCAGCAGCCGGAACGGGCGGCCTTGCTGCCGCTGCGCAAACACTTCGATCTCTTCTGCAATCTCCGTCCCGCCAAGGTCTTCAAGTCGCTGACAGCCGCCTGTCCGCTCAGGCCGGATATCGTGGGCGATGGATTCGATATCCTCTGCATGCGGGAACTGACCTCGGATATCTATTTCGGCACCCCCAAGGGGCGGGAGGGCGAGGGGCCCCAGGAGAGGGCCTTTGACACCATGGCCTATACGAGGTTTGAAATCGAACGCATCGCCCATCTGGCCTTTCAGGCCGCGGGACAGCGGCGGGGAAAGGTGACCTCCATCGACAAGGCCAATGTCCTGACCACCATGGTCCTGTGGCGCGAGGTTGTGGTCGAAGTGGGCAAACAGTATCCCGATATCCGGCTGAATCACCTCTATATCGACAATGCCACCATGCAGCTTGTCCGTGACCCCCATCAGTTCGACGTGATGCTGTGCGGCAATATGTTCGGCGATATTATCTCCGATGAGGCGGCGATGCTCACCGGCTCGATGGGTCTGCTGGCCTCCGCCTCGCTCAATGCTGAGAAATTCGGCCTTTTCGAGCCTGCGGGCGGTTCGGCCCCGGATATTGCCGGCAAGGGGATCGCCAATCCCATCGCCGAGATCCTGTCCGCCTCGATGATGCTGCGTTACAGCTTTGGTCTGGACAGCGCTGCCGACGCCATCGACCGGGCTGTCGAGCAGACCTTGATAAAAGGCATCCATACCGCAGACATTGCTGTGGATAAAAGCAAGGCTGTGGGGACGGCGGCCATGGGCGATGCCATCGCCGGGGCGCTGTAAGAAGAGCGATGTGATGGCTATGCATCGACAGGACGATATCATAATGGTGGCCAACAGGGCCTCCACGGATCTGGCCCGCAAGGTTGCGGCAGCTCTGGACCAGCCATTCTCCGAGATGATCTGCAAACAGTTTGCCGACGGTGAGTGCTATCATGCCTTTCCCAGTGACCTGGCGGGGAAGAAGCTGGTTATCATCGGCACAACCCATGATGATGCGTCGCATCAGGAACTTCTGGATTTGATTCAGGGCGGACGGTATTGGAACGCGGCCTCCGTCAATGTGATTATCCCCTATCTCGGGTATTCGACCATGGAACGGGCTAAACCCGGATCCAACGAGATTCCCAAGGGGGTAACCCGGACGCGGCAGATTTTCAGGGCAAGACCCGATTTTGTGAGTTTTATCGATCTGCATTCAGAGGCGGTGCTGCATGCCCATGCAGGTGAAATCAGCACGTTCCATGCCTGGACCGATACTCTGTCAGCAGAGAAGATCAAGAGCTGCGGATTTTCAGATTTTGTGCTGGTCTCCCCTGATTACGGCTTTTCCAAGCGGGTGGCGAGGCTGGCCAGTATCCTGAATTGTCCGCATACTGCTGCGGATAAAGACCGCTATGATGTCGATAAAACCATTGTCGGCCAGGTTTCCAGCGTGGTCCGGGGGCGGACGGCCATTGTCTGCGACGATATGATCAGGACCGGTGGCTCGATTATTCAGACGGCTAAGCGCTGTCTGGAGGCCGGAGCCCTGGAGGTGGCGGTGATGGCCACTCATCTGGTGATTGCCGGAAATGCCAGAGAACGGTTTCAGGAAAGCCCTATCACCAGGGTTATCGGTTCCGACACCTATCCGGGACGGATCAGTGACGATCTTCTGGATATCTATTCGGTAGCTCCTTTAATCGCCGGAGTTCTCAAAAAGCAGCTAAAATTGCTATGATGACTCCTTCCATGTCCCTAGTCGCGGTCTTTGTGCGCCGCTCTTTTTCTCCTTCCGGGAGATACCATCCCGGTCGGCATTAATGCCATGAAAAAGGAAAACATAGTCCGTATCCTGCAGAAATCCGTTCTTTTTCATCAACTGGACCACAGCCGGCTGATGAAGGCTGCATCCGCCGCCCGCATACGTACATTCAGGGAGGGTACGTATATCTATCGGCAAAATGACCGGGCTGAGGGATTATACGTGGTCGCGGCGGGCGATGCGGAACTTGTCCTGGTACGAGAAAAGGGCAGAGAAAATGTTGTCAGCCGCATCGGTCCCGGCGGTCATTTTGGCGAGATATCGCTCATCACCGGCAAACCCCATGCCCTGGGGGCCAAGGCAAGCCGCGATCTTATTCTGGTCTGCTTCGACAGAGAGATTTTCTTTGAAGAGTTTTTACAGGATAAGGCTATTCACGACCGGGTGAACGTTGCCTTGGCGGAACGGTTGCGGGTCTCGTTACGGGAGCATGCCGATAGAGCGGATGGTAATGAGCGATCCCGAATCGAGCGGAACGTGGCGGACCAACATTCCCTTTTTGACGGTGATGCGGAAGAAAGGGCGGGAACAATCAAAACCAGCGCCTTGCGAATTTCAACCGCTGCCAAGCGGACGCAGAGTATAACAAACCTGTTTGCAAAAAATCTGGATCCTGTTTTTCTGAATGGAGAATCCGGGACCGGCAAGAAGTTTCTCGCCAAACAGATACACCTCCAGAGCGTCTATGCCCATGGGCCTTACATTGAAATTGATCTGAGGGATCTGGAAGAAGAGGTGATGGCGGAAAAGCTCTTCGGCAACCAGCAGGACGCCTTTCCCTTTACCCATGCCAGGCAATTAGGAACTTTCGAGCAGTTCAGCGAAGGCACTGTGGTTTTGCTCAATGCCGAATTTTTGAGTCTTCCTCTTCAGCAGAAACTGCTCAAGGCCATAAGTGAGGGAAGTTTTACCCGGATCGGAGGAAACAAGCAGATCCCGTTCACGTGCCGGGTAATTTTTGTCAGCGAAGAGAGCACGGAAAATCTGGTGGCAGTGGATAATCTGCTTCCCAAGATGCTTGAGCTCCTACAAAAGCAGCATTACAGGGTGCCGCCCATTCGTGAGCACAGAAGGGATCTCCCTCGCCTGATCGAACACTATCTTCGCCGCTACAGCAGGGAATTCGGCAAGAACATCCATAAGATTTCGCCAAATTCCATGGGGATCCTCCTCAACTACGACTGGCCCGGCAATTTGACGGAACTGGGGAGTGTGATTCAGCGTGCGGTGATGCTGGCCCAGAAGAACGAGATCCTCACCGATCAGATTCTTCTCGGCCTTCCGAAAACCGAAGGGAAGTGGGAGTTCAACATCCTGCGTATTCCCTGGGTCAAAGCCACGCTGCAAAGCACGATATTTCCTGCCTTTCCACGGGCCATAGTCGCATGCATTTTCCTGGCTGCAGTCCTGGCGCTCTTCTTCGGACCGAAAAATCCTGAAAGAAATATCGGCATTACCCTGAGCTGGGTGATTGGATGGCCACTGCTCTATTTTTCCTTCTTTTTTCTGGCCAGGCTCTGGTGCAGTGTCTGTACGCTGGCGGTTCCAGGCAGAATTGTCCAGTCGATTGTCAAGCCTGAACGGAATACACCTGAATTTATTAAAAAATATTCAGGATGGATAATGGCCACTCTCTGTATTCTTGTGCTTTGGGTGGAGATTGTCTGGGATGCCTATGACACCCCCTTCATCGGAGGATGGGTCATTGTCGCCGTGACCATGGGCTCGTTTATCTTCAGTATTTTCTTCAAGAGGCGGGTCTGGTGCCGGTATGTCTGTCCCTTAGGCGCCATCAATGCCGTCTTTGCAATGCCCTCCATCATCGAATTGCGGGCCAACCGCCATCTCTGCCTCAACCGGTGCCGCCAGCATGTCTGTTTCGGCACCGAAAACGAGCAGGAGGGATGCCCTATGTTCCGGCATCCCTTTCTGGTCGATAATAACAGAGACTGCATTCTCTGTGCAAAGTGCATAAAAAGCTGCAAGGAAAACTCCATCCACCTGAATCTTCGCCTGGCGCCGCAGGAACTGTGGAGTCTTGAAACGCCGAGGAGGCCAGACAGTTTTCTGATTGTTGCGCTGGGTGCGATTTTTTTCCCCTTTGCCCTCCAGAATAAATTTTTCGTCATGGCCGGGCTTGGCGCAGAGTCTCTTCATATTGGCATGCACGTTCCTCTTGCGCTGTCAGCCACCGTGCTGTTTTTCGGCCTGATCCTGCTCTTTGAAATTGGATATGGGGTGATGGTTGCGATACAGGCCAGATATACAGCTGTCAATAAGGATGTCCTGCTCCCCCTTCTCGGGTACGGGTTTATCCCATTGATTCTCGGTTGTTATCTTGCTGTCCATTTTGAGCTGTTTATCAGCGGGGCTTGGCGCATCTGGCCGAATTTTCTCGACTTGATCGGGCTTGAGCCTGTCTATGAGGCGCGGAGAATTCTGAGCCCGGATACCACCTTTGTTCTCCAGGCTATCACCGTTCTGGGCGGGATGCTGGCCTCCTTCTATGCAATCTTCCGGATTATGGCGCGCCTCAAAGGCAGCCGGAAATTCTCATCGAAAATGCTGGCTCTTCCCTATAGTTTCATGATCATACTGGGCGGCCTGTCCTTGTATCTCATTTAGCGGTCTTGTTCCGAACTGCCTGTTCATTGCATCAAGCGCGGGTGCTGAAGGCTGCGTCGAGGAATCTCATCGCGTTGTAAACGGCGGAAAGTACTGAGCAAAAAGAAACCGGGTGAAACCAACATACTCCGTTGATCCCATCCGGTTGGGGGGGCTTCTTCAGTGTGTCGCTTTTAATAAAGCAAGAGACGTTCCAGTTTATGCGCAGCAGGAAAGATGTCTTCTAAGTTGCTCTAATTAAACCGTGTTTCAGGAAGGTGGCTTTTTTTATATCTTGATCCGCCGGATTTTTGTCTTTGTTCAATTTCAAAAATGTAATCATACTCCTGTATTTGTAATTCAGAATCCATTAACGCAATACTATGCCGGGCCGTATTCGGCCGAGAGGCTGCCTTTTTTCCCTTGCCCCCGTTGCCGCTGATGCAGCCGTTCTCCCTGCTAGGTGCGGACCTGAGCCTTTTTTAAAGTTGCCTCATCTTTTATCGTCTGGCCGCAATACGACCCGCATCTCGCACTTCCGGCAGTCAAAGACCAGTTCATAGGTGCCGGTATCGTCGGTGATGGTCAAGGGCTCTGCCGGGAGCGGAGGATGAGCTCCGAGAAAGGGGCAGAGGTTCAACTGCGCCTTAAGACAGTATTTACAGGTCATCAGGACGATGTCCTCTTTTGGTCCGGAAACGACTGCAGTGGAGAGATTCAGGCCATGCCGGACATAAAACGCCCGTGCATGAGCGTTGGCGAGATCCGACGGTCTTCCCAGGCTTTCCGGCCACGGCACAGTATTTGCGGCCAGCGGCCTGGCGGAAAGAGTATGGAGATGCAGGCGGGTTTTTACATGGTTGTCAAAGGCCCTTCTCCGAATGTCATTGATAACGGCTACAGGAATGTGAGGGATGTCCTGCAGGTTCACGGCTACATTCCGCACCGCAAAGACAGTATTGCCGCATTTCTGTGCCTGTTTGATGAGGAGATCCCGCATTCTGTCGGGATCTCTGGATTTTTCCCCGCTTAAAGGCGCATCGATGCAGGTGAGACAGCCATCGTCATCACGGATTGTGAAAGTAAGGCCAACGGCGTTTTGGGAAAGGATGAGATCGACGTGTATCTTCCGGCAGTTCCCGCTTCTTTTCAGCTGCCGTGTAAAGGCGGCATCGAAATTCCGGAAGAGTATCGTCCCCGGTTGAATGAAGGGGGCATCCTTGGGGTAAATCCGCCCAGCTTCAACCTTGTTGACACGCAGTCCCACAAGCGTATCGTTGGTATCGAAAAAGCACAGGCCGTCTCCGTTGGCGATTGCCGAGGGCTGCTCCATCTCAAAAAATTGCGGACAGGTCTTGCCGACTCGCCCAATTTTTACGCCGATGGATTTCGGAGTTGCAAGCGCCCCCGGCCTGTTTCTGGGAGAGTTCAGAAAATATTCCGTGCCGCCCCGATTGAAGGTCCGAGTCGGGTCGGGCTGGAAGTCGAAGGTGCATCGGCCCGAGGAGGCGCGCTCCAGACTATCATCGGCATCGATGATCCTGTCCAGAGCCTGACGGTAGAAGGCTGTGACGTTCTTCACAGAGGATTCATCTTTCAGTCTGCCTTCGATCTTGAATGAATCGATTCCGGCATCGATGAGTTGCCGCAGATTGCCCGAGAGGTTGAGATCCATCAGGGAGAGCAAATGGCTATCCTTTTTCAGGATGGAGCCGTTGCCGTCCCTGAGGGTGTAGCGATGTCTGCAAAACTGGGCGCAGCGTCCCCGGTTGGCGCTCCGGCCGGCAATTCTTTCGCTCATGAAGCATCGGCCGCTGAACGAGACACAAAGCGCGCCATGGATGAAGAATTCCAACGGCACCGAAGTCGCCTTCCTGATCTCTGCGATCTGCTCCAGGCTGAGTTCGCGGGCCAGCACCACCTGGGAAAAGCCGATGTCTTCGAGAAATTTGACCTTTTCCGGGGTCCGGTTGTCACATTGGGTGCTGGCATGGAGGGGAATCGGCGGCAGGTTGCACTCCAGCAGACCCATGTCATGGATAATCAGTGCGTCAACGCCGATTGCGTGCAGTGTATGGGCGATGTCTGCTGCCTCTTCCACCTCGGTATCGTCCAGAAGGGTATTCAGGGCTACATAGACCTTTGCATGGAAGAGATGGGCGTAGTCGGTCAAGTGCCGGATCTGATCAAGGCTATTGGCGGCTTTCGCCCTGGCGCTGAATTTCGGGGCGCCTATATAGACCGCATCGGCCCCGTGATCTATGGCGGCAATTCCAGTGGCGCAGTCCCTGGCGGGTGAGAGGAGTTCAATGGCTCGGTGATTCATCGATCGATACGGGGTTTTCTGAGGTTTCTGACGATTTATTCTGTCTATGACTCAAGGGGACTGGAGGCATAGACAGGCTAATGCCAGGCCGGGATTGAGGATCGTTTTCCCTTGCAGGCCATCGGCAATTACGGCTACGGCGGCAATCAGGTACAGTCCCGCCAGATCTTATGTATGGCCAGACTGTTATTTTCTTCAAAGTAACGGAGCACTTCCCCTTGCAGGCCTGTCGCGGGAAAATAGGGAGTGAGATCCGGACGCGACATCAGATACATCCGGCCGTCTGCAGTAAGATGATCGGGCAATGCCGCAAGCACCTTCGTCAGGAGCCTGCCTTCGAAGTCGTAACGGTTGGGGTCTTGCGCCAGTCCGTCCCTGGTCGGCAGCGGGGCTTCAAATATAATAGCATCGTAGGTTTTCGCGATGCCGTCCAGGCCGTCGTTGACCCATGCATGCACCAGATTTTCTGTTCCGGTCCGTCTGCAGGCGGCAATGGTGTTGGCAACTGCAACAGGGTTGATATCTGTGGCATCCACCTGAATTCCGTATTTCAAGGCGATGCAGATCGCTTCAAGGCCTGCTCCCGCTCCCAGTACCAGAACATTCCTGCAGTCCCCGAGATCATAAAGAACAGCCTCAAGCAGGTGCTGGTCATAACGATTATTGTAATAAAAGACGCTGGGGAACAGAGGGATCGCACAGACGTTTCCCCGGGTTTCCAGGAGTATGTCGGTTACAATTTTCATATCGGGTTTCGTGTCCCAGAAAATCCCGCAATCAAGATGTCCAAAGAGAGAGGTGTCTGCCCAGGAGGGCTCCAGGGTTTGCAACATGTCATCCATGGATTTTGAAAATAATCCTTCAATGGCACCCCGGAGTATCGGCAGGATAAACGTTCCCTGAGCATAGGATTCCAGAAGAAGGCTTGAATGACAGAAGAGGATCTCGTTATCCCCTCGCAGAAAGACGATCAAGATCGGAAAAACCTTGCCATGAATCCTGTAGGAAAGAAGAACAGCCTTGTCTTCATTGGCTTCAAGCAAGGAGGCTGCAAGAGAATTCAATCTGATGACGAGATACTCGTCGGCAAGGACCAGATCGTCAAGCGGAAGCTCAATTCCCAGCGAGTCGAGAAAAAGCCCCAGATCTCCTTCCTGCATTGAAGACGTGGATGTAAGGGGTGGCATAGGCGGTTCCATGAAGTGGGTTCCGGGAAAATTATAACGTGCAGCAATTTTTTGTGCTGTATCTCCAGTTGACCGGCATCGCTGGATCGGACTGGCAAGCCTGGGCGAAACATGAAAGCTTGTCAATTCAGCATGGCACGGCCAGGGTATGAAGAGACTTCATATAAAACAGCTACAGTATGCACGTTCTCTCCCTTTAGCCAATACAGAAAGAAGGGGAGGAGGGAAAATGGCAAAAGCGCCCGGCGGCCTCCTCGATTCTCGTCTGGAGTGAAGGCCGCAGCGACATGTCCTTCCTGCACCGCCGCGAGTGGGAAGTATCACAGAACCATTTCCAGAGGAAAATGGACCGTGATTACAACGAATTTCTAACAAAACAATAACAGGTCCTGAATTAGTGCGGCCTATTATCAGAGTCAGTGCTCAATAGAACAGCCTATTCTCAGGGAGATAGACCCATGAAAAAAAAGAATACCGTCAAATTCGACAGAGCAAACAGAATAATAACCTTCGAAGGGAAAGTTATTGTTGATCTGAGGTTGATCGGAACCCCGTCCAAAGCCAGGTTATATTCAAAATCCGGGAGCGATGCAACCGGTTTATCTACCGATTTTTCGATATCCGAAACGATGCTCCCTTTCGATTTTGGTTTTTTTTCTCTCGGCACAGCAGGGTTTATAGCTGCGGCCATTGAAAATAAACTTGAAATTGATGGAATGCTCGTTCTCAATGGCATTGAAGATGCCTACAGGCATGTCTGGATGAGCGACCAGCGGATATCCAGAACAAAACCCGCCTTCAAGGAATCAGAACGCTTCGCAGGTGACTGCTGAGGTTCCATCTCCTCCTTCGTGCCTGCTTCCGTTCATGAAATTCTGCAGGCAATCATTGCTGCCTTCGGCCTCCCGTATTTTGCTTGATGAAGCAAGGAGCATGATAACGCGCAAAGGCCGGTCTGCAGGGCTCCCTGTGTTCAGCGCCATGACCATGATTTTTTCGCACCACTATTCCAGTGCCATTTTTCAAGACTGAAGTTATATTGGGCAAAATTTCAGCTGGGTCTTTTTGGGCTCTGTGGCAGCGTCCCTTGCCTTAACCGCGATTGAAGAAAAAATTGCTCAATCCCTTGTTGATTTTCCGGGATGTCCTTCATCTGAGGAGGAGGTGATGCTGTCATGGACGTTTCCTGCAGCGTTTTTGCAGAACAGGGCCTTCGTCCCACCCCGGCGAACCTGTCCGAAGTCCAAGAGGTATTCAAATTTTTCAGGATAGACATGACAATCATCACCATCTCAAGAGGATTTTGCTGCAATGGCCAGGAAGTAGCTGAAAACGTGGCCAAACAGCTTGGTTATCGCAGTGTGTCCAATGAAGTCATTTATGATGCAGCTGAAAAATTCCGGATTCCTCACCATACGCTCGGCCAGGCACTCCATGACGCGCCCTCGGTTCTTCAGCGTTTTACCTCCGAAAAACAAAAATACGTCGCTTACGTGGCTGCGGAAATTCTTGACCATTTTGCACAGGATAATGTGGTGTATCATGGCCTGGCCGGGCAATTTTTTGCAAAGGACGTCGCCCATATTCTCAGGGTGAGGCTCATGACGAATCCGGCAGACCGCATCGCCATGCTGATGAAGAGAAAAAATCTGAGCCAGGAGCAGGCCGCGGCAGTCTTACGAAGGGATGATCGTGAACGCAAAGTCTGGAGCCGCTGGTACTATGGTGAGGAGGCGGCGGACCTGACGCTCTATGATATGATCATCCATGTTGACAGGATGACTGTGAATAAAACCGTCGATTTGATCTGTGAAGCGGTGAGGCAACCGCGATACCAGGCTGACTGTATGTCCCAAGCGGCTGTTGAAAATCTGGCGCTGGCAGCCAGGATCAAAGCCAGCCTTCTAGCCGAATTTCCTGTTTATGATGTTATTGCAGAGGGAAAATCAGTCGAAATTACTGTCAGGTTCACGATGCATACGGATACGGCCATCACCAACGTCATCAAGGACCGGGTTTTAAGGATGCCGGGAGTGTCCTCCGTTTCGGTCAATCTCATCCCCAGTTCCCTGTTCACATAAGGGCTGCGCCTTTTTCGGGGGTTGGAAAACCAGGATGTTTCTCCGGCCCCGGACCATGGCAAGGGGCAGTTCAGCAGTCCAGGATTGTGGGTTTGCCATCAAACATCAAACAGTTGCAGCAGTTTTGTCTCCCACGAAGCCGGATAGCCGCCTCTGCAGAGTCTGAATTGCGCTCTGGTCCGTCGTAAACAGGTTTTCACTCCCGATCTGGTTGCCCAGGCCGGTCCGGTCGATGACATCCAGAGCCTGTTCTTTGAATCCACTGAAACACAGGGGAGTCCCGCTGGCCTTGAATCGGGTGATCAGTTTGGACAGCATATCCACGCCAGAGGCGTCTATCTCATTTATACCGCTGCATTTAACCAGAATAATGCTGATACCGGGATTGTTGCGCTCCAGCGTCAATATGGCCTTTTCAAAGGCCGATACATTGATAAAGCGCAAGGCGCCATCGAAACGGATCATACCCAGGCGAGAGTCCAGAGGGGGCAGGTTGTGCCGTTGCGCGTCCCGCAGTGTTCCGTCCTGATGCATTCCCAGCATGGCGATGCGGGGTTTCATCATACGATACAGCAAGAGACCCATGGAAAGGCCGATGCCGATCAGGATGCCATCCTGAATGTTCGGAGAAAAGGCCAGAGTGGCAACAAAGGTCGTTACGGAGGCGATACCGTCGTCACGGCTTACACGCCATGAATTCAGCATAATGGGAAAGTTGATCAGGCCGACGACAGCTACCATGATGATCGCAGCCAGCACGGGCTTAGGCAGGTGATAGAGAAGCGGCGTCAGAAAAAGCAGGGTCAGGAGCACACAGACCGCAGAAATAATTGAAGACATGCTCGTACGCGCGTTGGAGGCCAGATTGAGGGCCGAACGCGAAAAGGAACCGCTGACCGGCATGGAATGGCAGAAGGCCGCGGCCACCTTGGCCAGTCCCTGTCCGATGAGTTCCTTGTTTTCATCCCAGGGTTGGCGTGTGTTGTTGGCAATGACTTTAGAACTTGACATTGCTTCCATAAAGCTCACCAACGCAATGATAAAAGCGGCCGGCAGCAAGGTGATTGATGTTTGCCAATCCATCGACGGAAGGCTGATTGTGGGTAAGCCCTGCGGGATTTCTCCGACCACCTTGCCGCCCATGTTGGCAAAGCCTATGACATAGCTGACCCCTGTCAAAAAACTGACGGTGATGAGTACTCCGGGCAATTTCGGCGCCCACCTCTTGAGAGACAATATCATTACCACCGCGGTGACACCAAAACCTAAGGACAATGCGTGCAGCGAGTTGATATGTTTGACCACATGCCAGATATCCAGCATGAAGTGCGATGACTGCGGAGCATGGATGCCCAGCATGGTCGGCAATTGCGAGAGCCCGATGATCAGGGCTGCGGCATTGATGAATCCCATCAAGACAGGATGCGACAGGAAATTAAGCAACGCCCCGACCCGCAACACACCAAAGAGGATCTGGAACAGCCCCGACAGCAGGGCCAGCAGGATGACGCAGGAGTAAAACACCTCCGTGTGCTGGGTAGCCAGCGGGGCGACGCTGGCTGCAGCCAGTAAAGAGGTCATGGCGACCGGGCCGGTGGACAGTTGCCGTGATGATCCGAAAACCGCGCCGACAATCGTGGGAATCAAAGCGGCGTATAATCCATAATATGCCGGGACTCCGGCAAGTCTGGCGTATGCCAGCGACTGGGGAATGGCAACCAGGGAAACCGTAATGCCAGCAATCAGGTCAGATTTAAAAGTGGATGTGTCAAGTGAAAACGGCTTGGCAAGCAATGACGTAAGTGCGGTTGCTGATTTCATCAATCCCTCCTGGCATACAGGGCATAATCTTTGAAAGACGATCAGGGGCCGGAACAGGAAAAACCCCTGATTCAGGAAAGCGCAAGGGGCGGCTGTTCATTCGAAACCTCTGCAATACAAAAAAGTACGCTACCCCTTCACCATGCTTTCCGCAAGAATTATTATGTACTGGAAAGACAGGATATTATACGCAGAATCCAGTGAGAAATTCCATGAATAGGTCAGGCTGACGCGGGGACGGCGGTCTGAGAGAGACGCATGTCAAGAGAGGGTACCTGCGCTTGATATGCGCATGGCATCGTATGCGGGTATTCCTTTTCAACTTGATTTTCTGCAGTGGAATCAATACGGAATCGACGAATGATCCCGGTCAGGCGGCTTGCAATGTCCTGGATATTGTCCGCCGAATCAGAAGTCCTGTGCGCTGCGGATTGTGCCTTGTTCAGCAATTCGGCTATATCCTGTGAAAGATGGATGATCGTATCGCCGGATTGATCGCCGGCAGCGATGGCGCCGGAAATTGCGGCTACGACATTGAGCACCTTCTCGCTTTCCCGCTCTATCTGGGCAACGGCCTCACCTGCCGGACGCGTTGCGGATATGCTGGCATTGACAAGATCTATCATCTGATTCATCTCCGTGGCCGAAGCTGATGAGATGTTCTGCATGTCAACCACTCTTGTCCCGATCTCCCTGGCGGCCTTTTCGGTTGCAGCAGCCAGATTACGCACCTCGCCAGCCACTACCGCAAAGCCGCGTCCCAAGGCTCCGGCCCGTGCAGCCTCAATGGTTGCATTCAGAGCAAGCAGGTTGGTCTGCTTGGTGATGCTCTGCACGTCCTCGACAACGCCTCCGATCTTTTTTCCGGCATCGACGAGGGCAAAAATACGTTCAGCGGCCTTCCGGACAATTCCTTCCACGCCGTCGATTTCGGCTACTCCCGAGCGGATGATTTCGGCATTCCGGGTGGCAATCTGTCCTGACTGCTGGGTGATATCGGCTGCCATTCGGGTATGCTGGGAAATCTGGCTGATATGGCTGGCGATACTCTGCGCCGCAAGGTGAATATCTGTCGAGGCCTTCGTCCCCGATTCGGCAATGACCTCTACGACCTTGGCCTCCCGATGCATTATTTCAGTCGCTGTAATGCTGTCATAAATAACCGCGATCATCTCTGCCAGACTTTTCTGCAAAGTGTCGAGAAGATGGTTCAGCGCGCCCATCGAACGCCCCAGTTCATCATCTCCCTGCCGGGGAATCCGGAGGGTGAAATCAAGATTCCGGGTAATCTGCTGTATGGTCGTATCCATAAGCCGGAGCGGATGAAGAATGCGTTGCTGAAGAATGGCCCCTATGCTCAGCAGGGCAATGACCATCAGCACCGCAAGGACGATGAAACGCAGGGCCGCGAGGCGCATATCCCGGTCAAGTCCCCTGGTGGCGGATTCCTGGCCTCGTCCGGCTTCAATCTTAAGGGTATCTACTACCTGTTCCACCTCGACCAGGGAGGGCTTGACGGAACCTGCAAGCACAGCCTGAGCGATCTCCAGATTCCCCGCAACTGCCATTTTCCTGACATTGTCAACGGCCTTGAAATAGCCTTTCAGGCTTTCCCGCAGTTCCTCCAGTAATCCATGCTGCCGTTCGGATGTCAGCAAATCCGCACTCTTGGCAAGCATCTGCTCGACCTTCTGATGAGCCTGATCCACCTGGGACTGGGCTTTGTTCAATTGGGTTTCGTCACTCTCCAAGGCTATGCCGGAGACATCGGCCTGCAGGCGTTCCAGGGTGGACTCCAGATCGGTAACCAGCAGGACACCGGGAAAGCTGTGCTGGATTATGTGCTGAATGGCGCCCTCTGTCCGATGTGTCTGAAAAAGGCTGATGGCAATAACGAAGAGAAGGGCCGCGCAGGCAACTGCATTCAAGAGCCAGATGCGCCCTCGAATCGACAGCTGAATGCGGCCCAGACTCTTTCGATAGACCCATTGAAGAGGTTTTGTCAGAATTTTAAAAAATGCTGTAATTATCGTTACCATTGGGAATCCCTGATAAAAATTATATCCCGCGTATGAAAATACCGGTTCTCATGCGTACTCGTATGAGGAGATTATCAGGAAGATATGTTTTGAAAATGTTATGATTTGATAAAGATGTTGTCCGGTGCCTGTGAATTTTATATTTATGTAACGATACCGCAGCGTAAGAATTCAGGTTATCCTTGCATGATTCACGCTTTCATGAAACACGGTCTGCCGGGCCTTATTTGGGACTGAGAGCCTCAAAGCTGACAAGGACATCGACATCTTTTCCGACCAGTCCCATGGCGTAAAATTTCGGGTCACCGATAGTGTATTCCTGGCGATCCAGAATCAATGTGCCGTTAAACCCGGCCACAAGGCTTTTCTGATCGGCAGGATGGTCTTTGATTCCTTCCAGCTTGAGAGGCAGCGTCAGATCGTAGACCTTCCCTTTTATCTTCAATTTTCCGGCTACCTCATACATCCCGTTTCCGGCATCGGTGATTGCCGTCGACTCGAAAGTGATCAAAGGATATGTGCCCGCATCGAAAAAATCTGCCGACAAGAGGTGCTTGTCACGCTTGCTGACGCCGGTATCGATGGAGTCCACTTTAATCTCAAATGAAATCCGGCTCTCTTTCAGATTTGCCGGATCAAAATTGACCTTTCCTGTGAAGCCGTCGAATCGTCCGTGAATCTTTGCATAGATATGATTCACACTGAAATATATGTTGGAATGATCTTTGTCCAGCGTCCACTCGCGGGCAGCGGCAAAGGCGTTTTGAGCCAGGACGGCACACAGGACCAGCACAATACCTGCTCCAAAGAGTTTTTTCATACTATCCTCCTGAATGTTGAATATCATATGTTGTTTCGGGAAGGCCTGACAGCTGAGAGTGCAAGAGCGGTCCCAAACAAAAGCCCCCGGTATGCAGGAGCGGTTCGGACTGTCTTCCTCTCAGGCGTTGGTCTTCCCCCTGCCTGCTTTTACAAGAACGGCATAGAGGCTTAATACGGCAAACAGCGCCAGCAGAACGGTCCTCGGAGCGCCCTGGCTAAAGGAGTCGCTGACATACAGAGCGTGAATCAGGGCAAGGACTGGGATCATATACCCCAGAGGCCTGTGCAGAGCCCTCCATTTTTTATAGTCCAGCTTCAGCGGGGACCTGAACTGTGACAGGATAACCGTAATCACGATCAGGACAAAGAGCCCCTCTCCCGTCATTTCCGGCCAATATCTTTTTCCGAATGGGATATTGCCCAGACCTTCCGGGGCCAGTATCAGCAACACATGGCAACATGCCAGACAGGCGACGACGGGGCCGTTTGTGCGATGCCAGCGGATCAGGACCGCATTGCCGAAAAGATTTTCGAAAAATCGCCCCCGCAAGGAAAGAACAATCTGCGCAAGCAAGAGGACAAAGGCCGCCAAACCCGCCTGCTGGCCGGTCCTCAGCAGAATCTTATCGATCCCTGTTTTATACCAGAGTGTTTCGGTCTGGTATAAAAAGGGAAGAGCGAGAGCTGCGCCCAGAAGAATAGAAAAGATAAGAAATAACATTATCTTGTATGTCGTCTTCAGGAGGGAAGGATGTGCAGGACTCATTGCTCTGCCCATAGGAATCCTTTATTCGTTCGAGATCAAAAGTGCTTTCGGGTATGCGTGTACATCAGTATATACCGTATCGTTACCTTGCCTCAACGAACCGGTAATTTCAAACGAAAATTTAACATTCAGGTCCTGATAGGAAGGTTCGAGTATCTTTTTACGATAAATATGTCTACATTGGTACAAATAAACCTATATTCGGAGGATTCTCCATGCACGACACCCCGACCGTAACCCGGCAGCAAATTATCGATTGGATTGAGCAGTTTATTGAGACTTCTCCTCTCAATACCATGCAGGATGATTCCGGCGAGCCCGCGTGGGACGCTGCGCTGGTCGGTTTTGCCTCCGGTGCAGATCCCCTTTGGCAGCAATATAAGAATAGTGTGTATAATTTAAGTATATAGAATAATCTTACTAAATCACATTTCATAAAAAAGACAAAGTGCAATTTCTTAAGAAAACAACTGTTTGAGATAAACCTGATCAGCGATTATCGGTATTTTATCTCATCTCACATAAACCTGTTGGTAATCCAACACCTTTCAAAATCAGCATCCACCCCAAAATCACCGGTTTACTTTTTGCTTGTCTGTAGTATAATTAAGTGTAAAATCATGTAGTTGACACACACAAAATACCCTCGCAGGTCATTGCAATGCACACCTTATTTGTATACGGCACACTCAAGCGTAATTTTTCCAACTACCACCTGCTCAAAACCTCACAATATCTTGGCACTGGGTATACAAAGGAAAAATACGCTATGTACGAAAGTGGCATCCCCTTTGTCGTTAAAGGTGAGCCGGTATCACACATTTACGGTGAGCTTTACGAAGTTGACGATATGACATTATACCGACTTGATAAGCTTGAAGGCCACCCATCGTGGTACTGCCGTGAACAAGTTGAAATAATGACCGAATCAGAAGACACCATCAAAGCCTGGCTATATTTTTACCCTGAAAAGAACGGCACCCTAAATACAAGTGGTGTGTATGAGAAGTAACCAACCTGCTGCATAAACACCTTAATATACAGTCTAATTCCAACAAGATTGTATTATAAGATGGTAGCAAAAACTCCACTTTAATAGCCAACCTGTCTATTTATTACAAATATGTAGGAAAATTGCTTATTGCAGCCCTTCGCTTTTATTAATCAAGCGTTAACCAAGCATAACCCAGCAGCCCTTTAAAACCAAAACACTATGTGTCAGCTCCTCGGTATGTCCTTTAATCAGGATATCACGCCAAACTTTTACTTTTCTGCATTGCTATCAAGATCCAGACAGAACCCTGACGGCTGGGGATTAGCCTGCTATCCTGGTGAATGTAAAAGTGCTGTCGTATTCAAAGAGCCGGTAGCTGGGTACCAAAGCACCCTGACTCGTTTTTTGTGTAAGTATCAGGAGCTGAAGTCGAAAATATTTGTTGGTCATATTCGCAAAGCAACAAAGGGCAGCCTATCATACGACAACACCCACCCGTTCAATCGCTGTTATGGTGGCAGAGAGTTCAGCTTTGCTCATAACGGCACCCTGCACAGAAGAAAAGAATTAAACAGGCTCACCTATCAGCCTATTGGCGATACCGACAGCGAGCGGGCCTTTTGCTTTTTGTTAACCCAGCTGAGACGCCACGAGATTAAGCCTGTAAGAGCTGGACAGCTGATTGGGTACACAGATACCGACTTTTTATTAATCCATGAGATATTGCTGGATATCAATGCGAGAACAGCGGGCAAACTTAACTGTATCTTTAGTGACGGCCAGCATCTCTTCTGCTACCGCGACTTCCAAGAAGCAAGGAACCTTTTCTGGAGAGAGGTAAAATGTAAGAGGTCAAATAACAAGACCGGTAAAAATTTCACTACGCAATTTTCATATATAGCCCCTCCCGAAATTAAGAAAGGCTACATCATTGCCACTGAGCCTTTGGATAATAAAAGGTGGCATACATTTACTGGCGGACATCTCATGGTATTCAAAGACGGCGAGGTTGTCGCAAACCTGTCCTAACCATTCACACCATTACACCGTTCAATGGTAAATATGCTGCTTAAAAATACAGTCACCGGTGTTCAGGCAAAAGTCCTGGATATGAAACACAGTAAAGAAGGTTTTTGGCATGAGGAGCAGCAGGGACAAGACTATACAAAATACAACGTATGTATTGAGTCTGCCCAAAAATGGGCATGTAACTATTTAATCAGAGGTTTCAACTCCCTATAAAGACTCAATATAAAAACACACCTGACAATAAAACATACTAAAAGGAGGTTACAACATGATTAATACAACTTTAACGAGAAGGACCATGAAAGCGGATACCGTGAAGTATTTTAACGGCAGGCAGATTGCTTTGCTTAGGAGAGAGGCAAAAAACAGAAGCCAGCTTGCAGAATCAAAAAACCAGCCAACAGCCATACGAGAATGGGCTGTACTGGATTTATTGACCCAAACCGGCATGAGGGTAGCCGAGGTCGTTGATTTACGATGTGGAGACCTTAAATGCGGATATGGGCAATGTGAGATTTTTGTAAGAAACGGCAAGGGCAACAAATCAAGGACCATAGAAATACAGGAAACCCTGAAAGCCCACTTACGCCAATTTATAGCCTGGAAGAAGGCCATTGGAGAAAACATAGGGGAAGATGACCATTTATTTATCGGACAACGTGGGCCATGGTCACGTCAGGCAGTACAGCAGCTTGTGAAAAAGTATTTAAAGCACCTTGGAATGTACGAGAAAGGAAAATCAGTACATTCACTCCGTCACAGCTATGCCACCGAGCTATACAAACAGAGCAAGGACTTGCGTGCCGTACAGAAGCAGCTTGGGCATGCCTCCATAACAACCACCCAAATTTACGCTGACGTTACACAGGAAGATATTAGAGGCTACCTATCTGGAATGTGGAGGAACTGATTATGTGGAGATTAACTGATATTTACGATTTTGGTTTATTTGTTACCAGCTACAATGAGCCAGACTATCAGCCATACGTACAACCAGATTACAAACCGGATTGCCAACTGGATATGAACCGAGCACCAGGCTCGATATCATCCTACTCCCAAACAGGCAAACCCGATGATAAACAAGATGAGTATTGGAAGAGGCGGTTTTAGAGATATGAAAGCAGAAATGAAAATTAGCAGTGGGGAGTGATGGAGGGTGTGGGTACGTATATAATATGTACACAAATAAATTTTTTATCTAATATTCAACTATTTGAATCATACTTTGCAATCATTAAACTGTTAATTAACTGTCATTAAATTGATTCTTGAATGTTATAAATAAAGTTAAAAAACGTTAAAGATACACCTTACTAAAGACACAATTACCCGAATTTAACTTTATAAAAATAAAACAGGAATTGAAATTATGACTCCCGAAATTACGAACCCCCACCACTTACGATACCGTGAAATAATAGACCGACTGAAAATTAGTTTACCTATAAGCAGCTATGATAAATTTTTGTCGATTTTTAAATTAACCGCCAAGTACATAAAATCAAAGAAATCAATATCAAAGATTTCTAAGCCCAAGAATTGGCTGATAGACAATTACATACGCAATGGCAAACGGATACAAGTTATTAAGCGTATAAGATTTGAACGCAAAAATTATACAAACCAGAGGTATTACGTACAGTTGTTGCAACCTGATACCGAGACACAGGAATACATAAGTCAACTGCTGGCCGTAACAGTACCAAAAACAATGTGCAAACAGTTCAACGCCAGCATTAATGAGATTGAAATAGCGTTTGATTTTTTCACTGACACCGACACCGAAAAATACAGCCCATACATTTTGCATGAATATTTTTCAAAGCACATGTTTCTGAAATACTCTCGTAAAGGGTCAGTAGGTCATTACAAAGAAAAAACAAATTACTTGGGCCTTGATGGATTTGTTTGGAAAGGAGGTGTTGGAAGCCGGTGCTACGTAAAGAATATACCCGAAATAAATGATGGTAAGGATTTTTGCCGATTTGAAAAACAGTATAAAGGCAAATACCTACGTAAGAAAGGTTTTACTATTGATGCTATGCCGTTCAATGCCGAGAATTTTAATGCCCTGGATAACTTTGAGATACTGGATGATTTTTCATTCAACGAGATCAGAAATATCGTGCGGACCAAGATGAGGAACAAAGGAGCCCCCTGCACACCAAGTACACAAAAAAGCATGAGATTTAACATCAAGGTTCAAATACTGATGCAGGAAATATACAGTGCTTTTTTTGCTGGTGATTATTTGCCTGTACCTCAGCAGATTGAACGATGCAATGCAATCAAGGAAAAATACGGATTGACCTTTCATCCCAAAAAGCATTGCCAGCGGTTGTATACTCTTGAGGAGTTTGTGTCAGAGTGTATGCATCGATGAGTAGGTATCGAAATTCAAACTTATACGATCAAAGTTCCGGCTAGAATCAAAAGTGAAATTCAATCAACTATAGATCAGTCAATATCCCGGTGATCTTGGGTGGGTCTAAGTTTAAGATCGATAGGATGAGATGAGATATCCGGACTTTTTCTAAAATAAGATTTTCATTACGTGAAACCGTTATTCATTTTTGTTTCGCGAATTTCAAAACCGCAAAAATATTTTTCCTAAGTTTATCTTTATAGGTTTTGGTGTTGTCATACTCAATCCGGTTTCCGTTAACCATGGAAACCCCTTTGAATGGCATGTAATCGTGATATACTTGGCAATTCTTGTCCACTTCTCTGCCTGTGCAGCAGTAAAATCGGAACCAAGCTTTATCGAAAAAGTATCTTTTCCACCAAGGTAAATATAGTCGGAAATTGCCTACAGCCATTTTGAGTTTATCAATCCTGGCAGCAAGAAACCGATTGATATTGTCCGGCCATTTTACAGGGGGGGAGTAAACTTCTCTCAATTCTCTACAAAAAGTGTCTGTGAATTCTTTGGCAGATTTATTGAAAATATCTCTTTTTCGCATTTCAGCCCTAAACCTGAGCTGAATTAAAATAATGACCAAAGTTCCACATGCACTCAGCAGTAGAAGATCGAAAGAAGTAATGGTAAATCCATAGGCTGTCATATTCATGATATAGTATCGTACTTTATTGAAGGTATCTGGACTGTGCCAACGTGTAGTTCACCGGAAATTTTGAAGCGCAGCGGAAATTATTTATTTTTGGAAGTGTCAATTTTCCTTCCTGTTGCTTTGAGTTCATTTTCAATCTTTTCTAATTCACGAGTTGCATTTTTGAGATGAAAATTACTTTCAAGAATCGATTTATTAAAAAATATCACGTCTTCGTTGTTCTTGTCGATATCTCTACTAATAAGACCATTAAGTATTTCAATGTTCTTTGAAATAGCTGCCCCTTGTGAGTTAATATTTTCGACCAACATAACAAAATCCTCATATTTTTTTTCAGTTTCCTTATCTTTTGAATAGTCTTTAGCCCACGTAACTAGAAGGATTATAAATCCACTCAACCCAATTGTGAGCGCGTATTTAGATAAATCTTTTCCAAGCACTGCTATACGCCTTTGTTTGACTATTGTATTGACGATATATTTTTTAAAATTCATTAAATAGAACGTACGCAATCTATGGTAAGAATTCGGAGATCCATCAAGACAAGTACACTCCATATATGCAATAAACATTTTCCAGTGGCCTTTGGATTTTTCAGGTAGTTTCGATGGATCTGCTATGTAATCCAATAATATCGTATCTTCAAATGGCTTTTGGTTCTCTGACATGGCAGGATATAAATTACAAAGAACATGGCCATCGTCTGTCGTCTGTGCGGTAGTAAGTAAGAGTCGCACCATGTGCTGTTTCTAATTTTGTTGTAGTTTGAAGATTCTCATTTACGCAAGTCACAGAATCGAAAGGCCTATTACCATAAAATACTTCCACTTCTTTTTTGTTCGTTCCACCGTTCCTTCCTCCTGGGCAAATGCAGAGTGAAAAGAGATTGTTTAGCCGTTCATTACTCGGGTCATCTTTTGCATATTTCTCGAACATGGATTTTGAATTTGTTTGAAATTTTTCAAAATCCTGATTTCTTTTGTTTCGATCATTCATAAGTAAATAAAAATGGGGGACATATTTTTTTAGAATTTAACAAGTAACTCCACAGAACCGTATAACCAAGTAGGCCATCTGAGTAGATAAACGCCGGGTCGTATGTCTAGTTTAGCAGTTCTAACCGAATTATTTCATTTTTTGCTTCAAAGCTTCTTCATGATCCTGCCACAGGTCATGCACATTCCATGCTTCCCGGCCAAGATCACCAGCCAAATTATCAAGTTCCTCCCATATGTCATTTTCACCAAATGCAGTTTGAATATCGTCTCTTGCCATTTTTAAAAGATCTGAAGCCGAACTTATACGTTGTATAATTCGCTCTTTCTGCTTTTCTGTTGGATGAATTGTGTCTGGGTGTAACTCTGGAATTTCCACTATATCACCCTGATAAATCACTGCAGAGCTTTCTGTCTGACAAAAAATGAAACCCAACAAGCTCAGCATGGTGTTTTGCTTGTGGATTTTCAAACGTGATATGCTGCTCTTGACGACCAGTGGAAAAGAGATAAGGGAGAATCACTTCTTTCAGAGCATTTACGAGAAAACCGTTTCTTCGATATTCTGGTTTTACATAAACATGGAGGTCCTGCCTACCCATATCTAATACAGCAGCAACAACGAGGTTTTTCTCGTTCTTGACGAAAAACATATCATAGGCGTCGTTTTTACATACCGCCACGTTTTCACTACTTATCCAAGTCTTACTTATTAAAACAGTGGTTGAAAGTGGTCTTAGGAAGACCAGCTCATGTGCTTCCCCTTTGTTTATAAGATCAATTATGAATGCTATCGTTTTATCAGTCATTGATATCACAATTTGGGTCTATCGATAGTCAAGATCTTCCCACATTTATGTTTTGAACTACCCAGCAATGCGTCTTAATGCTCTGAATGGTCCATGTCCTAAATCACGTTTTGTTATGCCTGCTTCAATACGGCTGAATACTCCACGGATGGCAACCGTATTATTCCAATAATTCTGAACCCAAATGTTTTTTTCAAGCAAATCAAGATCAGTGTGTGTATTAAGTCGGTGGCAGATAAAATCTATGATTCTCCGACCTGGCTCATCGAGAACAAGTTTCCCGGCATATAACGGAAGTTGTGTGTAATTTGAGAAAATTTTTAGGTAGTGTACGAAATAACATCCATCTTCATCTGTTATCAAGAAATCTTCAAATTTTGAACCATTTTTTTTTACGTCGGCGACTACATCACAGGAGACCAAGGTCATAGGATAAGTTGCTATTTCACTCTCGATTTTATACGCTTTGTTTATGGCTAATCCATAAACAAACTCTTGGTCATGGTGGATCCCACCAACAGCCATGCCTCCCCTAACGAAAAAATCTTCTTGTAGTAGATTAATGGTCAACAAATTAACTGACTCTAGAATTTCCCAAAGTCCTTCTGGTGTGCGATTCGCAGAAATTATAATGCAGTCAGAGAAATGAGTAATTCGCATTCCTATTCTGTCATAGTTACAAAGAGAGTCTCGTATAATATCCAATGCATAGAGCAGTTCTTGGCGTGCTTCTGGGTTAGTATCCGCATCTTTGACCCTGGTTTTGAAGCCCAATAAGTCTAAGAATACGACATATTTTTCAGTATATTTATCTGCAATAAGCATCGACTGCGCCGTTATTTTGAATAAATATCTTTGGTGATATACAATTTTCCTACGGTTTTTGAATTTCACCACTAGGTGAGTGACAGACAAGTCAAATAAATATCCTCTTGGACTTCAAAGGTATAATTCCATTATCTCTGGACGAAGCATATCAGGAGATTTTCCGACCGCCGAACTCATGCGGTGCAAAAATAATACGACATTCACCGGTGGAAATCCCAAACCGTAAGATTCAATATACCATTCTATGCATAAAAGCATTTATTCTACTGGTTCTTCATTGGTATCAGAATTTTCTGCCGCCAGTTGCTCTGTGACTTGTTCGGTCGAAACGGGACTGACAATTCCTTTATCGCCTTCCTTTTCAATAGTGCCATTTTGAGAAGGCTGAATAACTGGATCTGTTGGTAGATTCGCTGATGAAGCTTCACCGATTACTGGTTCTCCATTGGTATCATCCTTTGCTGTTGCCAGTTTCTCTGGAATCTGATCGTTAGTAACGGGACTGACAATAATTTTATCGCCTTGCATTTCCATAACGCAATCCGAAGAGGGGGGCACACCTGGATCTGCTGGAAGATTCACTGACGAAGTTTCATTGATTTTTCTATGAGATAATTTTTCGTGTACTGCACTTGCAGCAGCAGCAAGAATTTTAGAACAGTCGTCAATTGTCTTAACAATGATCCGCTCTATTTCTGTTGCGATTGGTGTAGTAGAATTTTGCAACCTTGTTGGATAATAATTATAACTATCTCTCTGTATTTTTTCTTTTACGCATTCAATATGATGTTGTGTTTTATGTAAATTATCTAGAAATGGAGCTATCTGCACATTTATTAGCGATCTATATGATTTCTGTTCAAGTTTTGATTTTACAGCGTCGAACCCTTTTTCTTGATACTCTTCATATATTTCGACAAGTTCAGTATTATTTATTTCTTTTAATACCTTACTGAATACTAGAAGATCCTTAAGATCTTTGGGAAATCGTTTTGAGCTGATTTTATATAGAATACTTGGCTTAACATGCTGAATCAAGGGAAGGTATCCACTACAAGCAGTGTATACGTTGCAAAAATTGATCGCAGTATGGACTCCAAAATCAAAATTTTCGTTGATCCAATCCTCAAATTTAATTTTTTCCTCTTTTAATAATGCTCTCGCAAGAGTCAGCATTTCGCCAATAAAAAAAATTTCCTGCTGTGTAATTTTAATGCGGATATTAACTTCTTCGACAATGGCTTTTAACTGTCTTTCAGGATCCGGGCTGATTTTTATATGCATCCCCTGACCATTACATGTTCTGCAGTAATTTGGATATGCTTCTTCGTATTCTTTGAAGTCCATTATATTCTCCTAACATATTCAGGTTAGTATGGAAAGTTAAGAACGGAATCTATTTACAGACCCAAGGGCTTTCTTTACATAATATATCCAGGGAATTCTGTGCTTCTTCATCACCTTGCTTTGCTGCTTTTATCAGCCAATTATATGCTTCAAATTTATTCACTTTGACTCCTTCACCTAGAATATAAATTAAACCTAAATAACTTTGAGCAGAAGGGAGCCCTTGTTCGGCAGCTTTTTTGCACAATTCCAAAGCTTTTTTATTATCCTGCGGTACACCGTCTCCTTTATAGTACGACATACTTAACTCGTATTGAGCGGCAGCAAAATCTTGTTCAGCTGCCTTGGTAAGCCATTCCACAGCCTTTTTTTTATCATTGGGTACATCTTTTCCATGTTTATACGACCAGCCTAGCCAAAATTGAGCATTAGCATACCCTTGTTCAGCGGCTTTTGTGTACAATCCTAAAGCTTTTTTTATATCCTTTTGTACAACTTCTCCATCTTGATACAATTTTCCTAGGAGTAGTTGAGCGTGAGTATTTCCCTGTTCAGAGGCCTTGGTATACCATTCTACAGCCTTCTTTTTATCCTGAGGGACACCATCTCCAGAATCATACATCTCACCTAGGTTATATTGAGAATCGGCATCCCCTTGTTCAGCGGCCTTGGTATACCATTCCAGAGCTTTTCCTTTGTTTTTACGTATACCATCTCCATCGTCATACATAACCGCTAGGCAATATTGAGCATTTACGTCTCCTTGTTCAGCAGCCTTCGTATACCAATCTAGTGCTTTTTTTTTGTCTTGATGTACACCCATAAACCCTCTATCATAGGTAGCTGCCAGGCTGAATTGAGCATTTACGTCTCCTTGTTCAGCAGCTTTAGTGTATAAATCTAATGCTTTTTCATTATCTCTCGGCACTCCGTCGCCATTTGAATAACTCACTCCTAATGTATATTCAGCTATAGATAGTCCTTGCTCTGCAGCCTTGGTGTACCACCTTGCTGCTTCCTTATTATCCATTGTCACACCAAAACCCATGTAATACATTATTCCTAAATGATATTGGGCTATTGGATCTCCATTGTTAGCTTTTTTAAGAGTATCATCAAAGGATTCTTTCTGGGCTTCATTCAATTGGACTTCTAACCAATTTCCTGAATCATACGAACCTGCATAACTATTAAATACCGATCGTGTAATAACGAATAAGGCGATCAGTAAACTCAGCGCAACGATTTTCTTTATCATTTTCTCACCAGCTATTGGATGCATTTTCTTCAAAAGAAAAACCTTGAGAGTAATTGCAGGTTGGTAAATCTGTTATGTGGCCAAAAAAATGGAATCAATTTCCAAATTCAATATATTTGCATTGATTAAATTTGAAGCTCCTCGGAGCGTCCCAAGAAGATATAAAAGTTCCACCAACTTCAACCCATTTCTTGCATTCTTCGTCCTGGTCTGCTGTTACAATGGTTTCAGTGTATTTCCAAAGTTCAGGGGCTTCTGGTGTATCTTCAATCGTTGCTATTCTAACTACATTACATAACCCCTCGGGACCTGGGTTGTAGAGCCATTTATGTTTAGATATGCGGGTAAAGTGATGTTCAAATGTGGTTTGTGAAATTGTACATGTTGCTCCTTGAAGGTCTTCCATCTTGGACGTTGCTTCAGCAAATGACGCTTTATCTGTCACCCCTTCCCTGGTCTTCATGATGACTAAGAGATCCTGCATATAGTTTCTTTGTTCGTCTGACATAGCTTTCATTTTCTGTAAAATACCAGGTAAATACTTAGCAGGATCGTTCCTTCCCTTTATTTTTTCGATGTCCTCCTGTGTCATTTTTGTCATCTCTTCTTCGTCTTGTTTCTTCCTTTTGGTCATTTCGTCCGAGCTAATTGTGTTTATGAAAACCTGTACAAATGAGCAGTCAATTTCTTCGAACGGGAATTTCCCGTTGCAATGCATTGCCAGCCCAGAGTTGTTTCCAAAGGAGCCTTGAAAATAAAAATGGGGTGGCCGTTTGATATCTTTGTCTGCTGCATATACATTTACTTGAACCAAAAGTAGAAGCAATGAAACGGTCAATCTCTTCATTAAATTCTCCCGAATTCTATTAATGCTTAATGTACATACAATGCAAAAAACTATACTACCCCACGTTTTCGGTTCATGGATTGATTTGATAGTGGGACGACATTTCATGCAAAGTAACTAATCATGGATTTCCCAGATTCATTGTAGCGTTGCATTGTCTCAACTGATTTTTGAGACCTTTATTATAATGACGGAGGAAGAAGTGCTTTTCTTCCAAATTGTTTTAAAAATCCAAATTATTTTATCAAACGCTTCAACAACGCTGCATTGCCTGGATCAAGTTTCTCTAATCTATCGCATAATTCCATAGCCTTATCCTTTTTTCCCTGTGCCAGGTATGACAAACCGAGCTGATAAAGGGTTTCAGTGTCTTCAGGATCAAGCGCCAGGGCTTTCTTATACATGACAATTGCTTCTTCATATTTGCCATGCGATTCCAGATTCCATGCAAGGTCGTAGAGCGCATCAGTGTCATCAGGATTGATCTTCAGGATCTCCTGATATTCGATCGCTTCTTCGTCAAACTTATGTTGCTTGTAATAAAGGAGGCCTAATTCCAGGCGTGCTCCGGTCAAACGTGGATTCAGCTTAATTACCTCTTGGAAATCTTTGATAGCTTCATCTACTCGCTGGCTATCCCTTGCCAAAATTCCTTTCATGTAGAAATTGAGGGCTTGGCTGGAAAAATTGATCTGGGTCAGCTCAGATACTGGGGTGGGTTTGCTGGTCTTGACTATTTGTCGGTAAGAATCCGCCGGTGCGGCTAAATTGATATTCTTTTCTTCTGTAATCACGAAACCGAGCAAGTTTCCTTTTTCATCAATCAGCTTGCCGGTATTGCTTGTTGTGGTCTGAGATGCCACCTGGATGTACTGGACATTGCTATTGCGGCGGCCTGGAGATTGCTTGAAGTCACTGACTACCGCTGGAATAAATCCTATGTCATTACCGGAATCAGGAAGGGCGAATATCTTTTGACCAATATTAATGCTTTCAATATCGGCAACGGGTATGTCAGGTAGATCTTTATCGTCGATCTTCATGACAGCCATGTTGGTATCTTCATCTTTCCAGATTTTTTGGATTTCTCTTGTTCGACCATCCCGAAGGGTTACTTTGATAGTGCTTGCGCCGACCATCAGCTGCAGTTTGCCTTCAATGTACCCATCTGAACTTACAATCGCACCCTGCTGTTCATGGAGAACTTTACCGGTGTTGCTCAAAGCACTGATTTTAACAAAAGCATCAAGGTTCAGCGTTGGTGCTTCCATTTGCCTATTATCATGACGAAAGACAAGAGTCCCCATGAAAAATATCACCCATGCTGCCGCAAGGGAAATTGCGGAAAATCGCCATTGCGGTAAATTAAAGGTGAAAAACTCTTTCAGTCTCTCAAGAAAAGGGTATTTAGGCTCCATGGAATTCAGAAGATGTTTTAAAACGGCAGAGAGTTCCTGCGACGGCTTGACGTTCTGCTTTTGATAATGAAGCATTTCAGTCATATTGTTGAGTTGTTTTAAACAATACAGGCAGGACTGCAAATGCACTTCAACCCGTTTACGGTCCATGGCCGGTAGTTTGCTTTCAACATAAAGTCCGAGGGTTGTATCATCAAGGCACTCTGATGTTTTGAAGCTGTCGATGCTCCTCAGCGCATCTTTTAGTTTGGATTCAAGTTCCATACTCATAAAGACGTCTTCCACGGCAAATTTCTTCCAAACAAAATAATTAGGAGTATCATTGATAAAGTTCTGAGCAACAATTCCCTTATCCGGTTGTATCTTGAAGCTACCGTATTCATCGGCATGCCGAGCAGTTCTGCAATTTCCTTATCTTTATAGCCTTCGATCTTATACAAGAGAATTTGCCCATCACGAATTGAGAGTTGAGCTGTCGCTTTTTTGTAAAGGTCATTAATTTCACAAATGGCATCCGGCCCCAGTTGGTCATCCTTGAGGGAATAATGAAGAGAAGATTCATCTTGATCACCATCGTTACCCCGACCTTGATCTAAAGATGTATTTTGTTTTCTTCTTAAATTCAATATATTGAGATACGAGACAGTTTCATTTTTTACAATCGTCT
>Ga0214249_1000068_pt1 | contig 51366 bp, 48 predicted proteins | sample TroBogypolimnion_17_FD_153087 | JGI IMG/M metagenome (GOLD analysis project Ga0214249, IMG submission 153087) | Freshwater microbial communities from Trout Bog Lake, WI - 23JUN2009 hypolimnion | ecosystem: Environmental > Aquatic > Freshwater > Lake > Hypolimnion/Profundal zone | place: Trout... | reverse complement strand
GATCTGGCCGTGCGCGACCAACTTTACAAGATCCTGTTCAAGCCCGACAAGAACGCGCCAGAGTACAAGGCTGTGGTCGAAGCCTCACGCGCCACCCACCTGGGGCCGCTGGAGTTGCTGATCAAGGCCGGGGCCATCGATTCGCCTTACCAGTTTCACTGGCGCCGCTTCCTGCTGGAGAACTTTCCCAAGGGCACGGGCTTTGCCAAGCTCGATGCGCCGGCGATCCGGGACGAACTGCCGCTGTCGAGCGCGCGCGCATTCTCGATCGACGACTCGGCCACTACCGAAATTGACGACGCGCTCTCGGTGCAGGGTCTGGGTACCGGCACGGTCTGCGTCGGGATTCACATTGCAGCGCCGGGCCTGGCGATTGCGCCGGGCAGTGCGGTTGACCAAGTCGGGCGCCAGCGCCTGTCCACGGTCTACATGCCGGGCTATAAGGTCACCATGCTGCCCGATTACGTGGTGCAGAGCTACACCTTGCAGGAGGGGCGCGAGTGTCCGGCCGTGTCGCTTTATGTGACGCTCGATGAGGCCACGCTGGAGATCAGGTCGAGCGAAACCCGGCTGGATCGGGTGCTCATTGGCGCCAACCTTCGCCATGACCAGCTTGACACCATCGTCACCGCCGAGTGGCTGGAAGACCCTGCGTTCTCGCATCAGGCCGACCCGCAGGCCTTGCAGCACAAACGCCCGCAACTGTCATTCTTGTTCCGGCTGGCCCGGCACCTGAAGGCCGGGCGTGAAGTGGTGCGCGGCAAGCCCGAAACCTTCAATCGTCCCGATTACAACTTCAGGCTCGTCGGCAATGATGGCCGCGAGCCGCAGGGCACGGAGACCGTGCAGATCAGCATCCGCCAGCGCGGCGCGCCGCTTGACCTGATCGTGTCCGAGGCCATGATCCTGGCCAACAGCACCTGGGGTAGCTGGCTGGCCGAACTCGGTGTTCCGGGCATTTACCGAAGCCAGGCCTCTTTGCTGCCGGGAGTCAAGGTGCGCATGGGCACCAAGGCACTGCCGCATGCCGGCATCGGCGTTCCGAGCTATGCCTGGAGCACCTCACCGCTGCGTCGTTACACCGATCTGGTGAACCAGTGGCAGATCATTGCCTGCGCGCGCCACGGCAAGACGGCGGCGCTCGCCGCACCGTTCAAGCCCAAGGATGCCGAACTGTACGCCATCATTTCCAGTTTCGACGCTGCCTACTCGGGTTACAACGCCTATCAGGGCGCGATGGAACGCTTCTGGACACTCAAGTACCTGCAGCAAAACGGCATCGCAGAGATCGAGGCCACCGTATTTAAGGAAAACATGGTTCGGGCCGACGACCTGCCGCTGGTACTGCCGGTGGCAGGCGCTGGTGGCATGCCGCGTGGCGCGCATGTGCGCGTGCGACTCGGTGACATCGATGAGGTGACGCTGGATGTGAGCGGCACCGTTGTTGCACGTCTGGACAGCCCGTCTGCGGCCGGGGATGTCGCAGCAGACCCCGCTGGCGATGAAGACGACGAAGGCGCCGTGGCCGGGCCGATCGCGATTGCGGTCGACTTGCTTGAGACCGACAACGAGGCCGCTGCCCCGGCCACTGATCCACCCGCCCCGTGAAGCTGCGGTCCTTCAGCACTCTGCAACTTGCGCTGGGCGCTTCAATCGCGGTGCACGTGGTCTTGTTGACGGTGCGCTTTGTCGACCCGCAGGCTTTCAACCGCGTCTTTGAAGACACGCCGCTCGAAGTGATCCTGGTCAATGCTCATACCGGCGAGCGACCGCTCAAGGCGCAAGCCATCGCGCAGGCCGCGATGGCCGGTGGTGGTGATGCCGAGAGCGGTCGTGCCAGCAGCCCCTTGCCGCCGGCGCTGTTGTCGGAGACCGGCGACGACACCGAGGCGCAGACGCAGTTGCAGTTGCAGCAGTTGCAGGAGCGGCAGAATCTGTTGCTGGCACAGGTCAAGGCCCAGTTGGCCGCGTTGCCCGCGTCGGATCTGCGTCAACCCAGCGAAGCGGCAGACCAGGCCCAGCGCGAGGAGCGGCGCCGTCAATTGAGCAAACTGCTGGCCGAGATCGAGCGGCGCATCAATCAGGAAAACAAGCACCCGCGCAAACGCTACATCGGTCCAGCCACGCGTGAAGAGGTCTACGCCGTGTATTACGATCACCTGCGCCGGCGCATTGAAGAAAAGGGGACCGACAATTTCCCCGAACTTGGCGGCAAGAAACTGTACGGGGAACTGACCATGGGCGTGACAGTCGATCTGGATGGCCGGATTCATCAGATCGAAATTGTGGAGAGTTCGGGCAACCGCGCGCTGGATCGTCGCGCTGAAGCGATTGTCCGCAGCGCTGCGCCATTTGGCCGTTTCAACCTGGCGATGCGGCGCCAGGCCGATCAAATCTGGGTGGTTTCGCGCTTCAAGTTCACGCGCGACGAAACGCTGGAAACCCGGCTCACGGCGAAATAGAAAGACATGGCAATCGATCGTTATTGCGTGATGGGCAACCCGGTGGCGCACAGCCGCTCGCCCTGGATTCACGCGCGTTTTGCCGAACTCACGGGTCAGGTTATGCAGTATGGCAAACGCCTGATCCCGCTGGATGGTTTTGCATCGTCGGTGCACGCCTTCGCTGCCGCAGGAGGGCGCGGCTGCAATATCACGGTGCCGTTCAAGTTCGACGCCGCCGCAATGGCCGACCGCGTGAGCGCGCGCGCAGCACTTGCGGGCGCGGCCAATGTCTTGAGCTTTGAGGGCGGGCTTATTCTGGGCGACAACACCGATGGTGCCGGTCTGGTGAGGGATCTGCAGCGCAATGCCGGATTCGATTTGCGCGGCCGCGATGTGCTGCTGATCGGGGCCGGCGGCGCCGCTGCCGGCGTCCTGGGCCCGCTGCTGCAAGAACACCCTGCGCGCATCACGCTGGCCAACCGCACGCTGGCGCGCGCCAGCGAACTGGCGGTGCGTCATCGCAAACTGGCTGCGCAGATGGATGTGGAGCTGCTGGGCAGCAGCCTGCAGGATTTGCAAGGCAATTTCGATCTGCTCATCAACGCCACCAGTGCCAGCCTGAACGAGGCCGGCGTGCCGGTGAAAGGCACCACGCTCAAGCGCGGAGCCCTGGCCTACGACATGATGTACGGTGCGCCGGCGCAGGGCTTCCTGACCTGGGCCGCCGAACATGGCGCCCATGCGCGCGACGGCCTTGGAATGCTGGTGGGGCAGGCGGCCGAGGCGTTCCTGATCTGGCGCGGGGTGCTGCCGCCCGAGCGACAGGTGCTCGATGAGTTGCGTCGGCTCGTGCAGGAGGTCTCATGACGAAATTGTTTCGACTGCCATGGCGTGCGGATCAAGTCCGCAACGACAGTCTGTGAAGCCCTTGCTGCGCTGGCTGGGTCTGCTGGCCGTCGCGCTGGTGGCGCTGCAGTTGTTCTTTGTCGTGCGCATTGCATTGATGACGCGCATCGACCCGCAGTCCACGGCTTTCCAGCGCTCCGAGGCCTGGCGACTCGAGCGTGAAAAAGGGCGTCTGCCGTGGCGCCAGCGTTGGGTGCCGTACGCGCAAATCTCGGACAAGCTCAAACAGGCGGTCATCGCCAGCGAAGACGACGGTTTCAGCAACCATGATGGCGTCGACTGGGATGCACTGGAGAAGGCGTGGCAGAAGAATGCGCGCGCCGAGGCCGAGGCCGCCAGAATGCAGGCAGCCCGCCGGCCAAGGGCTGCGGCTATCAGTAGCAAGCCGGTGGCGCGCGCACCCAAGGTGGTCGGCGGCTCGACCATCACGCAGCAGCTGGCAAAGAACCTGTTCTTGTCGGGGGAGCGCACGCTGTTGCGCAAGGGCCAGGAGTTTGTGTTGACCCTGTTGTTGGAGACTTTGCTCGACAAGCAGCGCATTCTTGAAATCTATCTGAACAGCGTCGAGTGGGGCGAGGGTGTTTTTGGCGCCGAGGCGGCGGCGCAGCACTACTTTCGCAAACCGGCCTCGGCCTTGAGCGCTTATGAGGCGGCGCGCCTGGCCGTGATGTTGCCGCGACCCAAGTATTTCGAGAAACTGCCCAACTCGAGCTACCTCGCCGAGCGCGCGCAACACATCGCGGGTCGCCTGGGCAGCGCCGAATTGCCCTAAGTGCCTGCAACGATTGCACTGTTTCTGTCGGTATCATCGCTGCCATGCGTGCCAAGTTGATGAGTTACTTCCTGCTGGGCTTGATCCGGATCCTGACTGGATCGCAGGCGCGCTGGTACGGATGCCCGCCCAAGGCCGAGCAGCGGATCTATTTCGCCAACCACCAGAGCCATGCCGACCTCGTCATGATCTGGGCTGCCTTGCCCAAGGAACTGCGCAACATGACGCGCGCCATTGCGGCGCGCGACTACTGGACCAAGACGCCGTTCCGGGAGTGGATCACGACCGCCGTGTTCAACGTCATTTATGTCGCGCGCGACCGCAGTGCCGAGGAGGACCCGCTGGAGCCGCTGTTTGAGGCGCTTGAGCATGGCGACTCGATCATCTTGTTTCCCGAGGGCACGCGCGGCAACGCGGAGCAGCCGCAGCCTTTCAAGGCCGGCCTCTACAACCTGGCGTGCCGTTTTCCAGCCATCGAGTTGGTGCCAGCCTGGATCAACAATGTGCAGCGTGTCATGCCCAAGGGCGAGGTCGTGCCGGTGCCGGTGCTGTGCTCGGTCACCTTCGGCGCGCCGATCCATTTGCAGGAAGGCGAGGAACGGCGCGCATTTCTGGAGCGTGCCCGCAACGCCGTGATCGCCCTGCGCGACGTCTGAACGCGATGTACCAGTTCCTCAAGCACCTCAATGCCAACCAACAGGTCGGGGCTTTGTTCACGCTGGTGTTCGGCCTCTTGCTGCTGCTCAGTGTTGCTGCGGTGCTGCTGTCGATGCGCGAATTTGGCGACAGCCAGCGCGCCGAGCGGCAGCGCAGCGAGTTGAACAATCTGGAAGGCCTGCTCAAGACCAGCTGGCTCGTGATGCTGGTGTTCTGGGTCGGCTGGCTGACCGGCGACTGGGTTGCGCTGGTCTTGTTCGGCCTGGTGTCATTCTTTGCGCTGCGAGAATTCATGACACTGTCGCCGACGCGCCGCGGCGATCACCGCAGCCTGGTACTGGCTTTTTTTGTCGTGCTGCCGATCCAGTACACGCTGGTCGGCTACGAGCGATTCAACCTGTTCTCGGTGTTCATTCCGGTCTATGTGTTCTTGGCCATTCCCCTGGTCAGCGCGCTGGCCAACGACCCGCAGCGCTTCCTGGAGCGCAATGCCAAGCTGCAATGGGGCATCATGGTCTGCATCTATGGCATGAGCCATGTGCCGGCGCTGCTGCTGCTCGACTTTCCGCACTACGACAAGAAAAATGCATTCCTGATTTTTTTCCTGGTCCTAGTGGTTCAGACCAGCATGATGGCGCAGCATCTGGCATCGCGCAAACTGCCCCGTGCGCCGGTGGCACCCGATATCAGCCAGAGCTTCAACTGGCCGAGTTGGTGGATCGGCGTGACGGTGGGCAGCGTGCTCGGCGGCTTGCTCGCCGGTATCACGCCCTTTGTGCCGGGCCAGGCCTTCGTCATGGCCTTCATTGCCTGCAGCGCAGGTTCGTTCGGGCATCTGGTGATGAAAGCCCTCAAGCGTGATCGCGGGATCCCGATCTGGCGCGGTCAGGGAACGGCAGTCACCGGCGCCAGCGGTCTGCTGGACCGGGTCGACGCGCTGTGCTTTGCCGCACCAGTTTTCTTCCACTCGGTTCGCTGGTACTTCGGACTCTAGCCCGTGAGAATTCTTGGCATTGACCCCGGCCTGCGAACCACCGGCTTTGGCGTGATCGACGTCGAAGGCAGCGACCTCGCCTATGTTGCCAGCGGCACCATCAGCACGCTGAATCTGGAAAAGGGCCAGTTGCCGGCGCGCCTCAAGGTGCTGTTCGACGGCGTCAGCGAAGTGGCGCAGCGCTACCAGTGCGATGCCGCTTCAGTCGAGATCGTGTTTGTCAATGTCAACCCGCAGTCCACACTGCTGCTGGGGCAGGCGCGCGGCGCCTGTGTCACGGCCCTGGTTCACGCTGACTTGCCGGTGGCCGAATACACCGCGCTGCAAATGAAACAGGCGGTGGTCGGCTACGGCCGCGCCGACAAGACGCAGGTGCAGGAGATGGTGCGCCGCTTGCTGGCGCTGCCGGGCCTGCCCGGTCCCGACGCCGCTGATGCACTGGGCCTGGCCATCACGCACGCCCACGCCGCCAAGGCCATGGCCCGGCTCGCGCAGGCCGATGGTGTGATCGGCGCCGGCAGCGGCAAATACAAGGCCGGTCGCACTCGCTGAATCATTCATTCTGGCACCTCCAGACCTCGGTTTCGGGGCTGTTGCTGAGGGTAAGATAGCTGCACGGCATGACGCCGCTGAACACCACAAGGGAATTCCATGAGCCACAAACTCAGCACCCCCATTCGCGCCGTTGCCCTGGTTGGCCACGGCGCCGCCGGAAAGACCACCCTGGTCGAGAGCCTCCTGGCCGCCAGCGGTGCCATCAAGAACCGCGGCTCCGTAGAAAAAGGCAACACGGTTTGCGACTTCGATCCGATCGAAAAAGAGATGGGCCATTCCCTGCAGTCGTCGCTAGTCAGCTTCAATTGGGACGGCGCCCAGATCCAGTTGATCGATACCCCCGGCTACCCGGATTTTTCCGGCCAGTCGATGGGCGCGCTGGCGGCGGTCGATACCGCGCTGGTAGTGGTCAACGCACAGACCGGCATTGAACTGGCGACAGAGCGCATGTTCACGCTGGCCGGCGAGCGTGGCCTGTGCCGCATGGTTCTGATCAACAAGATCGACGCCGACAACGTGGATCTGCCCGCGCTCGTCAACGAGATTCGCGAGCGCTTTGGCAAACAGTGCCTGCTGCTGGACTTGCCGACTCACAATGGGCAGGACGTGGTCGAACTTCTGGGCCACGAGGACGGCGAGAGCGACTTCGCATCGATCGCCGCAGCGCACCGCGCCTTGATCGACCAGATCGTCGAGGAAGATGACAGCCTGATGGCAAATTACCTTGAAACCGGCGCCGACCCGACGCTGGAGGAATTGCACGCACCGTTCGAGCGCGCCTTGCGCGCCGGGCACCTGGTCCCGATCCTGTTCGTATCAGCTAGGACCGGCGCCGGCATCCCGCAATTGCTCGACGCGCTAGCGCGGCTGGCGCCGAACCCGACCGAGGGCAATGCGCCGCCGTTCTACCGCGGCGAGCCGGGGGCGCAAGCGCAGGCGTTCCAGGCTGACCCGGATGACTCGCTGCACGTGCTGGCCCATGTGTTCAAGGTGGTGATCGATCCCTTTATCGGCAAGCTCGGTGTCTTTCGCGTGCACCAGGGCACGATTCGGCGCGATGCGCAACTGTTTGTCGGCTCCGGCAAACGTCCCTTCAAGGTCGCGCACCTGTACCGCTTGCAGGGCAAGGACTACGTCGAAGTGCCGGCGTTGGTACCGGGCGACCTTGGCGCCGTGGCCAAGGTCGACGACATTGAGTTCGATTGCGTGCTGCACGACTCGCACGATGAAGACCATATCCATCTCAAACCGCTTAGCTTTCCGCAGCCGATGCAGGGCCTGGCGGTGCAGACTCGGCGCAAGGGCGACGAGCAGCGCCTGTTCGAGATCCTGCACAAGCTCGAACTCGAAGACCCTTGCTTCAAAGTGGAGCGCCATCCCGGCACCAATGAGACCGTGATCCGCGGCCTCGGTGAAATGCACCTGCGCGCCAAGCTCGCGCGCATGCAGCAGCAGTACAAGCTTGAACTCGATACCAGCGCGCCGCAGATCGCCTACCGCGAAACCATTACCGCCCTGGCCGAAGGCCATTGCCGGCACAAGAAGCAAAGCGGCGGCGCCGGTCAGTTCGGCGAGGTCATGCTGCGCGTGGAGCCGCTGGAGGGCGGTGCCGGCTTTGAATTCGTCGACATCGTCAAGGGTGGCGTCATCCCCGGCGTCTTCATGGCGGCGGTCGAAAAAGGCGTGCGTCAGGCGCTGGCCGAAGGCGTGGTGGCGGGCTACCCCGTGCATGACATCCGAGTGACGGTGCATGACGGCAAGACCCATGCCGTCGATGGCAAAGACATTGCCTTTACCTCGGCCGGACGCAAGGCAACCATTGACGCGGTGCGCAACGCGCACCCGATCGTGCTCGAACCGCTGGTCAACATCGAGGTGCTGGCGCCCGAGTACAGCATCGGCGACCTTACCGGCGACCTGGCCAGCAAGCGCGGCCAGGTCACCGGCACCCAGCCGCGCGCGGCTGGCAGCGTGGCCATCAGCGCGCTGATTCCGCTGGCCGAGCTTGATGATTACCAGGGTCGACTGAAGTCGCTCACCGCAGGGCAGGGCTCCTACAGCATCAGCTTCTCGCATTACGCCCAGGTGCCCGATGCAACGCAGCGCCTGCTGGCCAGCAAGTACAAGGCGATCGATCTTGACGACGAGTCGGCTGGGGGGAGCGGCCGATGAGCCGCATCCTGATCGCCTACTCGACCACAGACGGCCACACACCGCGCATTTGCGAGCGGCTTAAGCAGGTCATTGAACAGCAGGGGCATGCGGCAACGGTGGTGGCGCTGGCGCAGGCCGATGCGCTGGACTTGCCGTCTTTCGACACGCTGGTCATCGGCGCCAGCATCCGCTATGGAAAGCACCAGCCGCAGGTGGGGCAATTCATTGCACGCTATCAGGCGCTGCTGGAGAGCAAGTCGAACGCGTTTTTTACGGTCAACATCGTGGCGCGCAAGCCGGAGAAGAACCGGCCCGAGACCAATCCCTACCTGATCAAGTTCTTGCGTCAGATCACGTGGAAGCCGAAGTTGCTTGGCGTCTTTGCCGGCAAGCTCGACTATCCGCGCTACGGCTTTGTCGACCGCACCATGATCCGCTTCATCATGCTCATGACCAAGGGTCCGACCGACCCGACCGCTGTGGTCGAGTTCACCGACTGGCAGCAGGTCGAGGCCTTCGGCCGCCAACTTAGCGAACTGAGCCGGGGCTGAACCCGCCGCCGGGCCGTCCCAAGCCCGGTTGCACCACCTTGGAGGGTAGCGACCTACACGAAGCGAGGAGCGTGGGGGCGACAGACTAAGGTTTTGATTTGCCGAGCAGGCCCAGTCCGGTCTTGCTGCGGGCATCGGCAATTTCCGCTTCCACCTGCTTCGCGTCCGGCGAGCCGGGCGGCAGAACGGTCAGCACTTTTTCCCAATGCGAGATGGCCTGTGCATAGTCGGCGCGCTTGTACGCAGCCGAGGCGGCCAGCATCAGTGCGATCGGGTGCTTCGGATTCAAGGCCAGCGCCTTGTTGACCAGCGCCAGCGGCTTGCCTTCAATCGTGCCGCTGCGTGTCGCCAGCAGGTCGGCGTACTGGGTCAGCAGGTCGGGGTCCTTGTCGACCATCTTGCCGGCCTTTTCAAAGGCCGCTTCCGCTTCGGCCATGCGTCCCTGCGTCTTGTAGACACGGGCCAGGCGGACCCAGCCGGCTAGGTCATCCGGATTGGCCTTCAGGCGCGCAGCCAGACCTTCGACCATCTGGTTGATTTTCTCCGGGGTCATGCCCGCCGCGGCTGCCGCATCAACTGGCGGCAGTTTGCCCGCATCGGCGCCGGGTGCGGGTATTTTTGCCGCGCCCGCCGGCAGGCCGGCCTTGGCACGCGCGTCGGCAATATCGGCTTCCACCTGCTGTGCGTCCGGCGAGCCGGGGTCCAGCACGGCCAGCAGTTTCTCCCACTGCGCCACGGCCAGCTTGAAGTCGGAGCGGCGATAGGCGGCAACGCCCGACATCATCAATCCCATCGGATGCTGCGGGTTCAAGGCCAGAGCCTTGGTAACCAGTTCCAGCGGCTTGCCCTCGATGTTGTTGTTGGCGCGCACGGCGAGCAAATCAGCGTAGTCGACCAGCAGGTCGGGTTCGGTGTTGATCAAGTCACCGGCCTTCAGGAAAGCCTGCTCCGCTTCGGGGAAGCGTCCCATCACCTTATAGGAACGCGCTAGCATGGCCCAGCCCTTGGGGTCGTCGGGTTTTTCTTTGAGACGCGCTGCCAGCTTGTCGATCATCTGCGAAACCTGGTCTTCTGCGGCCTTGTGCGCGGCCACCGGGTCGATCGCCTCCGGCGTACCCAGCCACCAGTACATGCCGCCAGCGCCCAGTGGCAACAGCAGTGCGATCACAACGGCAGTGCGCCGTGAGGTCCAGAAGCTGTGCTGGTTGCCGGATTGCACCAGGGCCGGCTCTTCGGTGTCGTCGAGCAGGCGCAATTGCAGTTCATCCTTGCTGGCTTCACAGTCGGCGGCAGAAATGACGCCGCGCGCCAGATCCCGGTCCAGGGTCTCGAGCTGATCGCGGTAGATCGAGGCATTGAGGCGCTGGCTCGATACCCCGGCGCCGCGGGCGGGCCACAGCAATGGGCGCACCAGCCAAGCCAGCGCGAGCAGTGTCAACAACACTGCGCTTGCGATAAAGACTGTCATGAGGGAGTTTCCGTATCTTTGAGAAGAGATTGCGCTTTTTTGCGCTGGTCCGGATCAAGCGTAGCCGGTGCCGCGCCGCGCAGGTTGCGGCGCACCGTGCGTACCAGCACCACGATGGCGCCGATCAGCAGCACGAAGGGGCCGAACCAGAGCAGCCAGGTGACCGGTTTGAAGGGGGGCTTGTAGAGCACGAAATCGCCGTAGCGGCTGACCAGGTATTCCTTGATCTCGGCGTCGCTCTTGTTGGCCTTGACCAGGGTGCGCAATTCGCGGCGCAAGTCCTGTGCCAGGTCGGCGCGCGAACCGGCCAGCGATTCGTTTTGGCAAACTAGGCAGCGCAGCTCTTCCGAAATGGCGATCATGCGCTGCTCCACGACCGGGTCTTCGGCCAGCGGGACCGCTTCGCCGGCCCATGACGACAGGGCGCAGTGCAGAGCCAGAATCAGTGCCAGGCCGTATTTCATTTCTGCAACTCCCGGATCAGCGGCAGTATCTTGTCGCGCAGCGCCTCGTTGGTCACCGGGCCGATCTGCTTGTAGCGGATGACCCCGGCCTTGTCGATCAGGAAACTCTCGGGCACACCGTAGACGCCGAAATCTATGCCGATCCGGCCGTCGCGGTCGGTGACCGAGAGGTCATACGGGTCTCCATTGCGCGCCAGCCACTTCAGGCCGTCGACATTCTGGTCCTTGTAATCGAGGCCGATGACGGGAATGGACTTGGTCTTGGCAAATTCCATCAGGATCGGGTGTTCCTCGCGGCAGGCGACGCACCAGGAGGCCCAGGTGTTGAGGATCCAGACCTTGCCCAGCATGTCCTTGGCGGAGAACTGCTGGTCAGGCACTTGCAGGCGCGGCGCCGTGAATAGGGGTGCCGGCTTTCCGATCAGGGGTGAGGGAATCTCGCGCGGATCGCGCGTCAGGCCGATCGCCAGAAACACTACCAAGACGGCAAACAGGCCCAGCGGAATCATTGCCTTCATCTTCATACGGCTACACCTTTCGCATGCGTCGGCACCGTGGCCACGGCCTTTCGACGGTAGCGCCGGTCCAGCGCCGCCAGGGCACCGCCGAGCGCCATCAACAGACACCCACCCCAGATCCACGTGACAAAGGGTTTGTAGTAGACCCGCATAGCCCAGGCTGGCGTGGAGCTGTCGGTCAGCCGTTCACCGAGCGCCACGTAGACGTCGCGCGTGAGCTTGCTGTCGATGGCCGTCTCCGTCATCGGCATGCTCGATGAAAAATAGGTCCGCTTTTCCGGCTCCAGCGTGCGCAGCACCTTGCCGTCCTTGCTCAATTCGACGATGCCGCGATCGGCCGTGTAGTTCGGTCCCGGCACTTCGCTGATGTTGGTCAGGCGGAAGGTGTAGCCGGCCACTTCGACCGTGTCGCCAATGGCCATGCGCACGTCTTTTTCATTTTCATAAGCCTTGACCATGGTGATGCCGACCACGCAGATGGCAATGCCGATGTGCGCCATGTGCATGCCCCAATAGGCCAGCGGGATGACCTTCCAATTGGTGGTGTTCTTGAGCTGGCGGTAGATATGCTGCAGCGATGTCAGAACGATCCAGAACACCAGTGACAGGGAGAGGGCGACCAGCCAGGACCAGGGGCCGGCCAAGAACGGTGCGCTGCAGCCCAGCAGCACCGAGACGGCAGCGACCGGGCCGAGCTTCTTGCTGAGTTCGGCCACGCTGTCGTTCTTCCAGCGCGCAAAGGAACCGACCACCATGAAGAATAGCACCGGCAGCATGATGGGCGCGAACACCGCATTGAAATACGGCGGGCCGACCGACAGCTTGCCCAGGTTGAGCGCGTCCACGATCAGCGGGTAGAGCGTACCCAGCAGCACGGCTGCAGCGGCGGTCGTCAGCAGCACGTTGTTGATCAGCAGGAACGTCTCACGCGAGACCAGCGCGAATGCGCCACCCGAGCGCACCTTGCCGGAGCGCGCGGCAAACAGCGTCAGCGAGCCGCCGACCACGGCGGCCAAGAACAACAGGATGAAGACGCCGCGTTTCGGGTCGGTGGCGAAGGCGTGGACCGAGGTCAGCACACCCGAGCGGACCAGGAAGGTGCCGAGCAGGCTCAGCGAAAAGCCGATGATCGACAGCATGATGGTCCAGCTGCGGAACAGTCCGCGCTTCTCCGTGACCGCCAGCGAATGAATCAGCGCCGAGCCGACGAGCCAGGGCAGGAAGGAAGCGTTTTCGACCGGGTCCCAGAACCACCAGCCACCCCATCCCAATTCGTAATACGCCCACCACGAACCCATGGCAATGCCGATGGTCAGGCAGATCCAAGCGGCCGTAGCCCAGGGTCGTGTCCAGCGTGCCCAGGCGGCATCGAGCCGGCCGTTCAGCAGTGCGGCGATGGAGAAGGCAAAGGGCACGGCCATGCCGACGTAGCCCATGTACAGCATCGGTGGATGGAACACCAGGCCCGGATCCTGCAGCAGCGGATTCAGATCGCGTCCCTCGGCCGGAATTTCGCTCAGGCGCAGGAACGGGTTCGAGGTGATCAGCATGAAGAGCAGAAAGCCGACCGCCACCAGGGCCAGCACGGCCAGCACGCGCGACACCATTACGTCGGGCAACTGTTGCGAAAACAGCGACACCGCCATCATCCAGGTGCACAGCATCAAGAACCACAGCAGGAGCGAGCCTTCATGGCCGCCCCAGACACCCGCGATGCGGTAGATGTCGGGCAGCTTGGTATTGGAATGCTGCGCGACGTACGAGACCGAGAAGTCGTTCGTGAAGAACGCGTAGGTCAGGCAGCCAAAGGAGATGACCGCCAGCAGCCAGAGCGCCTGCGCACCCGGGCGCGCCAGTGCCATCCAATCGGCGCGACCCTGCTGGCCGCCGATCACACCTAGCGTTCCCAGGGCCAGCGCCACGAAGAGCGCCAGAATCAAAGCAAAGTGACCAATTTCAGGAATCATAATTTGTCCAATACAGGGTCCGACAGGAAAGAATAGCCGTCCGGAGAATTTCTACTTGAGTGACTTGATGGTCTTCTGGATCTGCGCCTGGTCCAGCGCGGCCTTGGCTTCCGGCGGCATGTAGTTCTCGTCGTGCTTGGCCAGCACCTCGGTGGCAACAAACTTGCCGTCAGCGTCAAACTTGCCCTGTGCCACCACGCCCTTGCCTTCCTTGAACAGGTCCGGCAGGATTCCCGTGTAGGTCGTCGGCACGTCCTTGCTGGTGTCGGTCACGACAAAGGACACGGTCAGGTTGTCGCGCTTGACCGAACCTTCCTTGACCAGACCGCCGATGCGGAAGGTCCGGTTCTTCGGCGCCTCACCCGCAGCGACCTGGGTCGGCGAGAAGAAGAACACCAAATTGCTCTGAAACGCATTGAGGACAAAGTAGGCCGCAATGCCCAGCGCGGCCAGGGCGCCAATGATGATGGCGGCGCGTTTGTGACGTGGTTTCATGGGTTGCTTTCCGAGAGAAGTTCAGCGCGCAGACTACGCAATACGGTCTTGCGATGGGCGCGCAGCAGCAGCACTTCGCCGGCCACGACCGCGGCCGTCAGCCCGAAACTGCCCCAGACATAAAAGGCGTAACCGCCCATGGCGAAGAATTCCGAAACACTATTCCACTGCATGTTTGACCCACTCCGTATGACGTTCACGTTCGAGAATGATGGTGCGCACCCGCAGCAGCGCGATCGTGATCGCGTACATCCAGCAGGCCACAACCATGATCAGCATGCCCCACAGCATGGTCGAAGCCATGGTTGGTGAGCGCGTCAACGACACCGATGCGCCCTGGTGCAGCGTGTTCCACCACTTGACTGAAAAATAGATGATCGGCACGTTGACCACGCCCACCAGCGCCAGCACGGCGCAGGCCTTGTCGGCGCGGCGCGGGTCGTCGATGCTGGCTTGCAGCGCCAGAAAACCCAGGTACAGGAAGAGCAGGATCAACTCGGATGTCAGCCGCGCATCCCAGACCCACCAAGCGCCCCACATCGGCTTGCCCCACAAGGCGCCGGTGGCCAGCGACAGGAAGGCGAACAGCGCGCCGGTCGGCGCTAGCGCCGAGGCCATCATGCCCGACAGGCGTGTATTGAAAGCCAGGCCGAAACCGGCCCAGGCCGCCATCACGATGTAGATGAACATCGACATCTGCGAAGCCGGCACGTGGACGAAGATGATGCGGTAGCCCTCGCCCTGTTGCGCGTCGGTCGGCGCGACGAAGAAGGAGATCCACAAGCCGACGCCGGCCAGCAGGGTGGCCAGTGTGGCGAACCACGGCCACATGCGACCGGCCAAGTTGTAGAAATTCTGCGGCGAGGCGAATTTGAACCAGTGAATCACGCGTGTATTCATTCCAGGGAAATCCTCAAGGCTGTCGTGGTCGCCAAAGGCGCAAAAAAGACGGAGAGTACGAGCAACGCTGCCAGCAAGGACAGGTGTCCGCCAAAACCCAGGCCGGCGGCATCGGCTTCCACGGCGCCGGCGCCGAAGATCAGGACCGGAATATACAACGGCAATATCAGCAGGGAAAGCAATACCCCTGCGCCACGCACGCCCAAGGTCAGCGCCGCACCGATGCTGCCGATCAGGCTCAGTGTCGGCGTGCCCAGCAGCAGTGTCACCATCAATATACCGAGCGCTCGACCGTCCAGGCCGAACTGCAGGCCCAGCACCGGCGCCATCAGCACCAGCGGCAGGCCCGAGAGCAGGAAGTGCGACAGCGCTTTGGCCAGCACCAGCAGACCGAGCGGCGTGCTCGAGAGTGCCATCTGCTCGAGCGAGCCGTCGATGTAGTCGGTTGCAAACAGGCGTTGTAGCGACAGCATGGCCGCCAGCAAGGCGCTGACCCACAGCACGCCCGGTGCCATGCGCAGCAGCAGCGCCGATTCAGGACCGACCCCGAGCGGGAACAGGCTGGCGACGACGACGAAGAACACCAGCGGCGTCAGGACCTCGCCTTTTTGCCGCAACGCCACTGCAAACTCGCGCCGCATCAGCGCCATCATGACGCGGGCCAAACCGAGTTTTTTCATGCGCGCAACTCCAGCATCTGGGGAGCGATATTGCCGATGGGCACCTGCTGATGGCTGGTCAGTACGGTCAGTCCGCCCTTGGCCAAATGCGCGGCAATCAGGTCGGCGAGCATGCGCACGCCGGCTTCGTCCATCGCAACAAAGGGTTCGTCCAGTACCCACAAGCGGGCTTGGCTCAAGGCGAGGCGCGACAAGGCGACGCGGCGCTTCTGCCCCTGCGAGAGATGGCGCACGAGTTGTTCGCCGCGGCCGCGCACACCGAAGTGCGCCAGCACCGACTGCATCTGCGCCGGTTCCGGCGCGATGCCGCCCAGGGCCGCGGTGAAGACCAGATTCTCGTTGACGGTCATGGATTCCTGCAGCGCATTGAGGTGGCCCAGATAGCAAAGGTCTTCTCGGTAGGCATCGCGTTGCGACTGGATCGGCTGTCCGTTCCAGAGGATTTGCCCGGATTCGACTGGCGCCAGTCCGCACACCATGCGCAGCAGACTGGTCTTGCCCACGCCATTGGCGCCAGCCACGTATAGCCAGCGTCCGGCTTCCAGTTGGCAGTCAACGCCCTGAAAAAGTTCGCGACCGCCCCGACTGCAACCCAGTTTGGCAAATGAAAGGGACGGGATGGTGTTCAATTCTTGATATCGGGCAAATATGTGGCGCGATTTTACGGGACGCCTCCGTTTTGCCTCTGCGCTTGACAAAACTTTACGCCTGACACGGTGGCCGGTTTGATCCAGCGCAGGAAACGGTTGACCAATGACAAGTTTTGCCGGCGCGCTGCCCGGGCAGTGTTGTTTTCAGGCGTAGTAGCGCGTCACGTAGTCTTCGAAGCTCCCTTGTTCCAGCGCTTCCAGGCGCTGCTGCTCCTGCAGCGATGCCTGCACACTGGCGAGGAACTTCGCGTTGGCGACCTCGTCGAGCGGTTGTGCCAGCAATTGCTGCTGGTGCTGCTGCGACAGGGCCAGCGTGTAGCTGGTAAAGCCGCCGTGTGTGCGCAGGCCCTCGAGCACTTGGGCCGAGGGCGTGCTGTCGGGCTGATCGATGCGTTGCCGCAGCTGGCGCATCGTCGTCGCGTAGCGGTCACACCCGTAGGCGGCATCGAGCATCTCGGCAAAAGGCTGCATGTCGTCGAACAGTTCATGCGCCAGCGGCCGGAAGGGCTGTTCGCGGTTGTGCGCCAGCAAGCGCAGATCAGGCTGACGGCCGTGATTGACGACGCGCCGTTTGTTCTCGTCGTTCTCGGCCTGCTCGCGGCTCGTGATGGGCGGGCTGTCGCGGAACAGGCACATCAGCAGCAGCACATCGGCAAAGTAGGATTGTTCGGTTGCGATGCCGATGTCGACGAAGGGGTTCAGGTCGAACAAGCGCATCTCGACGTACTCGACGCCGCGCGTGCGCAGCGCCTTGGCGGGGCGCTCGGCGCCTGTGCGCTTGGGCCGGATCGCGGCGTAGAACTCGCTCTCGGTCTGCAGCAGGTTGGCGCTGAGCTGCTTCCAGTGCTCGCCTTCGCGCACACCGATTTCGGTGTAGAACGGATCAGGTGTGCGGATCGCGGCTTCCAGGGCCTGCGTGTACTCGGCCAGCGAATTGACGCTGACGACCAGATTAGCCTGGGCCCGGTTGTGGTAACCGAGGTCGCTCATGCGCAGGCTCGTGGCGTGCGGCGCGTAGCGCGTGCCGGGGACCAGCACCGGCAGGTCGGAGGCCTGACCCTGCAGGAATGACTCGCACAGCGCGGGCGAGGCGCCGAACAGGTAGGGCACGAGCCAACCGTAGCGCAGGAAGTTGCGGATCAGACCGAAATAGCGCTCGCTGACGTAATCCTCCGAGCGACCCTGCGCCGGGCAGCAGTCCTGCAGCGCCAGCCAGAAGTCCGACGGCAGCGACCAGTTGTAATGTGCGCCGGCTATTGTCTGCATCTTGCGGCCGTAGCGCAGGCTCAGACCCTCGCGGTAGACGTACTTGAAGCGCGCGGCGTTGGAACTGCCGTAGTCGGCAATCGGGATGTCGCCGTCGGCGCCGAGCACGCAGGGCATGGAGCTGGCCCACATCACCTCGCCCTGGAGTTGCGGCGCGACGAAGCGGTGAATGTCGCGCAGGAAGCGCAGCGGAAATTCCGGGTCGGTGGATGGTGGCGTGATGAACTCCAGCAGCGCCTCCGAATAGTCGGTCGTAATCCACGGATGCGTCAGCTTGGAGCCCAGTGCGAGCGGGTGGCTGGTTCTGGCCAAGTGACCGGCGGCATCGACGCGCAGACATTCGCGCTCGTAGCCGCGCGTGATGCCGCGCAGAACCTGCGCCTGTCCGCCACTGAAAAATTGCTGGACCGCGTCGCAGCAGGTGAACTTCAACATCGATTTTGGCTTTCCTAAACCTTGAGGGACGGCGCGCCCGTCAAGCGCGGCCCCGATATTTTGACGAGGCCCGCAGTATGGCAGTTCCGCCGACGCATCATTCCTTCGACAGCGTCTTGAGCACCTGCGCGACGAAGGCGCAGCTGTCGAACTGCTTGCGCTTGAAGGTCCAGCCCAGGCGCACGATGACGGCTTGGCGCGATGGCACCATGGCCACGATCTGGCCCCAGTGCCCGCCCATTGACAGCGTGTCAGGCGGCAAACCGTAGCCCTTGCATTCGCCGGCGACCGGGTCGCCAATGCGCCAGCTCATCGCGCCGTAGCCCAGACCCTCGCCTTGCATGGTCGAAGGCGTGGCCGCAAGTTGCAACCAGCCCGATGGCAGAACCTGCACCTCGCCCCAGCGGCCATCGCTGAGCATCAACTGGCCCAGCCGCGCCCAGTCGCCGGCGCTGGCCCAGACATAGGACGAGCCGACCCAGTTGCCTTCGCTGTCGGTCTCCAGCACCGCGCTGCGCGCACCGATCGGACCGAACAAGGCCTTGGCCGGGTAGGCCCAGTAGTCCGTGTCCTTGCTGAAACGGCCGCGCGTCACAGCCGAGAGCAGATTGGCTGTAGCGCTCAGGTAGCGCCAGCGCGTGCCGGGTGTCGCCTCGGTTGGTGATGCCGCCGCGAACGCCGCCACATTGGAATGGCCCCAGAGCATCTGCGGCACCGAGCCCCAGGGCTGGTAATCCTCCGTGCTGGCTAGACCGTCACGCATGTACAGCAGGTCTGACACCCGGATGGCCTTGCGGCCATCGCTGCGCCATCGGGCAAGCCACGCCGGCTCGCGTGCGGGCGCGAACGCGTCCACGACCGGTGAGTCGAGCGCCAAATGGGTGTCCACACTGAGCTTGTGCAGCAGCATGCCGGTGACGGTCTTGCTCATCGACCAGCCGTGCAAGGCTGTGCCCGGCGCGAACCCGGGCGCGCCGCGCAGCGCCAGCAGGCGCCCTTTGTGAACGATGGCCACGCCGCGGGCATTGGCGCCGTTCGGGTCGCCGGCGCCGACAAAAGCCTGGTCCAGCACCTGCTGCAAACCAGCGGCGTCGACTCCCGGCCCCCATTGCGCGACCGGCACGGCCGCTTCACCCTGCGGCCAGGGCGCATCGCCAGTCGGCTGGGCGGCTTCGGTTCTGGTCGAGGGCGCGCTCGGCGGCGCGACATCGAGCACGCAGCCGCGCTGCGGCAGCAGCACGGCCGTACGTGCAAACAGGCCGGCGAAGCGTGCCGTGACGCTGCGCGCCGTTTCGTCGACGCTGATGCTGATCAGCCCCAGCACCGGGCTGGCCGGCAGCACATCGTCCGCCATCAATTGCGGCAGCGCTCGCCCGGCGACAAAGGCAGCCGAACAAACGCCCTTGGCCGCCATGCCCGCCGCATTGCGCGGGATGCCAAAGTAAAGCAGCACGGCGCAGGCCAGTGCCAGCAAGATCAGCGGCAGCCCGGACGCGATGAGCAAAACACGCTGGATCGGACTCGATGTGCGCGCCATGAATGTCTCCTTGTTGCAAAGGCAGAGCTTCAATGTACCTGAAGCACGCGTATGCCTAGCCTTCCTTGCGACCTTGTTCAACCCAGATCAGTTGCTCGACGGCGATACCCAGTTTGCGAGCCTGCTCCAGCAGTTGTGCGCGCACTTCGGGTGACAACTCTTTGTCGCGGGCCAAGATCCAGAGGTAGTCGCGATCCGGGCCGATGACCATGGACCAGCGGTACTGCGGATCGAGTGCCACGACGTGGTAGCCGCCGTAGAACGGCCCGAAGAACGAGACCTTCAGCGACGCGCGCTGCGGGTCGCCGATGAAGAGAGCGCGCCCGATGGCCTGCTTCCAGTCGCCGCGCTGGCTGTCGTAGCCGCGGTTGATCACCTGCACACTGCCATCGGCCTGCTGTTTGTAGCTGGCGCTGACATCGCTCAATCCGCGTTCGAACGAATGGTCCAGGCGCGCTATCTCGTACCACTTGCCCTCATAGCGGCCGAGGTCGAACGGCGTGACGACGGTCACGCCCGCAGGCGGCGCCGTCGAGCAGGCGCTCTGGCTCAGTGCGACGGCCAACAGAAGCAGGCAGCGGATGGTGTGGCGCTGCCAGGCATGGAAAGTGTGTAGAAGAATGGACATGATGCAGAAACGATACCGGGTGTTCAAACAGCGAGCACAGGCCTTTTGGGCTCCTGGCCTGTCGGCAGCGTCCTTGATCCGTCCTCACACGTGGAAAGTCAGCACAGTGGCGGCCGGGTGCTCCGGAGCATGAAACAATAGCGCCATGCCTTATTTGCCTCCCTTCATAGCCCCGGCGCGCTTCACCGATGCGGATGCCGCTTTGGCGCGCGCCCGTGAGATCTACGACAACAGCATCGCGCACCTGCGCTCGGCCATGCAGCGCTTTGTCGCCGGCGAGAGCCTGCCTGGTCATGCGCGCGCCTGCTATCCGTTTGTGCGCGTGCAGACCGACACTGTGGCGCGCCTGAGTGCACAGGAGAGCTCACACCTGAGTTACGGTTTTGTGGCGGGTCCGGGCCGTTTCGAGACGACGCTGACGCGCCCTGACCTGTACGCCGGCTATTACCTCGAGCAGTTCACACTGCTGCTGCAGAACCACGGCGCCGAGTTGGAAGTCGGCACCAGTTCGCAACCGATCCCCGTGCATTTCTCGTTTGCTGAGAACGACCACATCGAAGGCAGCCTGAGCGCGCAGCGGCGCCAACTGATGCGCGATGTGTTCGATCTTCCCGATCTGGCCGCCATGGACGACGGCATCGCCAACGGCACCTACGCGCCGCGTCCGGGCGAGGCGCAGCCGCTCTCGCTGTTCACGGCGCCGCGCGTCGACTACTCGCTGCACCGCCTGCGCCACTACACCGGCACCGCGCCCGAGCACTTCCAGAACTTCCTGCTGTTCACGAATTACCAGTTCTACATTGACGAGTTCGTGCGCCTCGGACATGAGGCGATGGCCGATCCGCGCAGCGAGTACATCGCCTTTGTCGAACCCGGCAACGTGGTGACCCGGCGTGCTGGCAGTTCTGTGGTTGACGGAGACGAGTTGGGCAAGGTGCCGCCGCGTCTGCCGCAGATGCCGGCCTATCATCTGATGCGCGCCGACCGCAGCGGCATCAGCATGGTCAACATCGGCGTCGGCCCGGCCAATGCCAAGACTATCACCGATCACATTGCCGTGCTGCGACCGCATGCCTGGATCATGCTCGGTCACTGCGCCGGCTTGCGCAACTCGCAGCAGTTGGGCGACTACGTGCTGGCGCACGGCTATGTGCGCGAGGACCATGTGCTTGATGAAGAGTTGCCGCTGTGGGTGCCGGTGCCGGCACTGGCCGAGATTCAAGTGGCGCTCGAAGCGGCGGTGTCCGAGGTGACGCAGCTCAAGGGCCCGGAGCTCAAGCGCATCATGCGCACCGGCACGGTCGCCAGCACCGACAACCGCAACTGGGAACTGCTGCCCGACAACGGGCCGCAGCGCCGTTTCAGCCAAAGTCGCGCCGTGGCGCTCGACATGGAAAGCGCAACCATCGCGGCCAATGGTTTTCGTTTCCGCGTGCCCTATGGCACGCTGCTGTGCGTGAGCGACAAGCCGCTGCACGGCGAGATCAAGCTGCCCGGCATGGCCAACCAGTTCTACCGTGAGCGCGTCGATCAGCACCTGCGCATCGGCATGCGCGCCATCGAGCTGTTGCGCGATCAGGGTGTCGATCAGCTCCACAGCCGCAAGCTGCGCAGTTTTGCCGAAGTCGCGTTCCAGTAAGGCACATGGAACCAGCATGAACCCTGTCCTCTTTTCGGTCGAGCGCCTGAGCAAGCGCTACGGCGATAACACGGTGGTCGATGACCTTTCGTTCCAGATCGCCGCTGGCGAGTGTCTGGGCGTGATCGGCCCCAACGGTGCCGGCAAGACCACCACCATCCGCATGTGCCTCGGTCAGAGCGCGCCCGATACCGGCAGCATCACGGCCTTCGACCTGTCGATGCCGCGTGATGCGCTGGCGATCAAGGCGCAGCTCGGCGTGGTAAGCCAGCTCGACACGCTCGACCCCGATTTCACCTGCGCCGAGAACCTGCTGGTCTACGGCCGCTACTTCGGCATGAAATCAGCGCAGATCCGCAAACGCATCCCGGCATTGCTCGATTTCGCCAGCCTCACCAGCAAGGCCAGCGCCAAGCCGGGTGAGCTCTCGGGCGGTATGAAGCGCCGCCTGAGCCTGGCGCGTGCGCTGGTCAACAACCCGCGCCTGCTGCTGCTCGACGAGCCGACCACCGGGCTCGACCCGCAGGCGCGGCACCTGATGTGGGAGCGGTTGCAGTTGCTGCTGCAGGAAGGTAAGTCGATCCTGCTGACGACGCATTTCATGGACGAGGCCGAGCGCCTGTGTACGCGCCTGCTGGTGCTCGACCACGGCAAGAAGATCGCAGAGGGCGCGCCGCGCGACCTGATCAGCGAGCATTTGGAGCCCGACGTGGTCGAGGTCTACGGCAACGGTGCCCTGTCACTGGTCGATTCCGGGCTCAAATCGCTGGCGGCGCGCGTCGAGGTAAGCGGCGAGACGGTCTTCTTTTACACGCGCGACGCCAAGCCGCTGCTGCAGGCGCTCGCGGCCTACCCCCAACTGCGCACGCTGCACCGGCCGGCCAATCTGGAAGATCTGTTTTTGAAGCTGACCGGGCGTCAGATCCGGGAGGACGCATGAGCACGCCGCTGCGCGACGCGAACCAGATCAATGACTGGCGCACTCCCGACCTGTCATGGCGCTGGTGGCCGGTGTTTCTGCGCAACCTGCTGGTCTGGCGCAAGCTCGCCATCCCCAGTCTGGTCGGCAACATCGCCGAGCCCCTGATGTGGCTCGTGGCCTTCGGCTACGGCATGGGCGCGCTGGTAGGGCAGGTCACGGTGGCTGGCGCGAAGGTGCCCTACATTCTGTTCCTGGCCAGCGGCTCGATCTGCATGAGCGCGATGAATGCGGCCAGCTTCGAGGCGCTGTACTCGGCGTTCTCGCGCATGCATGTGCAAAAGACCTGGGACGGCATCATGAACGCGCCGGTCAACCTGGACGACATCGTGCTGGCCGAAATGCTGTGGGCGGCGTTCAAGTCACTGTTCACGGTGACGGCGATTCTGGGCGTCATGCTCGCGCTGGGCATCAGCTACTCGCCCAAGCTGCTGGTGGCCTGGCCAGTGCTGCTCGGTGTGGGCATCACCTTCAGCTGCCTGGCGCTGATCTTCAACGCGCTGGCCAAGGGCTACGACTTCTTCACCTATTACTTCACGCTGTTTCTCACGCCCATGATGTTCCTGAGCGGCATCTTTTTTCCGCTCGAGCAACTTCCGCCGATCGTGCGCGCCGTCTCTCAATGGCTGCCGCTGACCAATGCCGTCGATTTGGTGCGTCCGCTGTTCATGGACCAGTGGCCCGATCAGGCGCTGCGCCATGCGCTGGTGCTGCTGGTCTACGCGACGATCGGTTTCTGGGTTGCGCTGGCACTGACGCGCAAGCGTTTCAAGGGATAGGTCGCCAGTCCTCAGCCGGCCTGCGCAGCCTTGATCAGGTCGGCGGCCTTCTCCGCGATCATGATCACTGGCGCGTTGGTGTTGCCGCTGACCAGGCGCGGCATGATGGACGCATCCACCACGCGCAGGCCTTGCAAACCGTGCACGCGCAACTGCGCATCGACCACGTCGAGCGCGCCGGACCCCATGCGGCAAGTGCCTGAAGGGTGGTAGATGGTGTCGGCATGGTCGCGGATGAACTGCTCGATCTGCGCGTCGCTCTGGGCGCTTGCCGAGGCCGCCAGTTCGCGCGCGCCAAGTGCTTTCAGCGCCGGCTGCGACAGGATGCGCCGCATCAGCTTGAAGCCGCGAGTCAATCGCTGCACATCGTCCGCATCGCCCAGAAAGTTGGGATCTATCAGGGGCGAGGCCTGCGGGTCTTTGCTTGCCAGTGTCAGGCTGCCCCGGCTGAGCGGGCGCAGCAAACACAGGTGGCACGAGTAGCCGTGGCCCCAGGACACGGTGCGGCCGTGGTTGTGCAGTTTGCCGATCACGAAGTGAAATTGCAGATCCGGCAACGGCTCATCGGGCGCGCTCTTGAGGAAGGCGCCGGCCTCGGCGAAATTGCTGGTCAGCATGCCGCTGCGCGAATGACGCCATTCGAACACGCCCTTGATGGTGCGCAGCATGCCGCGCAGGGACAGGCCGAACAGGTCGGTGAGCTGCGGCGCATTGGCGACCTGCAGCACATCGATGTGGTCGTGCAGTTGCTGCCCGACGCCGGGCAGATCGTGCAACACCGTGATGCCGTGCTGCTGCAGGTGCGCGCCAGGGCCGACGCCTGAGAGCATCAGGATCTGCGGTGAATGCAGCGCACCGGCGCACACGATGACCTCGCGCCGGGCGCTGAACTGCTTGATCTGGCCTTCGTGCGCGAATTCCACGCCGACAGCGCGCTTGCCCTCGAACAGGATGCGCTGCGTCTGTGCCAGCGTCAGCACGGTCAGGTTGGGCCGCGCCAGATTCGGGGTCAGGTAGGCTTTGGCGGCGCTGAAGCGCTCTCCGTTCTTGTGCGTCACCTGGTAAGGGCCGGCGCCTTCCTGGCTGGCGCCATTGAAGTCGAGATTGTGCGCAAAGCCGGCCTGCTGCGCCGCCTGGATGAACAGTGCTCCATAGCGGCTCGGGCTGCGCAGGTCCATCACGTTGAGCGGGCCGCTTGTGCCATGAAAGGCGTCGGCACCGCGCTCGTTGTGCTCGGCGCGCTTAAAGTAGGGCAGCACGTCATCATAGGACCAGCCGGCGTTCCCTTCGGCCGCCCAGTGTTCGTAGTCTTCGCGCTGGCCGCGGATGTAGATCATGGCGTTGACGGAGCTCGATCCGCCGAGCACCTTGCCGCATGGCTGATAACCGCGCCGGCCATTGAGGCCAGCTTGCGGCACCGTCTCCAAGCTCCAGTTGGCCTGACCGGTCTGCGCCATCAGGGCGAAACCTGTCGGGCAATGGATCAGCACACTCTTGTCGACCGGGCCGGCCTCCAGCAGCGCCACCGTGATGTCGGGGTTCTCGCTCAGGCGTGCCGCCAGCACGCAGCCGGCCGAGCCGGCGCCGATGATGATGTAGTCAAACATGTCGTTCTCCCGGGACAGCCTATGGATCGTCCAAGCGTGTGCCCTTCGCGTACAGTAGCGCAAAGCGGCGCCGGCGTTTAGAGGATTGGCTCCAAGGCCTCGACCAGGCACGGTCGCGACGGTTGAAGGGTATCTTCGTATTTCGGGGCCAAACGGTTACCATTGAAGCCACTGCCTGCCAAACGAGAAGACGACGATGTCTGATTCAACCTCCGATCCCCTGCACCATCTGTCGCCCAACAGCGCGGACGCCGGTTCACCTGCTGCCATCAGCAAGTTCACGGGTCTTTACTGGCCCAGTCCGCCATTCGCCATTTTCAGTGAAGCGGTTCCCTGGACCGAGCCGCAAGCCTGCGAGATCGAGGACTTCAAGGGGGTCGTCCGCAGTTGCCGGTTGGCGCTGCTGACACCGGCCGACAAGACGGTCATGATCTTTGTTCCGAGCCGCACGGCACCGGGCCGGGTTCAGTTCTCGCAGTTTCGACGCCTGACGCTGAAAGCCCCGCTTTATCCGGAAGAGAGTGTCAGCGACACCGATTTTGCCGACATCTTCGGCCATCGCCCCACGGTTGATTACCACCTGCATCTACACGATGGCAGCATCGTGTCCGACAAGACCGTCGGTTACGTCGAAACCAGTTTCGGTCTTTTTGTCTTTCATCCCTTCGATGGCGGCGGCGGTGTCGAACGCACTTTCATCCCGCGCGAAGCCTACGAGCGCGTGACCTATGGCGAGCTGATCGGCCAAATGCTGGTGGCGCAGCGTTCGGTGACGCCGCAGCAGGTGGAACAGGCGGCCGACGAACAGGAGTCCCTGCGCAGCCGCAAACTGGGCGATCAGATGGTGAGCAATGCCATCGTTTCGACCGAGCAGCTGATACTGGCGCTGGATCAGCAGGAAAAGATGCCGATGATCCGCGTCGGCGAAGCGCTCGTGCGCCTAGGCTATATAAACGAAGACCAGCTCAATCAGGCACTGGAACGGCAAAAGACCGAGCGCTCGGTGTCCCTGGGTCAGTTGTTGGTGGACATGGGCTTCCTGACGCGGCGTGACCTCCACACCGCGCTGGCGCGCAAGATGGGCTATCCGGTGGTCGATGTGACCCGCTTCCCGGTCGAGGCCGAGGCGCTGCGCAAGGTTCCGCTGGCAACGGCGCAGCGTCTGGGCGTGCTGCCGTTGTTGCTGCGTGACAAACTGCTGGTGGTTGCCAGCGGCGACCCGACGCGGCGCGACATGCTCGAAGAACTCGAGTTCATGGTCGAGGCGCGCGTTATCGCCACGCTTGGTGACGAGGTCGTGATCGAGCAGTCCCTGCCCGACATCTACGAGCGCTTCGGCTTGCAGTTCGGCAAGAGCAGCCCGGCCGGGCAGTTGGCTGAGGCGCCGCCAATCGAGCAGACTTCGTCGAGCGAACTACTGCAGTCGATGGAGCTGCAACAGCGCGAGGAAGAGGAGCTTGAGGTCGAACGCCCGATTGAGCAGTCCGACAACTCGCTGGTCCGTCTGATCAACACCATGATCATTGAGGCCTACAACCGCGGTGCCTCGGACATCCACGTAGAAACGCATCCCGGTCGCGCCAAGACGCGCATCCGCTTTCGCAAGGACGGCGTGCTGTCGCATTACCTGGAGCTGCCGCACACCTACCGCGCGGCCCTCACCGCGCGTCTGAAAATCATGGCCGACCTCGACATTTCGGAGCGGCGTAAACCGCAGGACGGCAAGATCGAATTTGCCAAGTTCTCCAGCCGGCATCGGCTGGAACTTCGTATCGCGACGATTCCGACCTACGGCGGCATGGAAGATGTGGTGATGCGGCTGCTGTCGTCCGCGAAACCGATTCCGATGGACAAGATCGGATTGACGAGCCCCAACCTCAAGCACTTGCGCGCCGCCGTCAGCCGCCCCTATGGCATGGTTCTGTGCGTCGGTCCGACCGGTTCGGGCAAGACTACGACCCTGCACTCGGTCCTGGGCTACCTGAACACGCCCCAGCGCAAGATCTGGACGGCCGAGGACCCGATCGAAATCACGCAGCCGGATCTGCGCCAGGTGCAGGTCAACCCGAAGATCGACTGGACTTTCGCCAAGGCGCTGCGCTCCTTCCTTCGGGCGGACCCGGACATCATCATGGTCGGTGAAATCCGGGACAAGGAAACCGCCCAGATTGCCATCGAGGCCTCGCTCACGGGGCACATGGTGTTGTCCACGCTGCACACCAACAGCGCACCCGAGACCGTGGTCCGGCTGATCGACATGGGCATGGATCCATTCAATTTCGCCGACTCGCTGCTGGCAGTGCTGGCGCAGCGCCTGGTGCGCCGCCTGTGCACCGAATGCCGAAAGACCGAGGTGGCCGACGACGCCTTTGTCGACGAATTGCTGGACGACTTCCTGCATTCCTACCCGGACGCATTGCGGCCGGATCGCGCGGTGGTGCGTGAGGAGTGGCTGGCTGGCTTCGGTTATGACGGGCACCTGACGCGCTATAGCGCGCCCGGCTGTAATCACTGCCAGAACACCGGGCTGCACGGACGGCTCGGCATGCATGAACTGCTGCTGGTCACGCCGGGCCTGCGCCATCTGATCCAGACCGGTGGCCGGCCCGAGCAGTTGCAGTTCGAGGGTATGCAGAACGGGTTCATGCGCACCTTGCGCCAAGACGGCATCCTCAAGGTGCTCGGTGGCATGACTACGATCGAAGAAGTGCGCGCCAACAGTAACATTTGACGCCCCCACGGTCGCCCACTTCATGTGGCGCTTGCCCCCCTTAGGGGGGTTAATCTTCCTAGGGGCGGCCCGTCGGAAAATTGTCGGTAGTTGAATGTTGGCGCTCGGTAAGCGCGACAATGCGCGCATGGTCATTGATTCTTCCTCTGCACCGGCGCGGCACGCGTTCGAGTCCCTAACGCCCGATCTGATCATGGACGCGCTGGCCAGCGTCGGGCTGTTTGGCGACGGGCGCCAACTGGCCCTGAGTTCCTATGAGAACCGCGTCTATCAGTTGTATCTGGAAGAGGGCCACGCGGTGGTCGCCAAGTTCTACCGGCCCGATCGTTGGAACGAGGCGCAGATTCTGGAGGAGCACGCCTTCTCGGTCGAGTTGATGGCGGCCGAGATCCCGGTCGTCGGGCCGCTGACGCTCAACGGCAGCACGTTGCATCATTTCGGCGGCTTTGCCTTCAGCGTCAGCCCGAGCCGCGGCGGGCGCGCGCCCGAGCTCGACGACCCCGATGTGCTGGAGTGGATCGGCCGCTTTCTGGCGCGCATTCACACGGTCGGCGCGGCCCGGCCATTTGTTCATCGGCCGGCGCTGGACCTGCAAAGCTTTGGTGTCGATTCGCGCGATTGGCTGCTTGCCCATGATCAGGTGCCGCTCGATGTGCAGTCAGCGTGGGCCAAGGCTTCGCAGCAGGCGCTTGACCTGATCGCCGAACACGCCTGTCTGGGCGGCGCAGCTGTTCAGTCGGACCCCGAGGCGGCACCGATCCGGCGCCTGCGCCTGCATGGCGATTGCCACCCCGGCAATATCCTGTGGACGCCGCTGGAGTCGCAAGCCAGCCTGGGGCCGGGGCCGCATTTTGTCGATCTGGATGACGCGCGCAAGGGGCCCGCGGTGCAGGACCTTTGGATGCTGCTCAGCGGCGACCGCGGCCAGCGCACGCGCCAGCTCGGCGCGCTGGTCGACGGCTACGAGCAGTTCCGCGAATTTGACCGGCGCGAACTCGCGCTGATCGAGCCGCTGCGCACGCTGCGCCTGATCCACTACAGCGCCTGGCTCGCGCGGCGCTGGAGCGACCCGACCTTCCCCATCAACTTCCCCTGGTTCGGCTCCAGCGACTACTGGCAGGGCCAGGTGCAGATGCTCGAAGAGCAGATGGAAGCGATGCAGGAAGAGCCGCTGATTGTTTGACTATTTTCCGTTGATCGCCAGCAACTCGACTTCAAACAGCAGCGTGGCGTTTGGCGGAATCACCCCACCGGCGCCGCGTTCGCCATAGGCGATTGCAGACGGGCAGGTCAGCTTGGCCTTGCCGCCGACCTTCATGCGCTGAACGCCTTCGGTCCAGCACGGGATCACGCCGTTCAGGGGGAACTCGATCGCCTCGTTGCGCTTGTACGAGCTGTCGAATTCCTTGCCGTCGGGGAAGGTGCCGCGGTAGTGGACCTTGACCTTGTCGCTGGCCTTCGGGCTGGCGCCGCTGCCGTCCTTGAGCGAGCGATAGACCAAGCCGCTGGCGGTGACGACGGCGCCGGTTTCCTTGGCGGCGGCGGTCGCGATCGCATCAGCGGCCCATGATGCGCTCATTGGAACGCAGAGAACAGACGCGGCAAGGGCTGCGCAACGGAGAACAGTTTTCATCGGGAAATCCTCTGGTTAAACGAGCAGTGCATTGACGCGCTTGACGTAGGCGGCCGGGTCGGCCGGCATGCTGCCTTCGGCCAGCAGCGCCTGGTCGAACAGGATGTGGGCCAGGTCGTTGAAGTGGACCGAGCCTTCGAGTTTTTTCACCAGCGGGTGCTCGGCGTTGACTTCCAGCACCGGCTTCACGTCCGGCGCGGTCTGGCCGGCCTGCTTGAGCATGCGGGCGAGCTGTGTGCTCATGCCGTGGTCCTGCACCACGAGGCAGGCCGGCGAATCGACCAGGCGCGTCGTGACGCGCACGTCCTCGGCCTTGTCCTTCAGCGCTTCCTTGAGCTTGGCCAGCAGCGGCTTGAAGGTCTCGGCGGCTTCCTCGGCGGCCTTCTTTTCGCTCTCGTCCTGCAGCTTGCCCAGATCGACCGCCCCCTTGGCCACGCTTTGCAGCGGCGTGCCGTCGAATTCGTTGAGGTAGTTCAGCGCCCACTCGTCGACGCGGTCGGTCATGAGCAGGACCTCGATGCCCTTCTTCTTGAACACTTCAAGCTGCGGGCTGTTTTTGGCCGCGGCCAGGGTGTCGGCGGTGATGTAGTAGATCGCCTCCTGGCCTTCCTTCATGCGCGCCTTGTAATCGGCAAAGCTCACGCTCACGCCGTCAGTGGTGCTGGAGGCAAAGCGCAGCAGCTTGGCCAGGCGCTCCTTGTTGGCGAAGTCCTCGCCCAGTCCTTCCTTTAGCACGGCGCCGAACTCGGCGTAGAACTTGTCGTACTTGCCATGCTGGGCCTTGTCTTCCTCGCTCACGACATCGGTGACGCCATCAAGCGCCGTCGGTGCCTGATTGTTCTTGGCCAAGTCTTCGAGCATGCCCAGAACGCGCTTTGTGCAGCCTTCGCGGATCGCCTTGACGTCTCGGCTTTCCTGCAGCAGTTCACGACTGACGTTCAGGGGCAGGTCGCTGGAATCGACCACGCCCTTGACGAAGCGCAGGTAGGTCGGCAGCAGCGCCTCGGCGTCGTCCATGATGAAGACGCGCTTGACATAGAGCTTGACGCCGGCGGATTTCTCGCGGTTCCACAGGTCAAACGGCGCCTTGCCCGGGATGTAGAGCAGCTGCGTGTACTCGGTGCTGCCTTCGACGCGGTTGTGCGTGTAGGCCAGCGGTGCCTCGTTGTCGTGGCTGATCTGCTTGTAGAACTCGTCGTACTGCTCGGCGCTGATGTCCTTCTTGGCGCGCGCCCAGATCGCGTTGGCCTTGTTCACGGTTTCCCATTCGCCGGTCTTGACCATGGTGCCAGGCCGGCGCCCTCCATTCTCGTCACCGGGAGTGATCAGCTCGCCGTCTTTCCATTCTTCCTTTTCCATGAGGATCGGCAGGCTGATGTGATCAGAGTACTTGGCGATGATGCTCTTGAGCTTCCAGGCGCTGCAATAGTCCATGGCGTCGTCGCGCAGGTGCAGGATGACGCTGGTGCCGCGCGCTGCGCGCGTGATGGTCTCCACCACGAAATTGCCCGCGCCGGCGCTGGTCCAGCGCACGCCTTCTTCTGCCTTGAGCCCGGCGCGGCGCGACTCGACCGTGATCTTGTCGGCCACGATGAAGCCGGAATAGAAACCGACGCCGAACTGGCCGATCAGTTGGCCCTGCTCGGACACGTTGGCCTTCTGGTCGCCGGTCAGCTTTGACATGAAGTCCTTGGTGCCGCTCTTGGCGATGGTGCCGAGGTGATCGATGGCTTCCTGCTGGCTCATGCCGATGCCGTTGTCGGTAATGGTCAGCGTTTTGGCGTCCTTGTCGAACGACACACGCACTTCGAGCGTCGGCGCGTCTTCATACAGGGCGGCGTTGTCGAGCGCTTCGAAGCGTAGCTTGTCGCAGGCGTCCGACGCGTTGGAGACCAGTTCGCGCAGGAAGATTTCCTTGTTGGAGTAAAGCGAGTGGGTGACCAAGTGCAGCAACTGGGCCACTTCAGCCTGGAACGAGAGGGTTTGTTGGGTCATTTTGGGTTTCAAGGTCTAACAGATGGAATCGATGTCAGTAAGCCGCGCAGCGGGGCGTGGCAAACCGTCAATTATGGGCGAAGCCCCGTATTTCAAGGCCTTTGGCGCGCCAGAGCGTCCTCGCGCAGCGGTCTACTGCGCCGGCAGGGGTGGTTTAGGTCGGACGCCGGGGACGACGTCGAGCTCGATCTTCTGCTCGCGGCGCAACAGGCCAAAGCGCGCCGTCTTGCCCGGTTTGAGCGCGGCAACTCCGGACAGCAGCTCGGACACGCTGTTGACCGGCTTGTCGGAGACCTGCACGATGACATCGCCCGGGCGGATGCCGGCCTTGGCCGCGGGGCCGTTCTGCATGACGCCGGTGATGATGACCCCCGCATCCGCCTTAACGCCGAAGGTTTCGGCCAGTTCGGGCGACAGGTCGCTCGGTTCGACGCCGATCCAGCCGCGCGTGACCTGGCCGTCCTTCACGATACCCTCCATCACGAGCTTGGCCGTGGCCACCGGAATGGCAAAGCCGATGCCCATGCTGCCGCCGGAGCGCGAGTAGATGGCGGTGTTGATGCCCATCAGGTTGCCGCTAGTGTCGACCAGGGCGCCACCGGAATTGCCGGGATTGATGGCTGCGTCGGTCTGGATGAAGTTCTCGAAGGTGTTGATGCCGAGCTGGTTGCGCCCGAGCGCGCTGACGATGCCGCTGGTGACCGTCTGGCCGACGCCGAACGGGTTGCCGATGGCCAGCACCTGATCGCCCACCTGCAGCGCATCGGAGTTGCCCAGCACGATGACGGGCAGCCGGTCGAGCTCGATCTTGAGCACGGCGAGGTCGGAATCCGGATCCGTGCCGATGACCTTGGCGCGCGCATGCCGGCTGTCGTTGAGGCTGACTTCGATCTCGTCGGCGTTCTCGATCACGTGGTTGTTGGTCAGGATGTAGCCGCTCGCGCTCACGATCACCCCGCTGCCTAGGCCGATCTGCGGCTCATTGCCCTGCTCGCCGAAGAAGAAATTGAACCAGGGGTCGTTGCTGCGCGGCCGGTTCTTGGCGGCCTTGCTGGTGTTGATGCTGACCACCGCTGCCGATGCCTTCTGCGCCGCCAGACGGAAACTGCCGGGTGGCGCGGCGCCGCCACTGTTGCTGCCGGCCGGCGCCTCCAGCAAGGCCACCGTGCCGCTGCGCGTGCCCCGGTTTGCCAGCCAGTCGGGCTTGAGCGTGGCGACGACGAAATAGGCCGCCAGCAGGATGGTGACCGTTTGCGAGAACAACAACCAGAAACGTTTCATTGCGAACGCCATATCGACACAGCGGCCAAGCAGCCGGTGCCCAAATTGTAGGCGCCACCCGGTCTGCCTGCGCGCCGCGGCGCGGAATTAGCCGACAATCGGGCACGGTATACCGCCCATGATGAACCCGTCCCCCATTCATTGCCGCCATGATCGATCGCACCGAGCTTTTGCAGACCTTCGATGCCCTGCTGCAACCCGAACGCTTCCGTGATTACGGGCCGAACGGCCTGCAGGTCGAGGGTCGCGCGGCCGTCTCCAGCATCGTTTCCGGCGTAACCGCGAGCCGAGCCCTGATCGAGGCCGCCATCGCCGCGCGGGCGGACACGATCTTTGTGCACCACGGTCTGTTCTGGCGTGGTCAGGATGGCTGTATCACGGGCTGGATGAAACATCGACTGGCCCTGCTGCTCGCGCACGACATCAACCTCATTGCGTACCATCTGCCGCTGGATGCGCACCCGGAACTCGGCAACAACGCGCAACTGGGGTTGAAATTGGGCTTGCAGGCGCAGTCGCGCTTTGGCGAGCAGGATCTGGGCTTTCTAGGCGACCCGCAGGCCGGCCTGACCTTCGGCACGGCGCAGGCCCTGTGTGAGCATGTGGCAACTCGGCTTGGCCGCAGCGTCACGCTGGTTGAAGCGGCGCCGCGCCCGATCCGCACAATCGCCTGGTGCAGCGGTGGCGCGCAGGACTATTTCGAGGCCGCGATCGCCGCCGGCGCCGATGCCTACATCACAGGTGAAATTTCCGAGCCGCAGGCGCATTACGCGCGCGAGTGCGGTGTGGCGTTCCTGGCCTGCGGCCACCATGCCAGCGAGCGCTACGGCGCGCCGGCCGTCGCGGCGCACGTGGCGGAGCAACTCGGACTGGCGCACGAATTCATTGACATCGAGAACCCGGCCTGAGCATGAAAAAACCGATTGCCATCACGATGGGCGATGCCGCCGGTATCGGCCCGGAAATCATCGTCAAGGCGTTTCGCGATGCGCCGGAACTCACCAGTGGCTCCTTTGTGGTGGGTGATCTGGCGACGCTGCGCCGCGCTGCGCAATGGATTGGCGCCGGTGGCATTGCGTTGCCGGTGGCCTTGATCGACACAGCGGCCCAGGCGATGGACATGCCGCCACGCTGTCTGCCGCTGCTGCAGGTCGGCCGCCTGTCGCAGTCGGTGCCACCCGGGCGGCTGAGCGCCGAGGCCGGCCGGCTCGCCGGCGACTGCGTGGTTTGGGCGGCGCAGGCGGCGCTGCGCGGGGAGATTGCGGCGCTGGTGACCGCGCCCTTGCACAAAGAAGCGCTGGCCCTGTCCGGTGCGCCGCACGCCGATTTTGCGGGTCACACCGAAATGCTGCAGTCCCTCGCCGCAGCCCACACCTGCAAGCCGCTCTCGCAGATGCCGGTGCGCATGATGCTGGCCAATGACGAACTGCGCGTGGTGTTGGTCAGCATCCATGTCGCGCTGCGCGATGCGATCGAAGCCGTGACCTTTGATCAGGTGCTGCAGACCTTGGTCATTGCGCATGAGTCCCTGAGCGCGATCCTGGGGCGCGTGCCGAAGATCGCGGTGGCCGGTCTCAACCCGCATGCCGGCGAGGGCGGATTGTTCGGGCGCGAGGAGATCGACATCATCGCGCCGGCGATTGCGTCGGCTTGCGCCCGGGGTGTGCTGGCGAGCGGCCCCTTTGCGCCGGACACCGTGTTCATGCGGGCACGCGCCAAGGGCGCGCAGCCCGGTGAGTTCGACGTGGTGCTGGCGATGTACCACGACCAGGGACTGATCCCGGTGAAGTACCTGGGTGTCGAGACTGGCGTCAACGTGACGCTGGGGCTGCCGCTGGTGCGCACCAGCCCCGATCACGGCACGGCCTTCGACATTGCCGGCACCGGCCAGGCCGATGCGGCCAGCCTGATTGCCGCGATCCGTGTGGCGCGCCAACTCTGCGCGCGGCCGCCTATTTCTTGAGGCTGTCGCGGATCTCGCGCAGCAGCAGCACGTCTTCGGCCGGTGCCGCCGGTGCCGCCGGCGCAGCCGGCACGGCCGGTGATTCCTTCTTCATGCGGTTGATCTGCTTGACCATCATGAAGATGATGAAGGCGAGGATCGCAAAATTGACCGCCACCGTGATGAAGTTGCCGTAGGCGAAGACTGGGATGCCGGCCTTCTTCAAGGCGTCGAGCGTCATGGCGCTGCCGGCCGGGGGTGTCCCGAGCACGATGAATAGGTTGGAGAAATCAATCTTGCCGACAATGGCCGATACCAGCGGCATGATCAGGTCGCCGACCACGGACTCGACGATCTTGCCGAAAGCGCCGCCAATGATGACGCCGACAGCCAGGTCCATCACATTGCCCTTGACGGCAAACTCTTTGAACTCTTGTGCGATTGTCATGTTGAAAACTCCTGTCGGAACAAAAAGGGTTGAAGTATTGACCAGATGCCGGCGCTTGCGCAAGCGCCGCGTGGCGCCGCTCTGCTGATTTCTGGAGCCTCAGCTACAATCGCCGATCCTAGCTTACCCCCCGTTGCGATGTTTTTCATTGAGAATTCCCATGACTGAGACACTTGCCGACCACGGCCAGATCGACACCAGCAAGCGGACCTGGCTGATCGCATCCAGTTGCGTCGGTGCTGTTGGCGGCATTGCCGCCGCAGTACCTTTCGTCAGCAGTTTCCAGCCTTCTGAAAAGGCCAAAGCCGCCGGCGCGCCGGTCGAAGCCGACATTTCCGCGCTCAAGCCGGGCGAAAAGATGACGGTTGAATGGCGCGGCAAGCCGGTCTGGATCGTGCGCCGCACGCCGGAACAACTTGCCGCCCTGGCAAAGCTCGATGGACAGGTCGCCGATCCCAAGTCGGAGCGCAAGCCCGAAGAGCAGGCACCGGCCTATGCGCGCAACGCCAGCCGTTCGATCAAGCCCGAATACCTGGTGGTGGTCGGCATTTGCACCCATCTGGGCTGCTCGCCATCGGACAAGTTCACGCCCGGCCCGCAGCCCTCGTTGCCGGATGACTGGCAGGGCGGCTTCTTCTGCCCGTGTCACGGTTCCACCTTCGATCTCGCTGGACGCGTCTTCAAGAACAAACCCGCACCGGACAATCTTCAGGTCCCGGCTCATATGTATCTCTCCGATACCAAGTTGCTCATCGGCGACGATCAGAAGGCCTGAGGACCACTAGCATGGCTGAATTCCACGAAATTTCCCCGAACGCCGCCGCCGGCGCCAAGTTGCTCAACTGGGTGGACAACCGTTTCCCGCTGTCCAAACTGTTCCGCGACCATATGAGCGAGTATTACGTCGCCAAGAATTTCAACTTCTGGTACATCTTCGGCGTGCTCTCGCTGCTCGTGCTGGTGATTCAACTGGTCACCGGCATCTTCCTCGTGATGCACTACAAGCCCGAGGCGGCACTGGCCTTTGGCTCGGTCGAGTACATCATGCGCGACGTGCCCTGGGGCTGGCTGATCCGTTACATGCATTCCACCGGCGCCTCGGCCTTCTTTGTAGTGGTTTATCTGCACATGTTTCGCGGCCTCCTGTACGGCAGCTACCGCAAGCCGCGTGAACTGGTCTGGATCTTCGGCTGCGCGATCTTCCTGGCCCTGATGGCCGAAGCCTTCATGGGTTATCTGCTGCCCTGGGGCCAGATGTCCTACTGGGGCGCGCAGGTGATCGTGAACCTGTTTTCCGCCGTTCCCTTCATCGGTCCCGATCTGGCGCTGCTGATCCGCGGCGATTTCGTGGTGGGCGACGCCACGCTGAACCGCTTCTTCAGTTTCCACGTCATTGCGGTGCCGCTGGTGCTGGTCGGCTTGGTCGTGGCGCACATCATTGCACTGCATGAAGTGGGTTCGCTCAATCCGGACGGCATCGAGATCAAGGCCAACAAGGGCGCAGACGGCATTCCGATCGACGGCATCCCGTTCCATCCTTACTATACGGTGCACGACATCTTCGCCGTCAGCGCGTTCCTGATGGTGTTCTGCGCGATCATCTTCTTCGCGCCGGAAATGGGCGGCTATTTCCTCGAGTACAACAACTTCATTCCGGCCAACCCGTTCCAGACGCCGCTGCACATCGCGCCGGTCTGGTACTTCACGCCGTTCTACTCCCTGCTGCGCGCCGTGACCAGCGAGATGATGTACGTGCTGATCGCCTGTGTGCTGGGCGGCGCGGCGGTCGCCGTGCTGAAGATCAGAATGCCAGTGGTGTTCAAGGGCGTGATCGCCATCGGGGCGCTCGCGGTGGCGGCCATGATGTTGGCCATCGATGCCAAGTTCTGGGGTGTGGTGGCGATGGGCGGTGGCGTGGTGACCCTTTTCTTCCTGCCCTGGCTCGACAACAGCGCGGTCAAGTCGATCCGCTACCGGCCCGACTGGCACAAGTACCTGTACGCGGTTTTCGTCATCAACTTTCTGGTGCTCGGTTACCTCGGCACGCAGCCGCCGTCGGCGATCGGCGGCCGCGTGGCCCAGTTGGGAACCCTGTTCTACTTCGGCTTCTTCATTCTGATGCCGTGGTGGAGTCGTATCGGAACGTCCAAGCCGGTGCCCGATCGTGTCGTGTTCGCGGCGCATTGAACTGACAACACATCATGAAAACCATGGGTTTTACCAACAAAATCATCGTCGGCCTGGCGCTGGCCTTTGGCTTGACTCTGGGTGCGCAGGCCAACACCGGCGGACCGGCCTGGGACAAGGCGCCCAACAAGACCAACGATATGGCGGCGCTGCAAAATGGTGCCAAGCTGTTTGTCAACTACTGCCTCAACTGCCACTCGGCCGCCTTCATGCGCTTCAACCGTCTGCAGGATATCGGCCTGACGCAGGAGCAGGTCAAGGACAACCTACTTGTGACCAACGGCAAGTTGGGCGACACCATGAAGTCCGCGATCGACCCGCAGCAGGCCAAGGCCTGGTTTGGCGTCAATCCGCCCGACCTGACCGTGCTGGTGCGCTCGCGCGCCGGCGCCAATGGGACGGGCGCCGACTATCTGTACACCTACCTGCGCACCTTCTACCGCGACGAGACCAAGCCCAGCGGCTGGAACAACCTAGTGTTCCCGAACGTGGCGATGCCGCATGTGCTGTGGCAACTGCAGGGCGTGCGCCGGCCGATCTTCGAAGAGGTCCAGGAACACGGTGCCGCCGTGCACGTGCTAAAGGGCTGGACGCAGGAGACACCGGGCAGCATGACGGCCACGCAATACGACGAAGCGATTGGCGACCTGGTCGGTTACCTGCAGTGGATGGGTGAGCCAGCCCAGAACAAGCGTGTGCGCATCGGTGTCTGGGTTCTGCTGTTTCTGGGTGTGCTGACTTTCTGCACCTGGCGGCTCAATGCCGCTTACTGGAAGGATGTCAAGTAAGACTTTAAACTGCTCCTGTTTCGCGCCTGCGGGCGTGGCTTGAGTTCCGCAGAGTGGGCTTGCATCGCGCAGCCCACTCTTTAATTTTTAGGAGCCCCCATCATGATGGTGTTGTATTCAGGTACTACCTGCCCATTTTCCCACCGTTGCCGTTTTGTCCTGTTTGAAAAGGGCATGGACTTCGAGATCCGCGATGTCGATCTGTACAACAAGCCCGAAGACATCAGCGTGATGAACCCCTACGGCCAGGTGCCGATCCTGGTCGAGCGCGATTTGATCCTGTACGAGTCGAACATCATTAACGAGTACATCGACGAGCGATTCCCGCATCCGCAGTTGATGCCCGGCGATCCGGTTGATCGCGCGCGCGTGCGCTTGTTCCTGCTCAATTTTGAGAAGGAACTCTTCGTGCACGTTTCGACGCTGGAGTCCCGCGCCGCCAAGAGCAACGAAAAAGTGCTGGAAAAGGCCCGCGCTCACATTCGCGATCGCCTGACGCAACTCGCGCCGGTGTTTCTGAAGAACAAGTACATGCTCGGCGACGGTTTCTCGATGCTCGACGTCGCCATTGCCCCGCTGCTCTGGCGTCTCGACTATTACGGAATCGACCTGAGCAAGAATGCGGCGCCGTTGCTGAAATACGCCGAGCGCATCTTCTCGCGCCCGGCCTACATTGAAGCGCTGACGCCCTCCGAAAAGGTGATGCGCAAGTAAGCTGCGCAGCGACGACCGATGCTTGAACCACCCGAAGCCACTTCGACCCGCCCGTACCTGATCCGCGCCCTGTACGAGTGGTGCACGGACAACGGGTTCACGCCTTACGTCGCGGTCGCGGTTACTGATCGGGTGCAGGTGCCGCGCGAGTACGTTAAGAATGGTGAGATTGTTCTCAACATCAGTTTTGACGCCACGACCGCGCTCAAGCTTGGAAATGATTTCATCGAGTTCAAGGCCCGCTTTGCAGGCACGGCGCGCGAGATCATGGTGCCGGTCAATCAGGTCATGGCCATCTACGCGCGGGAAAACGGGCAGGGGATGGCCTTCCCGCCAGTGGTCGAACCGGCTGATGGCGCAACAGGCGCCGCCACGGCCGGCCTGACCAGTGTGGATTCAGGTCACAAGCCCAAGGACGTCCCCGAACCACCGACCCCGCCCAGCAGCGGTCCACGACCCACGCTGACGCGCGTGAAATAACGGGCCCCGACCAGCGGAAACGCAGGCCCAAGTCCGGTAAAATTCAGGGCACGCCGATTTAGCTCAGTTGGTAGAGCAACCGCCTTGTAAGCGGTAGGTCATCAGTTCGAATCCGATAATCGGCACCATTTATTCCTAATAAAATCAATAACTTACGAAAGAAGCCCCACACAGGAACCAACGAATTTAAACACGATTCAATGGGTGTTGGTGGTTTTTTTGGTGGTTTCTTGGTTTTCGTCCATTGCATCGCACTCGGAAGCCCCCCCCTTGGGGCTCATGGATTGAAAAATGGAGCTTCGGCTCTTTTTTTCGCCCATACCATAATCAGCACTCGGACTGCTCTGGTGTAATCGCGTGATGAACAAATCAGAAATCCTTGCTGACCTGCGAAAACAATTTGGCCCCGGCGCATACCTGTATGCCAAAGACATCGCCGTCTTGCTCAACAAGCCTTCGGTTGGGGCCGTCTATGAGCTCATGAAGCGCAAAGGCGGGTTGCCGTGGCCCATCACGTATGTAGGGAAGAGCCCCACTGTCAAGGTGTATGATGTGGCCGAGTCCCTAGCGGACGACTCGATCAAGGCGAAACCGCCAGAACCAGGCAAGCCCGTCTTGCCGCCACCGAAACACAAGATCAACAAAGAACTGACAAAGGCTATTGGCCTACTGCGCGGCCAACAGCAATTCATTGATCAAGTCTGTGCCGAAATTGATAGTTTGATTCTGGAAAGTGAAATCGCCATGCCAAGCGATGATCCAGAAAAGAAGACCAAAAAGCCAAGAAAGCCAGAAAAACCACGAACGGTTTGAACCACCCAATATGATTTATGGGCGCCCATTCGGTGCCTATATTTTTTGGGTATTGGCATGACGACAAGATTCTCCGACGAAATCGACGATCTGGCGGCGCATGTGCACTCTGCCATGGAGACGTTGGACGTTGCCAAAATCCAATCGCCGCTAGCCTCGGGTGTCCGGCCAGACTTATGGAACATCACAGACGATTGCGAGTTCGCCCACTTTTGGCCGTTGCTCGCAGGAAGGGCAGCGATGCATTGACCCCCACGCCCCCAGGGTTTGGGGGCTTTTTTTTGTCCAACCGAAGGGGGATTGCACGCCAGAGGAAATCAGTTCAGAAGAATTCAAGATGCTTCTCTTGTTGTCGGAGGAAAGCGAAGAATATTCGACGCCAGAAATTTTCCTTGCTGGGTTTAGAGAGACTTGCACACGCGTGAGGATCTCCCGGTCTTCTTGGACGTGGCAGTCGATTTCAGGACAAATTCCTCGACCACACTGCGAAAGCCGCCGTGTTGTGCGAGTGCCAGATGACCAGGGGTCTGTCCACAATCGGCAGCTTCGAGGACTGCGGCTGCCTCAAGTCCGTTATGTGCAGCCCAACGAATCAGGTTAGGGATGCATTCGTCACAATGCTCTTCGATCCACTCCCAGAAGGCGGCGATGTTCATTGGGATGGCGAGATAGACCGATTCAACGTTGCCATTTGTTGCGGTGTTTAGACCATCAATTTCAAATCCTTCGCTTATCAGGATATCTTCCTGATAAGCAATGGCATCATCTTTTGACTCGGCTGTGATGAAGTCGATGCTCATATCAAATTCGGCTCCAAAAGCCTCACACTTGCTGTGGTCAAGATCTTCGCGAGTGAGCATGAAGACAGTGCTGCCGAGTTGCGACGATTGCACAGCAATTTCGGTCTGATCTGGTCTCTTGACGGTGTTGGTCTGCATTTTCTCTTCCTCAAATTCAACAAAGTTAAAGCTGACAAGGGGCCGCCAGTTGTACAAGGCAGCCTCCTAGTCGAAATAGTGGTTCTTTCGAACCTGTCAGCACAGCGGCGTGTGGCTTACCGTCCGCTTGGTTGCTCAACGTCAGGCCCCCAATCAAATACGCTTTGAACTGGAATTGCCGAAGGTGGAATCCGCTGGCAGACACGCCTCGAGTTCGTGCTTTTGAACCATCGCGATGAAGCCGGAATGGTTGGCGACGACCGTGTGACCGTCAGAGTCGCCAGCAGCTGCACTCTGGGCGAGACTCAATGCTGACTTGGGGTCGGCTTTGGCCCAGTCGACCAGAACAGCTTTTACTAGCGAAGGCTCCCAGGTGAAGAAGTCCCAGAAGCCGGCCTCATCGGATCCAAACGCGTCAAGTTGGACCACCGCCCATTCATCGGTCCACTTCGGAACCTCCTCATCAAACTCGCCTTCATCTTCTTCCAGTTTGCGGAATCCATCCGCCTTGTGCATCCGCACCATTTGCTTGGTTGCATCGGATTTGTTCTTGGCCGAGAAGAGGTGGAAAGAATAGTATTCCTCCTGGTGGCAATCATTTTCATCCTCTGGTGGTTGCGTGTAATAGCCACGCACGAGAAAGCATTTTTTCGTTGTTGTCAGTGGAGTGCCGTTGTTGGCTGGGACGGACTGACGCGATTCAAGGTGAGGGTTTTGTATAGACATTTCAATCTTCTTTCATGGTGGTTACTAAATGGGCAGCCATACCGGTTGTCAGCGTGACTGCCCATGGGGTTTGGGACGACCTGCAGGCAGTTCGTATCAGTTCTAAGCTTCGTCAAACGGGGTAGACCCGTCAACGCAGGGCGGCACCTGGATGTCACTTTCAAATCGGATCTGCACGTAGCGAGAACGGGCACCACCCACGCGGTGCTGGCTATCTGGCGGCAGGGCAACCAGCTTGCGAAGGCGGGACCAAAACGCACAGGAATCCATCGTCCGCACCTTATTTGTCGAACACCAATTGCAGTAGCGTTTGAAGACGTCGTCCTTGGTGTGCATTTCGCCCGGAGCAACTCCCACCTGCACGCCATGGTCCTGCACCCATCCGGCCACTGGGTCAGAGGCAGTAATGGCCAACTGCTTCGCATGCACCACAGCTTGCGGTTCGGGCGGCAAGCTGCCACGAATCATCAGACGCTGCAGTCCCGCCAGGCACCAATCCAGAACAAGACGAAGCTCTGTCTCGATGATCTTCTCGTCCAGGCCGGGCACGATGTCCTTGCGGGCAATCTGCTCGCTAAAGGGAATGACCACCATGCGACGCCAAAAGCCATCCGAGTTGTCATCGCTGCGTTGGTCAAGGTTGGTGCAAAGCAGCCACTTGGCGGTCGAACGGTAGTTGATGGGGCTGATATATTTGCGATCAATCGAAACCGGATCTCCGCTGACCAGTGCCTTGAACGTTTGAGTATTCAGTCCGCGTTCGGGCACCTCGTCAGAAATCGCCAGCGATGCCCCTACTAGTAGATCGTTCCATTAAAACAAGTACATATTAAGTCACACCGAGGTCGAACTTGTTCCATCGAAACACCACTGGCGATGCATTTATCTCTGCGATGCCTCTGAGGATGCGTTGTTTCAGATTGTCTTTGGATGTGACCCGAATGTGTCGCAGGAATGTGCGCGCCATCTTAGAGAAGGCGCATTCGATCAAGTTGAGCCACGAGCCATGCTTGGGCGTATGAACATACTCGAAGCGCCCGGGGCGGCTGCTGAGATACGCCATGGTCTCCTTGGAGATGTGGGCCGAATGGTTATCCAGCACTACGCGGATGATGGCATCCTCGGGGTAGTGCGAATCGAGTTGTTTGAGCAAACCGATGAACTCGACGCTGCGGTGGCGGTCCTCAATGTTGGCAAAGATGTGCCCAGAATGCAGATCAATACCAGCCAGGATGGACACTGTGCCGTGACGTACGTACTCATAGTCACGCCCGATATTGGCGGCCTTGCCCGGCACCGGCGGCAAATCGGGTGCAGTCAGTCCGATGGCTTGAACACCGGGCTTCTCATCGACGCTAACGGTGTAGATGGGGTTGGGTCGCGCATCGTGAACAGCGCCTTCTGTGTAAAGCGAAACGTCCCGGTAGACCATCAGAACCTCCTGCATCTTGCGATCAAATTGCGGGTCGCGTTTTTCCAGGTAGTAGCGAATTTTGTGCGGTTTGATGTCGTTATCGTCAAGGATGCGCCAGACAGTGCTCTTGCCCGGATTGGCCAGGCGGGGAAAGCCCGCAGAGAGCGACTGCGCACCAATAAATTTCGCCAGCGCCGATATCGACCACAACTCCGCCGCCAACCCATGATCCTTGGGTTTGGTGCACGCGATGCTGACCACCCACGCCTTGGCCTCGTCGCTGATTTCGGGTTCGTGCGGCCGGTGGTACTTGTCCTTGAGCCCCATATGAACGCCTGCCGCCAGCGCCTTGTCCACGCAGCGGTATATCATGGGCCGACTGAACCCAAGTCGGCGCTGAAGGTCGGTATGGAGACGCCATCGGCGTAGCCCAGCATCACCTTGGCTCGTTCCACCTCGCGTGCAGATGCAACCCGCGAAGCCGAAAGTTCTTGCAGCGTGGAGCGTTGCTCATGCGTCAGCACCAATGCCGGTCGTTCAGATTTTCTTGCCATGTTCACCACCTTCATGAGTTGTGGAGGAAGCATGGTGATTGTCGCCGATTTAGTAACTGTATTGATGGAACGAACTACTAGTTTGGTCAGGCCAAAGTTCTTCAGATTCTTGAGATCCATGGCGGCAACGCGACCATGCAAGGCCGACAAGATCCGCACCATCACACTTTTGCCGTTGCAGCCCGCACCTTTGAGCACGAGGGCAACTTGGTGAATGGTGTAGGGCGTCAACGTGTAGCCCATGCCTTCTTGCAGATAGTTCTGCACCCCCTGGTCCGGTATCGACGTCTTGAGGAACTGGCCAAACAGCGATTGGGCAGGAACGGCAGCGGGCGTGTAGCTCGTGCCACTCAAGGGAAGACCGATGTCCAGCACATAGGTGATTCCGAAGGACGGATTGGGTTTGTGCATCAGAATCTTGCCCTTCGCAGTGACCTCCAGATACACATTACGCAAGGGGATGATGCAGCGTTTGCGATTCTGCTCACACAGGGGCTTTGCACAGATGGTGGCGGACTCGAAACAGGACTTTGCGGTCGACTTGTTCACCTGGTCAGGATGGTGTGCCTGCAGCCAGTTCATGGCCATCTCGACGCCTTGCTCCCCATCAATGGCACTCCAGTGCGAGCCCGTCCAGCAATGCATTTGGCCATCGCGTTTGCCATATTTGCCGCTCTTCTTAAGGTGCTCAAAATACTTAAGCTCAGTCGTGCATTTGTCGAACTTCGCAGGAACCGTTGGTAAAGCAATGGCAGAACCTACGCCGGTTGGTGGCGGGCTTGACCCAGGCAAGCCCGAAGTCGAAGTCAATGCCGTCGTATTCGTAGCGGTCGTGTTCACGGGGTCCGATGTCGACACCGATCCAGTCGAGCTGGCCAGCTGGACCGTCCGCTGCTGACCAGGCAATGTCACGGAGTGCTTGAACGGACGGCGAGCCCCGCGGTTATACGGCAAGTTGGCGGCAGCCGTGGTCGGCACAGAGGCTGGCCACGAAAGCGGCACAGCGTGTCCAGCCCATGTGGGCACAACGGGCAGTGCGTAGGACGCATTAGAGGCATTGCCAGTATTGGCAGAGATGTTGAATTGATAGCCAGTCATAAGGGTTCTCCAGAAGAATTTGGGCAAAGGTGTACCTCACGCCCCCGGGCGGGGGCGTCGAAGCGGTTAGGTTGAAATCAGGTCAGCGAGCGATCATTTGAGCGGAATGTTGCCCTGGCGAATCGCTCGCTGGATCTTCTTGATCAGATTCGCGAGATCGTCACTCTCGCCAACTAGCTCAGCCGGCGTTGGGCTGGCGTTGAGCCACTTTTTTGCACGATTGGGATGGTCGCGAACCCAATCAAGCACCAGTTTGGAAAACTTGTCCTGGCGAGGCTCCCAGTTGATGCCGATGGAGGCTCCCATGTCTGAGAGCAGGTATTCCCAGAATTCGGCGTCATCGCGATTGAGCACGCTGACCTCCCAGTAGCCGTCGATAGGATGGTCGTTCGCGTCAACTTCGGTGTTGTCGCCACGCATGATGTGCAGCGGGTCATCGTCGCGGTAATGCACCTCGCAGCGGTTGGCCCACGTGATCTCGTAGCCGCCATCGATCTCCAGCTCTTCGACAAACCAGCGTTTGATTTCTTCGCAGTCGTAGTCATAGAGTGGCCAGTCGCTGCAGTCGAGTTCAGATGGATCCAAGCCAAGATGCTCATTGGCTGTGAACGGCTCATAAATATCGCTCACGACGTGGTAAAGCATGTTCCAGTCGCATGGATGCTCGCTGCGATAGCGAGCGACAGCCACGACCGGCTGATTGCCCAGAAAGTGACGGGGGCGGGGGAGGGCTCCAGGGGTCATGGAGGAAGAAGAGTTGGAATGTGTCATGTCAGTGGTCTTTCAAAAAAGTTGGTTATCAATGGATGTGTGCGACAAAGAGTTCAGATGCTGCCTGGCCAGGCGGTTTCTACGGATGGGGGTGGTAATGTGTCTACATGGCGGTCCTTTCAAAAGTTAGAGACAAAGCAATTCCTGGCGAAACGCGTTTTGCATTTCGCTGCGGACGGTTGATTAATGAATTTCGGTGGCTGACTGGTCTTCAGCAGGCCCGTGAGTAGGGGGTCGGGCAGAGTCGTGATCGACTATTGAGCGGGCCGCGATACCCAATGCCTCTTGCATGACAGCGATGGCCAGTCGGGCAAGGCGGTCTATCCCAGCGACCTGGGACAGCGTGCCGACACGAGAAGTGCCCATGACAGTGGCCACGGCCGACTTGCGGGTCAAGATGCTGGCCTTCTTCAAGGCTACGAAGTGAGCCTTGAGCAAGGCTTGCAGTGCTTCAGCTCCCGTGCCATGCATCCAGTAGTCGAAAAAGCACTGGTGCACGTTGAGGTTTTGAGCTACTGTCTGATCACCGGCCTGCGAGGTAAAGGCCAGTGCCTTTTGCTGAGCCGCAGCAAGCAATCCGCTGGTGCACACAAAGGACTTCGGATTGTTGCGGTCGAAGGCGGCGATCTTGTGATTGGCCATCACCGTGTCATAAATGCAGGCATCCATGAAATCGGTGTTGTCCAGATCCGACTGACGCACCAGTGGATCCAGGTTGCCGATGGCAAAGTCTGGCGGCAAATAGCGACGCAGGCAGTTGATATAGGCGTAGTGCCCCAAGTTGCTCACTTGGATCGGGATGGTGGAGCTCGACTTCACCGTGGTGAATCCAGCCGATGACATCACATTGTTGATGTCGCGGAAGTTGAAAATGTGCAGGCCGATCTCCGAGTCCTGCTTCATCTCCTGGGTCGGTGTGCTGCCGCGAATGGGCTTGGTGGTGTTGGGATTGGCATGGGCCAGTTTGAGAAATTCCCCCTGGTGCAGCAAGTCGCTGGCCACCGTGCGGTAAATGGGCAACTCCATCAGACGCACATCTTCATACGACATGGAGCCTGGCACGTAGGTGCCGATCAGAACGGCAAAGGGTGTTCCCTTGAGACCGAACTCGGCACTGGATACCAGGACGCCTTGGCTCAGGCGAAACTTATGCGTGAAGTTGCCCAACCCCTTGAAGTTGGTCGCCTTGCTCAACAGGGCAAACGGATGGATTACAACCATCCCTTTGGCATTGAGCTCAACACCCAGTTTCAGGAAGGATCCAGCGAGATCGCGGCACTTCAGGGCCGGATCGCACGCCTGCTTGTGCCCAGCCTTCTGATCGCGGTGGTGCATGGATGTCTCGTTGTTAAACGGGGGATTCATGCCCAGCACTACGGACTCGGAGTCCTTCAAATGGAACTTGGCACGGGATACCCCAACGAGGCTGTTGCAGTGGACCACGTCCTCGCAGCCCAGCTCCTCCAATATGCCCACCGGACCGGCGTCAATGTCGCAATTGACCGTGCGGTGCGTAGGGAACTGCAGCGTCAGGTTACCGGTGCCCGCCGCGGGGTCCAGGATCACGGTGTCCTTGGGCAGGGTGCCCAGCAGTAGATCCATCTGCTCCTTGAAAAGCTCCACCACCTTGGGTGTCGTGTAGAACTGGCCCTTTTGAACGCGGTCCTTGGGATCGTTGAACTTCACCCACTGCTGACGGATGCTCATCTGCACCGCTGCCGGGTCTTTCACGTAATACTTGGCAGCCAGCTCTTCCAGGACGAAGTCGGCCGCTTTGGGGGCCATCTCCACCACGTGCTCGGTTACGGTGCGGGTGTCAAAGCTCAGCCCGTCGGGGCAACGCTCGACCGGTCCACGGTGCAGGTTGAGCAGGGAACGCACAGCCGCCATACGGTCCGGGCATGTCGGGCTGCAAATCAATTCAAACACCTTGGACAGGTTGTCATCCAGGGCAACCTTGCTGTTGGCCTCGCTTGGGTTTGGGTTGGTGGTGGTCATAAAAAGTCCTTTCAGGAAAAAATGAGAAAAGCAGTACTCGGCGGCTCCAAACGGAGTCGCAAAAAAGCGGTGATTGGCGATAACTACGAGGACTGGTTGATCAGTCCCGACCCCTGCGGATCAATGCCGGAAAAGCGGCGGCGAGGCGGGCCCGTGCAGACTCAGCTCACCTTTCGGGTGGTTGGTAAACGTGGTCATGTTGAACGGTCCATGGGGGATGGTGGTGCAGTGGCTTAAACCGACAGGGCCGCGTATTGCGTCCAGAAGATTTTCTCCAGTGGTGGGAATTGCTTGAGAAACGGTATCCCCTGGATAAGTGGTTTCAGATCCATGCCCTGGGCCTGTGCAATGGGCTTCAACTCGGACAGAAAAAGGAACACTGCTTCATTGGCGACCTGCGTGATCCCGGCGACCTCGCTTTGCAATTCAGGTGCGATCAGCCAGCTTCCGAGACGGAAAATAAGCTGAGATGGGCTGTCAATGCACTCGCGGATGGCTGGACCGGTATGAGCCAGGCTCAGCTTGAAGACTTCCGCAACGATGGGCCAGGCCTTGAATGCAGGGCACAGTTCCGAGGGCGAGCAGTTAAGGGATTTGCCTGCCTCTGGAAAATGCAACTCCAGACCTTCGTAGTTCTCCATGTCGATGCCCAGAATACGTTCCAAAGCGATGTAGGCCTTGCGAAACTGGACGACGTCATGCTGTTTGATGGACTTTGTCATCGCTTGGCGAAACACCAGCTCCAGGCCCTGTAGTGCGTCTGTGTCCGAAGTGGGAAAATCAATCTTGGAATGCAATTGCCCATTTGCATCGGTATGCCCCAGCAAATCGATCAAGGCGTCCATCGATTGGTAGGCACAGGCCGGCTGGGCAGTGCCCGTGGAACGGATGGAGCCTTGCTTGGCTGGGCGTGACTTGTTCTTGCTCATGGTGATCTCCTGAAAATGTGAAGTGGGGGTTTAAACAGGGGTGGACTCTGGGTCGTTGGTGTTGAAGCCGGGACGTGGCTGGTATCCCTGGCTGACCAGGAATTCGGTGGCCGCCTGGGCCATGAGCGTCAAGCAAGCCTTGGGTGTGCCCTCCTTCAGCAAAGCGAGGGTGGCGTCCGTCAACATATCCACCGCCTGCTCGACGGTATTGGGGCGTAGGATCTTGAGAATCAGACGCTCACACAAGGCCTGGTCGCGGGTGCTGACGCCACCGAAGTTCAGCACTTCCTTCATGTCCTGCAGCACGCCGAGCGACTCCGAGTCACCTGCTTCAACACCGCGACGGATGATCCAGGCGATGATGTCGTCGGCAGCCGAATAGATGGCGTAGTGCAGCAGGCTCATGTCTGTGCCTTGGTCATCGCCTTCAAACAGCTTGATCTGAAAATGGAAGAGATCGCTGCCAGAGGCTTCGAGGTTCTTGACGGCCGATTGAAAGCCCGGAAGATCGTTCAACTCGATTGACGCCATCAGATGCATGACGATCAACATGTCGTCCATGACCCCGTTTTGAGCCTTTTGAATCGCCTGCGTTGTGGCTGCCGTGGCGGCCTGTTTGCGATCACGTTTGCGGTTTGCTGCTTTGCCCATGTCGTACTCCTAAGTGACTCGCTTCAACCCTGCGTCGAAGCGTGGGGGCGATCATATTTTTGGAGTTTGCAAAAGCAGATGTTTTGTTTTCCGGCTCCGTGGTGGACCCGAATTTCCGTCAAATTCCCGAGGTTTCTTGCGCTGCGGTTGGCATTCCCGTGCTCAATTTGCCAGTAATGGGATGGATAGAATTGTCTTCACATGTCGGACTGATGACCCAGTCCGGTTTGATTGCGGATTTCAGACAAGGGCAGGAAATATGGCAACAAAGTTAGCATTCGATCCGAACAAGATGGCCGCCATGGGCCAGGTTAGGAAGGCCTTGCGTGAGATACCAAAAGAAGATTTGGCTACCGTTCCTTTTTCCGTTGGTGCTGTTGCGGCATTGCTGGACAAAGACCCGAAGACTTTGCACTTTGCGCGCGTAACACGAGAGGAAATGCTTGACGAAAAGAAGGTGATCCCCCCGCTTTCGTTGGAATCCATTCCCTATGCAGGAACGCCCGCTGCGGCGACGTACATGGCGTTGGATCTGGTGGAATACCTGGACCGACTAGCCTTGGCACCTACGTTGCGGGGGTGGGAGCAAAAGCTGCCCAACAGCTATCCCAAGCTGAATCTGCCACGCTCGTTCCTGGGGTTTCAATCTTGGCTGGTTCATGCCGAAGTCACGGAACTTTGGCCGTTCGCTATTCAACCGGATGGCAGACCGATGGATGTAATTGCGGCGATTTTGAGCGAGCAGGTTGGTGACGATGTACGCTGGCTTACGATTCGCGAGTTCGGCGATTTGGCGGCAGACGCTGCAACTCATCGCCACGTGAAAGTTGAGCAATCCGGAGTCGGTGACGTTACGCGAGTCCCATTGAACAAAACGCCTGCGGAACTGGAAGAGGACCGAAGAAAGCGAAGGATATAGCAGTGAATTTGTGCTGCCTTATCTGAACTGAGCAAGTTGCTCAGGTTGAACCTGTTGCCCTGTTTGATGGTGAGGTTGCTTTGGGTGACGCACCCCTCCGACCAAGCAGCCAATGTCACGCTGCACCGCAGATGCGCGGTCAACGATCCGCGCTAACGTTAAGCGGACATCCTGCATGGGGCGCAGGCCGGTTTGCACCATAGGCGTTTGGATCGCCGTGCGGATTGACCCGGCAATGATTGCCTCAAATCGCGCCCGTTCTGATTGCATCAATGCAAACAGCTTTTCTGTCGATGCCTTGAGCCGGTCCCCAAACGCGGAAGTCGGTCGCCCACCAGCCCGATCAGCATCCGTCAGGTCCCATGCATGCAGCTTGGTCATGTTCTGGCTGGCCTTTGCCAGCAAAGTGGCCCGGTCTGATTCCAGCATGTGGATATGGAGCCGTTCGCGATGCCGGGTCGCCATCACATAGAAAAGCTCTTTCGATAAAAACGTCCCCGGCACAGCAAACACCGAATCCACCGTCATGCCCTGGGAGCGGTGTACGGTGGTGGCGAAAGCGTGATCGATTTCACCCATGGCACGGCTATTGAGCGGCACCACATTGGACGTCCCATCGTCCTTGGGCGTGTCCAGCTGGCACAGCAAATCCAGGGTGCCATCCGGTTGCCGTGAAATCGACATGACGGTGGCAAACTCGTTCTTGGCGATGTTTGCCCTCAAGCTGGGTTTGGCTTTTCTGGAATCCTTCGCTGTGGCAGCTGGCACGGAACTTTGGTCCATGGCTTGTCTTTCCTTGAACACAATCCGGTCCCCCAGACTGAGCTCCATCCCGGTATCGGGCAACTTCCATGCCCCGTGCAGCTTGCCAGCAGCTTTGAGCTGCTCCCGCACCACGGCATTCAAGGCTTTGACCTGCGCGTTGGTGGTCGCCAATACCAGCTTCTGGGCGGGTGCCGCTGGATCTTTCAAATAGGCCTGCGCTATGTCCTCGCCAAGATGCGTGGCGGTCATGGCCCCGTGCACGCAGTTGCGGCTTTCATATTCCCGCAGTCCTTCACTGACAAACCCTTGCGAGAAATACATGCTGGCCTGCTTGGCCCAGTCCTGCTTTTGGCGGCTGATGCGGTTCCAGTCCGCCAGATTGCGGCCCAGGTACAGCAGGGCGTTGGGGGCGGATGCCAATGGTTCCATCTGGGTGAGCTTGCGCAGCACGTTGCCCCGGGCTACGGCGGGCAACTGTTCCGGGTCGCCGGTGAGAATCAACTTGGCACCGGACTGCGCTGCCAGGTCCAGCAGCTTCTCCATCGC
>Ga0214249_1000067_pt1 | contig 51519 bp, 58 predicted proteins | sample TroBogypolimnion_17_FD_153087 | JGI IMG/M metagenome (GOLD analysis project Ga0214249, IMG submission 153087) | Freshwater microbial communities from Trout Bog Lake, WI - 23JUN2009 hypolimnion | ecosystem: Environmental > Aquatic > Freshwater > Lake > Hypolimnion/Profundal zone | place: Trout... | reverse complement strand
GGCGCGGGTCTGGGCAGCGGCTTTAGCGATGATCAATATCTCACCGCCGGCGCTCAGATTGCCAGCGATGCAGAGGCGGTCTGGGCAGCGGCGGATTTGATCATCAAGGTCAAGGAACCACTACGCGCAGAATGGCGTCACTTGCGTGCAGCTCAGACTATTTTCACCTATTTCCATTTCGCGGCAGACCGTGAACTAACACAAGCTCATCTGGACTCCGGTGCAACTTGTATTGCCTATGAGACCGTCACACAGCCATCCGGCGAGTTGCCTTTGCTCACTCCGATGTCAGAAGTAGCAGGCCGTATAGCGGTGCAGGAAGGTGCAAAATATCTGGAAAAACTGTACGGCGGACGCGGTGTATTGCTAGGGGGCGTTCCCGGAGTTGCACCCGCGCATGTGGTCATTCTGGGCGGCGGTGTGGTGGGAAGCAATGCCGCACGTATCGCCGCAGGTATGGGCGCGCGCGTCAGTCTGCTCGATTTATCGCTAGAACGCCTACGCCATCTCGCTCAGACGCTGCCTGCCAACGTCACAACGCTGTATTCCACCCGGCACAACCTGCTAGATCAGCTCACGACGGCTGATCTGGTGATCGGTGGCGTGCTGATTCCCGGTGCCGCCGCGCCTAAACTGATACAACGTGATGACTTGAAACTAATGCAACCGGGGTCTGTCATAGTCGACGTTGCGGTGGATCAGGGTGGCTGCGTCGAGACCACGCATCCGACCACCCATGAAAATCCGGTTTACAGCATCGATGGTATTATTCACTATGCCGTCGCGAATATGCCGGGCTGCGTGCCGCGCACCTCGACGCTGGCATTAACCAACGCAACCTTGCCCTATGTGTTACAACTGGCAAACAAGGGCTGGCGTCAGGCACTGCGAGAGAATTCATCGCTGCGTTCGGGACTGAACATAACAGAAGGGCAAATCACTTGCCCGGCTATTGCCGACACCTTTAATTTGGCTTGCGCCGCACCCGAGTATTTTCTTTAACTCACCGATATCATGAAACAACCGTTCATACATTATAATTTTGCAACGATTTCCCGGGATTACGCATGAAAAAGAAACTACTGTGGTTAGGACTGGTGTTTGTCTCGCTGACGTTCAATGCGACCGCGACACAGCTATCCCCCCTAGCGCAACAATCCAAGGCGGCTTATCTCTCAGCCGAAGTACTAACGCGGTACCACTACAAGCGCATCCCGCTGGATGACGCCGCCTCGGCAAAAATATTCGACAACTATATAAAGACGATGGATGGCGAGAAAGTGTTTTTTCTGCAAAGCGACGTCGATCAATTCGCCGCGTATCGCAATAAACTCGACGATGCGATTCTGAATGAGGATTTGGCCATCCCTTTCGCCATGTTCAACTTGTATCAACAACGCGTTAGCGAGCGATATACCTATGCGCGCAGCCTGCTCGCTCAGGGCTTTGATTTTGACAGCAAGGAAAGCTATCAATATACCCGCAAGAATGCGCCATGGTCAAAAACAACCGATGAAATCAATGACTTGTGGCGTAAACGCGTCAAAAATGACTGGCTGCGCCTAAAACTGGCTGGCAAAGATGACAAGAACATCGCCGAAACACTGGGGAAACGTTACGACAATTCGTTGAGCGGCTTGACCAAAATCAAGAGCGATGACGTGTTCCAAAGCTTTATGAACGCCTATGCCACAGCAATCGATCCGCACACCAACTATCTGGGCGTGCGCGCCTCTGAAGACTTCGATATCTCGATGCGTTTGTCACTGGTAGGCATCGGTGCGGTGCTCCAGGACAAGGATGAGTACACCACCATACGTGAGCTGGTGGCGGGTGGTCCTGCAGCCATGTCGGGCAAACTCAAGGTCGGCGATCGGATCGTCGGCGTAGGGCAAGGCAGCAATGCTGCACCCACCGACGTGATGGGCTGGCGTCTGGACGACACCGTCGCCTTGATCCGTGGCACAGAAGACACCGTGGTGGTGCTTGATGTGCTGCCTGTGGAAGCGGGTCTGGACGGCAAACACAAAATGGTTTCGATGATACGGAAAAAAATCAGTCTGGATAGTCAGGCCGCCAAAAAATCCATCATCGAGATTAAGGAGGGAAACACCAAGCGACGCATCGGTGTGATTTCCCTACCTGGTTTTTATCAGGACTTTGCCGCCCGTCAAAATGGCGACAAAAATTTTAAAAGCGCGACACGTGATGTATCCCGACTGCTCGATGAACTCAAGCGTGACAAGGTCGATAGCGTGCTGATGGATTTACGCAACAACGGCGGAGGTTCGCTGGACGAGGCGGTGGAATTGACCGGACTGTTTATCGACAAAGGCCCGGTGGTACAGCAACGCGACTCCAAGGGTAGAGTATCCATTGAAAAGGATAACAACAGCGGCCTAGCCTGGCATGGCCCGCTCGGCGTGCTGATTAACCGGGGTTCGGCGTCCGCTTCGGAAATTTTTGCGGCTGCAATACAGGATTACGGTCGTGGCGTGGTGATCGGGGCTAAGAGCTTTGGTAAGGGCACGGTGCAATCGGTGCTGAGTCTCGATCAATTGGTGAAAAATGACAAACCCAAATACGGCGATCTGAAGATGACTATCGCCCAGTTTTTCCGCATCAATGGCGGCACCACCCAGATGCGCGGCGTCACGCCGGATATCAGCCTGCCTAGCATGATGGATGAGGAAGATTTCGGTGAATCAAGCTACGACAATGCTCTGCCCTGGACACAAATCAAGGCCGCCGACTATCAGCCTGCCGGCGATCTGAGTGCAATCATGCCGGCACTGAAAATCCGTCACGACCTGCGCATCGGTCATGACAAAGACTTCCAATATTTGCAGGAAGACATCAACGCACTCAACGCGCTACGCAAGAAGAATCAGATTTCCCTCAACGAAGCTGAGCGCCGCAAGGAAAGGATAACGCAGGAAACCCGTACCAAACGACGTGAAAGCGGCACAGCGGCCAAGATGGGAAGCGCCTCAACTCAGGACGACGGACTGCAATCAAATGAGCGAAATCTGGACGCGGATCTGGCACTGGAAAACAATCGGAAAAATGCCAAGGACGTCCTGCTCAGCGAGGCAGCTCATATCTTAAGCGATGAAGTCGGATTACTGAAAGTGGATGCGAAACTCGCGGCCAGCGTATTACCCAAGGTAAACGTACGCTGAACGGCACGTCTTATCCTCAAGATGGTGCCGCCGCGTCGTTCGCGGCCTGAAAAAGCGCCAAGGTCTTGACTCTGGCTGTCGCATGATCTACCACTGGAGCTGGATAAGTCGTACCGATCAGCACGTTGCAACGCTTTTGTTCAGCTAGCGGCATCAACCACGGCGCATGTATCCATTTGTCAGCGCATCCGGCCAGTTCCGTCATATAACGGCGAATAAACTTGCCTTGCCCGTCAAACTTTTCGGACTGTGTGATCGGGTTGAAAATGCGGAACCACGGCTGCGCATCGCAACCGGTAGAGGCGGCCCATTGCCAGCCGCCGTTGTTTGCCGCCATATCGAAATCCAGTAGATGCTGAGCAAAATAGCGCTCACCCCATCGCCAGTCGATATGTAAATCCTTGACCAGAAAGGACGCTACCACCATACGCAAACGATTGTGCATATAGCCGGATTGATTGAGTTGGCGCATTGCCGCATCGATCAGCGGATATCCTGTACGCGCCTCGCACCAGGCGGAAAATTTAGCCTCATCGTTTGGAAAGGCGATCGCATTGAACTGCGGCTTGAAGGCAAAACCCTGCGCCAGTTTGGGATGATGGTGCAGTTGCATCTGGTAGAAGTCGCGCCAGATCAATTCTGACAGCCAGGTTTGCGCACCTGCACCAGCGGTGTGATAAGCCGTAGCTGCAAGATAACGTATCGAAATCGTGCCGAAGCGCAGGTGTGTCGACAAATAAGACACGCCTTTTATGGCAGGGTAATTACGCGCCTCCTGGTAATCCTGAATGCGCTGCGTAAAATCATCGAATAGCTTTCCGGCTCCTGATCCACCCGCCGGCAGTGCCTGCAGATTGAGCTGACCCTGCGCAAAGCCGATCGTTTCCAGCGCCGGCAACGCTTGCGCTGCGCATTGCGCTAGAGAAGAAAAATAGCGCTCTGTGGGATAGGCGCGCAGGTAAAAATCATCCACTTTTTTCAGCCAGGCATTCTTGTAGGGCGTAAATACACTGTAAGGCGTAGCACCCAAAGTTAAAATCTCGGACTGCTCGAAAATCACCAGATCCTTGTAGTGATGAAAAACAATCCCGGATTCATCCAGCGCCGCTGCGACTGCCGCATCACGCAGCTGTGCATCCGGCTCGTAATCGTGATTGCAGAATACCGCAGCGACATCGAGTTCACGAGCCAGTTGTGGAATCAGCGCTTGTGCACGGCCATGCAATATTTGCAAAGTGCTGCCCTGCTCCTGCAATTGCGTATTCAGTTCATTCAAGCTATGCCAGATGAATTCGACCCGGCGATCCTGCTTATCGGTGAGTTTGTCGAGAATATCGGTATCAAATACGAATACGCAATGCACGGACCGACTGGCTTTGAGCGCGTGAAATAGCGCGGCATGATCGTTCAGGCGTAAGTCACGACGAAACCAGCAAATGGAACGAGGATAAAGTGGTACTTGCATTTCGGTTACCTGGATCATGACTTAACGTAAAACTCGCGTAGCGACGAACCGTACTCCTCGCCCGCAGGGAGAGGGGGGAACGGGGGGCGAACAAGGGGTTTAGCGGAGCATGCTCCGCGCATTGTGAACGGGTTTGGCTCAGCCAAAACGCGCCCTGCAAGGGAGGGAAAGGGCATGGCGAGTTTCATTATAAGGGGCTGCCTCTTTGCCATGCCCGTTATATCTGTTCAATAATCACACAACAAAATCAGCTGTTGAGCTTATCCAGCAGTTCGCGAATCTTCAGTGGATCGTCGGCGCGTAATATCTTCTGCGTCAACAACGCGATTTCCGACAAACTGGTGGTCAGCACGCGCTGCTTAATGGTCGGCACCTGAGCCGAGAACATCGAAAACTGACGCAGTCCCATACCTAAAAAAAGCCGGGTATAAGCCAACTCGCCCGCCATTTCACCACATACAGAAACCGGCACTTCAAGCTTGTTAGCCGTGCCGATGACATGCGCCAGCAATTGCAACACGGCAGGATGCAAAGGGTCATAAAGATGCGCCACATCCTCATCGGTACGGTCGATCGCCAGCGTGTACTGAATCAGATCGTTAGTGCCAATAGACAGAAAGTCGAGCTTCTTGGCAAAGACATTCAAGGCCAGTGCCGCAGCCGGAATTTCGATCATGCCGCCTATCTTCACCTCGCGGTCATACGGAATACTTTCTTCATCCAGTTTCTGTTTGGTTGAAGCGATAAACTGCAAGGTCTGATTCAATTCGGCCGCGCAAGACAGCATCGGAATCAGAATTTTCAGATTGCCATAGTGAGAGGCGCGCAGCAACGCACGCAACTGGGTACGGAACAGTTTCGGTTCAGCCAGACATAAACGTATCGCGCGCAAGCCTAATGCCGGATTGCTGGCGACGCGCTCAGCACCCTTGATTTGCTTATCCGCGCCCAAATCGAAGGTACGTATGATGACGGGCATGCCTTTCATGCCGGTGACCGCAGCGCGATAGGCTTCGAACTGCTCCTCTTCATCGGGCAACTGATCGCGATTCAAGAACAAAAACTCGCTGCGGAACAGGCCGATACCGGTCGCGCCATTTTCTTTCGCTTCGACGATGTCTTCGGGCTTCTCGATATTGGCGTGCAGCTCAATCGCCACACCATCCAGCGTATTGGCGCGCGCGGTGCGCAGCCGCTTGAGCTTCTTTCTATCCAGCTCCCATTCGCTTTGCAGCAGCTTGTACTCTGCAAGTACCGCCTTATCGGGATTGACGATGAGCACACCCTGCTCGCCGTCTAGGATAATCAGATCGTCCTCGCGAATCAACTCGCGCGCATGATGCAGCCCGACGACGCAAGGCGTGCTCAGGCTACGCGCAACAATCGCCGTGTGTGAGGTCGCGCTACCCGCGTCCGTGATGAAGGCGGCATACTGCTGCGGCCTGAATCCGATCATATCGGCCGGGCTCAGGTCATAGGCAAACAAAATTGTCTCAATGTCATGCCGCTGATGGCTCGGCTGATGGCCGGGCTGTCCGGAGAGTTGCTTGAGCAGGCGCTCCGCCACCTGTTTCACATCGGCCTGCCGCTCGCGCAAGTAGGCGTCCTCGAACTCATCGAATTGTGCCGCCAGCGCGTCGGTTTGCACCTTGACGGCCCATTCCGCATTGCAGCGTTCACGCTCTATCATCTCGCGCGGCCCGACGCTAAGCAGCGGGTCGTCCAATATCATCTGGTGCAACTCTAAAAACGCATCGAATTCTGCTGCGGCGTAACTCGGGCGATTGCTGCGCAAACCGGCGAACTCACTACGCGTCGCCTGCAAAGCGGCGTCAAAGCGCGAAATTTCTTCAGAAATAAACAGCTTGGGCAAGACGTAGTGCGCCACTTCCAGGGAGCAGTGTGACAATAAATGTACGTGACCGATCGCGATACCGCTGGAGACTGCGATGCCGTGTAGCGTAAAACTCATGGTTTTCTCCCGACCTCGCCTATGAACATCATTGACCTTCTCCAAAGTAATCGTTGATTAGGGCTAGCAGTGCCTCCATGGCCTCCGCCTCGTCTTCACCGATCGTTTCGATACTGATGGTCGCCCCTTTGGCCGCCGCCAACATCATCACGCCCATGATGCTCTTGGCATTGACGCGGCGATTGTTGCGCGTCAGCATCACTTCACACTTGAATTTCCCTGCCGTCTGGGTGAGTTTCGCCGAGGCACGTGCGTGCAGACCGAGCTTATTGATGATCAGTGCGTCTTGTTGCATTTTAATGCTCCATATGAACAATACATTCGCGACCGCCTTCGATCGCGAGGTTAGCCAATTCCTGCAAATTTTTGTTGTTCGAACAGACCACGCGCAACAACATCGGCAGATTCACACCGGCTACCCCTTCAACGCGCTCGGCATGACAAAGCCTGCGTCCGATATTGCTGGGGGTGGCGCCAAACACATCGACCAGGATCAAGACACCGCTGCCGCTGTCGAGTTCTTTCAGCAACTCTTCACCTTCCAGTAATTTATGCTGAGGATCATCAGCCGCCAATACCGACAAAACTTTCAAATTTTTCGGTATTTCGCCAAACACGTGCTTGACGCAATCTGCCAGACAGTCGCCCAGTCCATTATGCGTCACCAATAAGATTCCGACCAATTGCGCTCCCCTATTCCACTTGTAGTTTTACTTCTTTGTCGGTGAATTCTAGCCGTTTCTTCAAATCGTTAGTGATATGAATCACGCCCTGCGCATCGACCAGCATCGCCTCATTCAGCCCCATCGTTGTGGCAGCCGCACGCCACCCTGAAATACCACTAATAAACAAAGGCTTGGATGACCCATCCGAGAGCAATCCGGCATTAACACCGTGCGTGAGTATCGTCACCGCTTCGACGCCCTGCATAGGATGGCCATTGCGCGGATCGATCAGATGACAATAGCGCTTATCGCCCAGCATGAAATATCGTTGATAGTCGCCTGAGGTGCCGATCGCCTCGCCGTCGTGCAGATCCAATGCCGCCAGTGCACCGGACTTGCGCGGATGCTGGATGCCGACACGCCAGGGGCGATTGCCCTTTTGCCCGATCGCCAAGATATTGCCGCCGATATTGATCAGCGCATTGTGGATGCCCTGCTGTTTCAACAATAACGCCGCACGATCTAAGGCATAGCCCTTGGCGTAACCGCCCAGATCGAGCTGCACCGCAGGATTAGAACTCTTCGCGCGACCTTGTTCGAGCGTGATGTCGCTCATCTGCGGGTTAGTCGCGACCCGTTGTTCGATCAGCTTTTCATCCGGCTGCACCGGTTTAAATTCATCGGCTTGAAATCCCCACAGCTGTATCAGATTGCCGATCGAGGGGTTAAACAAACCATCTGATTTTATTGATAGTTTTGTCGCATCCGTGAGCATACCGGCAAGTTCCGGTGTAACAGCCCGCGACTCACCGTGAGCAAACGCCTTGTTCAGTTCGCTAAGCTCCGAAGGTTGCCAGGCATGCAGCTCATTGTGCAAACGCTGAAACTCATGCATCACGGAGGTGATGGCCTGTTTTGCGTGGGCTTCATTGTCGCCGTAGATGCTCACTTCCACCAGCGTGCCGAACACATAGCCCTGCTCCTGATACAACGGCTCCTTGCCGCAGGCCGACAAAAAAACCGTCAACAGCAAACCGCTAACAGCTAACAAAATACGAAAGATCATTCTTCCAGCGCTTCCAGTTCCAATGAAGCTGCCAGCAACGCCAGACGCGCCACCACGCCGTAAGCATAGAAGCGATTCGGTGTGTCATCAGGACCGCGATCGGGATTCGGCAGGGTGCAGCAGGACTCGAACGCCAGCGGCACAAATTGCATACCCGGCGCATTGAGATTCTCGTCTACACCCCGCCCGGTGTGCACGCGATAAAAACCGCCGACCACGGAATGATCGATCATGTAGACCACAGGTTCCGCCACCGCTTCGTTGATATTTTCAAAGGTGTAAACCCCTTCCTGCACCAGCACATCGGAGACTTCCATGCCTTCTTTGACCACCGCCATCTTGTTGCGCTGTTTACGATTTAGGCCGGTGATTTCACTGGCATCCTTGACCGTCATGATGCCCATTCCGTAAGTGCCCGCATCGGCTTTCACGATGACGAAGGGATCGTGCTTCACACCGTATTCGGCATATTTCACCCGCATCTTCTGCAACACGCTGTCCACCTTGGCAGCTAGGCATTCCTCACCGATACGCTCATGAAAATTGATCTGATTGCAGGTATCAAAATAGGGATTAATCAGCCACGGATCAATGCTGAGCATTTGCGCAAAATCATTGGCCACACGATCATAGGCGGCGAAATGCTGTGACTTGCGTCGCGCATGCCAACCTGCAGCAAGCGGCGGATAGACCGCCTGTTCAAGATTTTTCAGTATATCGGGGACGCCGGCCGATAAATCATTGTTGAGCAAGACCACGCAGGGGTCGAAATCCTCCAGACCTAAACGGTTGCCGCGCCGCACCAACGGCTCCAGTTTCAACACGCTGCCGCTGGGCAGTTGAATTTCAGTGGGCGCGGTGATTTCAGGCAACAGACTACCGATACGCACCCTCATCCCGGCCTGCCTGAGGATGGTGACGAGCTGCGCCACATTCTGCAAATAGAACATATTGCGCGTGTGATTTTCCGGGATCAACAACACGCCGCGCGCTTCAGGACAAATCTTCTCCACCGTGCCCTGCATCGCCTGCACGCACAAAGGCAGAAAATCAGGGTTGAGATTATTGAAGCCGCCCGGAAACAGATTGGTATCCACCGGTGCCAGCTTGAATCCGCTGTTGCGCAAATCCACCGATGTGTAGAAGGGAGCCGTGTGATCCAGCCATTGTTTACGAAACCAGTGTTCAATATTCGGCATGGCCGCCAAAAAGCGCCGCTCGAGATCGAGCAACGGACCGTTAAGTGCAGTGGTGAGATGAGGAACCATGTGTTTTTTGCGAATTAATTAACTATGCGCATTCTAGCAGTCTGTCGAAGGATAGGCTTTATTCGCGTTAATTTCGCTTAAATACTGAATTTAGTTATTTTAATCAACCGTATTGCGCATTTTAGTCGCGGCACAATCGGCGCACAGTGTTAAAATTGCGCTCCAAAAATTTTCAAGATTGAGTTTTTCATGCTTTCCACAGCAAATATCACCATGCAATTCGGGGCCAAGCCCTTGTTCGAGAACGTTTCCGTTAAATTCGGCAACGGCAACCGCTATGGCCTGATCGGCGCGAACGGTTGCGGAAAATCCACCTTTATGAAGATTCTGGGCCGCGATCTGGTACAAACTTCAGGCGAGGTGATGCTGGACAAGAGCGAACGTCTGGGTAAACTGCGTCAGGATCAGTACGCCTATGAAGAGAATCGCGTGCTCGATGTGGTGATGATGGGGCATGATGAAATGTGGGCGGTGATGTCTGAGCGCGATGGGATTTACGCGAATCCGGATGCCTCCGAAGAAGACTACATGCGCGCAGCCGATCTGGAAGCCGAGTTTGCCGAATACGACGGCTACACCGCCGAAGCGCGTGCCGGCGAATTGCTGCTGGGTCTGGGCATTGCGATCGAATTGCACAACGGCCCGATGAGTTCAGTCGCCCCCGGCTTCAAGCTGCGGGTATTGCTGGCGCAGGCACTGTTCTCCAATCCGGACATCCTGCTCTTGGATGAACCGACCAACAATCTGGATATCAACACCATCCGCTGGCTGGAAAACATCCTCAACGCGCGCACCTGCACCATGGTGATTATCTCCCATGACCGCCACTTCCTGAACAGCGTCTGCACCCACATGTCCGATCTGGACTACGGCAAGATCACCACTTATCCCGGCACTTACGACGATTACATGCTGGCCTCCACTCAGGCGCGTGAACAACAATCGGCTGACAACACCAAGGCAAAGGAAAAAGTCGCCGAACTCAAAGCTTTCGTGGCGCGTTTCTCGGCCAATGCTTCCAAGGCTAAACAGGCGACGTCCCGTGCCCGTCAGATCGACAAGATCAAGATCGAAGACATCAAACCGTCCAGCCGCCAGTATCCGTTTATCCGTTTTGAATACGATGACCGTGAAAAACTGCACCGCACTGCGGTAGAAGTCGAGAGTTTATCCAAGGGTTTCGATCGCGTGCTGTACTCGAACGTCAATTTGCGCGTCGATGCGGGCGAGAAAGTGGCCATCATCGGCCCTAACGGTATCGGTAAAACCACCCTGCTGCGCTGTCTGGCCGGCGATCTGACGCCCGACTACGGCGTCATCAAGTGGACGGAAAAAGCCAAGATCGGTTACTACGCGCAGGACAGCTACAGCGAGTTCGCCGAAGACAAGATCATGACCGACTGGATGACCTACTGGCGCGGCCCTAACGACGATGACCAGACCGTGCGCGCCACGCTGGGCCGTTTGCTGTTCTCCGGTGACGATGCGCACAAACCGGTCAAGGTACTCTCAGGGGGTGAAAAGGGTCGCCTGTTATTCGGCAAACTGATGTTGCAACGCAACAATGTGCTGCTGATGGATGAACCGACCAACCACATGGACATGGAATCCATCGAAGCGCTCAACACCGCGCTGCTCGAATACAAGGGTACCGTAATCTTCGTCAGCCATGACCGCGAATTCGTCTCGTCCTTGGCCACGCGCATTATCGAAATCACCTCCAAGGGCGTCACCGACTACCACGGCACGTATGAAGAATATCTGCGTGACCAGGGTATGTCGGTTTAACCACTAAATCTTTTGCACGCGGAGGTCGCGGAGAATAACCGAACGCTAGAAAATCCCGAAGCCAAAACTAAAATCATCTTCTTCATTTGAAGGGTGTTTAGATTTTGTTCTGGTTTTGAATTTCTCCGCGATCTCCGCGCCTCCGCGTGACACGGTTTTTTAATAAATCCAGCTTATGAAAAAAGGTGCAATCGGCGTATTTGATTCCGGTGTCGGCGGACTCTCCGTGCTGCACCACATTCGCCAGACCTTGCCGAATGAACGCCTGATTTACCTTGCTGATTCAGCCCATGTCCCCTATGGCGACAAGTCGGCGCACTACATCGAACAAAGAGCCATCACCCTCACCCGCTTCCTGATTGAACAAGGCGCAGACGCCATCGTGATCGCCTGCAACACGGCGACTGCGGCAGCGGCAGCCACCTTGCGCAGTCAGTTCAACTTACCTATCGTCGGCATGGAGCCTGCGGTCAAACCGGCGGTTGCCGCCACAAAAAGCGGCGTTGTCGGCGTGCTAGCGACCATAGGCACACTGGAGAGCGCTCGCTTCGCAGCCCTCCTGGAGCGCTATGCCGGCGAAGTCAAAATTGTCACTCAAGGCTGTCCGGGCTTGGTCGAACAGGTCGAATCCGGCGATCTGCACGGTATCCGGACGCGCGAGTTGGTTGAACGCTACACCGCACCGCTCTTGGCGCGGGGAGCGGACACCCTGATACTCGGCTGCACCCACTATCCATTTCTGAGCAATCTGATCCGCGAGGTGGTGGGCGAACAGGTTACACTAATCGATACCGGCGAGGCGGTTGCACGCCATTTACAGCGTCGCCTGCTAAGCGAGCTACCCTGCCGCTCGGCAACTCAACCCGACGAATTCTTTTACACCAGCGGAGATTGTGAGCAGGCTACTCACATCATGTCGGCGCTATGGGGCAGCACAATCGAAGTTCAACCATTACCTATTGATTTTAAATAAAAAAATGATAAAAATATTTTTCCGTACTCTGCGCTTAATCCTGATGCCTTTCATGCTGTTATGGTCCAGTCTGGCAACACCCAAAGGCGTGGTTCGCCCGTCCGAAGTACAGAAAAAAATTGATCAGGATTGCGAAAAACTCGCGCTCTATCACTTTAAAACCTGCCCGTTTTGCATCAAAGTTCGCCATGAAATGGCCAGATTGTCCCTGCCTATCGCATTGCGCGATGCGCAGCATGACAACAAGCATCGCGATGAGCTAATGCTGGGCGGCGGAAAAATCCAAACGCCCTGTTTACAGATCACCGATCAGACGGGCAAAGTCCAATGGCTGTATGAATCCAAAGAGATCATCAGCTATTTACAACAACGTTTTCAAACGACGATGTAACTCTTGATGATTGATCGGTTTGTGTAGTTAATTACAGTCACCCAATTTTCGATGGTTATGATCCAAACCAGCGTTCAGCATGCTAAGATCAAATTGAAAAATTGCTTATTTAAAGGATCAACTTATGTCATTCACTTGGCATCAAGCCGTCAAGTTTGCACTGGAAAGATATGCAGCTCGCAACTCAACCATTCGTATTGAACGAAATCACTTTCTCGCACAAGAACTAGACAGCATCACCAGGAATGCTGGCAGCGCCGGGAGAACACCCGGACAAACCGTCAGCCGAGTATTGCAAGAGTTGCGAGATGAAAAATATTTATTTTTCTCGGATTTGGGTATCTACACGCTTAACCGAGTCCCTGTCAGCGCCGCAGACGAAGATCTGCCCGATGATGTGTTGGAAAATGCCGTCGACGAAGGGTTGCTTGTGTTAACCGATGTTGAAACATCCAGCGAAATTTCATTGCTTCGGGTTAGAAAAGGAATGAACGCGCTACGGAAACAAACGCTTGCTAACTATCGTGAAAGTTGTGCACTGTGCGATGTAAATGACAAAGGACTGTTAGTCTCCAGCCATATTGCTCGGTGGGCTGACCATCCCGAAGCACGCGGCTTGCTATCCAACACCATTTGTTTATGCACGCTGCACGACAAGTTGTTTGAAAATGGTTACTTTGCGATGGACGATGATTTGAATTTAATTTGGAAAGCCCCGCAAACCATTCGTGCAATTGAAATCTGGCGGGAAAAATGCACATCTCTCTTTAAGCTGCCAAAAGGAACGAGACCGGCGGTTACATTTATTTCAGAACATCGAAATCGAGTTGGGCTTGGTAATTAACAATGGAAAAAAATCAACTTAATCAATGGGCTGCCGCAATCGCACTTAGAATAAGTGATGAGTGGAAGGGAGCGGGAGATTTCCAAGATGATGCTTTACTGCTTCGATCTTACTTGGAAAAAAGCCTAAAAAATGATGCGGATGCGCTCAGTTCATTCATCAGTACAGGAATTATCGAAAGCGATTACTTTGAAAAAATCTAATACCTTATTGGTAAACGCGATTACGAAACCGTTCAAGCTTGCCTCCAAGACCCTCTGCGCGACTTCTCACACCTCACAGGAAGTATGGGCGTATATGTTCAGCCTAGAACAAAAGGAGCAGGGCACGGCAGCACTTCGCGAGCCTTCTATGCGCGACCTATCTTTCTTGCCCAGTTTATAAATCTAACCTAATGCCTTTGCTCAACACATGAACCCCCACTATACCCTCACCATTTCCTGTCCCGACCGCGCGGGCATCATCGCTGCGGTGACTGGGTTTATCGCACTGCACGGCGGTTTCATCGTCGAAGCGAGTTATCACACCGAACAAGATGAGCAACGCTTCTTCATGAGACAGGAAATCCGCGCCGACTCGCTGCCTTTCGATGCGGCAGAATTTAGCCGACTGTTTTCCCCGCTGGCCGACGAATTTTCCATGAACTGGCAACTGTCCGATTCCGCGCGCAACAAGCGTCTGGTGATTCTAGTCAGCAAACAGGATCACTGCCTAGACGATCTGTTGCATCGCTGGCGCACGGACGAGTTGCAAGTAGACATTCCCTGTGTGATTTCCAACCACGAAGATCTGCGCAGCTTTGTCGAATGGCACGGCATTCCGTTTATCCATGTAGAGATGACCGATAAGATTGCCGCCTTCGAGCGCATTGCAGCACTGTTTGAAGAATATCAGGGCGACACCATGGTGTTGGCGCGCTTTATGCAGATTTTGCCGCCCTTTCTGTGCCAGCGCTACTCCGGTCGTATCATCAACATCCACCACAGCTTCCTGCCCTCCTTCGTCGGCGCGAAGCCTTATCATCAGGCGTATCAGCGCGGCGTGAAGCTGATCGGTGCTACTTGTCACTACGTCACCGATGAACTGGATGCCGGCCCGATCATTGAGCAGGATACGGTGCGCATCGACCACGGCGATACGGTGGATGACCTAGTGCGCTACGGGCGCGATATTGAAAAAACCGTGCTATCGCGCGGCTTGCGTTACCACGTCGAAGACCGCGTTCTAGTGTGCGGGAATAAGACCATCGTATTCAAATAAGGCTTCATTCGGCACGATCATCGGAATGTGGATCGTTGCCAGCCTTTTCCGGGTGGTGAAATGCAGGTAACTCCCTATAAAAGCGCTTCATCGCCCGCATTGGTGAAATTTAGCTCCAGCCAACGGTCTATTGAACAGGTGTTCCGGCTGAGGATCAACAGCACAGCCAGCAGTATTCCCCAGTATAGATGCTGGTTGATCCCTGCCTCGCTCAACTCCGGATAGTACGAGATGACGGCGACCAGATTGAGAATGAACAAACCTGCAGCGGCGAAACGCCCGAACAATCCTGCCGCCAGCAGCACCGGCAAGCCTAACTCCCCGCCGGTTGCCAGATAAGCCGCCCATTCCGGATTGAGCAGCGGCACCTGATAGACATCGCTAAATAAATACAGTGTGCTGTCCCAGTTCTGTATTTTGGTCAGTCCCGATTTAAAAAACACTGTCGCCAGAAATAGACGCAAACCCAGATCGAGTAGCGGCGCCAGATATTCAGGCCAGCGTGAGGCGCGGAAATAGAGTCGCAAGATCTCTCTCATGTTGTCGTCTCCAAACTGAAACTCGTCAAGGCTGCACAGGCGAGCAAGTTGAGTAGCGCTGCCTGCAAATCAAAATCCGGGTAGCGCTCGATTGTTTCCATGGTTGCCGCACCAAGCGATTGGCCACTTTGGATGCGCTGTAACCAGTCGGCATCAGACACGGAGAGCTCGCTGACCTCAACGAAGCAGTCCCGGCGGCTCACCAGAAAGATGCCAGGTCCGTCCGACAGATCGAGATGAAAATCCTCACTTATCGCGGATTGGTGCGCCTGCCAGATTGCCGCAACCGGAAAACTCGAACGGATCACCTGACCTGCCGTCTGCAACACTAAATCCGCATAGCGCGCTGCGGGTATCTGCGCCAGCGATTCGAGCGACAACGGCACCCGGTCATCTGCATAGTAGGCAACATGACATGCCCACTCCAGCCTGGCCATGTCCGGCAAATAGGGTAATTGCCGAACCGGCTCGAAGTCCGCCAGAAAATTGGCCATCACGGCGCCATAATCGTGCATATTTGTGCTTGATGATTGATTATATTCAATATATTTTTTTGCCAGAAATCGAAAAAAATCATCGCCCACCAGCTGCACGATGACCGGATAGGTACACGCGAGCGCATCGTGCAGATTCCCGCGATAATTGTTGCGATAGACCTCGATCGCGGTATCACAGGAGTAATTCGGGTATGCCGCGATTATTTCCGTAGAAACAGCCTCGCCAGACACGATGGCACGCGCAAAAAGGCTCAGCGTCTGATTCAGATCACTCATGACAACCATCCATACGCAGTTGCGCCTTCGCGGCTTCCGCTAACAACACCGGCAGCGCGGGAATGTCGCTGTCCCACTCGATTAACGTGGGTCGCGGTCCTATGTGCTGTAACACATACTCATACAAGGCCCACACTTCAGGATAAACAGGATGGTTGTGCGTATCCACCAGACAGCCATCGCAGACAGAGTAACCGGCCAGGTGATATTCCTTTACCGCCTCATGCGGGATCACATCGATAAAGGCCCTGGCATCCACACCAAGATTGCACACATTGACGTATAAATTTTCCACATCAAACAAAATGCCGCAACCAGTACGGCGCACCAGCTCGGCAAGAAATTCACCCTCGGTCATCTCGCTCTGAGCAAAAGACAAATAACTGGACAGATTTTCCACCAGCAACTGACGACCCAGTTTTTCCTGTACGCGATCGATGCGACGCGCCACATGCGATAACGCTTCCATGGTGTAGGGGAATGGCAAGAGATCGTTGACCACAAAACCGTCCGCCGAATTCCAGCACAGATGCTCGGATATGGCGACAGGTTGCACGGCATCACATAAGCGTTGCAGCGCTGACAAATGCTGTTCATTCAATGGCGCAGTTGAGGCCAAGCCCATACCCACGCCGTGCAGGCTGACGGGGTAGTGTTCGCGCACCTTGAGCAAGGTACGCAGCGGCGCGCCTCCGCCAAAAAAATTCTCGTTGTGCACTTCCACCCAACCCAAGGCCGGCAAGGTGTCCAGTACTTCGCGGTAATGTGGCGCCCGCAAACCTATCCCTGCAGAACACGGCAACAGATCATTTGCGGGCAAATTCATTACATCGCCTTTTTCATCATCATGTCACCGCTTTCCATCAACACCCCGCCGGCGATCTTGTTGCAGGTTCCTTTAGGTACGGAGACAAAATCGTTGGCATCGCTGTTCTTTGTAGCCTGCCCCGCACAGGAATGACCTGATTTTTTGCTGCTGCAATCGTTCATACCAGCCTTGGAAATACCGAAACATTTCTCCATTGGATGATCTGCCGCACTCGCCGTCCCCGCCAGACCCAATGCCAGTAAACCACCGATGGCTGTTGTCAAAATCGCTTGCTTGTTCATGTTGAAACTCCTTTAGGTTAACAGGGATAATCCCCAAATTACAAAACTGATTAACTATCTCGATACATATTCGATCATTTTGCTTTCATCTCCTATGCACTGATGGATTCGGAACAACCTTAAAAAAGGTTACGATTTTTTTTAAAAAAACATCCGGAACCCACTTATAAATATACAAAATATTGCAAATAAAAGCATTTGATATAAATCACTGATACAACGCCGGAAACTGTCTTCGTAGTTGTGCGAGTTTCGGCAAATCGTAGTACACGATATAGGGCTGATCAGGGTGCAATGACAGATAATTCTGGTGATACGCTTCCGCCGGATAAAACGCTTGCAACGGCACTACATGAGTGACGATGGGCGCGGCAAAAGTTCTGGCGGCACTCAGCTGGCGCATGTAGCTGTCGGCCAGTTTTTGCTGCTCCGAACTGGTGTAGAAAATCACTGAGCGATACTGGCTACCGGCATCCGGCCCCTGGCGATTTAGTTGTGTGGGATCGTGCGCCACACTAACAAATACCTGTAACAATTGCGCATAGCTGACCTTTGCCGGATCAAAACGAATGCGCACCGCTTCAGCGTGCCCCGTATCGCCATCGCTGACCTGTTCATAATGCGCGGTTGACGCCGCACCGCCCGCATAGCCTGAGACCACGTCGCTCACTCCTTTGACGTGTTTGAACACCGCATCGACGCCCCAGAAACAACCTCCGGCAAACACAGCAGTTTGTTCAGCCGCCGAGGCTGCGGCGGAGGCCATTAAAATCAGCGCACAAAGAAAACGAGATATTTTTTTCATGGTAAAACTCCTTTTTGTTAACCGAAGGTGAAGGCAAAGGCTTCTGCCCCGTTATCCAGAAATTCGATACGGAATGTGCGCTCCTTGATTTCCCCGCTTTGCCGGATAAGCTGGTAGAGACGCTGATCGCTAAGGATACCGTTGCCTTGACCATCGATATCCGCACCGTGGTTTTTACCGGGTGCCGCGCCATCCAGCGTGACCTTGAAACGAACGGGTTTAGTGCTCCCCATCACCAGATGCAAATCCCGCCCCTGAAAACGGTAACTGATTGCGCCACCGGGTGCTTGCAGCGCAGCCGATTCAGAGGATATCAGCCAGTTACCACTTAACGCCCATTGATCCGGCTTGAGGCGACGCAGTGCGCTGTAACTCGCCGATTGATCCTTTGCTACGACTTCCGGGGAAACCATATTTTCAGCCCGCGCATAACCTAAATAAGTTTCCGGCGATCGCGCGACATCGGCAGCAGCGGCAGTCACACCGTCACCCGCAACCTGTACCGTCTTGTCCTGAGCAATCTGTCCTTGATGCGCCTCTTTTAGCAGCGTTTGTATCATCTGCTCGGTCTCGAGATACGCGCCTTCTCCGAAATGCTGATGGCGAATGACGCCTTGCTGGTCAATCAGATAATGCGCAGGCCAGTATTCATTTTTATAGGCATTCCAAATCGCATACTGATTATCTATCGCCACCGGATAGTGAATAGCCAAATCGCGCACCGCTTGCTCGACATTGTGAATATCCTTTTCAAAAGCGAATTCCGGTGCATGCACTCCGATAATCACGAGTCCCTGTGAACGATATTTTTCATCCCACGCTTTCAAATAAGGCAGTGTGCGCAGACAGTTGATACAGGAATAAGTCCAAAAATCCACCAGCACCACTTTACCGCGCAGCGCCTCAGAACTGAGTGGCGGCGAATTGAGCCACTGAGTCGCGCCATTCAAAGACGGCATAGCACCGAATTGAGGCACCGGGCTATCCAGTTTCGTCAACAGCTTTTGCTCCGCACCGGCGGTATTGAGAAAATTAAACTGCGCAAGAAATCGGCTATCCCAGCCCAGCGCGATAAACAACACACCGGCGACAACCGCCACCCCCAGACCGCGTCGCAACCATTCCTCCGCCCCCAGTCCACGCTTCATCATACGGAAGACGCGGCCGCCCGCCAGCAGCGCTAAACCCAATGAGGTTGCAGCACCGGCGGCAAATACCAGCAATAACATCGCGCTGTAGAAATTCGCGCCGTTCAGCGCCGCACCTGCCAGCACTAGCCCCAAAATTGGGCCTGCACAAGGCGCCCACAAAAAACCAATCGCCACGCCAAGCAACAATGAACCACGCAGTGTATTCTGGCGGTCGGCGCGCTGTTGCAGTTGGCCGCCCAGCGCAACAAAGGGCCGCATCAACCATTCCGACATAGCGGGAAATATCAGCGCAGCGCCCATCAACAGCAATAGCAACATCGCCGCAAAGCGACCGTATTGATTGAGCTTTACCAGCCAGGACCCGCCCACCGCCGCAAGACTGGCCAACACGGTAAATGTCACCGCCATGCCCAGCAAAATCGGTAATCCGGAACGACGGAACGACTGATCCGAACGGGCAAAGACAAAGGGCAGCACCGGTAATACACAAGGGCTGAAGATGGTGAGCACACCACCCAGATAGGAGAGAAAAAATATCAGCATGATTATCCCCATTTAACGTGAAATTCGCGTAGCGATACCTTTGCCCTCTCCCCCGCATGCGGGGGAGAGTCGAAAAGAGAGGAACTGGCATGGCGAGCTTCATTATCAGGTGTGGCATTATTGCCATGCCCGTGAGGCAAAAATTTCATCGCCACACTGTTCATACAATAGCGCAGCCCGGTGGGCTTGGGGCCATCGTCGAACACATGGCCCAGATGCGCGTCGCACAGCGCGCATTGAACTTCGGTACGCGTCATGCCGAACAGGTGGTCGGCAATCTCACGCACATTTTGCGGCGCAACCGGTTGCCAGAAGCTGGGCCAGCCCGTGCCGGAATCGAATTTTGTCGCAGCATCGAACAGCGCGTTGTCGCAGCACACACAGCGATATAGCCCCGGCTCATGTTTATCATATCCCGGCACGGAAAAAGCCGGTTCAGTGCCTTGCTCGCGCGTCACGTGATAGGCCAGCGGCGATAATCGTTTTTTCCATTCCAAATCACGTACTACCTTATCCAGCGTCACCGCCCTCAAAGGCTTGCCGTCATCTGAGAACTGCATGATGACAACTTTATTGCCGGCGAAGGCTGAACCTGAACGCAAGGCAAACCCCACCGCCAGTCCTGATAGTGCGAAAATAAACTCTCTGCGTTGCATGATGTGCCCCCTTGCGTGTTGGTGAAATTCGGATGATGCTGCGAAACAAGTTATGATGCGCCCCGTCTGTACAGGTATTCGCACCGGTGCTAAAAAAGGTTACAAAGGATAGGGTGACGGGGCAGAACAACAAGCTGGAAGCATTGATGCAGCGCTCGCTCGAAGGCGACCAGCGCGCTTACGCCACCTTGTTACAGGAGACGGCATGCTTGTTGCGCCCGTTTCTGGCACGACGCCTGAGTTTCTCCAATGAGGTGGACGACCTGACGCAGGAAATTCTGATCTCCATCCACAAGGCACGCCATACCTACGATGGCCTGCGTCCTTACGTGCCCTGGGCTTATGCCATCGCCCGGTTTCGCTTGCAGGATTTTTTGCGCGCGCATTACGCCGATCAGCTGAGCCATGCGGTAGATTTTGATGAACTGGAGGAATCTTTGCCGGAAGCTGTAACCGAAACCGGCTTAAGTTACGAATCTATTCATGCAGAGGTAAAAAAACTTCCCGAAAAACAGGCGACAATCTTGCAAATGATGCATGGCGAAGGCTATACCGCAAAAGAAGTGGCAGAAAAAACCGGCATGAATGAATCCGCCGTCAAAGTTGCCGCTCATCGTGCCTACAAGATATTGAGAAGCAAACTGGAAAGATAATGACAAATATTGATGAGCTGATCGCCACGCTAGCCGAAGAGCCGGTTGCCGTAAAACCGGCGCTGCATCCTTATGCATTGAGCCTTAAATGGATAGTCTTCGCCGCGTTATATCTACTGGTCGCTATCCTTTTTTCAAGAACCAGACCGGATCTGATGATCAAACTGCACCAGCCGTTATTCGTCGCTGAAATCGTTGCGCTGACAGGAATTTTCACCGCGTCGACGCTGAGTGCGGCCCTGTTGTCATTTCCTGATCTGCACCAAATGCACCGTAAAGCGTTTGCGCCGCTGCCAGCTTTCGCGCTGCTGCTGACGGTCATGTTTCTTGCCTGGCTGGCGGATCATCCCGGCTCGCCGCTGCCTGTACACAGCGTAGAATGCACGGTCAGCATTACCTTGTTTTCATTGCTGCCCGCCGCCTGGACTTTTTTCGAGATGCGCAAATTTGCCAGCACACGCTACCACTTGGCCGGCAGTATCGCCCTGCTCTCCGCCTTCAGTGTCGGTGCCTTGTGGCTGAGACTGCATGAAGCAACGGACTCCATCATGCATATCGTCGAATGGCACTACCTGCCGATGCTGGGTATAGGGATATTCGGCTGGTTGCTGGGCGGTCGCCTGCTCAAATGGTAAGTCCCAGCACATCGAACCGTCTGAGTGACGGTATCGTGTTCTTATTTGGTAACAAATCAATAACATTCAAGCTGATCGTCACTCAGGCGAAAGCCGGATGGAACTTTCCCGACTATAGTTGTCGGATACACCATCTCGTACCTGCGTTTTATGAATGGCCGTCATCCCAGCCCAGATCGGCAATTACTCCATCGTCAACCTGTTAGGTGAGGGTGCGACGTCTAACGTCTATCACGCACAGCGCAGAGGATCACTCGCCTCGGTCGCCATCAAGCAATTGCGGCGCGGACGTCAGTCAGAGATTTATCAGGCCATGTTCACCGCCGAGGTGGAGTTAGGGCACAAGATGCGCCACAAAAACATCGTCAAGGTTCTCGATGCCGATTTAAACGAAGAGAGCGGACCTTATCTGGTGATGGAATACATCAACGGCGTATCGCTGGACACTCACGACACGGGAGAAACGCTGCTGCCTATCCGCACGGTGGTGTCGGTCGTCGAACAAGTAGCGGGCGCGCTGCGTTATGCCGCCAGTCTCGGGGTGGTGCACCGCGACGTTAAACCCGGCAATATTATCCTGATGAAGGACGGACTCGCCAAACTGGCAGACTTCGGTTGCGCAATTCCGGCCAGCGAAATGGGCGCGGTCGTTGCCGGCAGTCTGGCCTATATGTCCCCGGAACAACTGGAAGGTGATGCACTGGATCAGCGCGCTGACATCTATTCGCTGGGCGCGGTGCTCTACCGCCTGCTGACCGGCAAAAACACCTTCGAAGCGGACAACGCCTTCGATGCCCGAATCGCCGTGCTTCACTACCCCATCGTTCCGGTCCAAACCTATCGCAAACAATTGCCCAAAGAACTGATCGCGGTGATAGAGCGCGCGCTGAAAAAGGACAAAGATTTGCGCTATAGCACTTGGGATGAATTTATCCGCGATCTGGGCAATGCATCACATCAGATCCGCATGTCCGACTACGACTTGGACTTGTATCGCGGCTTCAGTATGTCCACGCAATCGGTGCTGTCGAACTACATGTCATCCGATCGCGAGTTTTCCCGCAGCGGATTTTCGCGCAGCTCATTTCCGGGATAACCTGCTCACAAATACTCGGTCACACTCAGTTCATCCTCACTCAACGGTTGAGCAGTGGTGAGTTGCTGTTCAAGCACACGCAAATTAGCATCGGAAGCATCGTGCCCTTCCGCGCTACGCCGGTTGACGCGCTCGCGCACAATCTCCGGATCAACATTAATGTCCAGTATCCCAAAGTCCGCCCCGACTCGTTGCGCCAGATCGCGGAACATATCCCGCTCCCAGCGCATCAGAAAAGCTGCATCGACAACCACACTCCAGCCAGCCTTCAGCAAATCCTCCGCCAGATTGGCCAGATGTTGGTATGTGCGCAGACCAAACGACTCGCTATAAATCCCCAGAGCCTCACCTCCGCGTGCGCCGGCATCCAAACCCGCCAATCGCTTGCGCTCAACATCGGAACGCAAACGTATCAGGCCATATTTTTCCAGCCGTTGTTGCGAGATCGTGGTTTTGCCGGAACCGGAGAAACCGTGAGTAATCAATAATGATAGGGGGAGTGGAGAGTGGGCAGTGGAAAGTTGTTCGGCTAAGTGCAAGCACTCGTTCATTTCGACAGCACTGGATGAACAGCCTTGCTCTACACGCAGTGCAGCCACCTTGGCGCGCACCAGCGCCCGATAGACCGCGTAATAGCGCAACAGCGCCATGCCCGGATAGTCGCCCGTTGATTCCAGCCAGGCATTGAGGAACCGAAAAGCCAGCGCGGACAATTTCCGGTGCAACAAATCCATGTAACAGAAGGCGACTTCAGAAACGATGTCGACCCAGCGCAGCGCGGGACTAAATTCCAAAGCATCAAAGATCACCAAACCCTCGCCCACCCAGGCCAGATTGGCCAGATGCAGATCGCCGTGACACTCACGCACAAAACCGTTTTGCTTGCGCGCGCTCATCAAAGGAGTCAGTCGCGCATGCTCGGCAACACACCAGCGGTGTAACTCGGCCAGCTCATCCGCCTTGGCACAGCGCCCCAAAACCTGAAAATTTTCTTCGACCGGACGTGCAATGACCTCAGCCCCACCCCACGGACTGTCCGGCGTTGCCCGCTCGCACTCTGTCAGATGAAAGCGCGCCAACCGTGCCGCAAGCGCGTCGATGTGCAACTCTTTCAGTTCACCGCGCCCAACCAACCGGTCTAGCGTCGCATCAGCCGGGAACTGACGCATCTTGACAGCAAATTCCAGTGACTCACCTGAACCGTTAAGACGCGGCGCATCCGGTGTTCCTGTAATAGCAACAACATCAAGATAATAATCTGCCGCCAGACGCCGGTTCAGGCGTAACTCATCCATGCAGTCCTGTTCACGCAACTCCAGCGTGGAAAAATCAAGAAATCCCAGATTAACCGGCTTCTTGATCTTGTAAGCATAAAGACCTGTGAGCAACACCCAGGAAATATGCGTCTCGACCAACTCCAGCTTCGCCACCGGATGATCGTAACAAGCCGGCTCGGTCAGCAACGCCTGTATCAGTGGCGGAAACATGAACTTAGCCTGCGTCTTTCATTTCCAGCGCCAGCTGATACAGCTCGCTGCGGTTCGCGCCGGTGATCTTTGCGGTGAGCTGCACCGCCTGTTTGAGCGGCAAATCTTCCATCAACAAGGCAAGCGTGGCCAGTGTTTCGGCAGACATCCCCTCAGCGGGTTGTGCACCCGAGACCAGCACGACAAATTCGCCGCGCTGCTGATTGGCATCCGACAACAGCCAGATTTCAGCCTCAGCCAGCGAACAGGAATGGATCGTTTCAAACAATTTGGTGACTTCACGCGCCAGCACGATTTGTCGGCTCCCGCCCAAAACCGCGTGCAAATCGGCGACACACTCAACGATGCGATGCGGGGCTTCATAAAACACCAGCGTATAAGGGTGACTGATCAATCCTTGCATCACGGTACGGCGTGCGGCAGATTTGTTGGGTAAAAAGCCATAAAACAGAAAATGCGGTGCGTTGATGCCGGATGCCGACAAGGCCGCCACCACAGCGGAAGCGCCCGGAATCGGAATGACCCGCAACCCGGCGGCCAATACCGCTTGAACCAGTAATGCACCCGGATCGCTGACGGCGGGCGTCCCTGCATCGCTCACGAAAGCCACGCTCAGGCCAGATTGAATGGAGGCGACCATTTTTTCCGCCGCACCCCGTTCATTGTGCTGATGCACGGCAATCAGCTGTTTTGCGTGTATGCCGTGGTGCTTCAATAAATGAGAGGTATTGCGCGTATCTTCTGCCGCGACAACATCAGCACCCGCCAGCACATCCAGTGCACGTAAAGTGATGTCACGCAAATTTCCAATCGGGGTGGCAACTACATATAATGCGGGTTCTAACTTTTGCGAGTGTTCCATATGCGATTTCCTCTACTTTGCGGCTTGCTCGCACTATACGTGAGCGGTATGGCCTGCGCCACTGGCGATATACCCAAGCCTGAGAAACCTATACCGCATATCGCGCTGTTATTACCTTTAAACTCGCCCAGCATGGGACCATCAGCCCAATCGGTGTATCAAGGTTTTCAGGCCGGTGCCAGCGTGCAAGCCTCAGACTTACCGATCCGTGTATACAGTAACTTTAACGAGTCTTCCAGCGTCGTCACCGCCTACCGAAGTGCTATCGCCAACGGCGCGGTGGCCGTGGTGGGTCCCTTGACCCGCGATGGCATCCACCAGCTGGTCGAAGAAAAAAACATCCCTGTGCCCACCCTCACGCTGAACGTCATCGAAGGACTGGTGCCACCTCAGATGTATTTTTTCGGCATGGCAATTGACGGCGAAGCGCGACAAATCGCCAAACTGGCCAGACAACAAGGTTTTAAACAAGCCATCGTCATCTACACCAAAGACGCCATTTCCCAGCGTCTTCAGTTCACATTTGAAGACAAATGGACTCATTCGGGCGGCTCAGTTTTACGCGAAATTGAATATAACAGTGACACGTCGGTATTAGCGGAGATTACTGCCGGGCCGGACACCATGGTCTTTTTCGCAACAGATAGCAAACAAACTCGTACGATACATTCGTATTTACCCAACAATCTCGCTTGTTACGGCACCTCTCAGTTGTTTATCGGCAATACCGAAAAACTGCTTAACTTCGACTTAAATGACATTCGTTTCGTCGACATGCCCTGGCTGATGCAGGCCGATCAGGCTGGAGTCATGACCTATCCGCATGCCTATCCACCCTTAGCCACGGATCAGGAGAGACTCTACGCGCTGGGGGTTGATGCGTATCGGCTGATTAATATACTGATTGCCAATCAGACCAAGACGGCCATGCCTCTGGCTGGTGTCACCGGAAACATACGTCTTAATGGACGCACTTTCGTACGCGATGCGCTCCCAGCCCTCTTTGTACAGGGTCACGCGCAGGCTGCCGATGCACCGGTTGCCACGGGAGCGCAAATGTTCCCCAATCAGTTCAAGAGCGCCTCACAGGTCGAAGCAGCATCCACTGTTAGCTTGACGACCAAACCGTGAACGGCGCTCAGGCCGAACATTGGGCTGAAAACTATCTGCTCTCTCAGGGCTTAAAGCTGATTGCGCGAAATTACCGGGGGCGCTTCGGCGAAATCGACCTGATCATGCAGGATAAAGAAGTATTGGTATTCGTGGAAGTACGCCAGCGCAGCAGCAGCCATTTTGGTGGCGCGGCCGCCAGCATAGATCATCACAAACAGAAGAAACTGATCCGCACGGCGCAGCAATATCTTGGCCATTTGGGTCACACACCACTTTGTCGCTTCGATGCCGTACTGATGAAGGACGCCGATGGCCGCGATGTCGTATGGGTCAAAAATGCGTTCGATGCGTGATTCGGTTAATATTCGCCTTTGCAACCTTGATGATGACGTACCTAAAATTTATTTTGCGGGATGAAACGACTAGCGCCGCGCATAACCAGCTACTTGCCAGCTAGCTGGCTTAATCGAATGGCTAGTTGTTTTACCAGTGAATGACGAGGCATATCATATTGATAGACGCACCCGAAGGGGGTAGGCCGTGCGGCTTCCCGTAGCTTACGCTACGACCGCTACGCACGGTAATAAGCAAGAGCGCGACACCACGATTTATCTAGGGATAATGGATTTTATGAACATCAACAAACGCATCATCAAGCACTTCACCGACAGCGCTGAACTCAAGCTCAAGGTCAAGGACACGCTGGCCACACCCATTGCCAACGCCGCACAGTTGTTTTTTGACTGTGTGACCAACGATGGCAAAATTTTATGTTGCGGCAATGGCGGTTCGGCTGCCGACGCACAGCACTTCGCGGCAGAATTGCTCAACCGCTTTGAGATTGAACGTCCCGGGTTAGCCGCCGTTGCCCTGACCACCGACAGCTCGGTGCTCACCTCGATTGCCAACGATTACGACTTCAGCCTGATTTTTTCCAAGCAAGTGCGCGCACTGGGTTTACCCAGAGACAGCCTGCTGGCGATTTCGACCAGCGGTCATTCGCCCAATGTTGTGGCTGCGATACACGCAGCACATGAACGGAATATGCGTGTTGTGGCCCTGACCGGTCGCGATGGTGGTGAAATGGCCAGCATACTAAAAGAGGGAGACGTCTCGATTTGCGTAGATGGGCGCAGCACCGCGCGGATTCAGGAAGTTCACCTGCTTGCCTTGCATTGCATCTGCGATGTAATCGATTACCAGTTAATGGGGGAGTAAATGCGTAATTTATTGTTTATATTGTTAATTTCATCATCGATTCAAGGTTGCTTTCCGGTTATTGCGGCAGGTGCCGGCGCGGGCGCATTGATGGTGCAGGACAGACGCACCAGCGGCGCCTATATCGAGGACGAAGCGATTGAGGACAAAGCGTTCAACCGCATCACCACACAATACAAGAGCACGGTTCACGTCAATGTGACCAGCTTTAATCGCAATGTCTTGTTAAGCGGTGAAGTGCCCGACGAAACCGTCAGGATCCAAATTGAGCGCATCGTGGCCAACGTTCAGAATGTAGGCAAAATTCACAATGAGCTGTCTGTCGGAATGAGTAGTTCGCTGGCGTCCCGCAGCAACGACTCGCTGATCACTTCCAACGTGAAAATGCGTTTCCTTCAGGACAAACGCTTTTCTGCGACCAGCGTTAAGGTGATCACCGAAAACGGCGCGGTTTATCTGATGGGCATCGTCAATCATAAGGAAGCGGAAGCCGCCTCCGAAGTGGCCAGCGGTTCCAAAGGCGTTGCGCGCGTCATACAATTATTCGAATATGTCGAATAATTTTCCGCCCTCTTTCGAATCCAAACTCTGCGATGCTGAGTTGCTCGTCAGCCGGATTGCCGCACTGCCCCGTCCGCTGGTCTTTACCAACGGCTGTTTCGATGTATTGCATCGCGGTCATGTCACCTATCTGGCACAAGCTCGCGCCTTAGGAGCGTCACTGGTCGTCGGCGTAAACAGCGATGCCTCGGTGAAACGTCAGGGCAAGGGCGCGGACCGGCCGATTAATGCCGAACAGGATCGCATGGCGGTGCTCGCAGCGCTGGGATCGGTCAGCCTGGTCGTCCAGTTCGATGAAGATACGCCGCTGAATCTGATTCTCGCCTGCCACCCCGATGTGCTGGTCAAGGGCGGAGACTGGAAACCGGAGAACATCGTCGGCAGCACCGAAGTGCTAGCCTGGGGCGGCACGGTACACAGCATTCCGTTCCTGCACGAACGTTCAACAACCTCATTATTGAAGAAAATCAGATCCTTATGAATAACACCCCGACTCCTACCGAAATTACCTTGCACCAGCAATCAAAAACGCTGGAAATTTCCTTCGCTGACAATGAGCGCTTTACGCTGCCCTTCGAATTCTTGCGGGTATTCTCACCGTCTGCCGAAGTGCGCGGTCACGGCCCCGGTCAGGAAACGCTGCAAGTAGGCAAGCGTGATGTGATACTCACCAACGTCGAACCAGTCGGCAGCTATGCGATCCAACTGACCTTCGATGACGGTCACGACTCCGGGCTGTACTCATGGGAGTATTTGTACGAAATGGGTAAATATCAACAAGGTATGTGGCACGACTACCTGGCACGGATGGAAGACGCAGGCGCAAGCCGCGACCCAAAATAGGAGGAACACCATGAGCAAAACGACCCATTTCGGTTTCGAGACCGTAGACGAAAATGACAAGGCGAAACGCGTCGCGGGCGTATTCACCTCGGTTGCCAGCAAGTACGACATCATGAACGATTTGATGTCAGTCGGCTTGCACCGCCTCTGGAAACGCTTCGCCATCAGCGTCAGCGGCGTGCGCCGTGGTCAACGCGTGCTTGACGTAGCCGGCGGCTCGGCTGACTTGTCCCGACTATTCCTCAAGGAAGTCGGCAGTTCCGGACAGGTAGTCTTGACCGACATCAACAACGCCATGCTGCGCGTGGGACGCGACCGCCTGCTCGACGAAGGCATCAGTACACCGGTTACTCAATGTGACGCTGAACACCTCCCCTTCCCGGACAACTACTTCGATTGCGTGAGCATCGCCTTCGGTCTGCGCAATGTCACCCACAAGGATGCTGCGCTGCGCGAAATGAAGCGCGTGTTAAAGCCGGGCGGGCGCGTCATCGTGCTGGAATTCTCCAAGGTGGCCAAGCCGCTGGAAAAAGCCTATGACCTGTATTCCTTCATACTGCTGCCCAAGATGGGGCAGATGATCGCCGGGGACGCAGACAGCTACAAATACTTAGCCGAATCCATCCGCATGCACCCGGGACAGGAAGAGTTGAAGCAGATGATGGTCGAGGCTGGCCTTGAACGCGTCGAATACTTCAACCTGACCGGCGGCGTGGTAGCTGTGCATAGAGGATACAAACTGTAAGTGTAGTATCAATCAAGCGTAGCCAAAATGTAATCCGGGATTTCCCGGATTTCGTCATATTTATCCGGTAGAACGCGCGATGCGTTACGCCCTAAGACACTTGCAAATCCCTCCGGTTTCGAAGATGATATGCATCACATTTGCATTACACGGATAATCCCATGAAAACCGCCACTATGCCTGCGCTGCGTGTAGAGCCGGAGCTGCGACTAGCCGCCGAGAATATTTTGCGTCCCGGTGAAACACTTTCCGCTTTCGTCGAGGATTCCTTGCGCCGCAATGTAGAATTTCGCCGGACACAACAAGAATTCATCGCGCGAGGACTAGCATCGCGCGATGCGGCAAAAAAAACAGGCGTGTATTTTTCCTCTGACGACGTATTGGCAGAGCTGGATGCCATCCTTGCAAGTACCAAAGCAAACCAGTGAGCCATAAGGTTCGCTACACGCCGGCGGCTAAGGAGGATTTAAAGCGGTTGTTCACCTATCTGACAGCACAGGATATCCAAGCCGCGCAACAAGCTCGCAATATAATCGCTGCCAGCACCAAATTGTTGGAACAGTTTCCTTTCACGTGCCGCAAGTCTGTCGGCGACAATGCCTGTTTGCGCGAATTAGTGATTCCTTTTGGCGGAGCCGGTTATATCGCATTGTTCGAGATTGATGACAATGAAACCGTGACAATTATTGCCGTACGTCATCAGCGCGAAGACGACTACCATTAACAATTCTGTTTTTTAAAATATTTTCAAAGATAAGGAAACACCATGAGCGGTTTACCAAAATGCCCCAAATGCAGTTCTGAATACACTTACGATGATGGCAGCCAGTATGTCTGCCCGGAGTGCGGTCACGAGTGGTCGAAAGAAGCCGCAACTGAAGTCGGTGAACAGGCCAAGATTTTCAAGGATGCCTTCGGCAATGTTCTGGTAGACGGCGATTCGGTCACGGTAATCAAGGATCTGAAGGTCAAGGGCTCCTCCTCGGTCGTCAAGGTCGGCACCAAGGTCAAGAACATCCGCTTGATTGATGGCGATCACGACATCGACTGCAAGATCGACGGGATCGGCGCGATGCAGCTCAAGACCGAGTTCGTCAAAAAGGCATAACAAAGCATGAGCGCCTGGGGTTGTCCGCACGACATAGAAGGCAAGTGCTCACGCGTCAACAATATTCCCTGCGATCTGGGGATGAAGGGGTGCGTGCTGTTCGGTCGTTTCCGTTTTGCCGATCCTGCCAAGAACCGGCCGAAAAAATTGCCAGCCAGCCTTGTCCACGTATCGCCACCGGCCGATGACAAATAGCCCGCCAGAGCTGATCTACTGCGACGAATATCTGCTGCTGGTCAACAAACCGGCGGGCTTATTGGCCGTCCCCGGACGAGGTGAAGATAAGCAGGATTGCCTGTCAAAGCGCATCCAGCAGCATTACCCGGACGCTCTGATCGTACACCGCCTCGATATGGCGACTTCCGGTCTGATCGTTTTCGCGCGGGGTACCGCCATGCAGCGGCGTATCTCTCAAATGTTCAGCGAGCGCATCGTGACCAAGCGATATGCGGCGGTGGTTGCCGGCAGACTCGAGCCTGATACCGGCGAGGTGAATCTGCCCATCGGGGCTGACTGGCCCAACCGCCCACGGCAAAAAGTGGATATGGCAGCGGGTAAACCTTCTCTAACGCACTATCGGGTGCTTAGCCATCAAGCCGATTCCACCCGCGTGGAGTTGGAGCCCGTGACGGGTCGGACGCACCAGTTGCGAGTGCACATGAATGCGATCAGTCATCCGATTATGGGTGACAATTTGTATGACGGCCCCGCAGCCGGACGTCTAATGTTGCACGCCTGTTCGCTCACCCTACCCCACCCGCACCACAACACACCGCTTGTCTTCGATTGTCCCGCCGCATTCTGAGCGGCTTTAGCTATAATCGTATCTGCCCAACCCGATCAGGAACTCACTCATGTCCACCCGCCCTGCTATATTTGGTCTCAGTTTTATCCTGCTGATCGCTGCGCTCTTCGCCGCCTATTGCTGGATCGCCTTGCATTGGAGCTATTCCGAGGGCGAAAGAGCCGGTTTCATGCAGAAACTGTCACACAAAGGATGGTTGTGCAAAACATGGGAGGGCGAACTGTCATTAGTTGCACTTCCCGGTGCAGCTCCTGAAAAATTCTTATTTTCAGTTCGCGATGAATCGATCGCCGGACAAATCAATGCAATGGTGGGGAACCGCGTAGCGCTCACCTATGAACAGCACCGTGGTTTACCAACCTCCTGCTTCGGCGAAACGGAATATTTCGTCTCGGCGATCAAGGCAGTCAAGTAATGAAATAATGCATGGATGAAACTTATCCTCCGCTGTGTTGCCTGAAGCTGCGCAACGTTCAGCTTGCATGACCGGTGTTATACTTAACCCGCTTGTGATTTACCCCCATAAATGAGGAATGCATGAAAAAATTTACATTGTTGTTGGCCCTGATTGTTACCTGTTTGAGTTTATTCGTCACCACCGCTGAAGCCAAGCGCTTTGGCGGTGGCGGTAGCGTTGGCAAACAACGCACCATGGCACCTCAAGCAGCGCCAAGAGCACCGAGCGCAGCACCGGCACCCGCAGCACCGGCGCCAACTGGAAATAAATGGATGGGCCCCTTAGCGGGTCTGGCCATCGGCGCAGGTCTGGGCGCGATGTTCGCCGGCGGTTTTGGTGGCATGGGTGGCGCGATGGGCAGCATACTGATGGCCTTGCTGGCAGGTGTCGCGGTCATGTTCCTGATTTCCCTGTTCCGCAGGAAACAACAACCTGCAATGCAATTCGCAGGTGCGGGCGCGCCGTACAGCGCCCCTCAACCGATGCAACAACAATACGCTAGTTCCACACCCGCAGCGGCAGCTAACATCCCAGCCGATTTCCCGGTGGAAAGCTTTTTGCGCAGCGCCAAGATGTCTTTCATCCGCCTGCAAGCGGCCAATGACCGCAAAGATCTAAACGACGTGCGCGAATACACCACGCCGGAAATGTTTGCGGAAATTTCCATGCAGATGCAGGAACGCGACAACACGCCTCAAACGACCAACGTGATCGCCATCAATGCCGACCTGCTGGAAGTCGCCAACGAAGGCGATTGGGCAATTGCCAGTGTGCGCTTTACCGGCCAGCTCAGCGAAAACAATGCGGCAGTGGAAACGGTAGATGAAGTCTGGCACGTGCAGAAAAATCTAAAAGACGACAAATCTGTCTGGCTGCTCGCGGGTATCCAGCAAGCTGTGCAGCACTAAACCATCATGTTCGCACTGGCCTCTGTCACCGCACTGAATCATTTGTTAGCGCAAAACGTTTGGGCGCTCGACAGGCTGGCGCGCTTCTCCGGTAAAACGGTGCAGTTCAACATCGCCCCGTTTACCTTCGCCTACACGGTTCTGCCCGATGGAATGGTAACCAGTGCAAATTCGGATACTACCCCCGACGCGCGCTGTATCATCGCGCCTTCCCTGCTGCCCAGACTGGCGATGCAGGATGAACTGGCTCATGCGGAAATTCAAAGCGAGGGCAATGCTGCCCTGCTCACCGAGATATTTTTCCTCTCCCGCAATCTGCGCTGGGATGCAGCGGAAGACTTAAGCCGCTACACCGGCGACATTGCCGCCGAGCGTATCGTTCAAGCCGTACAGGAAAAACAGCAGCATATCCATGAGACAGCGGTTAATCTGGCGCAAGCGGCTGCCGAATACTGGACGGAAGAAAGTCCGCTTATCGCCAAACCTCTACAGATCAGCACCTTCATGCGACAAGTCGACACGTTGCGTGACGATCTGGCCAGACTTGAACAGCGCGTAAAACGCCTGTCCAATCCATAGAAAAATACATAATAATCAAATATATGCGTTTTTTCAGACTATTCAAGATATTGTCCGCAGTCATTAGCTTCGGATTGGACGAATTCCTGCTGGCGCATGAGAGCGTCAGCTGGTTGCGTAAACCTCTCAACGCGCTGCTGTTTATGCGTAACATCTCGGAACCCCGTGCCGTGCGTCTGCGTCTCGCGCTGGAGAGCCTGGGACCCATTTTCGTCAAGTTCGGCCAAATGCTCTCCACCCGCCGCGACTTGATGCCGACCGATCTGGCCGACGAACTGGCCAAACTGCAGGATCAGGTACCGCCTTTTTCATCCCGGATTGCGCTATCCATCTTGGCGGCCGCATACCATAAACCTTTGCTTGAAGTGTTCAAAACCTTTGACGAAACTCCAATTGCCAGCGCGTCCGTTGCTCAAGTGCATTTCGCCGTGCTGCACGACGGTCGCGAAGTCGCCGTCAAGATCCTGCGCCCCGGCATCACGCGCATCATCGCCCACGATATCGCCCTGCTGAAGGTTGCCGCCGACCTGATTGCCTCGCTTTGGGCCGATGGACGTCGCTTGAAGCCCAGACTGGTGATAGAAGAATTTGAGAAGCATCTGAACGACGAGCTGGATCTAACCCGCGAGGCCGCCAACGGCAGCCAGCTGCGTCGCAACTTCGCCAGCTCCAACTTGCTGCTGGTGCCGGAGATGTTCTGGGATTACTGCACCACCGATGTGATGGTCATGCAGCGTATGTATGGCATGCCAATCAGTCAGGTCGATGCCTTGCGTACCGCCGGGATCGATATCCCTAAACTGGCGGCCAACGGCGTGGAGATTTTCTACACTCAGGTATTCCGCGACGGCTTCTTTCATGCCGACATGCATCCGGGCAACGTGATGGTCGCCCCAGACGGTCGCTACATCGCGCTGGATTTCGGCATCATGGGCACGCTCACCGATGTAGACAAAAACTATCTGGCGCAAAACTTTCTGGCCTTTTTCCGCCGTGACTACAAGCGGGTTGCAGAGGTGCATATCGAGTCCGGCTGGGCGCCGGCTGAAACACGGGTCGACGAACTGGAATCCGCAATCCGTGCGGTATGCGAACCGATCTTCGACCGCCCCTTGCGCGAGGTGTCTTTCGGACGCGTGCTGCTGCGCCTGTTCCAGACGTCCCGTCGCTTCGGGATCGAAATCCAGCCGCAACTGGTCTTGCTGCAAAAGACCTTGCTCAACATTGAAGGTCTGGGACTGCAACTCGATCCTGAACTGGATCTGTGGAAGACCGCTAAACCGTGGCTGGAACGCTGGATGAGTGAACAAATCGGCTGGCGCGGCCTGATCAGATCGTTCAAGGAAGAGGCGCCGCGCTACGCCTCGATTCTGCCGCATCTGCCCCGCTTACTGCATCAACGCCTGCTCGAGAATCCGACTGCAGGACTTGAGAACAACATGCAGCAACTGCTGGCGCAACAAAAGCGACGCAACACCTTGCTGACCATCATCGTGGGGATTTTACTGCTACAGACGGCTTGGATACTGCTGGGCTAGATCTAATTTAATCTATCGATTATTAACGGAAATCAGGCAAAAAATCCGCTTTCCCACAACTCGCGGATTAACGCATGCTAATCCATTGCTCCCGGGCTCTTGGGTACATATTAAAAGACGTCTTTGCCGTACATAGGACTGGTGGCCAGCGCGACCGTCTCCGTAATACGCGTGGTACACACTAGATCACCGAAACGCGCTTTGAGCTTGTCATAAATCTCATAGGATAACTTGCGGCGGGAATCAAAGCGCGTCACCAGAATGCGACGCTCAATTTTGCGTTTTAGTTTGGTTTCCAGCACATTCACCGCACTGTCCAAGCTGTGCACACCTTGCAGCGACAAAAAGAGAGCCGAGACGTGAACCGACACCCGGTCTGCCGCCAGCAGGGCGTTTAGCGTGAGCACAGCCAGCATCGGGCAGCAGTCAACCATATCGGTGCACCGGTGAGCGCCAAATCCTCTCTTAAGCCGTTCTTCAGTATGGTTGCCGCTTAGGATCGCTGCCCAACATCGCATCCAGTTTAGCCAGCTCTAACGCAGCAGGAACTACCTACCAACCGCGTGACGTATCTTGTAGCAGTCCAGCTAGGGGAGTTTTATGTTTGAAGAAGGCGGCCATGCTCATCTCGGCACGAACGTCCTTGATTCCGCTAACGAGCGTCAATGCCCCTGTGGATCAAGGTCGAGTGCAATCGGCGACTGCTGAGCTATGCTCAGTGCAGCCGTCACGTTCAGACAAGTGGTCGTTTTACCGACTCCGCCTTTTTGATTAAATACGGCGATGACCACCATTTGCTATCTATTCAGATCAATTACAGTCGTAAATTACATATGCCAAATTACAAGGCTTACAGAGCAATCAAATTTTGAGGCAACCCATCAAAAGTCGAAAAATAAATAGTGCACGCTTGTTATTTAACGCAAATTTACTCATGCAAATAATCCAAATACCCCTTCGTAAGTGTATAAAAAGTGAAATTATTTAACACTGTAACTTATCGCACGCCAATAGAAGCAGCAAATAGACATTGAAATTTGCTCCTAATTGATTAAATGGCCTTGCGTTCCAAAATCCCGCCGCCCATCATTTCAGGAGCTTCATAATTTCCATGGCTCGTAATGTCCCAAAGCGTTTAAAACCTGAGCCCCATCCGCAATCTGTCACACACGCCCAGCTATTGGGCAAATACTTAGCAAACTATACCGCGCCAAGATAACTTATTACCCTTTTTCCGTTAGAGCCAATAGTCGCAGATACGTCACCGGACTATTGCCGGCCATATTCTTTTGATAACCATTCAGACTCCAAATTCATACGCGTTTTGAGATTGGATTCTTACTTTTCATTTCCATACTCAGAACACGCATGCTCAAAACACATTTTGCATGGAGTCGATCATGGACAAACAGTGCCTAGCATGTGGTCTGCCATTTAAACCACACCCTCAAGTTCCACAGCAATCCTATTGCTCCGCACAAAAATGCCAGAGCGAACGAAAAAGTCGATGGCAACGCCTCAAGTTAATAAGCGATCCTGATTATGTGAACAATCAAGCGCGGGCACAAAAGGCGTGGAATGAGCGTAATCCTGATTATTGGAAGAATTATCGCAATACTCACCCAAAATATGTCGAACGGAATCGCAGTTTACAACGGGCTAGAAATGCAAAATCTAAACCCGTTCCAATTGCAAAGATGGACACGTTAATTCCTGACAAATCAATGCCTTCTGGTATTTATCAAGTTCGTTTAATCACTGGCGATGACGTTGCAAAGATGGATGTGTCAATCGTTGAAATTACGGTACATTCCTACAAATAAGTACCACACGTCGAAATTGCAAAGAGATGATGAGATCGGAAAGTATCACGGAGGCGAATAACATATCGTCCATGCGCTCTCATGCTCCGCCCTTCTGGAGCTTTCATGTTGGCAGCGCAAATAAATTGTCGAGAGCAATTTATGTACATAATAGGGGCGATCCTAACTATGCAACTAGCCGAGACGAGAAGTGATCAAAATATTTCACCTAGTCCAATACGGGCTGTGGAGTATGTTCGTATGTCGACCGAGCATCAGCAATATTCAACGGAAAATCAGTCTGACAAGATTCGTGAATATGCCGCCAAGCGCAATATTGAAATTATTCGCACCTATGCAGATGCGGGAAAAAGCGGCCTTCGCATGGAGGGGAGAACATCACTTCAACAGCTACTTAAAGATGTCGAATGTGGAACGGCCGACTTTTCAATCATTCTTGTTTACGATGTAAGCCGTTGGGGTCGGTTTCAGGATGCCGACGAGAGTGCATATTACGAATATCGTTGCCGCCGCGCGGGCATCCAGGTTGCCTATTGCGCTGAGCAGTTTGAAAATGATGGTTCGCCTGTCTCCACCATCGTAAAAGGTGTCAAACGCGCCATGGCGGGCGAATACAGTCGAGAGCTATCCGCCAAGGTATTCGCCGGCCAGTGTCGACTTATTGAGCTGGGTTTTCGGCAAGGCGGCCCGGCTGGATTTGGATTGCGACGTGTGCTGCTCGACCAAAATGGCACTGTAAAAGCCCAGCTATCTCGCGGTGAACATAAAAGCCTGCAAACTGATCGCGTCATCCTAATGCCGGGCCCTGACAACGAAATTAGCACCGTCAATCTGATGTACCACTGGTTTATCGAAGAAAGCCTGACCGAATCAGAAGTAGCTGTGCGCCTAAATGGCTTGTCCATACTGACTGATTTAGGTAGGGAATGGACTCGAGCAACTGTTCACGAAGTGCTGACGAATGAAAAATACATCGGCAATAACATCTACAATCGTAGGTCGTTCAAGCTTAAAAAGCTGCGCGTTGAAAACACGCCTGAAATGTGGATTAAGAAAGAAGGCGCTTTTGAGCCCATCGTGCCACCCGATATATTTTATACAGCTCAAGGTATCATTCGTGGTCGTGCCCACCGTTACAGCGATGATGAATTAATCGATCGCTTACGAACATTATTTCAGCATCGCGGTTTTTTATCCGGCCTGGTGATCAATGAAACCGATGGTATGCCATCCACATCAATTTACGCTCACCGATTTGGTAGTTTAATTCGTGCATACCAAATTGTCGGCTTTACACCGGACAGAGATTATCAGTATCTGGAAACCAACAAATTTCTGCGTCGTTTCCATCCCGAAATCATAAATTTAACGGAAAGCAAAATTCTCACTCTTGGGGGAGCTGTCCGGCGCGACCCGGCTACCGATCTGCTTAATGTCAATAATGAATTCAGCGTCTCACTTGTTTTGGCTCGATGCCAGACTTCAGAATCAGGTCGCCATCATTGGAAGGTGCGGTTTGATACAAGTTTAGCTCCAGATATCACCGTTGCCGTTCGGCTGAATCAATCTAATCAAGCGGCACTTGATTACTACCTACTTCCTCGTCTGGACTTCCTGCAGCCGCGTATAAATCTTGCTGAACGAAATCCTATTGAATTTGAAAGCTATCGATTCGACAGCTTGGAGTATCTGTATGGGATGGCCGAACACACACGATTGAGGAGAGCCGCATGACTGAGAATATCGGAGTTGGCGAGATGCGAATGATCCCAATCGATCGCATCGACGTTCTTAATCCAAGGGATCGCAACAAGGGTGCCTTCGATGAAATTGTTGCCAACATTAAAAATATTGGTCTAAAAAAACCCATCACTGTCACTCCCCGCACCGGGTCTGATGGTAGCGCCCGCTACTTGCTGATCTGTGGTGAGGGTCGAATGAAAGCATTCCGTACTTTAGGAGAAAGCACTATCCCAGCACTGGTCGTATCCGCCAGTGACGAGAATGCCTTTATTATGAGTTTGGCTGAAAATATTGCAAGACGCCAATGCCGCCCATTGGAACTACTTGCCAGTATCGAGCAACTTCGAACTCAGGGATATGACAAAAAGGCAATCGCTCAAAAAACTGGACTAACGACCGAATACGTTTACGGCATTCTTGCATTACTGAAACACGGTGAGGAGCGATTACTAGTAGCGGTACAACGTGGCCGCATCCCACTAAATGCAGCCTTGAGCATCGTAGGGGCTGGAAATGATGACAAGGCAGTTCAGACAGCACTTCAGGATGCATACGAATCGGGCACGCTGAAAGGCCGACAATTACTTCACGCGCGACGAGTAATTGAAAAACGCCAGTCTTTTGGTCGCAGCATCGCACGCGGTACACCCAGAACGAAAACAGACGTATCAAGTGAGTAAGGTCACTGATCCCGATGGTCTTTTCAGCGTAGGCGGTCAAATAGCGTGATGGGTCGGTGAAGATCCCCCTCAAGGAACTTGAACAAACGAACCCTTTGGGGGAGTCTCTGGTTACCAAGCCTAGAGACCATCAAAGTGTGCCACGCCCTCCTGCAAAATCCAAACTTTTTTCACATTCTGCTGCAAATTGATATTGAACTAGCCGCAGATACGCACGCATCCAAGTGTCAGCATTGCGGCGGCACACTCCATCGGGCCAACTATCCCCGCAAACCTCGTTGCTGCCTGGATGAATTCCGCAGCCAATTTGAGTCACGTTTCAGTTTCTGCTGCAACCAATGCCGCAAGCGTCAAACCTCGGTGTCTGTTCGTTTCTTAGGCCGACGCGTGTATCTGGGATTGGCGGTCGTGTTGATGTCAGCAGGCCGAAGTCAGTCCACCTCTGACGTGGCGCAACTGAGCGAGACATTGAACGTTCCCGCACTCACTATTCAACGCTGGCGGCAGTGGTGGGTTGAGCAATTCCCCAGCACACTGCTGTGGCAAGCTCACTGCGCCCGTTTCATGCCCTCGGTTGATTTGCTTCAGCTTCCCGCCAGCCTGATTGAATGTTTTTTAGGCTCAGCGGAAGACCAGATGCAGCGACTTCTAATCTTCCTTTCTCCCTTGACGGTCGAACGTCCGGTCAGCCTAAGTGAGGGCTACTGATCACCCGCAGAAGTTGTAAATAGCCAAGGTATCTGAAGGTTTGTAACCTTCATTTCCACAAGCAATGCCGTCGGCAACGCATTATTGGGAGATACTTTTGAATACATCCAACACATTAACCGATCCGCTCAAACGTGACCGTATGGCGCGACTGCGCTTCTCGATCATCGGCCCGTTACTGGCCGCGCCGCCTGCGCCGGGATCGTTACAAGCAGAACTGGTACAGCTCAGCTCAAAGACCTGGCGTCATCCGGTGTCCGGGTTTGACGTCGCATTTGGCGTATCAACACTGGAACGCTGGTATTACGCGGCACGCCGCGCCCATGATCCGGTGGCCGCCTTGAAGGACCGGCTGCGTGGTGATGTCGGTCGCTTCCCCAGTTTGACACCGATCGTGATTGAGACATTGACGACCCAATATCGTGAGCATCAGGGTTGGACGGCTCAACTCCATTTCGACAACCTGTGTGCAACCCTTAAAGGGCGGGAGATCGAGATTGCCTCATACCCCACAATCCGTCGCTATCTCAAGGCGCAAGGTATGTTTCGCCAGGCCCGACCGAAACGCGCCACTGCCGGTGCTTTGGCTGCACGCGATCGCCTGGAACGGCTCGAAGTGCGCAGTTTCGAGGTCGACCATGTGTCTGCGCTGTGGCATCTGGATTTCCACCAAGGTTCACGCCGCGTACTGACACGCCAGGGCGTATGGGCAACACCGATGTTGCTGGGCGTGATTGATGACCGATCACGTTTGGTTTGCCACTTACAATGGTATCTCGACGAAACCGCCGAAAGCCTGATTCACGGCCTGTCGCAAGCCTTTATGAAGCGTGGTTTGCCACGAGCCTTGATGACCGACAATGGCGCAGCGATGCTGGCGGAGGAGACCACCAACGGACTGGCTAAACTGAGTGTGCTGCACCAGACCACCTTGCCGTATTCGCCTTATCAGAACGCGAAACAGGAATCCTTCTGGGGGCGCATAGAAGGACGCTTGATGGCGTTGCTCGAAGGCTGTGAATCACTGACGCTGGATGCACTCAATCTGGCCACCCAAGCTTGGACGGAACAAGAATACCATCGCACTAAACATACGGAAATCAACGCCACACCGTTGGCGCACTATCTTGCTGGACCTACAGTTCGGCGAGATTGCCCGGCCGCTGCGGTGTTGTCGTCAGCATTCCGCATTCAAGTGGAGCGTAAACAACGCCGTTCCGATGGCACGGTAAGTCTCGATGGGGCGCGCTTCGAAATACCCTCGCGCTACCGTCACCTTGAACGGGTGAATTTGCAGTATGCCCGTTGGGATCTATCGTTGGTTGATTTGGTCGATCCGCGCACCGGCGCCATCTTGTGTTCAGTCAAACCGCTGGATAAATCTGCCAATGCCAACGGCCAGCGCCGGCGCTTGTCACCGGCGAATACGGACCTATCACCATTACCACCATCGGGCCTACCTGCCTTGATGACCGAGCTGCTGGCCGATTACGCCGCGACCGGCGTTCCGCCCGCTTATCTACCCACGACTGACAAGGAATCAACATGAACCAGAAATTACTCGCCCTGTATGGACTCAAGTGGAATCCCTTCTCACCGGAACTTCCGGTTGAGGCGATTTACATACCGCCGAAGATCGAGAGTTTCTGCTGGCGTATTGAACATGCGCAGATTCGGGAAGGCGGCTTCGCCATGATTCACGGTGATCCGGGTAGCGGCAAGAGCATTGTGTTGCGGCTGCTGGCTGAACGGCTTAAGAAACTGCCCGACATTACGGTCGGTGCCATCAATCATCCGCAAAGCAATCTGGCTGATTTCTATCGCGAGCTCAGCGACATCTTCGCCGTGCCACTTAGGCCCGCCAATCGTTGGGGCGGTTTCAAGGCGTTACGGGAAAGGTGGTTCAGCCATCTCGAAGCGAGCCGATGCCGACCCGTTTTACTCATCGACGAAGCGCAGGAAATGACACCGCAAGTGCTGTCTGAACTGCGTCTTCTGGCCAGCGCCCGTTTCGATTCACAGCCACTGTTGTGTATCGTCATGGCTGGGGATGCGCGACTGATTGATAAGTTACGCCGAGAAGAGCTTGTTCCCTTGGGTAGTCGAATTCGCACCCGACTTGCCACCGAGTTTGCCAGTCGTGAGGACCTGCTGGCCTGTCTTGATCATTTGATGACCGGGGCCGGCAATGCCAGCCTGATGACCTCGCAATTACGCCAAACTCTGTGTGATCACGCCGCCGGCAATTACCGCATCATGACTACGCTGGCTGCCGAACTGCTCGCCGCAGCTGCACAACGCGACTTAGCCGTGCTCGACGAGAAGCTCTATCTGGATGTATTTGCACAACCCAGCCTGCCAACCCAGCGCCGTACAGCAACGGGCCGCTGATCATTCATTGAGGAAAATCATGTACTCCGATCCTACCTTCCACGGCATTCCTTTACCGCCACTACCTGACAAGGCTGCTGTCGACATACTTAACTTCTTACAGGAGTTTACCAACAGTTTCGAAAATCGTTACAGCAACCAGATTCGGCGCTATTACGACAAACATGTTTGCTATGACATCAGCCAGGCCGATCTCTTTGAGACAGTTGGTGACCCACCAATATTCTGACACTCCGATCAACGAAAAACGGCACCAGTAAAAACCTGGTGCCGTTTTGCTTGAAATTCCTTGAAGCACCGACCATCACCAATCGTGAACATCAAACCATCAAATTAGCTGACCACACTCACAATGACATCGAATTTCATTTCTGTTCCAAATAACGTTTGCGGTTGATCGGTGTGGATAAACTGATAGGCATGAGTTTCCAGCGCATCGTCGCGCGCATACACTTCTTCGCTGGCGCCACAAAAACTGCATTTCCCGTTGTGCCAAGTGTGCTTAATGCGCTCAAATAAAATGTTGCCCTGTGCATCCTCAAATTCAGTGCAAATCGAATGCGCGCTATTGGCGGTTTTGGAGCAATACACGCTGCGTCGCGCCAACAAACTGGTGAGTTCGGTGATGGCGATGCCGTACAGTTGGTTTTTGAAAATATGGTTGAGGCGGGTTTGCTGATCGGGTATTTGCGCCGTCAACCCAACATTCAAGCGTTTGGCTATTTCACGCAAAAACACGCCGGACTTGGTGACCGGGTCTAAAAACTTTGCCTGCGAGTTTTGCCACAAGTCCGCAGGCAATCCGTCCAACATTTGATTCACCAAGGCGGGCGGCGTGAATACTTCATCGTTCGACAGATTCGCCAAACAGGTGAGCACATCGGGGTTGTAGTTATGCTTGAAGGACTCAGCCATTGCCTACCTCTAAAAAATGAATCAGTGGGTAGTCTTTGACGGGTTCGGGAATGTAGGCTTCTTCGTCCAAATCCGAGAACAGCGGCATTTCGCGGTGGCTGGCTTGCTCTACTAAATGCGCGAACACAAAATCGCGCCGCTTGAGCAAGCTGCCATTCACCGCCGACCACTCGGCAAACACGATGGGGTGCGCGGGCATATCCTCACTGCCAACAGTTTTCAGCGTGAGTGCATCACCGTGCAAAATATTTTGACTCAGGATGTAACGCACTGCCTCGCTACATTTGGACTGAACTTGCTGTTTGAATAGCGCGCGATATTGCGTATCAAATACTTCCAGCAGTCGCGCTTGGCAGGCCGCCACGTTGTCGGCAAGGATGTCGATTCCGTAGAGGGACGAAACGGCCAACACCGCGTAACGCTCCCACTCCAGTTGCGATTTGGCATAGCGCTCCGAAACCACCGCTAATTTTCTATTCAGTATCTCTACCAAAAAATTGCCAGTGCCACAGGCTGGCTCTAAAAATCGCGATTCAATGCGCTCGGTTTCCTGCTTCACCAAGTCCAGCATGGCATTGACTTCACGCGCGTGGGTATAAACCTCGCCGTGATCGGCAACTCGCTTTCTTGAAATTACCTGCGGATCTGACATTTTATAGTTACGTAGTAGACGTAACTATAAGTCTATCTCATAGCTGAACTTTAATGTTGGTTACGTTGCATGCAACGCAACTCAGTAACGTAACTACATGAACACTCCACAACAAAAGTTTGCCGAACGGTTACGCGCCGCAATAGAAAAGGCTGGATACAGGGCTGAAGCTGCCGTTTTAGAGCGGGAATTTAATCAACGCTATTACGGCAAGGGAGTTACGTTACACGGCGTAAATAAGTGGCTGAAAGGACAAGCCATTCCGCGCTTAGACAAGATCGAAGCGTTGGCAAAGTGGTTACGTATTCCCCCGGAAGAGTTGACCTTTGGTCTGGAGATCAGACAGCAGATCAAGGAAGATCGCGCCCGCTGGGACGACGGTATCGGCTTTCAGGAGCGCGAAGTTTTTGAGGCATTTCTTGCACTGCCCGCACCGCAGCGCAAGGTAGTGCGGGAAGTCATTCAGGCGTTCGCAAAAGCTTATCCAGCTGAGACATAAAAATCCAATGAAATCATATACCTAAATTTTCTCGTTTTCACAAAGCTCTCAACACACGTTGAGCAAAAGCACGAAAAACAACAAGACTTAGTTGATTCACACTTTATTTACTATCGTACAATCCACAGAACTGGATCAGAATCGGCATGCTGTAAAAACCGTCAAGCCGTTACACGACTATCTCATTTACGTAGAAGTAGCCGGTGAACGCAATGGGATATTTGATTTAAAAACCTACTCGACCACAGCGTCTGTTGCGAATTGCGCGACGTTCATTACTTCAACCAGGTCGGCATTCTGTTTGGCGCGGTAACCTGGCCCAATAAGCAAGACATCACCCCTAGAAACACTGCTGAATAAAATGGCACTTTCAGCGGCAACGAAACTCCAATCCTCCCTACAATATGCAAGCAAAAACGTAATACAATACAAACCTCAAAACAGCAGCAAGAGGTGATTAGCATGGGAACTTTAACACTGCGCTTACCCGAACAATTGGATGCTCGCTTGACGATGTTCGCCAAACTGGACGATAGCAGCCGCTCGGAACTGGTTCGTACGGCGCTGGAGCGTTTTTTACGCGATAGGGAGCGTGAAAAATTAATGGCAGGAATGGTTGAATCGGCTAAATTTCTGGCAAGCAACCCCGATGCGCGTACCGAAAGCATGACGATTTCCGCCGAATTTGCGATTGCCGATAGTGAAGCCTTGGATCTTGCCAAAGACGCTCACGTCATGCATGAAATGTGGTGGAAATAATGCGGCGCGGGGAAATCTGGGTCGCCAGACTCAATCCGAATATCGGCGCAGAAGCTGGAAAAGTGCGCCCCGTCCTCATTTTGTTGGACGACGCTTTGCTGGCAACGGGCATGAGCCCAATCCTGTGCGTACCATTAACCAGCCTGTTTTTCAAAGATCTGGCAGCCTTGCGAGTAGAAATTTCGCCTCGCGATCGTTTGCTAAAAACCTGTTACGTTATGCCGGAACAGTTGCGCGCACTGGACCGCAATCGCTTTGGTGATGGCCCTTTAACCACATTAACCGTGACCGAAATGAACAATGTTGAACGTGTGTTGCTCGCCTGCTGCGGCCTGGCAAATTATCTCAACCCGATTCATTAAGACTGTCATTTAAAAATGGATATAGCAGCACCATCAGCTTACTGATTAAAAGCATGCCGCTTCACCACCAAAGGCGGGGCTGATTCGCGTAAAATACGCGTTTTATGATGCCGGGCACTGCCATGACCACACTGACCAAACTCACCGCACTCTCCCCGCTGGACGGACGTTACCACGGAAAAGTTGACGCCTTGCGCGGCTATTTCAGCGAATTCGGCCTGATCCGCTTCCGCGTACTGATCGAAATCGAATGGCTCAAAGCCCTGGCGGCGCAGTCCGACATCCCGGAAGTCGGCCCATTCTCGGCTGACACCATCGCCAAACTGGATGCGCTGAACGCCAACTTTTGTGAGGCCGATGCACAGGCGATCAAAAACATCGAAAAGACCACCAACCACGACGTCAAAGCGATTGAATACTGGTTGCGCGATCAATTGTCTGGCAATCCCGAAACCGCCGGCGTGCTGGAGTTCATCCACTTTGCCTGCACCTCGGAAGACATCAACAACCTGTCTCACGCGCTGATGCTCAAAAACGGTCGCGATGCGGCGATGCTGCCCGCACTGAAACTGATTGTAGTCAGACTGACCGAACTGGCACATCAACTGGCCGACCTGCCTATGCTGTGCCGCACACACGGTCAGACCGCTACACCGAGCACGCTGGGCAAAGAAATGGCCAACGTGGTGCATCGTTTGCAGCGCGCAACACAGCGTATTGAATCTGTTGAGATTTTAGGCAAGATCAACGGTGCGGTCGGCAATTACAACGCGCATTTGTCTGCTTACCCGAATGTAGACTGGGAAACCTTCGCGAATAATTTCGTTACCGCGCGCGGCATTACCTTCAACCCGTACACCATCCAGATCGAACCCCATGATTACATGGCAGAATTGTTCGACGCCTTCGCACGCGTGAACACCATCTTGATCGATTTGAATCGCGACATCTGGGGTTATATCTCGATGGGCTATTTCAAGCAGAAGGTCATCAAGGGCGAAGTCGGTTCTTCCACCATGCCGCACAAGGTCAATCCGATCGACTTCGAGAATTCCGAAGGCAATCTGGGGATGGCCAACGCGATGCTGCGCCATTTGTCCGAAAAATTGCCGGTCTCACGCTGGCAGCGCGACCTGACCGACTCCACCGTATTGCGCAACATGGGTGTCGCACTGGGTTACACCCTGCTGGCCTATGAATCCTGCTTGAAGGGTTTGAACAAGCTGGAAGTGAATGCACCACGCGTCACAGCGGATCTCGACGCGAGTTGGGAAGTAATGGCAGAACCTATCCAGACTGTGATGCGCCGCTATAACATTGAAAATGCCTACGACAAGTTGAAGGAATTGACGCGCGGTCAGAGTGGCATCAACCGTGTCTCGCTCGCCGCCTTTATCCAGACGCTGGCGATTCCTGAAGATGAAAAGCAGCGCCTGCTGCAATTGTCACCAGCAACCTACATCGGCAAAGCGGCAGAGCTGGCGAAACGCATTTAACGAGCATGGCTACGTAGCCATGCTCGTTTCCCTCTCTACAATCCTCTCCCGCAAGCGGGCGAGGATGCAAGCGAACTGCTCCGCAACTTTCACATCACAGCAATCCTCGTTCCGCAAAGGACAGCGTTTGTCCGGCGGCAACCACAAAGTGATCGAGCACGGTGACATCGACCAGAGCCAGCGCCTGTTTTAACGCGCTGGTGAGTAACTGGTCGGCTTGACTTGGCTCGGTCACACCCGATGGATGATTATGCGCCAGTATCACCGCCGCTGCGTTATGCGCCAGGGCGCGTTTGACGACTTCACGCGGATAGACACTGGTCTGACTTAATGTGCCCTGAAATAGCTCTTCGAACGCAATCACGCGATGTTGCGTATCCAGAAACAACACCATAAACACTTCCTGCCCCCGTCCTGCCAGCAGCAACTTCAGATAGTCACGCACGGCGCGTGGCGAACTGAGCACATCTCCACGCTGTAATTCTTCCTGTATCGCGCGTCGCGACATTTCCAGCACGGCCTGCAACTGCGCGTACTTGGCCACCCCCACCCCCTTGACCGCACAAAAACCAGCCTGATCTGCGGCAAACAAGCCGGTCAAGCTGCCATATTTGACCAGCAGATCGCGCGCCAGATCCACTGCACTCATGCCCGCCACCCCGGTGCGCAGAAAGATTGCCAGCAGCTCCGCGTCGGATAAAGCCGTAGCACCTCGTGCCAATAACTTTTCACGCGGACGCTCCCCTTCAGGCCAATCTACGATACTCATGCGCCACCTCATTTTCACTTTACAAAATCACAATCCATTGATTATTTGTAATTTTATAATTCAAAAGATTATCGCCTTGCGGATTAATCACGGCTCACCTATGCTACTCCAAACCTCTTACCAAAATGCGACGACGTGACAAATTTCAAACTCCTCATTCTGCTGTTACTGCTCGCATTGACCACCGGCTGTGCCACTGCGCCCAAACAAGACGAAGCGCCTCCCGTATCCGATACGCCAAGCAAAATATTACCCGCATCGGTGAAGCCGGCCCCTCATTCGTCATCACCTGTAACATCCAAACCTGCCGCCACGCCGCAAGCCATTACACCGGCTGCCGCCACTTTGAACGATCAGAAATCCCGTACGCTGGTAGTCAAACTGCTGCCCGCACAACTTGCAGACAAAAACGGCTGGGCGGATGATCTGCAATCAGCCTTCAAGTCATTGCAATTACCGCAGGATGGCGAACATTTTTGCGCCGCCATTGCCATCATTGGCCAGGAGTCTACCTTTCAGGCCGATCCGGTCGTGCCCGGCTTACCGGCCATCGTGCGGCGCGAGATCGAACAGCGACGTGACAAATATTCCATCCCGCAGAAGGTCGTCGACTGGATGCTGGAGAGTAAATCCCGCAACGGTCGCAGTTTTAATCAACGCATCGACGTGCTCAAGACAGAAAAGGAACTGAGCGATCTGATCGAAGAGATCGTTGACATGGTTCCGGCTGGCAAAGACTTGTTCCCGAACTACAATCCCGTACATACAGGTGGACCGATGCAGGTGAGTGTCGATTTTGCAGAGAGTCACGTAAGAGCCCGCCCTTACCCCTACCCCATCCACGGCAATCTGCGCAACGAGGTTTTCAGCCGTCGCGGCGGCCTTTATTTCGGCAGCGCTATCCTGCTCGACTATCCCATCCCTTACAACGACATGCTGTATGTGTTTGCAGACTTTAACGCAGGCCGTTACACTTGCCGCAACGCCGCGTTCCAATTAGCATTGTCGCGCATCAGTGGCAAATCGCTGGCCAGCGACGGGGATCTTTTGCGTTACAAGAATGGTGCGATCTCCCCGGAAGCCAGTTCCACCTTGAATGCTTTGCTGTCCATCGCCGTAAAACTCAAAATGAGCGAAGCCGAGATTCAGCGTGATTTGAGACTAGAAAAACTATCCAGTTTTATCAGCACGCAACTGTATAACCGTCTATTTGCGCTAGCCGATCAATCAGGTGCGCAACCCCGTGTCGTGTTGCCACAAATCGACCTAAAGAGCCCGAAGATCAAACGCAAACTCACCACGGAATGGTTTGCCCATCGCGTTTACAGTCGCTACCAGAGCTGTTTGCAACAGGGGAAAATCTCACTTCAACCGACTCAACGTAACACGCGCCAGTAGTCGCTATCAGGCATTTTCTTGTAAGATAGGCATATGAAGAAACCACATCTCGTTTTAGGTCTGACCGGGGGCATTGCGGCTTACAAGTCTGCCGAATTGCTGCGTCTATTAATGAAACAGGGTTGCAGCGTCCAAGTCGCCATGACGGAAGCGGCCTGCCACTTCATTACGCCTACTACCATGCAGGGTCTATCCGGTAAGCCGGTGTTCATCGACCAGTGGGATGCACGTGCACCCAACAGCATGGCGCATATCAACCTGAGCCGTGAGGCCGACGCGATCGTGATTGCCCCGGCGAGCGCCGACTTTATTGCCAAACTGGCACATGGCATGGCGGATGATTTGCTCTCCACCCTGTGTCTGGCGCGCAACTGCCCGTTGCTGATTGCTCCTGCGATGAACCGCGAGATGTGGCAAAACCCGGCGACACAGCGCAATATCGCACAACTGATCAAGGATGGCGTGCAAGTGCTGGGGCCGGACAGCGGCATCCAGGCATGCGGAGAAGAAGGTCTGGGACGCATGCTCGAACCGGAACGACTGGCGCAGCACGTCATAGCCTCATTTCAACCCAAACTGTTATCCGGGAAAAAAATCCTGATTACCGCCGGGCCGACTTATGAGGCGATAGATGCGGTGCGCGGCATCACCAATCGCAGCTCCGGCAAGATGGGCTATGCCATTGCACAGGCTGCCAGCGAAGCCGGTGCCGAAGTCACCCTGATCTCAGGCCCGACCGCCCTTATTACTCCGCTAGCAACATGCCGTATCGACGTGCAAAGCGCGGCACAAATGTATAGCGCGGTGATGCAGGCCGTTTCCGATTGCGATATTTTCATCAGCGTAGCCGCAGTGGCGGACTATCGTGTCGCCCAGCAAAGCGTTCAAAAAATCAAAAAAAGCAGCGCGCAGCTCACGCTAGAACTCATTCCCAATCCGGATATCCTGGCTCAAGTCGCCAGCCTGCCTAACCCGCCATTTTGTGTGGGCTTTGCCGCCGAGAGTGAAAACCTGGCGGAATACGCGGAGAAAAAGCGTCGAGAAAAGCGCTTACCACTGCTCGTTGGTAACATAGCCCAGAATGCCATAGGCAGTGACGATAATGAATTGATTTTATTTGATAAAGATGGCGAGCATCCGCTACCGCGTGCCGACAAGCTCACATTGGCTCGTCAACTCATCCAGCAGATCGCCCAACGTTATAAAGGAACTGTTTAATGAAACAACCGAAAGTAGACGTTAAGATTTTAGATCACAGGTTGCATGACAACATGCCCGCCTATGCGACCTCAGGCTCCGCCGGGATCGACTTGCGCGCTTGTATCGATCACGCGCTGGTGATACAACCCAAACAGTGTGAACTTATCCCCGCCGGCATCGCAATCCATCTGGCTAATCCCGGTTACGCGGCGATGATATTGCCGCGCTCAGGCCTGGGACATAAGCACGGCATTGTACTGGGCAATCTGGTGGGGCTGATCGACTCAGACTATCAGGGACAGGTTTTCGTATCACTCTGGAACCGTAGCCAGATGCCCTTTACCCTGATGCCGATGGAACGCATGGCACAACTGGTGATCGTACCTGTGATGCAGGCACAATTTAACATCGTTGAAGACTTTCCCTTGAGTGAACGTGGCACAGGCGGCTTCGGCAGTACCGGAAAACATTAAAGAACAGAACCCAGCCGCGAGCTGGGTTCTTTGTTTTACAGCCTGTCAGACAGTGAATTGTATTGCACAAAGCAAATAAGCCTGTCCCGATAACCAGCGACTTGCCCGCTTGCGGGCTTAGTCGAATGGCTAGTAGCTCCATCAGTGTAACGAAGGAAATGACCCCGTATCAAGTACGGGGCAGGCTCTGCTTTGGCTCCAGCCTATTTTTAGTTATATTTGTGTCGCCAAAACGAGCTACTGCGAGTTTGCATGAAGTTCAAGTAGGTCAGATTATCTAAGGGTACTAAAACAAAAAGCCCCAAGTTTTCACCTGGGGCTTTTTGTTTTATAAGGCGTCTGACGATGACCTACTTTCACATGGGTAATCCACACTATCATTGGCGCGGAGTCGTTTCACTGTCCTGTTCGGGATGGGAAGGAGTGGGACCAACTCGCTATGGTCGTCAGACAAACTGGTAAGTCAGTTGCGCTGTTCTGCAACTCACTGTGTTTGTTGTTTCTTGTTTACCGTTTGACGGATACGCAAGAAACGATATTTTTAGAAGAAGTAAATTCGGGTTGTTGATTGCACTGCGTTTTACGATATTTA
>Ga0214249_1000061_pt1 | contig 52674 bp, 55 predicted proteins | sample TroBogypolimnion_17_FD_153087 | JGI IMG/M metagenome (GOLD analysis project Ga0214249, IMG submission 153087) | Freshwater microbial communities from Trout Bog Lake, WI - 23JUN2009 hypolimnion | ecosystem: Environmental > Aquatic > Freshwater > Lake > Hypolimnion/Profundal zone | place: Trout... | reverse complement strand
GCAACCACATCTACAGGCTCGGCTGTTGATTCAACGATTGTCTCGCGGTAGTAACGACCAAGACCATCGAGGGTTGGTCCGCGTTGCACGATGAGGCCGGTTGTGGCTACATCAGAAAATTTGATCGTGTTGTTCTCGGAAGCCCATATTGCATCCGCGAGATCGAGACCAACCTTCTTGGCGTCAACATCGAATGCTGCAACGAAATTTACGTCGCGAACATGGTAACCACCAAGGACTGCATGCATTAGTCCAGGGATTTCGACATCAGCTGCCGCATCCTTGTAGTAAGTCACGCCTTGGATAAGCGAGTTGGCACAGTTTCCTACGCCGATAATCGCTACGCGGATCTCTTTACTTTGGGTCACATTATCGTTGCTCACGTTGACTTCCTTTCGGTGTTGATCATTTCTTGTAGCCAAGCGATTTCGCGCTCAGCAGATTCCAATGAGTGACGACGCCACTCAACTAAATAACGATCGATTCCTTCAGGTGACTTATCAAGTTCGACGCGAAGGATTTTCGCCTTCTCATCTAATTTGCGATGACGCCCTTCCAGGATTTGCAGACGGTTGCGCTGTGGCGTTGGGCCAAAGAATGCGAACCGAACTTCAAAGCTTTCATCTTCCCAACTATCTGGCTCGCTGCTCGATGAGATCGCCTCAAAGCGCTTTAGGCCAGCGTCGGTTATTGCATAAACGATTCGCGAGCGCCGACTTCCACCCACCTCGGCTGAAACACTCTCTTGTATAACCCCGGCTTCGAGCATGCGATGCAACTGGGGGTAAAGGACAGAGAAGGAGAGGGCGCGGAAGGGACCATAAATAGCCGTCATCCGCTTGCGCAGCTCATAGCCGTGGAGTGGTCCTTGACTGAGGACGCCAAGTAAGGCGAACTCAAGGGATTCACTACGCGAGCGCATCTAGGTACTCCAATTAGTATTTCGAATAGGTACTATCGAATCGATATAACGAGAGGTAACCTATCGATTCGATACAAAACTGTCCACTCCAAACCGCCCTAGCCCACTACCCTGAGCGAGTGACTTTGATCATCCCCTCCCGGCTCTGGGAATACCTCATAGCAGCCACGCTCATTATCTTGGCTCCTGGACCGAGCGTCCTATTCACCATTGCCAGAGCTATCTCCTGGGGCCGTGCAACGGCCGTAGCGACCGTCCTCGGCAACGCCTTGGGCATGTTTACGATCTCTGTCCTGGTGGCTGTGGGCCTCGGCCCTGTTCTCCAGCGCTACCACGCTGTCTATATCGGAGTGCAATGGGTCGGTGCTCTCTACCTTGTCTATTTGGGAATTGACGCCATCCGCCACAGTAAAGAGCATGCCGAGTCGATGACCGACCTGAGCGGCGGAAAGCCCTCTGTGGCCAAGACAATTAGACAGGGCTACCTAGTCGGGGTACTCAACCCCAAGAGCATGGTCTTCTTTGCAGCGATACTCCCTCAATTTACCGACCACGCCAAAGGCCATCTGACATCTCAACTCTTATTGCTTGGGGCGATCTTCTGCATTATCTGCTTCTTCTCTGACGGGACCTGGGGCATCGTGGCGGGAACCATCCGTAACTGGCTCTCATCAGATGCGCGCCGTCTCGAACGCTTACGCGTTAGCGGTGGAGTTGTCATGGTGGGACTTGGGATTATCACCTTTGTAAACTCGCTCCTCAACTCCTAATTTGGCGATCGTGGCGATGGCCTCAGATGTCAGTTCATTGGTACAGACTTTGCCTACAAATAATTCGAAGGGTTCAACTCTTCGCTCCTAGAGAAGCAGGTCATCATGGGCGAACCACGCGCCGCAATTAGTCCAAGCCATTTAACCTATGCCTGGGGCGACTGTCACCGTTGTCTTTGGTTGCAATACAACCATTCAGTTGCAGCTCCCATGACCATGCCGCTCATCGGAGATCTCGCCGATATGCAGGAGCGTTATTTCATCGGTGCCAAGACATCCGACATGCACCCTGATCTTCCCGAGGGCAAAGTCCACTCTCATGGCGGTTGGGTGGTCTCGAAAAATATCGTTGTCGATGGAGTCGATTCCGGACTCTTCATACGCGGTAAATACGATCTGCTCCTTGAGTTTCCTGATGGGACTTTCGGAATTGTCGACTGCAAATTGCAGAAGAAAGATTACGACAAGAGCAGCTTCTATGCTCCGCAACTGGAGGCTTACGCCTTTAGTTTAGAAAATCCGCAAAAAGATTCGCCTAAGCAGATCTCAATGGTTGGCCTTTATACCTGGTCGCTCGATCGCGCGTCGGGCAATTTAGGTGCAGGTTTTGGTTATCGCGTTAATAGCTCCTGGTTCCCTGCAGAGCGCAATCCCATTGCGTTACAAGAGCGTTTGGCTGTCTTAGTTCGGATGGTACGCGGAGAATGCCCACCGGCTAAAGATGGATGTGGAGTCTGTGATTATGTTTCAGCGCGAAGAGATGTATTAGGGAACGGTTAGTTCTCTTCGTTCTTCTTTAACTCTTCTGCAATGGCGCTCTTGGCATCTGACGCATACATGTCGACATAAACTTGACCTGAAATCTTTTGAATACCCTGCATGATCTCATCAGTTACCTGCCGCAAAGTGGCAAGATCGCTGGAATCACCGGCGAAGTACATCGGTTCACCAAATACCATCTCAACGCGACGCACCTTTGGCACAACTTGGCCAGTTGGTTGAATCTCAGCGGTATTAAACATTGCCACAGGTACTACTGGTGCACCAGAGTCGATCGCCATGCGCGCTATTCCAATACGACCTTTATAGAGCCGGCCATCCGGTGAGCGAGTGCCCTCGGGATATATCCCGATGCATTGACCTTCTTCGAGAAGTTTTAGTCCAGTGCGAATAGCCGCCTCGCTACGCCGTCCACCGGCGCGATCAACGGGAACTTGGCCCAGCGCCTGGAAGGTAATCTTTTTGATGAAACCTTTAACGCCAGGTGAGGTGAAGTACTCACTCTTCGCCATAAAAGTCACCTTGCGGGGAACCACCAAAGGCATAAAGACTGAATCACTAAATGAGAGGTGATTAGAAGCGACGATCACCGGGCCCACATTGGGCACGTGGCGCAGCCCCGTGACCTTGGGACGGAAGAGCAGCATCAGGATTGGGGTCAGAAAAGACTTCAAAAATGTATATGCCACCGAACCTGCCCTCCTCTCGATCGTGCCTCGCCTCGCCCACCTAAGGTTGAGGGGTCTAATTTAGGGGTTAAAGGCCACTCTATGACACCATCTGAGCGTGAGCGATATAGCAAACTCGGAAAATTTCTACCTTTCTGGTGGAAATACGGGGGTTCTCCTCCTTCATGGCTTCACAGGTTCCCCGGCATCTGTTCTGCCCTGGGCGCGTGGCATTCACGAAGCAGGTTTCACCGTATCAGTTCCGCGCATTGCCGGACATGGCACGCAATGGCAGGATCTCAATAGGAGTACGTGGGAAGACTGGTATGACTCAGTTGAATCTGCTTTTCAAACCCTTAAAGATAACTGCGATCGAGTATTTGTCGGCGGTTTTTCCGTCGGCGGGGCACTTGCTCTTAAGCTCGCGCAGAATCACGGCTCTGAAATTGAAGGCTTACTCCTCCTCAATCCATCCATCTTTGATGAGCGAAAGTTTTTTAAGCTTGTACCTTTCTTGAAACATCTACTCCCCTCTATAAATGGCGGCGAGAGCGATGTGGCCAAACCCGGTGCACCGAAACATGGTTACGACCGACTTCCTCTCAAGGCTCTGGATTCTGTGCGCGATCTTTGGCGCCACGTAGAACACGATCTCTATCTGGTGGACCTACCGATTCTCATTGGCTATTCGATAAATGACCATGTTGTAAGTCCGGACTGTAGTCACACGATCATCGACAGCGTTTCATCTCCGAGTATCCGCGAAATTATCTTTGAGCAATCTTTTCACAATGTCTCTCTCGATTATGAGGTAGAAGATTTAATCTCTGAAAGCCTCGAATATATTCAGGATGTACTTACAGGAGAATTTGAGCGAACAAATGAGAGCGATGAGAATGAATTGATCGATGCCGAGTTCGAATCGATCGTCTCGCAGCTTTCTCTCGATGAATCACATCCAACGACCTATCTTGATGAACTCGATGCGCGCGGAGAAGAACACTTTGTACATCCAAACCCAGAATTACCTAAAGTAGATCAATCCGCACGGATAGCCTTAATATGTCTAATAGGCGGACCGGCCTATCTACTCTTAGAATTCACCACTGGATTCACATTCTTCGGAACTGGTCCTTGGCCCGGTGTTCTGCTATTCATTGGTGGTGTTGTCGCTTCGATGATTCGCCTCGCAAGAAATGATGAAGACTACGACGATGGTGCAGAGGTTTAATAACTAGCGACGGGCCAGATCCGCAACCCCAACGAGGCCAGCATCATTTCCGAGTTCGGCGACCAATACTTTTGGAGCTGGGTGCTTACCGTTGAATGGCATGTACTTTTCGATTGCTGCGCGAGTTGGTTTCATAAGCAGTTCGCCAGCATCGATGACTCCCCCGCCAATTACTACGCATGCCGGATCGACAATCATGCAGATCGACGCAATGCCGGCACCAAGCCATTCACCAGTTGTATTAAAAGCTTCGACAGCAAGCGCATCACCTTCGCGAGCAGCATCGGTAATGTGATTTCCCTTGATTCCATCTATGGTTCCATTTCCGCGAGCTACTAGTGATTGCGCGCGCTCGGGATCCAGTGCGATTGCCTCCAGAAGGTGGCGGTGGAGTGCAGATCCAGATGCATACTGCTCAAAACATCCATAAGAGCCACAACCGCAGAGATGACCACCTGGGACAAGTCGCATGTGGCCAAACTCGGCAGCAACTCCAAAGGCGCCACGGTAGAGCGATCCGTTATTAACCAGACCCCCACCGATTCCAGTGCCGACAGTTACCATCATTAATTCACTCTCACCGCGGCCCGCGCCGTAAACCGCTTCACCCCATGCTGCCGCGTTCGCATCGTTCTCGATAACCACAGGGAGATTAATTTCTCGTGAGATTTCGGCTTTAAGGTTGACGCCGTTCCAGCCTGCAATATTTGGTGTGGCGAGCATTGTCTGGCGATCGGATGAGACGAAGCCCGCCGCCGAAATGCCAACGCTGGCCGCCTCATGCTGGGAAAGCAACTCTTGAATGACCCCAATGATCGTCTCGGTGAGCGCTCTTCCCCCCGCCTTCGGGGTATCTTCGCGATGGGTTGTAAGGATATTTCCTGCTTCATCCACGATCCCACCTAGGACCTTGGTGCCACCGATATCTACGCCGATGCTGAATTTTTCCACGTGCAAAGATTACCTTGCGATAGGCCATGAAAGTTCTCCTCTTTCCCACTAGCGTTCTCGCATGATCGAGACCTACCTGCCGGCGCTAGCACCACACCCGTCGACGGGGAACATCACCACCATAATCACCGATCGCGTTGCCAAGGAGCCAGGCCGAGTCCTCCTCTCACGACCGCTAGGCGATGGCTGGCAGCCAGTCACCGCAGTTGAACTAGATCAAGAGATCCGCAGCGTTGCGAAGGGGCTGATCTCGCATGGAGTTGCTCGAGGCGATCGTGTCGCCATCATGGCCAAGACTCGTTATGAGTGGACGATCTTAGATTTTGCGATCATTTACTGTGGTGCAATAACCGTTCCGATTTACGAAACCTCCAGCGCCGAACAGGTGCGATGGATTTTAAGCGATTCTGCCAGCGTTCTGCTCGTCGTGGAATCACCTCATCTTGCGGAACTAGCAGAGTCTGTTCGCCCCAAAAGCTGCCGTGAAATTCTCACAATAACCGAAGATGCAATTCCTTCCCTTGTCCTTGCTGGGCGAGGTGTGCCCGACTCAGAGGTTGATGAACGCATCAATTCCCTCGGACCAGAAGATCTGATGACCTTGATTTACACATCTGGAACAACCGGAAATCCCAAAGGCGTCACATTCACTCACGGAAATTTCATCTCAGAATGTTCCAATGTCGTGCTTTATGCACGCGTTGAATTTCTTAAATCCGGTGGATCCACCTTGCTCTTCCTTCCCATCGCACATGTATTTGGACGCATGATTCAATTTGGTGCGATTCATGCTGGGCTACATCTCGCCCATTGCGGTGATATCAATCGGCTGCCCCAGGATCTCGCAACTTTTAAACCAACCTTGGTACTTGCAGTTCCTCGAATCTTCGAAAAGGTGTACAACAGCGCAGAGAATAAAGCCCACGAAGCCGGCAAATCAAAGATCTTTAAGAAGGCAGTAGATATCGCCGTCGAATATTCAGAGGGAGTTGATTCAGGAACATTCTCTATAAAAAGTCGCGCATTACATCTCATCTTTGATCGTCTGGTTTACTCCAAGATTCGCACTGGCTTGGGTGGCAAGGTTGATGCTGCAATCTCAGGTGGTGCTCCACTGAGCCCACGTTTAGGACATTTCTTCCGAGGGGCTGGAATAAATATTCTTGAAGGTTATGGTTTAACCGAAACCACCGCTGCCTCTACTCTCAACGTCCGCTCAGCCCAGAAGATTGGAAGTGTAGGACGTCCTATCCCTGGAACGCGGATAAAGATTGCACCTGACGGCGAGGTTCTCGTAAAGGGAGCTGTCGTCATGAAGGGATACTGGCAGAACGATGCCGCAACTCGCGAGTGTATGACTGACGATGGATATTTCAAGACTGGCGATCTGGGCACTATCGATGACGATGGATACCTCAGCATTGTTGGGAGAAAGAAAGAGATCATTGTGACATCGGGGGGAAAGAACGTTGCCCCAGAAGTACTTGAAGATCGCTTGCGTGCTCATCCCCTAATCAGCCAGTGCATGGTCGTTGGCGATAACAAGCCATTCATCGCAGCCCTTATCACCTTGGATCCAGATTCAATTAAGTCATGGTCTAAAAGTAATAAGAAGGCAAGCGCATCTTTAGCCGAACTGACAAAAGATCCTGCGCTCATTGATGTCATTCAAACCGCCGTCGATGAGGCAAATAAGGTCGTTAGTCGTGCTGAATCGATCAGAAAGTTCTCTATCTTGCCACAAGATTTCACAATCGCCGATGGGCAATTAACAGCAAAACTCTCGGTGAAACGTCATGTGGTTAATCAGCAATTCGCACAAGAGATCGCCGATTTATTTGACTGATATTGCCGAGGAGCGGGCTCGAATAGCTCGCGAACTTCACGACGGTATCGCCCAAGAATTGGCGGCTATCGGCTATGCCCTTGACGGCGAGATTGGGCGAAAAGATACGACAAGCGAGTCACGTCGAGCGCTACGCGCTATTCGCGAAAATGTTACTCAGCTCAATGCAAAAGTAAGAGTAGAAATTTTTCAACTTCGTTCTTCGCGTGAGTTGTCCGCACAAGAGCAATTGGAAGCAGCCTTAAGTGCCTTAGGTATCGATTTTGCAATCTTTGGAAGCCTCTCCGATGATTCATCGGGTTTAGAACTCTTGAAGGTTCTCATCGAACTCGCCAGGAATGCCCGCGATCATGGCGATGCAACCACCTGTGAGATTGATATTGCAACGGAGTGCATTACTCTAGAAAATGACGGCCATCCATCTCACATAGTCAAGGATGAACGCTACGGATTGGTGGGTATCGCAGAGCGACTCGAATCCATCGGTTGGGAGATGACCATCGCCGATGGGTTTGCATCGATTGAAATTCGAAAGGCAATGTAATTGTTAGTACTCATCATCGATGATCACGAGTTGATCCGCAAAGGTTTGGTGCAAGCTTTACAAACAGCTGGCCATAATATTGTTGGAGAAGCAAGAACCGTCGCAGAAGCCCGCGCGCAGCTTCTCTTTACGCAACCTGATCTAGTCATTGTCGATGTGAATCTCCCCGATGGATCAGGGCTAGATCTCATAACACCGCTCACAAAGTTCATCGTGTTAACCCTCGGTGATGATCCCGGATCACTCCAGCTCGCACATCAACGTGGTGCGGCGGCTTATGTACTTAAAGGCGAACCGGTTTCACACCTTCTATCGATCATGGACCAGCTTGATAACTCGACCTACCATTTTTCGACGCCGGCTCTTCCTGTCAATCGATTCGATCTTACGCAGCGTGAACTAGATGTTATCCAGATACTGCAAATGGGATGGAGCGCCAAGGAGATGGCTGCCCACCTCTTTCTATCGGAGGCAACGGTGAAGAGCCATCTGGCGTCAATCTATAGAAAGCTCGAAGTGAAGAATCGAACACAGGCCATTATGGTCGCGTTAGCCAATCGCTTAATTGCCGAGTAAAACTTCCCTAAATCTCTCTCCCCAAATCTGCCAACTCCACCGTTCGACGGTCCATGCTCTACCTGCTTGTCCCATCGCAGCTAATTGTGTTGGATTATCAAGAAGTTCATTGATGGTCCGCGCAATTTCATCGACCTTCGTTCCGTCGACCACCAGGCCGGTCTTTCCTTGGATAATGGCATCTGGCGCTCCACCAGAAGCTCCAGCAACGACAGGAATGCCACAAGCGCTGGCTTCTAAATAAACGATACCTAAACCTTCAACTTCCAGGCCAGCTAGCCTCGATCGAGATGGCATAACAAAGAGGTCGCCGAGACGGAAATAATCTGGCAACGCGTCATAAGCAATTCGCCCGACGAATCGGATGTAATTGGATAATTCATGGGAACGCACAAGTTGATCGAGTTTCTTCTGTCGCGGACCTACACCTACAAAGAGAAGAATGATGTCGGGGTGCGTTAAAAGGATTTGAGGTAGCGCTTCCAATAATTTATCTTGTCCCTTTCTGTGCACCAACCGTCCAACCGATATCAGAACCTGCTTGCCTTCGAGGTCTAGTTCATCAATTAGTTTCTGCGATTTGGCTCCAGGAGTGAAATGTTGGATAGATATGCCAGGCGCGATATGCACCATCGCGCAGCGAGCGCTCACAACTGGAGCCATTGCACGGCGCGTGAATTGTCCGAGATAAGTGAGCACATCAATCGATTTCGTTGATTGCGCAAAAATTTGTCGGAAAGGAGGCAGCTTTGCCCACCACACCTCGTGGCCATGAGTGATTGCAACGATGCGTTTCGCGCCTGCGCGCTTGAGTAGTCCTGACATCCATGCCAAGGGCATCGCAGCACCAAACCAGATGACTTCGCTCTCAAAGCGGAGGGCAACGGCCCGCACCCGCCTATTGACCCACGGCGTTGGGAGGAGAACTGAACTCTTATCTCGAAGAATAATCACGCCAGTCTTTGCGCTCAAAATTTTGTCGAACTGATCACTGCCTGTTTGGGCGGCGGTGTAGATAACTATCTGCGATCCATCTAATTGATCGAGCAAGCCGAGAATAAAAGTCTCGATTCCACCGGCGCGCGGACCTAGATCATTGGTGACTAAGAGAATCTTCCGTGTCGACACCCCGCAAGGCTAGTGGAGGCCCGCGAAAGTTAGGCGTGGTAGCGCAGAGGTGGAACCAAACCCTTCTGTGAAAGGGCGGAGATTGCCTTCACCTCGGCGCTGGTGATTTCATTGCTTGGGCGATCGGAGATGGTTAAGAGGACAGAGACGACGCAATCGGCACAGGCCAGATCGCGCATAGTGCAGGTATCGCAGTCGATGATCATGTTACGAAGAGTAAAACCGACCACTGACACTTAAGGTTGCTCCATGGCCAATCGTGTCGCGGTAAACCTCATCGTCGGGGCCCAGGGCGAGACGACCTGGGGCGGCACTTCAGCCGGGCTATCCTTTGCCGCTGACCGCGCTCGCTTCCATCAATTGCGCCGAGAATTTAAGGCCATCCTTATTGGTGGCAATACCGCACACAACGAGCCATATGCCAAGACACCCCTGCCCTTAATAGTCCTGACCCATCGCCCCTTGCCCAACCATCTCCTAAAAAACCCTCTCGCCGAGGCGTGGCAATTACCGCTTCCAGAGGCAATCTCGCGGGCAGTGCGCACGTATGGAGATCTCCTGATTGAGGCAGGGCCGGTGTTGATCAACGAGGCCATCTCCTTGGGACTCATCACCGAGATCTATCTGAGCATCTCAGAGTTGCCCGGTGGCGAAAACCCCATAGATATCAAGCGCTTGACTGAAAACGGGGTTGAAATTTCACGCCAGGAAGTTGAGGGCGGTCGCTTCCTGCACTACCGACTCGCGCCTTCCCACCTTTAATTGCTCCGCTAATTACCCTTATCCCATGGCTGGCACGAAGAGTTTCGACGAGATAGTTGCGGATATCCGCTCCATCTCAGCTCGCAAAGAATTAATTCTGGAAGAGATTCCCGCTCCGCAGAAACTTGCTCCCTTCGCCTTCGCCATGACGGCAGATACAGATGATGATGTGGCTACCGCGCGCTTCGTCTTGCTCCATGACCCAGCGGGGCAAGAGGGTTGGGGTGGATATTTTCGCTGCGTAACTTTTGTTCGAGCGGCGGTCGACCACGAAATGGCTTCCGACCCGATGGTTGCCAACGTAGGGTGGAGCTGGTTAATCGAGTCACTCGAAAAATTCCACTGCGCCTATGTCCAGCCCAGCGGTACCGTTACGCGTGTAGCAAGCGCCTCCTTTGGAACCTTGGACGAGAGAGAAGATGATTCAGAGTTAGAGGTCAGAGCTTCTTGGACCCCGACAAATGCGCAAGCGATTGCCGATCATGTGCGCGCTTGGTTAGATCTCCTAGAACATAGCGCGGGTTTAGAACCGATTCCCGAGGGCGTTACTCCCATTACTCGTAGCAACCTCACCTAGTAATCGATTCCCCTCATGCCTGAACCATTACTCACTCCCCGTTCGGGCTTGCCCGAACTCATTGTCGATCGCGACGGATTTCTCGCAGCGTTGGCAGAGCTCAAAGGCGGGTCTGGGCCCATTGCAGTAGATGCCGAGCGTGCATCTGGTTATCGTTACAGCCAACGCGCATATCTCATCCAGATATTTCGCCGTGGAGGCGGATTACATTTAATCGATCCAATACGTGTTGGCGATCTTGATCTCTGGAAAGAGATGGACTCGTCATTCAAAGAGTGCGAGTGGATCATTCACGCAAGCACTCAAGACCTTCCCTGCCTGCGCGAGTTAGGTATATATCCAGAGATTCTCTTCGATACCGAGCTTGGTGGTCGCATTGCAGGTTGCGAGAGAGTGGGGCTTGGGCCGCTCTGCGAGTCGCTCCTAGAATTGCAATTGGCAAAGGAACATAGCGCTGTCGATTGGTCTATCAGACCGCTCCGTCCCGACTGGTTGGTTTATGCCGCACTTGATGTCGATGTCCTTATCGATCTGCGAGATGCCGTTGAATCGCTCCTCAAAGAACGTGGCAAGTTGGAGTGGGCGCTAGAAGATTTCGCTCAGATTCTTAAGAATCCACCACCATCTCCACGCGTAGATCCTTGGCGGCGCACCTCTGGAATGCATAAAGTGCGTGATCGAATGACGCTAGCGATCATTAGAGCGCTCTGGTATGCCCGCGATGAATTCGCGCGGGAGATTGATATCGCACCGGGTCGAATTTTCAACGACGAAGTCCTCGTGGAAGTTGCAACCAAGCGTCCGGCAAAGATTGATGAATTCACCAAAATCACTAAGCGACGCAGCCGAGTCACAAATGCTCCCACCACCGAATGGTTCGCGCTGCTACAAAGTACTTTGCAACTTCCTGAAACAGAGTTGCCAGTCCTGCGAACACCGAGCACCGGTCTACCACCGATTAAATTGTGGAAAGATCGAAACCCATTAGGACATGCTCGTCTCTCTCATGCCCGCGCCGCTGTTATCAACCGCGCAAAGGAACTCGACCTGCCCGTCGAGAATTTAGTTTCGCCAGAAGTAATTCGCCAGCTAGTCTGGAAAAACCCACCAGAATCCGATCTAGAGCTTTATATCGAGCAACTACTTGCGACCCACGGAGCCAGATCGTGGCAGATTCGAGAGATCACCCCTGTATTGATCGAACCTATGCTCGCCACAGAAGCGCTCGTCGTCGAAGTCCCTGCCGAAACAGATACCGCTGAGGCATCTATCGATGAAGCCTAATTACGCAACATTAAAGTTGCGTAATTCCATACCACCCGATTAGGCTTGCTCCATGCTCAGCACCCTGCTCATTGCTCTCCGTGAAGGGCTTGAAGCATCCCTCATCGTAGGCATTTTGATCGCCTACCTGGTACGAGCCGGCCGCAGAGAGGCTTTACGCGCCATCTGGGTAGGCGTAGCGGTTGCCGCCCTCATGGCTCTGGGCTTCGGAGCGCTCCTCTCCTTTACCTCTGCACAGCTCTCTACGCGAGGCGAAGAACTATTCGCTGGCATAACCTCAATCTTGGCCGTGGCGCTGGTGACCTGGATGGTCTTCTGGATGAAACGAACTGCCCGTGGAATCGCACGGCAGTTACAGGGCAAGGTCGAAAGTGCCCTTGGGATGGGGAGTTTTGCCCTCGCCTTGGTCGCCTTCCTATCAGTCGGTCGCGAAGGTCTGGAGACCTCTCTCTTTCTATACGCCAATTTCAAAACAGTGAGTTACAACACCGCCCCACTTCTTGGTTTAATCCTTGGACTAGTTGCGGCCATTGCTCTTGGCGTATTGATATACAAGAGGAGCGTTAAGTTGAACATCGCTAAATTCTTCCGCGTCACCGGTGTCGCACTGATTGTCGTCGCTGGTGGAGTTCTCATTCATGGAATCGGTGAATTCCAAAATCGCGGAGATATTGGCGGCCTCACTTCAACCATCTGGAAATTTGGCGGTGATCATTCCATTATCGTCACAATCCTCGATGGCACCTTTGGAATATCTAATGTCATGACATGGTTACAAATAACGGTTTATGTACTCTATCTCGCTATTACTCTCGTGGGATTTTTGAAGGTTCTACCTGCGTCAGCTCCAACTGCTTCAACGCTGACGACCAGCTCACCAAAGAGCGAGTAATCGTCTGAACCGTAATTCCTAGATCCACTAAAATTTCGTTGCGCGTTGAGTGTTCTATAAATTCTAGAGGAACCCCAATTGAATGGATCGGAATAGTCAATCCCTCTTCACGGAACAGCTCTGAAACAGTGCTCGCGATGCCGCCATGTTTAATTCCATCTTCAATAACGACGACGCTTTTATAACGTCTTGCCATGGTAATGAGTGACTCGGGAAGTGGCTTAACCCATCGCGGATCAATCACAGTAACCCCAACACCTTCACGATAAGCCTGTGCGGCTGCTTCAACTGCCATCGTCGCCATCGATCCGACGCTTAGCAAGAGAATATCTGCACTCTCACCACGATAGAGGACATCGATTCCATCGCGTCTTTCAAAAGCCGGAATGTCGGCACATACGGCGCCCTTTGGATAGCGAATCAGAGTTGGGGCATCGCTAATCTCAACTGCTTCGCGCAGTGCTTCTCGTAGCGTTGCACCATCTCTCGGTGCTGCTACATGAAGGGTCGGCACAATTCCGGTTAATGCAAGATCCCAAATGCCATGGTGAGATGGGCCGTCATCACCTGTAACTCCAGCGCGATCGAGCACAAAGGTCACTCCCGCTTTATGTAAGGCAACGTCAAGCAAGAGTTGATCGAAAGCTCGATTGAGGAAGGTGGAATAGATTGCAACCACTGGATGCAGGCCAGCGAATGCCATACCGGCAGCAGATGTGGTCGCATGTTGTTCAGCAATACCCACATCGAAGGTTCGATCAGGAAATTCCGCTTGAAATTCATCGAGCCCGGTGGGACCTAGCATCGCTGCAGTTATTGCGACGAGATCGGCTCGCTCGTGTCCTATCTGGACTAACTCATCGGCAAATACGCTGGTCCACGAGGGAGCAACTTTCTTGAGTGGAAGGCCTGTCTGAGGACTGACCTTGCCAACTGCATGAAACTTCTCAGCTTCATCGTTGACAGCGGGAGCATGCCCTCTGCCTTTCTCGGTTATGACATGAACCAATACTGGCCGCCCAAAATTCTTAGCATGAGTAAATGCACTTTCAAGGGCTTCGATATTGTGGCCATCAACCGGTCCAAAGTATTTCAGCCCAAGATCTTCAAACATGCCTTGTGGGGCGACAATATCTTTGATGCCCTTCTTGACGCCGTGAAGCGTTTCATAAATAGGTTGCCCAACGACCGGGGTGCGCTCTAAAACATTCTTTCCCCAGTCAAGGAACTTTTCATATCCGCTCGTCGTGCGCAGCGTTGAAAGATAGGTCGCTACTCCACCGATGGTGGGCGAATAGGAACGCTCATTGTCATTGACGATAATGACAAGCGGAAGGTCGTGATGCGCTGCAATGTTGTTAAGCGCTTCCCAGGCCATGCCTCCCGTGAGCGCACCATCTCCTACGACACACACAACGGTTCTATTTTTAATTCCTTGGACATTAAATCCCCGGGCTACACCGTCAGCCCAAGAGAGGGCTCCTGAGGCATGAGAATTCTCAATGACGTCATGCACCGACTCCGAGCGATTTGGATATCCGGCTAATCCCCCGCGCTGACGCAAAGTATCAAATCCCTCTTGTCGTCCTGTCAAAATCTTATGCACATAGGATTGGTGACCTGTGTCAAAGAGAATGACATCTTTAGGTGATTCAAAGACGCGATGCGCGGCGATCGTTAATTCAACGACGCCAAGATTCGGACCCAGGTGTCCCCCGCTTTTAGAGACCTTCTCGATTAAAAACTCGCGAATCTCTGCAGCAAGCAGGTTGAGTTGCTCGTGGTTTAACTCTTTAAGATCTTGAGGCCCTTTGATTGCGGGCAAGATCCGTGGGTTAGACATGGTGCGATTCTACGCGTAGAGCCTGCTCATTGCGAGGCAGACGGCAGGCTCTTCCTGGCGGAGGTTAATTAAGTAGAGAGCGAAGTACATATTGCATGATTCCACCGTGGCGGTAGTAATCCGCTTCACCCGGAGTATCAATACGAAGTTGGGCTTCAAATGTGATTTCGCCCGCTCTTACGGTCAGGGTTTTCGGTGAAGGCCCACCGTTGAGTGCTTCGATTCCCGTGATCTCAAATGTTTCAGAACCCGTAAGGCCCAAGCTCTTTGCGCTCTGTCCGATCTGGAATTGCAATGGAAGAACTCCCATTCCAATTAAATTAGAACGGTGAATGCGTTCAAAGGACTCGGCAATAACCGCACGCACGCCAAGCAGTGCAGTTCCCTTTGCGGCCCAATCTCGCGATGAACCTGAGCCGTACTCTTTTCCTGCAAGGATTACTAGCGGAATTCCAGCCGCTTGATATTCCCTCGATGCATCGTAAATAGTCGCTTGTTCTCCGTTGCGCAAGAAGTTACGAGTGAATCCACCCTCTACGCCATCAAGCAAGAGATTCTTCAAACGGATATTGGCAAAAGTCCCGCGGATCATCACTTCGTGATTGCCGCGACGTGAACCGTATGAGTTGAAGTCGATTCGATCAATTCCATGGTCAGCCAAGTACTTGCCAGCTGGGGAATCGACTTTAATATTTCCGGCAGGTGAAATGTGATCCGTCGTAACCGAATCGCCTAAGACCGCCAAAACTCGTCCACCAGAAATGTTGGTCACGGGCTTTGGCTGGCGAGGCATGCCATCAAAGTAAGGAGGTTTTCTCACATACGTCGAATCACTTTCCCAGTCGAAAGTCTTGCCTGTAGGTGTCTCTAACGACTTCCAACGGTGATCCCCATCGAAGACTGTTGCGTAATCTTTTTTAAACATATCTGATGAGATACAGGAATCGATGACCGCATCGATCTCTTCGGCGCTCGGCCAAATATCTTTCAAAAATACTGCAGCACCGCTCTGATCGTGGCCGATGGGGTCATTTTCAAAGTCATGGTCCATGGTGCCCGTGAGCGCATAGGCAACTACGAGTGGAGGTGATGCGAGGTAGTTCATCTTCACATCAGGACTAATACGTCCCTCAAAGTTTCGGTTTCCTGAAAGGACTGCCGTAACAGCAAGATCGTTCTCGTTAATCGCCTTGCTAATTTCGATGGGCAATGGACCGGAATTTCCGATACAGGTAACGCAGCCATACCCGACTAGATTGAAGCCAAGTTGCTCCATATAACCCGTGAGTTGCGCCTTGTCGTAATAATCGGTAACAACTTTGGACCCCGGCGCAAGAGTGGTTTTCACCCAAGGCTTGCTCCGCAGACCTTTTTCAACGGCCTTTTTTGCAAGCAGAGCTGCACCAATCATGACCGATGGATTTGAGGTATTTGTACAGGATGTAATGGAGGCGATCGCTACTGCTCCATTTGAAATAGATGTTGCTTTCCCGTTAACTGAAACGTGGATAGCTTCTCGCGAGCTCTTCTCGGTGAGATAACTGGGAATAATCTCGCTAAATGCTTTTTTAGAGTTGGAGAGGGAGATGCGGTCTTGTGGCCGCTTCGGTCCTGAAATCGAAGGAACAACTTCAGCCAAATCGAGTTCAACGTATTCAGAGAAGCGTGGTTCGATAGATGGATCGTGCCAGAGCCCATTGCGCTTGGCATATTTTTCTACAAGCTCGATCTGTTCTGCGCTGCGACCAGTCAATGTGAGATAGCTCAAGGTTTCATCGTCGATAGGGAAGATGGCGCAGGTTGATCCGTACTCAGGTGACATATTTCCGATGGCGGTGCGATTTGCCATAGGCAAGGCGACGACACCAGGACCATAAAATTCAACAAATTTTCCGACGACTCCGTGCTTACGCAGGCGTTCGGTGATCGTTAGCACCAGATCAGTGGCTGTGGTTCCAACGGGCAATTGACCTTTGAGTTTAAATCCGACAACTCGTGGAATTAACATCGAAACTGGTTGTCCGAGCAGAGCTGCCTCTGCCTCAATGCCGCCGACTCCCCATCCAAGGACTCCTAGTCCATTGACCATCGTCGTATGAGAATCAGTGCCGACAACGGTATCTGGGTATGCGCGCAGAGTTCCTTCTACGGTACGAGTCATTACAACACGTGCCAAATATTCGATATTTACCTGATGAACGATTCCGGTTCCAGGTGGGACAACTTTAAATTCATCAAAGGCGCTCTGGCCCCAACGCAAGAAGCGATAACGCTCTTTGTTGCGTTGGTATTCGATATCTGTGTTCTCTTCAAAAGAGGTGGCAGTTCCGAACATGTCGGCAATAACAGAATGGTCGATAACTAACTCTGCCGGCGCGAGCGGATTTACCTTTGTTGGGTCTCCACCTAGATCGGCAATAGCTTCGCGCATGGTGGCTAGGTCAACGATGCAGGGGACACCGGTAAAATCTTGCATGATGACTCGAGCGGGTGTGAATTGAATTTCAGTATCGGGTTCGATTGTGGGATCCCACTGCGCAAGCGCCTGAATCTGGGTCGCAGTAATATTCGCGCCGTCTTCTGTGCGCAATAAATTTTCTAACAGCACCTTAAGGCTGAAGGGAAGAGTCGCCGCCCCTTCAAGTCCGGTGATCTCAAAGATCTCATAAGTGGTGCCAGCAACTTCGAGGTTGCTCTTCGCGTTAAAGGAATTTTTGCTCATCGTGGCTAAATCCTATCCCACGCTCACAATCAGGCTAGAGGAGCACCCGTTAGGCAGGGATGAAACGCGCCACACACTCAACGTGCTGAGTCTGTGGAAATAGGTCATAGCCGACTAGATAGTCCATGCGATAACCGGAGGCGAGCAAGAGCTTGGCGTCGCGAGCCAGAGATGCCGGGTCGCAGGAAACATAGACGATCGCTCGTGGGTGCGTCCGAGTCATCACCGTAACTACCTCTTCGCCAGCCCCAGTGCGAGGTGGATCGAGCAGAATCACATCAGGATCAGAAATCTTCGGCAGACGAAATTCGACAGTACCTGGGTGAATCTCTACATTTTTTGAGCCTTTGAAAATCTTTTGGGCATCACCGATGGCCCGACGGTCTGCTTCAATGAGATGGACCTTTCCGCTCGCTCCCACCTTTGCTGCCATCGCGGCGGTAAAAAGTCCGACTCCCCCATATAGATCACAGACAACTTCCCCTGGCTGCAGTTCCAATTTTGAAATTACTTCGGCAATTAAAGTTGCTGGCGCTTTGGTGTGTGCCTGCCAAAAACTCTGTGGTGAAATTTGATAGGTGACCCCATCTACCTTCTCTATGAGTTGAGTTGGGCCAGAAATACTTCGTCCAGCTCTAGTAACGCTGACTTGACCCGTGCTCGTTGATGCGACCTCAATGCGATCGTCACCGTTCCAATGACGCTTGGAAAGCTGCGCCACATTCATCGCGGCATCTGCAATTACGCAGTCGTCGATCTCAATAACCTCGTTGCTCCGAGCGGCGTAGAAACCAATCTTCCCATTGTCTCCAATGGCAAAATCCATTCTGGTGCGCCAATGCAATCCATCCGAAGGTTCGACCGCGCGAACTTCACAATCGACTTCGATGCCTCCCATTCGGGAGAACTGCTCCATAATTACTTGAGCCTTAAGCTCTCTTTGGTAGTCCAGATCAATATGTTGGAAATCGCAGCCCCCACAACCGCCAGGCCGAGCATATTCACAGGGAGCTGGAACCCGATGTTCGGAGGGTGTATTAATCAAAATCGCATCCCCACGGGCCATCTTGGAGTTTACCGAGGTGATTTCGACAAGTGCTTTTTCGCCCGGGATGGCGTATCGCACAAAGACGACCTGCCCCTCGAAACGAGCGACACAGTGGCCCCCGTGGGCGATCTTTTCGATATCAACAGTTACCTGCTGGCCAACTTTTAAACGTTCACCCGTAGGTACTGCAGCATCCATTTCCCAATTCTATGCTCTGCTGGGCACCCCCATTTCCTAACCATCAAGCGGGGGCGTGGTGTAAGTTCTTCTCCGTGCATGTAGTCATAATGGGTTGCGGTCGCGTAGGTGCAGGCTTATCAAAGGCTTTAGAGGCCGCGGGGCACTCTGTCGCCATTATCGATCAAAATCGTGAGGCCTTCCGCCGACTAGGACCTAACTTCCAAGGACGCACTGTCGCTGGCGTGGGTTTCGATCAAGATATTCTCTTAGAGGCTGGCATCGAAAACGCTGGCGCTTTCGCCGCCGTTTCTAATGGCGACAATTCAAATATTCTTGCAGCGCGCGTCGCGCGCGAACGCTATAACGTTCAAAATGTCGTCGCCCGTATTTATGACCCAGAGCGGGCCGAAATTTATCAGCGCCTAGGAATTCCAACTGTCGCCACCGTACTGTGGACTACGGATCAGATGATGCGCAGATTGGCACCTGAAGGATCGCAATCTGAATGGCGCGACGCGAGTGGCACCGTGCAGCTCTGTGAAGTTTCACTACACCGCGCTTGGTTTGGCCGCCCCGCACTTCTCATCGAAGAAGCAACAGGCGCGCGCGTAGCATTTATTACTCGCCTCGGCGAAGGCCTGATTCCTAATAGTCATACTGTTTTACAAGAAGGTGATCTCGTCCACGTAACTCTTATGGAGGCGGATCGTTCTAAGCTCGATGAGATTCTCTCCCGCGAACCAGAAGTGAATTAAGGCGACCTCATGAAGATAGCAATCGTTGGAGCAGGAAATGTCGGACGAGCTATTGCTCGCGAATTGATCCAGAACAAGCATCACGTTCTCTTAATTGACCGTGACCCTAAAGCACTCAAGATGGATACCGTCCCAGAGGCTGAGTGGCTCATGGCCGATGCCTGCGAAATCTCTTCGCTGGATAATGCAAAGCTCTCTACTTGCCAAGTTCTTGTTGCCGCCACCGGCGATGACAAGGTCAACCTTGTCTCATCTCTGCTCGCTAAGACTGAATATGGAGTTCCACGCGTTGTTGCCCGCATCAACCACCCAAAGAATGAATGGCTCTTTGACTCGTCATGGGGTGTAGATGTTGCGGTATCTACCCCAAGAATTATCTCTGCCCTTGTTGAAGAAGCCGTAACCGTAGGTGATGTAGTTCGACTCTTCTCGCTCAAGCGTGGCGGAGCCAATCTCGTTGAAATTACCTTACCTGATGGCGCCAAAGCCGCCGGTAAAACTGTGGCAGAAATTGCATTCCCCGCCGGAAGTTCTCTTGCCTCGATTGTTCGTGACGGTCATGTCATAACGCCTAAGGATCAAGATATGTTGATCAGCGGTGATGAGTTGATCTTTGTTTCAACCTCTGCAGCAGAGGCGCTCTTGAAAGATTGCCTACTCGGATTTTAATTCCGGCTTTGCTGTAGGTACTTTTCTCAAGATCAACCAGGTTGCCCAGCCGACTAATAAGAACAATGGGGTGCCCATGATTAAGCGAGCGGTACCCAGCCAATTAATATGATTTGTTCGATAGAGCGGATACTGCACCAGCAATCTCGAAACAAAGAGTGCAACCCAGAGCCATCCAGCGCGAAGGTAAGCGCTTTTGCGCGCGGGCACTTTACGCCAGCCGAGGTTTTCACCGAGAACCGGCCCAAGTAGGAGACCGAGCACCGGCCAACCTGCAATGTTTGCAACGCTATATACAATTCCATAAATCACATTGATGATGAGGCCAGGCAGATAAAAATCAGCTGCCTTGCCTGTATGACGAGCGAGTAGCGCGCAGAACGCAACTCCGATCACTCCCGAGATTGCATGCTGCAACGTTTCGCGCCTTACCAAACGAGCGATGGCGAAGAGAATCGAGAGAGCAATTGCAGTAATCGCAGAGTTATTGAGACTATGTGTAATGTTGAAAACGATGAGGAAAACGATCGATGGCAAGCCGCTGTCTAGCAAGCCACGTGTTCCGCCAAGGGCTCCTAGGACTTTTGCTTGATCTTCTAAATGGCCTTCATAACTCATTTCGACGCCGTACCAGTCGAACCAAAACCTCCACTTGCGCGTTCTGAACCAGGTAACTCATCGACCTCAATAAATTGCGCAGCTTCAACTCGCTGAATGACAAGTTGCGCGATCCGATCACCCTTTTTAAATGAGATAGCTTCTCGCAAATCATGGTTGATCAAAATAACTTGTAGCTCACCACGAAAGCCTGCATCAACAGTGCCGGGCGTATTAACCATGGATACCCCATGCTTTATAGCAAGTCCAGAACGGGGATGGACAAAGGCCGCGAAACCAAAGGGTAGGGCAATAGAGAGTCCTGTTGGAACCAGAAGTCGCTCCCCCGGTTCAATCGTGACATCTACGCGCGTTGTGATATCTGCACCTGCATCTCCAGGCTTTCCATACGCAGGCAGGGGAACATCTGGATACAAGCGCTTCACGAGTACTTCTACGCCGTTCATGGATTGATCTCGAAATCAGGGTCTACGAAAGCTAGCAACTTGGGATTTTCACGGATGTGATCGATAAATTCCTTAGGCGCTTTCTCCAAGAAATGAGCCATCGGAACAATGACATAAAGAGAACTTGCGCGTACTGCGACTGGCCCTTCGAAAGATTCTAGGTGCCCCTGTGCTTCGGCATAAACTTTACGACCTGATTGTCCAGTGATCTGCGCGGTGATATACAACTTGCTCCCTACCGGCACTGGCAGAACAAAGTCTGTTTCTAAACGCGCTGTTACGGCTGGTGCGCGTATGAGCCACATCAACTTTCCTAGGGCTTCATCAAATGCGAGGGAGAGAAGTCCGCCATGCGCCAACCCTGGTGCACCTTGATGGTTGGTCGTCACGGTGAAGATCGCCGTTATGTTCTGCCCTTCGCCGGCATGCGCAACGAGATGTAAACCTGTCGGATGTAACTCACCGCAGCCGAAACAATTTGCGTAATGAGATGGAATTTGGGTACCTGGGGCCGGAGCTAACGGATGTCTATCTGGAACCACTGCATCAGGTGGTGGAGTTGTGCTCGCTACTCGACTCATTTCCTAAGCCTAATGGTTTCGCATGGGCGTAAGGAATTGCCCCCTGCTAGCGGGTAGCGTTAGGGCATGAGTAAACACTCCAGAATTTATAAGGAGCGATCCCCATGGCCGATCTGGCTCTGGCTCTTTCTGCTCTTTCTCGCCGCCACGCTCGCGCTAGCCTTCTGGGCTGCGCTCGGTACGCGCTGGGGTTGGACTTCAATGATCGTCCAGTTCATTGGTTTGCTCGTGCTATCGCAGCGCACCATTCTCACAGTTGAAGTAACTAATGAGCAGTTAAAGGTTGGGAGCGCCCATATTGATCGAAAATACCTGGGAACTATCACAGCTCTCACAGCCGAGCAGATGCGCCAATTGCGCGGTCCGCTCTCAGACCCGGCCGGATATATGGCGCTGCGCTTCTGGCTCTCACGCGGGGTTAAGGTCGAGATCAATGACCCCAATGATCCGACCCCTTACTGGCTTATAAGCAGTAAAAAAGCGCAACCGCTGGCGGCTGCGCTTCAAGATAAAGATTAAAGAGAAACTATTCGCAATCTTTGCAAACTGCCTTGGCGCCTTCACCCTTTGCTAATTGGGAAGTGTGGTGAACGAGGAAGCAACGTGAACAAGTAAATTCATCGGTCTGCTTTGGAACAACTCGAACGGTCAGCTCTTCGCCAGATAAATCAGCACCGGGAAGTTCTAGGTTCTCCGCGGCATCTTCTTCATCGATATCAACTTGTCCTGATTGAGCATCTGCTCGACGGGCTTTTAACTCTTCAAGGGATTCCTCATGAAGTTCTTCATCCGTCTTTCGGGGTGTGTCGTAATCGGTTGCCATGGTGCACCTCCTTCGCGTCTAATTGCTACAGCACGCATTCACCTCACTGGTGGAAGCTGAACTGCCTAACAGGGCGGATAGTGTCTTATAAAGCCCTGTCTTGGCTAATTAACGCTCGGCGTGTCGCCTTTATTCCCTTGATTCTCGGGAAAGTTTAAGTTGTAGCCCTCTTAAAGCAGGCGAAGTGGCTCTTGCCCGCGGGCAATCAACCGTTCAAAGTGATTTTCACGCTTATCGACAAAGGTAGCAACATCGCTGGTGCTCTTCTTTATATAAGCAGCTAACTCATCGCGCGCAGCCGCACCCTCACCTGTCAACGTTTCAAGTTCGAAAATTCCCCAGGCCCGCAGCACGGGAAGAACGACATCTTCTAAGTGGAGCTTCAGATCGTAAATACCGGCGAGAGCAATCTGTACCGACTTACGTCCCCATCCTGGCATTCCTGCGCCTGGCATCTGGAAGTGAATCAATACATCTTTGATCGCACACATGGCAGCATTTGGCTCCAGTTTGATCGCAGCGGCGATTAAGTTGCGATAGAACAACATATGCAAGTTTTCATCGAGCGCTACGCGCGCCAACATTCCCTCGCAAATTGGGTCGTCAGAGATTCGACCAGTGTTGCGATGCGAGATACGGGTAGCAAGTTCTTGGAAAGTCACATATGCGATGGTGTGCAACATGTCATTTGGGTAAGGCGTTTGATATCCAACTTGCATATGCGCCATGCGCAGATCTTCTAGCTCAATCGGATCAACTCCACGAGTGGCCATCAAATAATCGCGCAGCACAATTCCATGTCGAGCCTCTTCGGCGGTCCAACGGTTGATCCAGGTATTCCACGCACCATCACGGCTCGTCGCAAAGGCAATTTCTGTGTGATACGAAGGCAAATTATCTTCAGTCAATAAATTGAGTACCAATGAATCTTGGGCAATCGAAGTGAGTCTTGAATCTTTGGCTTCCCATGCATCACCGTTAAGTGGCCCGGCAAAGGTACGACCCTCTGACCATGGGACATACTCGTGCGGATACCAATCTTTAGTCGTCCTAATATGACGCTCGATCTCGATCGCAACAGCAGGTTCAAGATCGCGAATCAATCGCGTCTGAATCTTGGGATCGATCTGGGCCATTGACTAACTCCTCTTACGATGTGAAGCAATGGAAGAAAGGTACCCTGCAGGTACGGGTTACTCGCGAGTTTGGCGGCCCAACTTCGCAGTTCGTTGTGCTGCTTGCTCGGCACGCCAGGCTTTGATGAGCGCATGGTTGCCGGACAGAAGCACCTCTGGCACCTCAATCCCCCTCCAAGAGGCAGGTTTGGTGAAGTTTGGATATTCAACTACCTCATCGGGCAAGCTATGCGATTCCTCTACCAATGACTCCGGATTGCCAAGTACTCCTGGAATCAGACGGATGATTGCTTCCATCGTGACCAAGGTGGCGACTTCTCCCCCACCTAAAACATAATCTCCAATTGAGAGTTCACGCACCCGTACATTGGGAAGCGTCTGGTAGTACTCGGTGACTCGAAAATCAATTCCTTCATAACGCCCACACGCGAAGATGAGGTGTTCGCTATGCGAAAGTTCCTCGGCTAACTTCTGGGTCAGTTTTTCGCCAGCGGGAGTCAAAATAATCAGATCGTGGATAGCCGCAGTTGAATCTTGAAGAACTCGATCAATAGCCTTGCCCCAGGGCTCTGGCGACATAACCATCCCTGCTCCACCGCCATAAGGGGTGTCATCTACGCTCTTGTGGACTCCTTGAGCCTGCTCACGCAGATCATGGATGCGAATCTCAACCAAGCCGTTCTCTTCGGCCTTGCCGATTAACGAGAGTTTGAGCGGCGCAAAGTAATCAGGGAAGATCGAGATGAGATCAAAAGAGATTTTACTCATCTCTTAACTCCTGCTCAGGGGAATCATGGAGCTCAAGGAGTCCTTCAGGCGGAAGTACGACAATCCTTCGATTCTCGATATCAACTTCAGGGACGAACTCGGCAATAAAAGGAATCAAAATTTCGCCACGCTCACCCTTGATAGCAAGTAGATCTTGTCCCGGCAGATTGAGAACGTCAGTTAACTCTCCGATTTTCAGACCAGATTGAAGTACAACATCGCAGCCGATCAATTGCTGAACATGGTATTCATCTTCGAATGCCGCTTCTTCACTCATATCAACGTCAGCGAGCAGCAGGGTGTCACGCACCTTTTCTATGGCAGTGCGATCATTCACTTCCAAAAATTTAAGGAGCAAGATTCCGTTGTGATCGCGCGCTGATTCAATGGTCAAAGGACCATTTGATTCGGGATCAGTAATTAGACGCGCACCAACAACAAAACGTTCATCCGGTAAGTCGGTACGAACTTCGATGGTGGCTTCACCATGCACTCCGTGCGCCCGGCCAATTCGGCCGACGACGAGCAACATCGTTATCGAGCCTCGTCAGCCTCGATGAGATCTACTCGAACTGAGCGACCAGCTATTGCGCTGATGACTGTGCGAAGCGCACGTGCGGTGCGGCCATTACGACCAATCACCTTGCCAATATCTTCTGGATGCACGCGCACTTCTAAAGTCGTTCCACGGCGATGAGTCTTCTCAGTAATGACAACCTCTTGCGGATTGTCAACGATTCCCTTTACGAGATGTTCGAGAGCCTCGTCAATCATGGTTATTCAGCAACCGCTTCGGTGACAACTTCAGCTACTGCTTCGGCAACTACTTCAGCAACTACATCTTCGACTGCAGCATCAACAGCGGTCTCTAGAGCAACTTCCACTGCTACAACCTCAGGTGTAACTTCCACAACAGGGTTTGCCTTGGCAGCTAATTTGTCAGCGGCCTTCTTCTTAAGAGTTGTAGCGCCTTCTGCAGGCTCATTCATTGCTGAGTGAACAGCAGCTTCGTATGCGATGCGCTTATCTGGCTTAGGCTCTGCAAAGCGGAGAGTTCCTTCGGTTCCAGGAAGACCCTTGAACTTCTGCCAATCACCTGTGATCTTCAAAATTGCGGCTACTGCTTCTGTTGGCTGTGCGCCAACTCCGAGCCAGTATGCGGCGCGAGCGCCATCTACCTGAATGAATGAAGGTTCAGCATTTGGGTTGTAGCGACCGATCTCTTCGATAGCGCGGCTATCACGAGCGGTGCGAGCATCTGCAACGACGATACGGTAGTGCGGGGTGCGGATCTTTCCGAAACGCATCAACTTAATTTTAACGGCCACGTGTGTGGTTACTCCTTGCGAGTGATTCGGTTCGATCATCACACTGTCAGTGGGAGCGACAGGCAAATCTCAATCCATAATGGATGGGTACAAATCTAATGAAGGGGTAGAGGGCCCTTGCACAGGGGGCCAATCTTGCCATCTAGCGGGGCTGGGGCCAAATTGGCTAATTACCCCTGCTCGGCAGCGCGCTTGGCAGGATTCCCAGACTTAGATTTCTTCTTGGGCGGCAGGGCTTTATTCGACTTAGGCATCGGTGGCATTCCAGGAATTGCTGGCATTCCAGCGGGCAATCCCCCACCCTTTCGCATCTGGCGCATCATCTTCTGTGCGCTCGTGAAGCGATCAACCAGGTTGTTGACCTCTGAGACGGCGCGGCCGCTGCCTTTGGCAATTCTGGCCCTGCGCATACCGTTGAGGATCTTTACATCGTGGCGTTCGGCTGGGGTCATCGACTGGATGATTGCCTCAGTCTTAACCAAATCCCCCTCATCAAAGTTATCGAGTTGCTTCTTCATCGCACCGCTATTCATTCCTGGCAGCATGCCCAGCATCTTCGTCATCGAGCCCATCTTCTTCATAGCCTGCAGTTGGCTCAAGAAGTCAATCAAGGTGAAGTCATCGCCAGCTGCGTATTTCTCTTCAAATTTCTTGCTGAGATCTGGATCAAACGCTGCCTTTGCCTGCTCGGCGAGAGTCGCAACATCACCGAGACCCAAAATGCGTGAGGCCATGCGATCAGGGTGAAAGAGATCAAAATCTGATGGCTTCTCGCCGGTTGCTGCAAACATAATCGGACGACCGGTGAGCGAAACGATGGAGAGGGCTGCGCCACCACGAGCATCACCATCGAGCTTGGTGAGAACTACGCCATCGAATCCAACGCCTTCCAAGAAGCTGGAAGCGGTTCGGACTGCATCTTGTCCCAGCATGGCATCGACGACAAAGAGGATCTCATCTGGCTTCACTGCATCGCGGATTCGCGATGCTTGGCTCATCAACTCTTCGTCCACACCGAGTCGACCTGCAGTATCTACGATGACAAAGTTATGTAATTTATCTTCTGCAAATTTCTTACCGGCTTGCGCAACTTTTACCGGATCGCCGACGCCATTGCCAGGTTCTGGTGCAAAGACGGGGATTCCAACACTGGCGCCAACTTGTTGTAGTTGATTGACGGCATTGGGGCGCTGTAAATCGGAAGCTACGAGAAGCGGAGTATTTCCCTGGTTCTTCAAATACAAAGCCAACTTGCCCGCAAGAGAAGTTTTACCTGCACCTTGCAATCCCACCAACATAATGACAGTCGGGGCCTTCTTCGCCATTCGGATGCGACGGGTCTGACCACCCAGAATCTTTACAAGTTCGCTGTTGACGATCTCGAAGATTCCATTGGCAGGATTTGTGCTCTTATTTATCTGTTCGAGGGAACTGAGCGAAAGTTCCTTGATGGTTGCCGTGAAGGTATCAGCAACTTCCAGAGCGACATCCGACTCAATTAAAGCGGTACGAATCTCTGCAACGATCTCGTCGATATCCCCTGCCTTGATCCGCCCACGAGAGCGCAGAGATGTCAGGGCAGATGAGAACTTGGCAGAGAGCGAATCGAACACGGCGTAAGGGTACTAGTCCTGAGAGGTCAAGATAATCTCCAGCTTTGCAGCCAGTTCATGCGCATGGTCATTGGTCAGCGGCGCGCCATTCAAATCCGTCACATAGAGAGTGTCAAAAGCCTCTGCTCCCAGCGTTGAAACTATCGCTCCGCGAATATCTACTCCAAACTCCGAAATAGCGGTGGTGACGGTATGCAATAGCGCGGGACGATCGTGCATCCTCACCTCGATGATGGTGGCATCGGTGACGATTTGTGTGATAGCGGAGACGACTGGCGGGGGCACCGGAATCCCAGGGCGCCTGCGGTACGAGCGAATCCGCTCGTCGATACGGACCTGTAAATCCTCTGTCCCCACCAGTGCGCGCTCGATCAGATCCACCAAGCCATCATGGGAAGGCATCTGCACATTTACATCCGTGCTCACAATCCAGTTCATAACTGCAACTCGATCAACGGTACGAGTCTTTGCTGATCTCACATCTAGTCGAGTAACGGTGAAGACCGCAGAAATCGCCGATAACAAGCCGAGGCGATCTGGAGCAACAATCTCAATATCGAAAACATCGCCACGGTCGAAGATTTCAACGGTCAATTTATTCTTGGCGGCTTTCGCTAATTGCTCTGGAGTTAATTCTGGCTGCGGGGCTGGTGCAATTCCCTGCATGGCAGCGAGCGTGCGTTTCACCAGCGTCTCTACTAGTCCTGCCTTCCAACCTGTCCATGCGGTTCTTCCGGTCGCCTCCCCATCGGCGATGCTCAGCGCATGTAGTAGCTCCAAGAGTTCTGCGCTAGCTACTAGCGACATGACATATTCGATCGTCTGTGGATCATCGAGATCTCGCCTTGTTGCAACAGTGGGAAGTAATAGATGGTGAGTAACCATCTGGGCAAGCGTTGTTGCATCATCATCACTAAATCCCAAACGCTTCGCGAGTGGAAGCATCAACTCTGCGCCAAATTCTGAATGTTCTTGGTCGACATATCCCTTTCCAATGTCATGGAAGAGTGCGGCAACGAGAAGAAGATCTGGTCTATGTACTTGGCGTGTAAGGGCAGCAGCATGAACCGCCGTCTCTAACATATGGCGATCCACGGTGTGGTGATGAAGCACATTGCGCTGTGGCAGAAAACGGACGTGAGCCCATTCCGGGATCCATCTGGCTATAAGCCCCTCTTGGTCCAAGGACTCAAAGACATCGACCATCGACTCCCCCGCACCAATCAGGGCAACTAAATCTTCGCGTGATTGACGAGGCCATGGAGTGGAAATCTCTTTAAAGCCCTCTGCGATGCGGATTGTGCTCTCTAGTGAAAGCCGAACACCTCGTTGAGCTGCCATCGCCGCAGCCCTTAATCCAATTCCAGAATCGGCGGCAATGTCATACTCGGCGATAACGCCAATCTCGTTGCGAAAACGCTCCAACCCTTTAGCTACCGGAATCCGTTTATCCTTGCGCCGAGAAATCCGGTGGAGCCGCTCATCGATGCGATGCCAGACCAATTGCATTACATAATCAACGGCGCGTGCCGCCTTGGATAACTCCAGCATCAGTGCATCAGCATCGCCGAATCCCATATCAGCGGCAACAGCATCTTGCTCAGTCAATAGCAATTGATCCCGAGTGCGGCGCGTAACTCCGTGCAGCGAATCGCGCACATTTGCAAAGAGAGATTCGGAAGCAGCTAATCGATCCAAGGCGACAGGAATGAATTCGCTTTTAGCTAGGGAACGGATTGTCGTGATGTCGCGCAAGCCTCCGCGAGCCTCTTTGAGATCAGGTTCCAATAGAAATGCCAGTTCGCCCGACGTTCTCGTGCGTTGGTCTATGGTCTCGCGCAGCATCGGTAGATATGTACGAATTCTTCTGCGCCACTGCTTATTCGCATCCATGGAAACGTTGACGGTTAAATCTTCATTACCTTGTATATGTCTAATGTCCAGAAGCCCAAGTATGACCTTAATGTCCCCACGGGAAACGGCCTTCGTTTCAGCTCGGGTGCGGATTGAGTAGTCCACGGCGCGCCCTACGCTCCACAATGGATTGAGCATCGCCTTGATAAAGGCGCTCAATTGATTTTCGGGTAGGCCTACATGAATGAAGACGATATCTAAATCCGAACCTGGAGCTAATTCTCCACGCCCAAATCCCCCAACAGCTGCCAGCGCAATCTGTCGATCAGAGATTTCAGAAACGGCTAGAGCGCCGTGAAAGAGATCTGCGAGTTCACGATCACTCGCATCTGATCTTTCGCGGCGCTCCCTTGTACCCATGGTGGTAGCCTATTTAAGAACCAACTTAAATCGCGTCGACTCCACGCTCGCCGGTACGAACGCGAACGATATGGTCGACAGGAACTGACCAGACCTTTCCATCGCCAATCGCTCCAGTGGAAGCAGCCTTGACGATCACGTCGATGACCTTGTCGGCATCTGCTGAGTCAACGACAACTTCAAGACGAATCTTTGGGATGAGATCAATCGTGTATTCAGCACCGCGGTAGACCTCGGTGTGGCCACGAGTTCGACCAAATCCCATGGCTTCAGAGACAGTCATACCCGTGATTCCGAATGCATTGAGCGCATTCTTGACATCATCCAACTTGAATGGCTTGATGATTGCTGTAATGAGTTTCATTTTTGCCCCTTAGTGGATTAGTTCTTGGTAGCGAAATTAGAGAGAAAACGAGAGCCATCGCTAAATGTGGCTGACTCGTAAGCAGTTTCAGCGTGCTGTGAAAGATCCAAGCCAGCGGCTTCATCCTCTTCAGATACTCTCAAACCTACAGTCTTTTCGATGGCAAGAGCCAAAATGTAGGTGACTACGAATGAGTAGGCAACAACTGCGACGACTGCAAGAACTTGATGGCCCATGAGAGCCCATCCACCCTTGTAGAAGACACCGTTTGCACCGTTGATCATGGCGCTTCCAAAGAGACCGATCAAAAGCGCGCCCAAGATACCGCCTACGAGATGAACGCCCACAACATCTAGAGCATCATCAAACTTGAAGATGTTCTTGAGGCTTGTCGCCAAGCAACAGATGATTCCAGCGAGGATACCGATCACAATGGATGCCATTGGGCTGACGAAACCACATGCAGGTGTGATTGCAACTAGACCAGCAACAGCACCGGATGCGGCTCCAAGAGTCGTGGAGTGACCATCGCGAATCTTCTCGGTTAAAATCCAACCGATGAGAGCGGCGCCGGTGGCGGTGTTTGTATTAACGAATGCATACGCAGACAAAGTATTGGCTGAAAGAGCAGATCCGGCGTTGAAGCCAAACCAGCCGAACCACAACAAACCTGCTCCAAGAAGTACATATGGAACGTTGTGCGGACGCATACGCTCTTTAGGCCAGCCCTTGCGCTTGCCAACAACGAGAATTACGGCGAGAGCAGCGGCACCAGCGTTGGCATGAACAACAGTTCCACCAGCAAAGTCTTCTGCGCCCCGCTTTTCCAACCAGCCGGCTGGAGAGAAGACCCAGTGTGCAACGGGTGCGTAAACAAGAATCAACCAGAGAGCCGAGAAGGCCACCCAACTACCAAATTTGAGTCGGTCTGCAGTTCCCCCTGTGATGAGCGCTGGAGTAATTATCGCGAACATCAGTTGGAATGCGACGAAAACGATTGGTGGAATTGTGAGAGATAACCCAGTTGGTTGCTCCCAGATGTGGTTAAGACCAAATTGATGCAGGTTGCCGATCAGGCCACCCGTTCCATTAAATGCTAGCGAATAAACGCCGGTGATCCATAAGATCGAAACTATTCCCATAGTGACAAAGTTCTGTGCAAGCATGCCGAGGACATTCTTACCGCGAACCATTCCGCCGTAGAAGAAGGCGAGCCCAGGAGTCATGAGAAGTACAAGAGCAGACGATGCCAAGATCCAAGCTGTATCGGCATGGTTTGTCGCATCAGTTGTTGTAGCTGCAGCGGACACAAGCGCGCCCATAATGAAATGCATAGGGTCTCCATTTTTTGTTTAAGGTGAGGAGATCTCATCATTGAGAGGTTCGAAGAAAGCTGGCCGACACTGGCACGGACTTATTCTTCTTACGAACGGCGATAATTTAACAGAGAAAAGCCTTATTCGGAACTAATTAGCCCAGAAATATAGGCGTCGGCGTCAAACGCCTTGAAATCATCGGCTCCTTCGCCGGTACCAATGAATTTGATGGGCAACTGGCTCTCTCGCTCGATCGCGAGGGCGACTCCGCCCTTCGCCGTGCCATCCATCTTGGTCAAAATTAGACCCGTGACCCCAACGCTTTGCGTGAAGTGGCGAGCCTGGATGATCCCGTTCTGACCCGTTGTGGCATCAACCACGAGCAGAACTTCATCGACTCCCCCCGCCTTTTCAAGCACCCTTCGAATCTTGGAAAGTTCATCCATCAGATTCGATTTCGTATGTAGGCGACCTGCGGTATCAACGATCAAATAATCGACCCTCTCATCTGCGGCGCGCTTTGCGGCATCAAATACCACCGATGCAGGATCGCCCTGGAATTTTCCAGCGACGACGGGCACGCCAATCCTTTCACCCCAAGTCTGTAACTGTTCAATAGCAGCGGCGCGGAAGGTATCCGCTGCTGCTACCACAATGGTCTTGCCTTCGCTATTGAGCAGGTGCATCAACTTGGCGACGGAGGTTGTCTTTCCAGTTCCATTTACGCCGACTACCAGAATTGTTGTGGGGCGCGAGGTTGCCAGTGCCAACTCTCGAGGAGCCTGGGTCAGCGCACCTTTTAGTGCCGAACTAATCGCAGCTTCCACTCCATCATATTTATCACTCTTTGCAATTTCAATTAATTCATCGCTGAGTGAAGCGCCTAGATCCGCCTGTATGAGAGAAGTGCGAAGTTCGTTCCAGTCCGAAGCGGTGACAGAACCGCCACGAAGTTTGGCAAAGATCTTGCTAAAAAGCGCCATGACCAGAAACCCTTAAGTTAAACGGATTCAGATTCGCGCAAGCGCTGTGAAATAACTTCTGAGACGCCATCACCACGCATCGTTACACCGTACAACGCATCCGCTATTTCCATGGTGCGCTTTTGGTGGGTGATAATGATCAGCTGCGATTTCTCACGAAGTTCTTCGAATACGCCAAGCAGACGGCTGAGGTTGGTGTCATCCAATGCTGCTTCAACTTCGTCCATCACGTAGAAAGGACTTGGGCGGGCTTTAAAGATAGCAACGAGCATCGCCACGGCAACGAGTGATCGCTCTCCACCTGAGAGCAGCGATAGCCGCTTGATGCGCTTTCCAGGAGGGCGAGCCTCAACGTCGACACCAGTCAGCATCATGTTATCTGGATCTGTCAAGATCAATTTTCCTTCTCCGCCAGGGAAGAGGCGAGCGAAGATCAATTCAAATTCCCGCGCGGTGTCATGATAAGCATCGCTAAAGATTTGGACTACCTTGTCATCTACTTCCTTGATGATTTCGAGAAGATCGCGCTTGGTCTTCTTTAAATCTTCTAATTGCTCGGCTAAATATTTTAGGCGCTCTTCATGAGAGGTGTACTCCTCGAGAGCAAGAGGATTAATCTTTCCAAGCATTGCCAGTCCGCGTTCTGCCTGCGCCAAGCGCTTCTCTTGCTGATCACGACGGTACGGAATGAGATCTCCGGGGACGAAATTACCCTCTTCATCTTCAACAACGGTAGGGACATCTTTATCAGGGCCGTATTCGGCAGTAAGTGTTTCAACATCAATGCCTAGCTCTTCGATGGCGCGAGTTTCTAGTTGCTCAATTCGAAGTCGTTGCTCGGCTCGCACAATTTCATCACGATGCACACTTGAAGTGAGGTGGTCTAGTTCGGCGGTGAGCTCACGAATCTTTCCGCGCACATTGAGGGTTTCGCCCTCGCGATCGGTGCGTGAGGCTTCCAATCGCTCGCGCTCTGCAAGCGCTTTAGCGAGAGTGACTTCAATCTGAATGAGAGCTTCGTAGGCCAGGTCGGCGATTTCGCGAGCTTTGGTTGCTGCGACAGAACGTTCTGCCATTCGAGCTATCGCCTTCACGGCGCTGTCGCGCTCGGACTGCGCACTCTGCTCTAACGTCTTTGCTCGATCGGCCACTGCCGTGATGCGCTCTTCCATCGTGCGCAGCTCTAATCGAGCTTCTACTTCAACAGCGCGAGCAGCAGTTACGCGTGAGCGAATTTCTTCCAGCGCTTTGAGATCGGGGTCCGCCGGCGTTTGATGTGAATCAAATTGAGCAATCGCCACTTCCAGATCACGTTCATCGGCAGATCGCTGGTCGCTCGCAGCAGTCAAAGATGTATTGAATCGTTCTACCTCTGCTTGCGCGCTCTTCACATTTTGACCTGCCACAGCCATCTGCTCGGCCAGGCCAGACATCTTTGCGTCGGATTCATTCAACCCAGCAAGGGCGTGGTCGTGGGCTTTCTGAGCCGCTTCGACTGCCGTTAAGGCTTTTGCAAGTTCAAATTTCAACGCGTCGCAACGCGTAATAATTTCATTGAGAGCGGTGCGGGTCTTTTCGATGAGCGCTGAGATTTCGATCGCATTATTTGAACTGGCAGAGCCACCGCGTACGCGATTACGACTAATAAGGTCACCATCTCGAGTAACTGCAATAAGTCCAGGATTCTGCGAAACCAAACGTTCTGCTGATTGGATGTCGTCAACTGCAACTACTCCCCCAAGCAGGGCTTCAATCATCTCTTCTAGTCCATCAGATTTAATCAAAGATGCCAACGAAGCGAAGCCCGATGGAATCGAATTGCGAGATGTGAATTCACCATCAACGACCAATAGCTCTGACTGGCCAGCTGCTTCGGATTTAAGCATGGAGAGCGCGTGAACAGCATCTGCTAAATCAGAAACGACGATCGATTCTGCTAGTGGGCCGAGGGCAGCAGCTACAGCAGCTTCCCAACCTGAAGCGACAGAGATCAGCATGGATAGACGACCTCGAGATTTGGCGCCACCTCGACCAGTGAGAATTGCTTCGCCGCCATCGCGCTGCAAAAGAGATTCTTCCAGAGCAGCCAGTCGAGCAGTCAATCCAGCGCGATCCCTGCTTGCGCTCTGCTCGCTCTCTAAGAGAGTTGCATGTGCTGCATTAACCGTGGTGAGTCCTGCTAGGGCCTTCTCATAATCTGCATCGAGCTCTGGTTCGAAACGATCTACTCCTGCAATTTCTGCTTCAAGGGTTGCAAATTCTGTTCTAAATCCGCGCAACCTCGTCTCTGCGTCGAGGCGAGCTGCGGTAAGCCGAGTGATTTCAGCGTTCGTGGCATCGATTCGCGCCCGCAAGCCGTTGATATGACCTTCCTGGCGGGCGGTCCCTTCGCGGGCATCTGCAATCGCGCGTAGCGCCGCTGAAACCTGATTCTCTTCGAGGGCGAGTTGAGCTTCAGTGGCTCGTAGCGCTTCTGTAATTTCATTGAGTGATGCGCGGGCGGATGCACCTTGTTGAACGAGGGCAATCTCTTCTTGGCGAAGGAGGATCGCTTCGGCATCCATGCTTTCGGGATCGCGGCCATTAGCACGAGCCTCGTCGCGCTCCTCTGAAAGGAAGCGGGCACGTTCTGCAGAAAGCGATTGAATTCCTCGGAACTTCTCACGTTGGGCTGTTAGGCGATAAAAATTCTCTTGAGCTTGAACCAAGAGTGGATTTTCAATGAGTGCGGTGGCATCAAGTTGTTCCTCACGAGCACGAGAATCTGCGAGGGCGGTTTCTACTTGATCGCGACGAACACGAAGTGAAGTTTCATCTGCAACCTCGGCATCAAAACTCTGGCGGAGCGCAATCAAATCATCGGCCAAGAGGCGCAACTTTGCATCGCGTACATCAGATTGAATTGTTGAGGCGCGACGTGCAACTTCAGCCTGCTTTCCCAACGGCTTAAGTTGGCGACGAAGTTCTACTGTGAGATCTTGAATGCGAGCAAGATTTGCCTGCATTGAATCGAGCTTGCGCAGCGCCTTCTCTTTGCGCTTACGATGTTTCAAAACTCCCGCGGCCTCTTCAATAAATGCGCGACGCTCTTCAGGGTTGGCGAGCAAGATTGCATCCAACTGTCCTTGACCCACGATGACATGCATCTCGCGACCGATACCGCTATCGCTCAGCAGTTCTTGAATATCGAGCAGTCTGGTGGTCTCACCATTAAGTTGATATTCGCTGGTGCCATTACGAAAGAGAATTCTTGAGATCGTTACTTCGGCGAAATCGATAGGAAGTACATTGTCTGAATTATCGATAGTCACCGAAACTTCAGCTCGACCTAGCGGAGCGCGGCCACTGGTGCCGGCGAAGATGACATCTTCCATTTTTCCGCCACGAAGAGATTTGGCGCCCTGCTCACCCATTACCCAGGAGAGAGCATCGACCACATTGGATTTTCCAGAGCCATTCGGACCGACCACGCAGGTAATTCCACGCTCAAAGAGCAGGGTGGTCGAGGATGCAAAGGATTTAAATCCTTTGAGGTTTACGCTCTTCAAATACACGGGGAAAACCTATCTCTATCTGAGGGTGATTTAGGCCAGGCTCATCGTGCGACGCTCATTCTTGAACCACACCCTCCACTAGTCATTGAGGGATGGGCACTACTTTTAAGAGTGACGTGACTCCAAGACTTCGAGCGCAAACTTTGCAGCAACCTGCTCGGCTTCGCGCTTGCTCTTACCGCTGCCTGCAGCAAAACGCTCATGAGAAAGTAGAACAACCGCCGTAAAGCTCTTATCGTGATCTGGACCAAACTCTTCAATTTCATATTCAGGCACGCTCAAGCCACGAGCAGCGGCCAGCTCTTGCAACGCTGTCTTTCCATCAATCCCAGCACCTTGGGCATTGGCAGATTCGATTAGAGGGCTAAACCACTCTAAAACTTTCTGGGTTGTACTGATCAATCCATGTTCTAAATAGATGGCACCAACTAGCGCTTCTAGAGAATCGGCGAGGATGGAATTTTTATCGCGACCGCCAGAACTCTCTTCACCCTTACCTATTCGAACATAAGTTCCAAGCGAGAGTTGCCGCGCGATAACTGCTAAGGCTTTTGTATTTACAACGCCAGATCGCAATGGCGATAGGCGACTTTCGTCGAGATTCGGAAATTTCTGGTAAAGCTCTTGGGTGATGATTAATCCAAGGACGCTATCTCCCAAGAATTCCAAACGTTCATTCGTTGGAATACCGCCCGATTCATATGCGAATGAGCGGTGGGTTAATGCGAGTTCGAGCAGGTCGGCTGATACCGAAATGCCGAGGCTTTCGGTGAGACCGGCGGACAGATCAGACCTCGATAACCTGACGGCGGTTATAAGTACCGCAAGTTGGGCATGCTGTGTGCTGCAATTTTGGCTGTTGGCATTGACCGCAGAGTGATGTTGCGGCAGGAGTTGTCTTCCAGGCGCTACGACGTGAGCGAGTGCGCGAGCGCGACATCTTTCGCTTTGGGACTGGCATGGTTTTGCTCCTTCTAAATCGAAAAGTTAATCGTTCACACTGTAATTAGCGGCGACCGCTAGGCGGTTGCTTCCTTAAGAGGAAAAGTATCCCCCATAGGCCCAAAATAGTAAAAACGAGAGAAATCAGGAGTTTGGACCCTTCCAATCGGTAAGGCCAGCCCAGCGGATATCCGCCGCCTCATGGGCGTGATCCTCGGGAAGTTCGGCCCACTTAACCCCACAGGTAGGGCAGAGCCCCTCACAATCCTCACTGCACAGTGGGTTCACAGGCAGGTTCAGCACGAGTGCGTCACGAATGGGGCCGTCGAGGTTAATGAGGTCTCCATCCATCTCAAGAAGTTCATCCTCGTCCTGGACATCGACCTCTTTGGATTTAGATTTATGTCGGTAGTCGACCTCGTAGTGAAAGAGTTCTTGAAAGGTCTCATCAATATCGAAGGTGACAGGATCCAGACAGCGGGTGCATTCGCCGATCGCTTCGCTAGAAACTGATCCAGTAGCGAGCACGCCTTGGTCAACTGCTTCTACGCGGAGATCAAGATAGATAGCTCCGTCTCCGGGGACCATGAGGAGTGGAACTCCGATCGGCTCGTGGTCGTCATAGGTGAGCTCATAGGCGCGCATCTCCCCCGCGCGACGCGGAAGATCGTGGCAACTGAAGAGGAATGGATTCTTAATCGTCACGATCGGTTACTCCTGAAAATCGGAGAGGATGTGCTTATCATCGAAACCTTGTAATTTTTCTCGGCCGCGATGAACGGCATCGAGAGTTTTATTCAAAATTACTTCAAGAGTTGCTAAACGGGAATCGATGTACGCCTCTATCTCTACACGTTCAGCATGTGCATCCTCTTCTACTTCTGCAAGAATCCGCTTCGCTTCTGCATGTGCTGCCGAAACAATGTTGGTCTGCTCAATCATTCGTGAAACTTCTTCGCGCCCATGAGTGATCAAAGCATCAGCGCTGGCCCGCGCCTCTTCAAGGATCTGTTCTCGAGTTTCAATGATCTGTTGCGCTAACGCGAAGTCCTGCGGAAGCGAATTTCGAGCTCCGTCGAGTAGTTCGAGCAGTTCGCCACGATGCACAACGCAACTTGCTGATAGAGGAACTCCACGCGCATCTTCAACGAGTGAAATGGCGCTTTGAACGCGATCAACAGCTTCCATTAGTTACCTCCATGTACGAGTGCAAGCCGAGCCTTGAGCTTCTCTAAGAGAGAGGCAGGGATGTAATTTGAAACGTCGCCGTCATAACTCGCAATCTCCTTGACGAGAGATGATGATAAGAATGAGTGTGCCGGTGCAGTAGACATGAAGAGAGTCTCTACTCCCTTGAGCTGAAGATTGATCTGCGACATCTGGAGTTCGTAATCGAAATCGGTGATGGCCCGCAAACCTTTGACAATAACCCCAATTTTATTCGCTTCGCAGTAGTCCACCAGAAGTCCAGACCATGAATCGACTCGAACGTTAGGAAATTTAGCCGTCACTTCGCTAATCATTTCGATTCGCTCTGGGACGGTAAACAGGGTCGCCTTGGTCTTGTTGACCAGAACGGCTATCACGACCTCGTCGAACATCTTGCTAGCTCTTTCGATGATATCGAGGTGCCCAAAGGTGATGGGATCAAAGGATCCGGGGCATACGACGCGTTTCACGGTAAAACGCTAGCAGAGTAGCCCCCGTAGTAGATACTTCCCTGACCATATGAGCGCACTTTGATCTCTTCCATCCCGGTTGGCCACGTGAACGGCGAACTCTTGCTTTCACGCTCGATCGCAACAATTCCCCGTGGCTGCAGAAGTTCGCGTGAGGCAATTAGTTGTAACAGTTCCTCAACTGCGAGGTTTGAGAGCTCGTATGGTGGATCCATAAAGATTATGTCGTACTGACCTTTCTCGCGGGCTTGATCTGATTCAAGGAAGCGCTCAGCCTTAGTGTGAAAGAGTCGGAATTCGCCACCTGCTGGTTTAACTAATTGAAAGTTGGAGATTGCAATATTTCCCATATCTCCATCGGATTCGATCGCATGGACAATCGCAGCTCCTCGCGACAAAGCTTCAACACCGACCGCTCCGCTACCCGCAAAGAGATCCAGAAAGTGCAGCCCCATCAGTGATGAAAATTCAGAGACGAGCGATGAGAAGAGCCCCTCACGTGCACGATCCGAGGTGGGTCGTGTCCGATCATCTGGCGGAGAGATCAAATTCTTTCCTTTGGCACTGCCTGCGATGATTCTCAAATGTTTTCCTAACTTAGTTATCCCTTATCGACAAATGAACTTGACTCTGTGGCGCGCAATGTGGCGACGGCAGCCGCCAGTTCGGGGTTGCGCGACAAGGTTGGATCTTCATCCACGAGTTTAGTTCCAACTAACCGAGCCTTCTCGATCAAAGGTTCATCTCTCAGAACCTTTAGAAGCCGTAAGTGTGAACGAACTCCTGATTGCGCCTTTCCGAGCACATCTCCTTCACTTCGTTGATCCAAGTCAATGCGGGAAAGTTCGAAACCATCGAGAGTGCTGGCGACTGCGTTTAACCGGACCATCGCATCCGAATCTTCGGCAGCGGTGGACACCAAGAGACAGAGTCCGGCGATGCCGCCGCGACCCACTCGACCACGCAACTGATGCAACTGCGAGACGCCGAATCGATCGCCATCCATAATCACCATCATTGAGGCATTAGGTACATCTACACCAACTTCAATAACAGTGGTCGCGACCAATACATCAATTTTACCTTCGGTAAAGGCTTGCATCGTGGCATCCTTCAACTCAGAGCTCTGTCGCCCATGCAGCGGTGCGACGCGTAGACCTTTAAGCGCACCCAAGGCAAGTGCAGGAGCTAGATCTTCTACTGATGCGAGCGGGGTCTTCTCCTCTTTTTCACCATCCATGATTTTGGCAATGGCACGATCGAGATCGGTCATGCCTTCGGGTTCGCTCTCGCTGGCGCTAATACGTGGAGCAACAATGTAGGCCTGGTGCCCTTTAGCGACCTCTTCGCGAATGCGTTCCCAAGCGCGGTCGAGATAGCGCGGTTTTTCCAGAACTGGTATGACGTGAGTTGTGATCGGAATTCGCCCCGAAGGCAATTGGCGCAAGGTTGATATTTCAAGATCCCCAAAGATTGTCATCGCCACCGTCCGGGGAATAGGCGTTGCCGTCATGACTAGAACGTGTGGTGGGACCTTGGCTTTGGTGCGCAAAGCATCGCGTTGCTCCACACCGAATCGATGCTGCTCATCGACGATCACAAGGCCGAGGTCGTGAAAAGAAACGCCCTCACTCAACAGCGCATGTGTTCCAATCACAATTCCAGCATCGCCTGATGCGATTTTGGAATTAACATCTCGCTTCTGTGCAGCACTCATCGAGCCAGTCAGTAGGACGACTTGTGTGCCTGCACTATCCCCGCCCAGAGTTCCAGCGTCTGCGAGAGGTCCCAATAATCTAGTAATGGTCTTAAAGTGTTGTTGGGCCAGCACCTCGGTGGGTGCCAGAAGTGCAGCTTGTCCCCCAGAATCAACAACCGAGAGAGCAGCACGTAGTGCGACCACCGTCTTTCCCGAACCTACCTCGCCTTGTAACAATCGATGCATCGGATGAGTTTGTGACATATCGGATTCAATTTCAGCCGATACTTCAAGCTGTCCATCTGTGAATGTAAATGGCAGGATAGTTTCAAACCTCGAAACCAACCCACCACTTTTGATACTCCGCGAGATTGCTGGCATCGAACGATATTGTGCACGGCGTTGCGCGAGCAAAAGTTGCAATAGCAATGCTTCGTCAAAGGTAAGGCGTTGGCGAGCGAGCGCAGAACTTTCAAGCGATATTGGCGCATGTATCTCTCGCAATGATTCGGTGATACTCGGGTAACCCAGTTCGCGAAGAAGTTGATCGGGAAGATAATCTGGAACTTCTTCTAACCCATCGAGAACTATCTCAACGCACTGCGCAATTTTCCACGAAGGAAATTTGGCGGCGGATGGATAAACAGAGAGAAACTTTCCTGCAAATCCAGAGACGGCTTCATCGACATCATCACCATCTGGAATCAATTGATAATCCGGATGCGAGAGTTGGCGTTTTCCATTGAAGAGTCCAACCTTGCCCGCAAACATTCCGGTACGCCCCACGCGCAGTTCCTTCTCGCGCCACGGTTGGTTAAAGAATGTTAGGTACAACTTTGCAGAGCCATCGGTAACAACAACTTCAAGGATGGTTCTCCCGCTCGCCCGACGCAGGTGTGCCGAGGCGATTTCAGCTAAAACGGTTGCCTCCTCGCCTTCGGCCAACTCCGAGATATTGCTGAGCTCCCCACGCATGACATAGCGTCGGGGATAGTGGCGCAGGAGGTCACCTACCGTCTCCATCCCAAAGGCTTTGGTGAGCGCTGTGGCAGTCCTATCCCCTAACTCCTTCTTAAGCGGGGTTTCCAAGGTGGACATAGCGCCATTCTGCCAACTACCTGGGCTTGGATTAGCCTTTTAGGCTCGTGGGGCGGTAATCTTCCGACCTTAGCCGTACTGGAATTTCACCGTACCTGAATTTAAAGGAGCCATCGTGGCATCAAACTGCGACATCTGTGGCAAGGGCCCGAGCTTTGGCAATAACGTCTCGCACTCAATGCGTAAGACTCGCCGCCGCTGGAACCCAAATATCCAACGCGTGCGCACCCTGGTAGCAGGAGCAACCAAGCGTCAGAACGTTTGTTCTTCATGCCTCAAGGCTGGAAAGGTAGTCCGCTAGCCCACTCTTCTTTAGAGTAGGTGCGTGGCCCCTTTTTCTAACCCTCTTATCTACGCCCATCGTGGGGCTTCTTTTGACCATCCCGAAATGTCTCGCGAGGCTTATATGGCCGCGGTCGAGCAGGGAGCCGATGGATTTGAAACTGATCTGCGCTTAACCAAAGATGGTTCAATCGTCTGTTGGCACGACGACGATATGAAACGCGTGGCCGATTGCGACCTATTTATCGCCAACTCAACATTGGCCGAGATCCGAGCCGCCTACCCAATCCTCACCCTGGCCGATCTCCTCGAGATCGCCCTGAAATTCAAAAAACACCTCGCGCTGGAAACGAAGCACCCGGTGCCAACGCGCGGTGCGATTGAAAATGAAGTTATTAAAACCCTCAATGCCTACCAAGACAGAATTTTAAAGGCTGGAATTTCGGTAAGCATTATGTCCTTCTCGTGGTTCGCAGTTGCTCGACTTCACACCTCGCCTTGGAACACCGTCTACTTGATTCCACATCGCTGGTTTGCACTCTTTAATCCGGGGCGTTCTATTGGACCATCAGTGGATACTCTCGCAAAGCTGCACCAATCACGGGTTGCGCCTCGCAAGATCTTTGCATGGACCGCAAATAGCGAAGAGGAGATTCTGCTCTGCAGAAAACACGGTGCGAACGTCATGATGAGTGATCGTCCCGCCTTCGCACGATCTATTCTGGAAAGTGCGTAAAACCTTTATGTAGGGCCAGTTCGCCATTGATGCGAACTCCCTTGCCAAATACAACTTTGCCGATTTCAATTGCCTGTCTAGGAAAAGGTAGGTGCGGTGAAATAGTTGCTACAAAAATATGATCTTCTCCGCCATCAAAATCGATTGCCTCATCAGTGCGTATCTCGATTCCAACTCCCGAAGCGCGCGAAATATGAAGTAACTCCGAAGTTAGCCCATCGCTGACATCGCACATCGCCGAAACCCCCGCCAACGAAAAATCGCGGGCAGCCGAGTAATCAACTATCGGTCTACGGTGAGGCAAGGTTCGCTCATCATTGATTCCGTTTTTCAGTAACTCCCAAGCGGCAGCGGCCTTTCCGGGTAGATCACTAATAATCACCAGATCGCCTACCTGAGCTCCACTTCGCAAGACAGGATCTTTAACACTGCCGTACACCGCGATTGAAACTACCAAAACTTCGGAGGCTGTTAAATCCCCGCCCACGACTCGAGCCCCCACCTTGCCTGCTTCATCCACAATGCCTCGAGCTAGCTCTTGAATTTCTGCAACTGTAAATCCTTCAGGCAACGCCGCGGCAACCAACAAGTACTCTGGGGTTCCGCCCATCGCATAAATATCGGCAAGGTTCGCAGCGGTGATCTTTGCACCGATTTCAAAGAGAGAGGACCACTTTCGGTTGAAGTGAACACCCTCGACAGCAATATCTGTGGCCAGAGTAACCTTCCCTTTAGGTTGGGAAATAACTGCAGCATCATCGCCGATCCCAACCAAAACTCTTTCGTCGGAAGAGCCGGCCGATTCGAAGATCGCCTGTACCGCGGCGATGAACGAGGATTCGCTGGCCATATAAATTCTCTTCCCTTAACCCTAGGTTCTGGGAGTAGCCTAGAGCCCGTGCGGGCAAGCCTCGCCAGTAACTACGATAGGTCAAAGGAGTCAATATGTCAGTTCAGGTTTATATCTTGATCCAAACCGATGTCGGCAAGGCTTCCAGCGTTGCTAAAGCAATCTCGCAGATTGCAGGCGTCACATTGGCTGAAGGCGTAACTGGCCCCTACGACGTCATCATGCGCGCAGAGTCCCCCAGCATGGAAGAGCTCGGCCGCGGCGTGCTCGCCAAGGTGCAGGCAGTTCCTGGCATCACTCGTACCCTGACCTGCCCCGTGACCTCGCACTAAGGCATGGCTGAAGCAAAACCAATAATTCTCGCCATTCAAAATGACGAGACTGATGCTCCGCATTTAGTCGGGCGCTGGCTCGAAGAACTCGGCTTTGAAATAAGAGTCTTGCGCGCTTTTGCAGGCGAAACCGTTCCGACCCAGGTTCCCGATTATGCAACAGCACTACTCCCCCTCGGCGGTCACATGAATGCGACAGAAGATCATCTCCACCCATGGCTTGCTCCAGAGCGCGCGTTGCTCAAAGATGCTATCGAACGCGACATCCCTATCTTCGCCATTTGTCTTGGCACTCAACTACTTGCAGTGGCCGGTGGCGGACGCGTTGAGCGAGCAGAACTAGGTGAAGTTGGCATTTACTCTATTCACGGCCTTGGAGTAGCCGATTCAATTTTTACATTTGATTCAGAATTGCCCGTTGCGCAGTGGCACGAAGATCAGGTGACGGCACTTCCGATTGGAGCGACACTTTTGGCATCGAGTGAGTTGTGTGTCAACCAGGTCTATCGCTTAGGCACCAGAAGTTATGGCGTTCAGTTCCATCCTGAGATAGATCTTGAAGTTGTGAAATGGTGGGAAGCAGAAGCAGATAACGCCTTTATCGATTCTGGTAAGTCAACTATTGCTCCAGAATTCGCTGCGGCAGAGGAAGATCTCATCGCTACCTGGAAGCCGATCATTCAACGCTGGGGCCAATCTCTTCTGGAGAAATAACTAAGGGGCCCAACTTTCTGGACCCCTTAGTTATTAAAAATTTATTGCTAGATGTTCTTGATTGGTCCTTTGAACCACTTCTTTACTGAGAGGTGCCACCAGATCCACAAGAGGATAAGTGCTCCACCAGTGATAATTGGCGCGTAGTTCACCGAGGTCCAACTAAATCCCTTGCGGAATGGGATTGCCGATGGGTAGAGAGGCAAGATGAAGTAAACGGAGATCACGATGATCTCTGTAACTGCAACCAAGTTCATCCACTTGTACTTGCTACCCAGAGTCCAGGCACCTGGCTTAAAGCTATCGCCAGCTTTCCAACGCAGATAGATCGGAATCATAAATGCGAGGTAGAGAGAGATAACGCAGACCGAAACAACAGCATAAAACGCTGTTGGAGCGCCAGCTGAGCTCTTGTAGAGCGCTGGAAGGGTCATTGCGACTCCAGCTGCTGCTGAAATGAGAATAGCGTTGATCGGAGTACCAGAGCTATTGACCTTGCTCCAGTGCTTGCTTCCAGGAAGGGCGCCGTCGCGAGAGAATGCATACATCATTCTTGAACATGATGTAAGGCATGCTGTCACGCAGAAAAGCTGCCCAATGGTTGTGATGAACATGATCAACTTAAAGAGTCCTCCATCTCCGCCAAGAGCAGAGTAGAAGATTGCGATTGGACTGCCTTGGCCAAATGGATTTACCTTTGGATCGGCGGAGTTGATGATATCGAATTTAGATGCAGCCCAGAGGAACGAGAGAAGCAGGATGTATCCACCAACTGCAGAGTAGAAAATGGATTTCCAAATTCCTTTAGCAGCATTGATATGAGCTTCATGTGTCTCTTCCGAAAGGTGAGCCGATGCATCGAATCCGGTAATTGTGTATTGGGTTAACAAGAACCCCAAAGGCAAGATGAAATACCAGAAACTTCCACCGGTACCAGCAAATCCAGAGTTATTGATGTGCTTAAAGAAGAAACTTCCGGAGGCATGCTGCTTTGGAGCAACCAGAAGAACCCCAACAATGACAGCCACACCAAAGACGTGCCACCAAACAGAAATATTGTTCATGAGCGCTAGAAGATGGTGACCATAGAGGTTAATGAGAGTGACAATCACAATAACGATGAGGAACAAGGCGAACTGCTGCTTGATGTAATCGCCACCGAATGAGTTGGTCCAGCTCTTTACATAGAAACCGAGAAGCTGATTGATGTAGAAGGTCGATCCATAACCAACCGAAGCGGTTACCGAAACTAAGCCAATGAGGTTGAGCCAACCTGTGTAGAAACCAGCTTTTGCTCCGCCTAGTTTAGAAGCCCACCAGTAAATGCCACCGGAAGTTGGGAAAGCAGATGCTAGCTCGGACATTGAGAGTCCAATAATAAGAATGAGGGTGGCGACTATCGGCCAACCGACAGTGATCGCGAAAGGTCCACCGAAGTTCCATGCCTGGGCGAATGTTGTGAAGCAACCCGAAAGAATGGAGATGATAGAGAAGGAGATTGCAAAATTTGAAAACCCAGACCAACTGCGAGTGAGCTCTTGTTTATATCCGAGTTCGGCTAAGCGCCGCTCATCATCTGAATGAATTTGGGACATCTTTGTCATTCCACCCTTCTAGAAGTTGGCGAAAGTCTGCCTCAAAAAGTGTGACTTTGGAAGGATGCGGAAGTGGTTTCATAATGAATTTTCGCTCCCAAAATGGTCATTGTGCGTGCTGACCTGCACGAGTAACCTGTATATGTTCAATTCCCAGCACTTAACTATCGGAGGAATAACAAGTGTCTCTCTCCCTGGAACAGTTAAAAGCAGATGTAGCAAGTGGCAAAATCGACACCGTCGTGGTCGGTGCGACAGACATGCAGGGCAGATTGCAGGGCAAGCGGATTCACGCGCCCTTCTTCGTTGCTGACACCATTAAGAATGGCACCGAGGGGTGTAACTACCTGCTGGCAGTAGATGTAGATATGAACACCGTTCAGGGCTACGACGTTTCGTCCTGGGATACGGGATACGCCGATATGGGTCTCCACCCTGATTTCGACACCTTGCGCTATCTCCCTTGGCACGATGGCACCGCCTTTGTGATCGCCGACTTCGTCGACCACCACAAGCATGGGGTCTCTGTCTCGCCCCGCACTATCTTGAAAAATCAGTTGGCTCGCCTCGATGCTGCCGGAATGATGGCGCTCTGCGGGACTGAACTGGAATTCATCGTCTTCAATGACACCTTTGAAGAGGCCTGGAACAAGGGTTACAAGGACCTCATCCCTTCCAACCAATACAACATTGATTACTCCCTCATCGGCACCGGCCGCGTCGAAAAGTTGCTCCGTGCAATTCGTCTAAATATGGATGGTGCTGGCTTGATCGTTGAATCAGCTAAGGGTGAGTGCAACCTTGGACAGCACGAGATTGCCTTCCGCTACGAAGATGCATTGAGCACCTGCGACAACCACTCCATCTACAAGATGGGCGCCAAAGAGATTGCAGCGCAACAAGGCTGCTCGCTCACCTTCATGGCTAAGTTCAATGAGCGCGAAGGAAGTTCATGCCATATCCACCTTTCATTCCGTGGCAAAGATGATTCTGCGGTTCTTGCTGGAGATGCCGGCGATGGCATGTCAAAGCTTGGTCGCCACTACTTGGCAGGAATTCAAGCCCATATGCGCGAGCTCAGCCTCTTCTTTGCACCAAATATCAATTCTTACAAGCGCTTCCAATACGGCACCTTCGCTCCAACCGCTCTCAAGTGGGGTCGCGATAACCGCACTTGCGCTTTGCGTCTAGTTGGACAAGGTCATTCCTTGCGCATCGAGAACCGTGTTCCGGGTGGAGATGCCAATCAATATCTCGCCGTCGCTGGCATGATCGCCGCTGGTATAGATGGAATTGAAAATGAACTCGAACTCGAACCTATCTTCCAAGGCAATGCTTATGCCCTCGAAACTTCTCGCGTTCCAACATCACTCCATGAAGCTCGTGACCTCTTCGCCAATAGCGAATGGATTGCCAAGACCTTTGGAATCGATGTCCAAAAGCATTACACCCATATGGCAGATACCGAATTAGATGCCTATAGCCGCGCAGTCACCGACTGGGAGCGTTTCCGCAACTTCGAAAGAATGTAAGGTAGTTATTTATTATGAGCACATATACCGTTATTAACCCTGCCACCGCGACTGCCGTCAAGGATGTTGCCCTCGCTGATCTTGCGACCACCGATGCAACTATCGCTAAAGCCAATAAGGCCTTTGAAACCTGGCGCCTCGTTAATCCAGGCGATAGAGCTAAGTTGCTTCGTAACTTTGCTCGCGTCGTCGATGAGCATCTAGAAGAGTTGGCTCAACTGGAAGTCCTAAACTCTGGCCACACCATCGGCAATGCCCGCTGGGAAGCCGGCAATGTGCGCGACTGTCTTAACTATTACAGCGCTGCTCCTGAGCGCCTCTTCGGTCGTCAGATTCCTGTCCCCAATGGAATCGACATCACTTTTAAAGAGCCGCTGGGAGTTATCGGAATCATCGTCCCGTGGAACTTTCCTATGCCTATCGCTGGTTGGGGCTTTGCTCCTGCGCTAGCGGCCGGTAACACCGTCGTTCTCAAGCCAGCCGAGCTCACCCCCCTCACCGCTATCCGACTCGGGGAACTAGCACTCGTTGCAGGTATTCCAGAGGGAGTCTTCAACGTAATTCCGGGCAAGGGAAGCATCGTTGGCGAACGTTTCGTAACCAACCCACTTGTTCGCAAGATCGTCTTCACCGGTTCCACTACGGTCGGTAAAGGAATCATGCGTGGTTGCGCCGATCAGGTAAAGCGTCTGACTCTTGAACTCGGCGGCAAGAGCGCCAACGTCATCTTCGCCGATGCCGATATCGAAAGAGCTGCTGCAGGCGCACCAGGTGCGGTCTTTGATAATGCTGGACAAGATTGCTGTTCTCGCTCGCGCATCCTCGTTCAACGTTCCGCTCTCGATTCATTTATGGAGAAGTTCGAAGTTGCTGTAAAGAAGTTCCGCGTCGAATCTCCAGAACTCGAAACCGCAGAGATGGGTCCACTTATCTCGGCAGGACAATTAGAGCGCGTGCGCGAATATGTTCCAGCAGGAACAGAGATTGCATTTACCGGTTCGATGCCAACTGGTCCAGGATTCTGGATGGCTCCAACTGTCCTGCTTGCTAAATCAACATCCGACCGTGCATACCGCGAAGAGATCTTCGGCCCAGTCGTTTCAGTCATCGCCTTTGAAGATGAAGCCGATGCAATTCGTCTTGCTAATGACTCTGAATACGGTTTATCAGGTTCAATTTGGACCCGCGATTTGGCAAAGGGGGTCCGCGTCTCGCGAGCTGTTGAAGCGGGCAACCTCTCGGTTAACTCCAACTCATCGGTGCGCTACTGGACCCCATTTGGTGGTTATAAGCAATCCGGACTTGGACGCGAGCTGGGACCAGATGCTCTTGATGCATTTACCGAGACCAAGAATGTATTCTTCGATACAAATAATTAAGGGAGAGTAATTAGGAATGTGTCGCTTGATGGGTTTCGTCTCTGCGGATAAGCAGACTCTGGTCGAGGCAGCAGGAAAAGAGTTCGCAGAATTTGCTGCGCTCTCAGCCCGCCATGGAGATGGCTGGGGAATTGCAACCTGCAATGTTGAAGCCCATCCAGAACTCCTCGTAGAACCAACCCGAGCATCGGTGAGCAAAGCCTTCGATCAAGCCTCTCATAACCTCAAATCAAGCGGAGCTCTTCTCCATTTACGTTGGGCTACTGGCGGTTTAGCGATTAATGAGGGAAACACCCACCCATTTACCTATCGCGACTATTCCTTCACCCACAATGGAGCGCTTCTGCCACCAGAATCGATCGACCCATTCATTGACCCTAAGTATGTGGCTCTTCGTCGCGGGCAGACCGATAGCGAGAGTTACTTCTATCTCATCGTTACCGAAATCGAGAAGTATGGCGTTGCGCGCGGCCTGCGCTCCGCTGTAAATATCATCCGCAAGAATTCGGTTTACTCCAGCATAAATTGCATGTTCTTAACGCCTACCGAGTTTTTTGTGGTCAACGAACATAATGACGAACGTATTCCGCATGGAGAACTACCAGGCTATTACGATCTCTTCTACCGCGCTGATGGCAAAGAGGTCTTGGTGGCATCTAGCGGTTGGACGCAAACTGATTGGCAAGAGCTGCCAAATCATAAAATTATGAAAGTAGACCGTGCTTCTTTAGCAATCGAGATCAGTGACCTTAACGAGTAACGTGGCCCGAACGTGAAAGGGCTGCATCAACGAGTCGTGTAATAACTTCAGAATATGTGACTCCTGCGCGTCCCCACAATTTTGGAAACATTGATGTAGGTGTGAAGCCAGGCATCGTGTTGAGTTCATTGATTACGATTTCGCCAGCATCGGTATAGAAGAAATCCACACGGGCTAGCCCTTCACAGCCGAGAGCCTTAAATGCCGTAACCGCTGCGCCTTGAATCGCCGTTTCTACTCCAGCGGGCAGATCCTCCGGAAATACCACCGTTGTCGCGTTGTCCAGATACTTTGCTTCAAAATCATAGAACTCGTGGTTTCCTAGAATTTTGATCTGCCCAATCGGAGATGCATTGGCAGAACCAGAACTTTCTAGAACTCCACATTCGATTTCGCGACCCACGATCGCTTCTTCAATCATCACCTTAGTATCGAACTCGAAACCATGATCGATTGCCGCGGCAAGGCCGTCAAATGATTTCACCTTCGTTGTTCCGCGGCTGGAACCACTGCGCGCAGGTTTTACAAAGACTGGATATACCAAGCCTTCGATTTGTGCCGCGCTCCATTCTCCCTTTGTGAGCACCACACCTGGCGCAACCTTTAGGCCATTGGCTTGAAAGATCGGTTTTGCAAAGGACTTATCCATAGCCACCGCACTAGCGAGGACTCCAGAACCCACGTAGCGAATTCCAGCCATTTCACATAAACCTTGGACCGTGCCATCTTCACCATAAGGGCCATGTAGCAGTGGGAAGAGAACATCGATATTGAGTGCTTCACCCTTGTAACTAAATCCGTGAATATCGGCGGTAATCGCAGGCAGGGATTCGTCAACCTCTGGAAGCTTTCCATCTTTGATCGCGAGTACGCTGGATTGATCAACAAGAACCCATTTACCAGAGCGAGTAATCCCAATCAGAATCGGATCGAAGCGCTCACGATCTATAGCGCCAAGAATTCCGCCGGCAGATATGCACGATATTTCGTGTTCAGAGGATTGACCTCCGAAAACTATCGCGACCCGCTTCTTGCTCATCATAGTTCGGCCAGGGTACTGACAGACATGAGTCGCTCCATCGCTTGATCTGGAGTTATTGAACCCGTCACCGCATCGGCCATAACTTCAATAATAGGCACTTCTACACCAACTCTGTGGGCCAACTCGCGAATGGCGCAGGCCGATGCGACTCCCTCAACGGTTTTTGCAACCTCTAGGCGCGCACCTTCGATGCTGCCGATACGCCCAAATGCTTCACCGAACTGACGATTGCGAGATAGCGCAGAGCCACAACTTGCAACGATATCGCCCATCCCCGCTAGTCCTAGGAAGGTCAGTGGATTTGCTCCGTAGCTCTGACCGAAGCGAGCCACCTCAGATAGACCGCGAGTAATGATCATCGCTTGGGTATTTTCACCGAGATTCATGCCGATTGTCATTCCAACCGCAAGGGCGATGACGCTCTTTGCCGCGCCGGCGAGCTCGCACCCGATCAGATCATCCGATGGGTACACGCGAAAATATGGTGTTGTAAATAGGTCAACCATTAACATCTGTATCGACGCGCTGGTCGATGCTGCAACTGCACCGGCTGGTTCACGGAGAGAAAGCTCTCCCGCCAAATTCGGTCCAGTGATTAATCCAATATATGCAGGATCTGTATCTAGCTCTTCAATGATCACTTCGGTCATGCGAGACATCGAGTCGGCTTCGATTCCTTTAAGTGTCGAGATGATGGGACGCTCTTTCGGAAAGCCAACTTTCCAATTCCGTAGATTTTCCCGCAGACTCTGTGCCGGGATGGCGAGGACCAGTGATTCTCCAAAGTGAAAGGCGAGGCCAATATCGGTAGTCGCCTTTAGATTTTCGGGGAGATAGATCCCGGGTAAAAATTTATGGTTGCTTCTTGACGAATTTATCTCTTCAACAACGTTCTCGTTGCGACCCCAGATCAGAACTTCGTGTCCTGCATCGCAGAGGACCTGGGCAAGGGTCGTCCCCCATGCGCCTGTTCCTAAAACAGTTACGCACGCCATTATTTATTCTTCCTCTTCTTGTAATTACCGATACGTGGCAGATCTGATCCATGTGGATCGAAGATCACTACAGGTGCCGATTCTCCTCTGATTTCACTTAAGAGAGTAGTTACTGCCTTCATTGCATAAGCCGTGGCTTCAACCATCGCTTCGTGATCATCTTCCTTGCCATACCATTGTGAAAAATCTAAGGGCCTTCCCGCGATGACCGTCACCTTAGTTCGCGGCCAAAGCTTCGGGCGCTTGCTATATGTGGGCAGAAGCTCAGCAGCGCCCCATTGGGCACAGGGAACCACCGGAGCCTTGGTCATGACCGCTAACCGAGCCAATCCAGTCTTCGCGACCATAGGCCAATGGTCTTGGTCTCGAGTCAGAGTGCCTTCGGGATAGACGCCCAGACAATGACCCGCCTTGAGAAAGGCAACCGCATGTGCCAGGGCCATGGCGCTGGAACCCTTAACCTCGCGCTCGACTGGAACTTGTTCGGCGCTGCGCAATATCCAGCCTAGAACCGGAACCTTAAAGAGAGATGCCTTGCCGAGGAATCGAACGGCACGTCCGTTGCCATATAAGAAATGGGCGAAGATCAATGGATCTACATAAGAGATGTGATTACTGATGGCGATCACAGCTCCTGATTTGGGAATGTTTTCAGTGCCACGCCAATCGGGCTTGGTGATCAAATTAAGGAGAGGAATAACTATCCAAGCGCCGAATTTCCAGGTGGCGTTGCTGCCGAGAGGCCGGCCGCTTGGAGGCAGATATACCGGAGCAAGATCACTCCCTTGATTAGCCACCAACCGAGTTTAGTCTCTCTTTATGCGATACAAATAAAATAAGGGGAGGCGATTTCGCCTCCCCTTATTTATATTAATTACTGAATTAACGCTTTACTGCCTTCTTGACAACCTTCTTGGCTGGAGCCTTCTTAGCCGGAGCCTTCTTAGCCGGAGCCTTCTTAGCTGGAGCCTTCTTGGCTGGAGCCTTCTTGGCTGCAACCTTCTTAGCCGGAGCCTTCTTGGCCACAGGCTTAGCAACAACCTTTGGAACTACCTTTACAGGTGGCTTTGGAGCTGCCTCGAGCTTA
>Ga0214249_1000060_pt1 | contig 53112 bp, 48 predicted proteins | sample TroBogypolimnion_17_FD_153087 | JGI IMG/M metagenome (GOLD analysis project Ga0214249, IMG submission 153087) | Freshwater microbial communities from Trout Bog Lake, WI - 23JUN2009 hypolimnion | ecosystem: Environmental > Aquatic > Freshwater > Lake > Hypolimnion/Profundal zone | place: Trout... | reverse complement strand
TTCATACGCCGATCCCTGTACCACCGAGAGCCAGCCGCCGTCCGGAAAGTGCTTTGCCCAACGAAACCCGCTATCCTGCTGTGGGATATCCTGATTCATGGTTTTCCTCCTTCTTCCTGGTTGCCGGATGCCTTTCGCGCACGTTTTTTATCTGCCCGTTCACGGTCGCGCTGTACACGCCATGCCAGTTCTTCGGCCAGATCGGCATTGCGTTTGACATCAGGGATGCCCTGCACGATATAGGGATCGTCATTGGCGGGCTTAATACTGGGCTCTTCATACGTGCCGTCGGGAAGTGGCGAATTGGAAGGAATATAGAGACGTATCCTGTCGCCTGGCAGAAACTTTACAAAAAAGTCTGTCGGCCTTTTATACGGCGGTATTTCCGCGGTAGCCTGAAACCATTTCAAGCCAGTACGATTTTCATGGCTATAGGGGTGTTGATCCCGCAACCATACCACCTTTATCCATAAACCCGGCCGCCATTCAGTGGGAATGCCGCCCATACAGCACATAAATTCCTGGCCCCCCACATAGGGTGCGTCCTCTTCTTTAGGGTCTATACCTGGGCCGCCGCTGCTGGAGCGCCCATCCAGACTAGAAACCGAAAATCTTACTATGCCGGACGTGGTGTAGTTGTAGACGCCGACATTAGTCGGAAGGGTCTCAGGTCTTACAGTGCAACTGCTGGCGGCAAGACAGCATGCAAGCAGCAGTAAACAACGGTAACGGTCAAACAGGATGTGGTACATATTTCCCTCCATTTATCAGTTGAAGCTCTGATAGCTTATAAAAACTCCACAAAAATGGTACTCTACTGAAACAACAGGTGAAAAATCATTAATTTTCCCCGCAGAAATTCATTTGCCCAACGAAACCCAACATCCCGGCTCAGGTCGGCGTCTGTTTTGTCGGCCTTTGTTTTGCCCGTGCGTCAGAGGCCTGCCCTTCTGGTTTATTGATCTCTCCTTTTCTCTGAAAGTCTCGTTTAGATGCGGTCCCCGCCGTTCCTGCTGCCAAATTGAAAGGACGAACCTTCATGCCTCGTTGAGGCTGATCATTCCGGTCCTGCCCTGCTGGCTGGAGGCGCAGCTCATAGAAGCGGGCCGTTGTTTTTGGCAGCATGTACAGCACAGCGTTGGGAGTGCCGTTATTTATTACCCAGGTAACAAGAATGCCCCCGGAGCAGGCGGTTTGATAGATGCATAACTCTTACATGCATTGATAATTCCTAGCACGATGTTTCTGCATAGTCAAGTGCATATGTCTGAAAAGGAGCACATACAACAGATTCCAGGGATGACGCGTCCTTGGTCTCACACCTGCAGAAGGAACACGTTCCTGAAGGAAACGTCAGAACGCTCACGGTCCGGAAAGGGGGGGCGGTTAAATTTGGGAAATGAACGGTCCTGTAAAGATGCGCCAACTTTAGCAATGGACGTTTTTATACTTGCTATTCTGGAATAAAAGGAGTATCAAACTATGTTGCAGCAGGCATGAATATTGAAAATGTCAGATATCACATATCCATTTGGCCAGAGCTGTATGGATTGTGGCAAGAGATACGATTAAGGAGAGTGTACAATGGCTAAGGTATGTCAGATTTGCGGAAAAGGTCCGGCAACTGGAAATAATGTTTCCCATGCTCATAATAAAACACGTCGCCGCTGGCTCCCCAACCTGAAGAGGGTTCGTTTGGTAACCGATAAAGGCGGTACGGCGCATGCAAGGGTTTGTACGCGATGCATCCGTTCCGGAGCAGTGGTTAAACCTGCATAAGGATTTTCACAACGAATAGTAAAGGGCGAGTGGATTTATATATCCAGCTCGCCCTTTTTTGGTTTGAGGGAAGAACACATGGACGAGAACACGATACAATTTCTATCTCTTGAAAATGCCCTGAAGATTGTTGCCGCGATTCAGGAAGAAGAGGATATCCATAATTCCGACAGGCGGATTCTGACAGTATACAACTATGAGGACCAGGAAGTGTGCTGGTTTGATTTCCAAGAAGTCATGGATGCTCTGAAAGCCGAAGGCAAGACAACCGAGAAATCCAATGTCCAGGATTACATACTGCGGCGCATCCCGGACTGGGGAAAATGAATCCGATTGTTTCCTTTCTTCGATTAAAGCACTGAATACCCCTTCCTTATGGCCGATTTCAGCAAAGAACAGCTTGAGAGATACAGCCGTCAGATTCTTCTTTCGGAAATCGGAATCAAAGGGCAGGAGAAACTCCGTTCCGCCAGAATATTGCTTGTCGGGGTGGGGGGGCTTGGTTCTCCTGTCTCGTTCTATCTTGCTGCTGCCGGGATTGGGACATTGGGAATAGTCGATCACGATGTGGTTGATTTATCCAACCTGCAACGCCAGATTGTTCATTTCACAAAAGACATTGGCAGGCCAAAGGTTGATTCGGCAAGGGATAAACTTCTGGCTCTCAATCCAGAGGTGAATATCCGGATATACAACCAGCGTCTTTGTTCCGGTGAGATCAATGAACTCATAAAAGGATACGATTTCATTATTGACGGAACCGATGACTTCCAAACGAAATTCCTGATAAACGACGCCTGTATTTCAGCTGGAATCCCTTTTTCGCACGCGGGGATACTGCAGTATGACGGACAGGCAATGACCGTGTTGCCTGGGAAAAGTGCATGTTATCGCTGCGTATTTAAAAATCCCCCACCCGAAGATATTGCACATGTCTGTTCTAAAGCCGGCATACTTGGAGCTGTGGCGGGAATAGTGGGAACAGTACAGGCAGTCGAGGCCTTGAAATATATAACAGGCGTTGGTGATCTTCTCACGGATACCTTGCTCACTTTCAATGCCTTGAGTATGGATTTCAGAAAGATCATCGTTAAACAACGGCCGGACTGCGCCGCCTGCGGTCGTACGCACTCCTGAAAAGGTCATCTGCCAACGGACGATGAGCCGTGCCGCAGTTTGCGATTTCCTTTAAAAAGAGATCCTTCTTTTTTATGATGGAGGCATGCGAAATCATTTTCCCTATGCTATAGTTGATTAAAACAATCAATGCACAACAGCGAAAAGAAATGATGCTGTCTCTGTTTCCCTTTTGCGAGAAAATCCACTGCATCAGTTGCCCTGTAAGGAAGTGCCGGTTTCTTTCGTTTGCCGTATGCCAGTAATTCAATGCTCATGGCGTTCAGTTCCTGTTGGGGACAACGCAATGCGGTTTGCGCAAATATAACAAGAGGGCGTTATGAAAAAGGTCGGCATAGTAGGGGGGATCGGGCCGGAATCCACGATTGCCTATTATCGGGGAATACTCGAAGCATTTAAACCTACCTTTGCGCAATACGGATATCCCGAGATAGCCATTGAAAGTATCGATATGCATACGGTAATGTATCATATTGAGAATTCGAAATGGGAGGAGATCGCCGAATTCATCGCCTCAAAATTCGAGGTCCTTCGGGCAGGTGGCGCTGCATTCGGTGCGATAGCATCCAATACGCCGCATTTCGTTTTCGACGCTATACAGTCTCAGACCTTTCTGCCGCTCGTCAGCATTGTTGACGCTACACTGAACTACACAATACAGCATAATCTTCGCAATCTCTGCCTGTTGGGGACAAAGGTCACGATGGGGACTGATTATTATAAGCGGATGTTCGAGGTGGAAAACATCCGGCTTGTCGTACCGAATGCAGAGGAACAGGAATATATCGATAAGAAGCTCTTTTCCGAGATTGAATTCGGCATATTGAAAGAGGAGACAAGGAGAGGCTTTCTGGCAATTATCGAGAGAATTGTTAAAGAAGAAAATGTTGAAGGCATCATAGCAGGGTGCACCGAGCTGCCTTTACTCCTTTCCGCTGAAGCTGTCAGTGTGCACTATATCGACACCGTCAAAATTCATGTTGCTCACATTGTTGATATATGTAAGAATTTCGACTAACCAGCATGACTGGAATAGATTGACCAGCCTCAACAAAACATGAAAATTCCTCATTTCAGTATGGCAAGGATACTGCTTCTGGGTGACTTTCATATAAATTTCAATTCAGACCGGTTACCGCCGTAATCTGCCCAAAATGATTGACAATGACAGCCTTCGTACTGTAGATAAAAAAGCCCTTTAAAGAACAAAAGACAGAAATTTTCCTATGTTGCTTCCAGGAGTGGCACCCTCGCAGCCGGGATACAACGCTATGCGGATAAGGCGTCCGAAAAAAACTGGAATTTCCCCCTTAAATATATGTATGGATTTGTTTCAGATTTTAGGATACGGAATCTGAATTTGACATACGCATCACTCATCATGGAGTCTTGGAAGAGAATATTATGCTGGAAAAATTGAGATCTGCCATTTCTCTTCCTCAATCGGGTGATCAATGGGTGGCTGGCATTGCAGCGTTGCTTCCTGTCGCTCTTGTCCTGGGAAGTGTTGCCTTTGAACTGGTTATCGGCCTCACGGGCCTGTTATGGATCATTCAATCTCTTCGATCCCCTCGCGCAGGATTTCAACGCGTTTGGAAGCTGCCGGCTTTCTGGCCGTTGATTTTGTGGATGGTTGGAATTCTCCTCAGCAGGATGACCAACGGCTTCTCCGTTTCCGGGTTTTTTCATGATTTTTCCTATATCCGTTTTCTGATTTTTTTTCTGGCACTTGTCGATGTATCCGAACGTCTGGCAATTGATCGCTATCTCCTCGCAGGCATGGGGGCAGGCATTGTCTGGGCAGCGCTCAACGCCCTTTCCGCCGTGGGATTGGGCGTCGATTTCATTGGCGATCCCTTGAGTTTCTATACAGAAAAATTGCATGAAGGAGAACGGATTGCTGCCTTTACTTCCTATATCTTTCCTTTCCTCGTGCTCAGATGTATTTCAGGCAAAGATCTGGGAAAATATGAACGAATGGCACTCTGCCTGCTCTTGCTCCTTACCGGCGGACTGATTTTTGTAACAAAGATCCGTACAGCATGGCTGGCTGCGGGTATAGGCCTCGTCGGGGGACTGGCCATAACCCTGCAGGGGCGGTATCGCTGGAGAATTGCCGGAGGGGTGGCTTTTGTCATGGTCGCCGTTGGGCTGCTTCTGTATGTTTGCGGGTATCAGACCAGTATGGGCAGTATGTATGACCGGTATTGGATCTGGAGTAGAAGCCTGACCTTGTGGATGGAAAACCCCATATTGGGAGTCGGTATTTCAAATTTTTCCAAATCGATCTATCAACTGGCTGCCAATACTGATTTCAGGCCCTATATTGCCCCCAATGGCGTGGCCTATGATGTCCAATATGCCTCCCATTCCCATGATCTCTTTTTGCATCTTCTAAGTTGTACAGGGATCTGGGGATTTCTGTCATTCTTCTGGCTGCTGTTCACTGTAACCAGAAGATGGCTGCAGAACTGCTCTTCCTGGCGGATTGGCCTGGGAGCCTGTCCCTTTGTCCTGCTTGGCAATGCTGTTACCGGATGGACCGTTTACGATTCTTTTTATGCCAGTATCGTTATATTTTTCCTTGCTTGGCTGGCGACCGGTCACCCCCTGAAACAGGGGAAAGAATGCGCATGATGCTCTTCAGCTGAAAACAAGGACGCCTGTACACAAGACCTGCATAATGAGACATTTAACAGTGGTGCAAATGCTGCCTGCGCTGGAAGAAGGCGGCGTGGAGTGTGAAACCGTGGAACTTGCCGGCTATCTTGTCAGCCAGGGGCACAGGTCTCTAGTGATCTCTGCGGGCGGAAGGATGGTGCCCGCACTCACCACTGCAGGCACCATCCACCATACCTGGCCGCATATTGGAGAAAAGAGTCCGCGCTGTCTGCAATATTTTCTCACATTGCGCCGGTTTCTCATTGACAATCAGGTGGATATCCTGCATTTGCGTTCCCGTTTGCCCGCCTGGGTCGGCTATCTGGTCTGGAAGAGTCTGCCCAGAAATAAACGCCCCTATCTTGTGACGACCTTTCACGGTTTCCATTCCATTAACGCCTACAGCGCCATTATGGCAAAGGGGCAGACAGTTATTGCCGTTTCTCGATGCATCGCTGAACATATCAAGGACGCCTATGGGGTCTCCGATAGCAGAATCTCCGTTATTTACGGAAGTTACGATAGAAACTTCTTTGATTTCCAACAGGTTGCAAAGGAACGAATGGATGTCCTTCGCAATCAATGGGGAATTGCAAAGGACAATGCTCCGGTCATCCTCCTTCCCGGACGGATCACCCGCCTGAAAGGGCATGGGTTTTTTATTCGAAGCCTTGCCCGCATACAACACCTTCCCTGGATTGCAATCTGTACCGGGGATCTTGCTCAAAATCCGGATCTTGCAGTTGAATTGCAGGATATGGCCGTACGTTCGGGACTTGCAGGCCGCATCCGTTTTACAGGATATTGCCAGGATATGCCGACAGCCTTGAAGATGGCGCAGGTGGTGGTATCGTCTTCGATTAAACCCGAGTCCTTCGGCCGTATCGCCGTCGAGGCGCAGGCCATGGAGACACCGGTGATCGCAACTGCCCATGGCGGAAGTTTGGAGACTGTCCGGGACAGGGAAACCGGCTGGCTGGTTCAACCCGGAAATGAAGAGGAAATGGCCGGGGCGATGGCAGAAGCTCTCTCCGATCAGGAGCTCTGCCGTCGTATGGGGAAAAGAGGGCGAGCCTGGGTTGAAGTGCAGTTCACAGCGCGAAAATTGTTTGAACAAACTCTGGATGTCTACGGCAAACATTGGAAAAAGAACACTGGGAACGAGGGCGAATGATGCCGACAGTCTTATGGTGGGGCCGTACAGAACGTGACTATTCCAGGAACCGGGTGGTTCTGAATCTCTTTGAAAATTTGGGCTGGAATATCTCTTTTTTTCATCCTTTCTCCAGTCAACTTGGTGTCTTGGAGGCGATAATCCGCAGACCCCAACGCCCTGACCTGATCTGGCTCCCCTGTTTCAGACATCGTGATATCCATTCCGCAGCCATCTGGGCAAAAAAATGGAATGTACCGCTGATCCTCGATCCTCTCATTTCGGCCTACGAAAAGGAGGTTTTTGAACGCCGGAAATGGCTGCCTGATTCCAGACAGGCGGAAAAACTCAGAAAATGGGAGGCGAATCTTTTTTCCTCTGCAGATGTGCTGGTGGCCGACACCTCGGCCCATGCCGCCTTTTTCCATGACCGGTTGCTGGTCAGTCCGGAAAATACCAGGGTCCTGTATGTGGGAGCCGAAGCCGGTCTTTTTGAATACCTGCCGCCTGCGCAGCCCGGTCCGCCGTTTGAGCTTCTTTTTTACGGGAGTTTTCTTGAACTTCATGGCGTTGATGTCATTGTTGAAGCTGCCAAGAGACTCAATCGTCCTGACGTTACCTGGGTTCTTCTGGGAGAAGGCGATATGAAGGAAGGAATCCAGGCCGAGGTCAACCGATATCCCAATATTCAATTTGAATCCTGGATTCCCTATACGACGTTGCCGGATCGCATTGCCCGCGCCCACATCCTGTTGGGGATCTTTGGCCCGACAGTCTTGACGGATCTGGTCATTCCTAATAAGATATTTCAGGCCATGGCAGTCGGTCGTCCTGTTATAACCAGCTATTCGAAGGCCTATACGGATAGCCTTGAAGGACAGAATACCATCGGCTGGGTTCCGAGCGGAGATCCTCAGGCCTTGGCGGATATGGCAGGAGCATGGTTACGTAACCCCGAGGACCTGGAACGGCGCGGCTCTGAAACCCGCGCCTTATTTGACAGGTATTTCAGCCCGGCACAGTTACAGACGGCGTTGAAGGAAATAATAGATCAGGCGATCACCAATCATCGCCGCAAATGATTTGCCCTTTCTGTTTTCTTACCGTAAAGCGCAGTTTATGGAAAATCTACGTAAATATATGCTGCAGATTAAGCGAAATCAGGAAATTATAAAGATCGTCATCATCTATGTCCTGATTGGCTGCACTTGGATTTACTTCTCGGATGCTGTGCTGTTCTTGTTGTTTCAAGATACGGAGATAATAGCAAAATTATCTATATTTAAAGGTGTTGCCTTTATCCTGTTCACCTCAGTTCTTCTCTTATTCCTGATTTCCCGTTTGAGTTGCAAAATTAAAGCTTCGGTAAATGCCCTGCAGGAAAGCGAGGAACGTTTTCGGCTTGCCATGGAGGCCACCAGCGATGGTATATGGGACTGGAACATTGAAACAGGTGATGTCTATTTCAGTCCGAAATATACGCAGATGCTGGGGTATGAACAGGATGAATTCAGAAAGCGTGTTGAGATGTGGTCTGATTTGATCTTCGAAGAGGACCGGGAACGGGTTTTAGCTGTTAATCAGGAATGCATAGATGGAGTTACAGCAAGTTTCGAGGTTGAATATCGAATTCACACCCATAATGGACTGACAAAATGGATTCTCGGGCGGGGAAGGGCGGTCAGTCGGGATGAGCATGGACGCGCGACACGTTTGCTTGGCACCCATGTCGATATTACAGAGAGTAAACGCATTGAGGATGCCCTGCGGGAAAGCGAGGATAAATTCCGGCTGACATTCAACTTCAGCCCCGACGCAGTAAACATCAATCGACTTGAAGACGGGCTCTATGTGGATATCAATGAGGGCTTTACCCGGACGACCGGTTATTCCCGCGAAGACGTTACAGGCAAAACATCCCTGCAGTTGGATATCTGGCATAATCTTTGCGATCGGCAGAAATTGATAGACGGGCTTCAGAAAAACGGATTTTATGAAAATCTTGAGGCGCAATTTCGAAGGAAGGACGGGACACTGCTCACCGGATTGATGTCTGCCCGGATCATTTCCCTGAAAGGCGTACCGCATATAATTTCTATCACCAGAGATATAACTGAACACATACGCCATGAAAAGGAACAGCTGAAGATTGAGAAACTGGAGTCCCTCGGAATTCTAGCCGGAGGTATTGCCCATGATTTCAATAATATCCTGACGGGAATCATGGGCAATATCTCTTTTGCCAAGGTCTTTCTCGATACCGCGCACAAAGCCTTTACACCCCTGGCTGAAGCCGAAAAGGCAACGGTGCGGGCCGGAGAACTCGCCCACCAGCTTCTGACTTTTGCCCGCGGCGGTGAACCGATCAAGAAAGTTGTTTCCCTTCATCAGCTTATCGATGAAGTCCTGTCATTTGTTCTGCACGGCTCTAAGGTCAAAGGACTTGTGGATATACCTGATGAAATCCATGCCCTTGAGGTGGATGAGGGGCAGATCAGCCAAGTCTTGCAGAATATAATCATCAACGCCATCCAGGCTATGCCGGAAGGGGGGACCTTGCTCGTCACGGCGCGTAATGAGGTGATGGGGAGAGACAATGGTCTGGCACTGGCTCCAGGTCCTTACATACGCATGATCTGCGCTGACAAAGGAAGCGGCATATCGGAAGAAAATCTTAAAAGAATATTTGATCCTTATTTCACTACAAAGTCGACTGGCGTAGGCTTGGGACTCTCATCGGCCCATTCCATAGTCAGCAGGCATGGTGGACATATCAGCGTGGATTCCACAAGGGGTTCAGGCACAACCGTTACCATTCATTTGCCATCGACGGGTTCGATATACGCCATCGATCAGGCCAATAGCGCCCGATCTGACACCGGTGAACATCCTGGCGGAGCTGTTCTGGTCATGGACGATGATCAGATGATCAGGGATATAGCCTCTTCGATGCTCATCCATCTTGGGTATGATGTTACGACCTGTGCCAGTGGTGAGGAAGCCGTTCAGGATTTTAAGGACTCTCTGAAGGCAGGCCGCCCATTTCTGATAGGTATCATGGATCTGACAATTCCGGGGGGACTCGGAGGAAAAGAGGCTGCCCAGAAGATCCTCGCGCTTTCACCGGATGCTTGTCTGATTGTATCGAGCGGGTACTCCAATGATCCCATCATGTCGAACTACAAGGAATATGGATTCAGCGGGGCTATAGCAAAACCCTACAATATCGGAAAATTTAAAGAGATGCTTGCCATGACGCACCGGAAGGCTGACTGAAACCTGCTCCTTGAGGTTGTGTAGGCCCGGCAATTTCACCGGGGCAGGATTGCAGGACTGTCAGCAGCGCGATCTCATTTGTCGACAATTCCTTGCAATAATTCTCCGATCTTTGCGGGAAACAGTATCACGGTATTGGATGGACTGGAGCCAAGTCCATCTATGGTCTGTAAGGTCCGCAGCTGGAGGGTGATTGGGCTGTCCGACATGATTTTGGCGGCCTCGGCAAGATTTGTGGCCGCCATTTTATCTCCTTCGGCCTTTGTAATTGTTGCCCGTTTTTCGCGCTCAGCAGAGGCCTGACGAGACATCATCCGCTTCAAATCTTCCGGCAATTCAATATCCTGCAAGCGTAACGAATCTATGCAAAGACCCCAGTTTTTCACCCTCTCTTCAACGTGTTCCTTGATGCGGATCTGAATCTGCTCCCTCTCCGAAAGCAGTTCATCAAGCGTCAGGCCGCCTATGATGTCCCTGAGCGCCGCCTGGGCGTACTGACCGACGGCAAATCTGAAATCCTGGATTGATATCACTGCCTTTTCACTGTCGACAATCATGAAGAACAAGGCTGCATCGATTTCTGCCGGTACATTGTCTCTGGTGATGACCTTCTGCCGCGGTATATTGAGGACCAGGACGCGGGTGTCGAGAAATCGAACGCTTTCAACAACCGGTATGATATAGAGGAGTCCGGGTCCCTGTACCGATTTAAACCTTCCCAGACGAAGCACAACGCCCCGTTCCCATTGCGCTGCCACCCGGATGCCCGATACGAGAACGAACCAGACAAATGCGGGACAGAGAACGGCAGCGAGCAAATCCGGTTGCAGGAAATTCATCGTATCATGCCTTCCCATCGAATAAATCACCAGTGCGGCAATGGCCACCGGGATAAGGCAGAGAAGCGCGCGCAGGGGCTTTCCCAGTGACTCATGCTCGCCTACGGGCTTTACATATTGCTTAAAATCTTCTGCCATATGCATTCTCCTTTGTAGTAGGCCGACGATGGTGGCTAGACAGGCAGGAGTACTCTTCCCTGCCTGTCTTCTCTCTGGTTACTGTAAGACTGATTCGGCAAAAGCGATAGCTTCCACATAGTGCTGATGGAGTTTTTCTGAACCCGTTCCCAATATCTTTATAGCGGCCAGACATCCGGGTTTGTCGTGTTTTTCATAGCAGATTGCCAGGCTGAGATAGGGTGAATAAGGACCGATTCTGCTGATAAGGGCGTTTCGCAGATTATCGCTCAGCGACAATCGTTCGCAGATAAAATCCATTGTCGTATCCAGCATGGCGTCCAAAAGAGAAAAAAGTCCCATCAGGAAGATTTCGTCGTTTTTTTCTTTCAGTGCCGTATCAAGAGACAGCAACTGGCACATCTTTGCCCGGACCACGGCCATTCGAACCAGTTCTGTCGGTTTATCCGTTGCCAGTTCAGAAATGAGCACCAGGATGATAAATCTCCGGATTTCCATATCCCCAAGATAGGTTATAGCATGGGAAACGGACTCTATCTTATTGAAACGGTAAAAGTAAGAGGAATTAATATAGCGGAGGAGCTTGTAGGCCAGTCCCACATCTTCCTGGATAATTTTTTCAATTTTCTTCACAGAGGTGGTCTTTCGGTTGATCTCAGCCAGCAGATTGATCAGATTGATCTTCGCCGAATCCACCTCCCTGATCTTTATTTTTTCGGGACGGCAGAAAAAGTACCCCTGAAAATATGTAAATCCCATTTTGCTGATCAGGTTGAACTCCTCATGGGTCTCAACTTTTTCAGCGAGAAATTTCAATTTGTACCGGGAGAGCCTGTGCATGGTTCTCTCGATGGTGTCGAGAGAGGAGATCCGAAGGTCAAATTTAATGATGTCGGCAATGCCTACGAGCGGATCCAGGCTGGGATCATAGATAAAATCGTCCAGGGCAATGGTGTAACCATCATGTTTCAATTTTTGGCAGATGCGAACAACATCGGGAGTTGGCGGTACATCTTCCAGAATTTCCACGACAATCATGGTTTTCGGAAATGAGGCGGGGAGATTCTGCAGCAGGAGCTGGCGGGTGAAATTGATGAAGCAGGGACGTGATCCGCTTATTTTATCAATACCTTCTGTCAGGAAAGCGCTGGAAAGAACGCTGGTGGTCGCCTTGTTGCCGCTGACTGTTGCAAGGGTGAATTTCTTTGTCCCTCTATACAAAAGTTCATAGGCAAACAACCGCTTATGTGCATTAAGAATCGGTTGCCTGGCAATAAAAATATCCATAAAACCTCGGAAATAAAATCCATTTCAAGAAACCTTTCTTCTTCATCATAGGCTAATCTCCGGATTGACACAACAAGAGTTCGTTCATTTATTCACTATTCATAAAAAAAGCGGCATATGGCGCTGAATCCGTAATTTGTTTGGCAATCTCAATTGCAAGATAAGGGATTATGAGATAGAACAAAGCCCATTGAAAGAAGAGAGTGCGGTTGTATTCCAAGTGACGCTTCGTCTTGAATAGGAGGATTGATTCTATGAAAGAAACGATGGAAAAGAAAAAAAATATCGCGGAGATGTATGAATTGCTGCGGGATATCTACGAAAATCTTCTGCCATTTGACCGTCTTCTGGGGGTGAAAGTTGTCAGTCTGACAGCTTCGGATGTGAAAGTGAGGATCGACATGCGGGAGGAGCTCATAGGCAATTTCGTGCGCCGGATTCTTCACGGAGGCGTTATCTCCTCGGTATTGGATCTGACGGGTGGTCTTATCGCCTCAGTTGATCTGCTGAAACATATGGAGCGCATGTCCCTTGAAGACATGGGGAAACGGTTGATGAAGATGGGAACCATCGATCTGCGTGTGGACTATCTCAGGGTAGGGGAGGGGGCATATTTTATCGCTTCGGGGGCCGTTTTGCGGACCGGCAAGCGGGTTGCGGTGGTCCGTACCGAATTGTGCAACGATCAGGACCTGCTTATTGCGGCGGGAACCGGGACGTACCTGGTCGGCTGACAGTATCGCTATTCCTCCGGAGAAAAGATGCCGGGCCGCTTGCGAATCCACCTTGTTCTGTCTGTTATTATGCGATTAAAGGTCTCTATGGATGTTGATTAATACGGCCAAATACAATACTATATTCCTTTCTTCCTCTATGACAATTCTTCAAAAAAACATTATATTATGACTGTATCTCCTCATATTTACGACGAAAGCAAGATCAAGACGCTGAGTTCTCTGGAGCATATCCGGAAACGGCCGGGTATGTATATCGGCAGGCTCGGAGACGGTTCCAATCAGGATGACGGCATCTATATTCTGTTAAAGGAAGTTGTTGACAATGGTGTCGATGAATTCATCATGGGGGCCGGGAAGCGCATCAATATCAGCATCGATCCGGAAGGGCTGGTTCAGGTCCGTGACTTTGGCCGCGGCATTCCGTTGGGCAAGATCGTCGATTGCGTCTCCACAATCAACACCGGCGCCAAATACAATACAGATGTGTTTCAGTTTTCCGTCGGTCTGAACGGAGTCGGCACCAAGGCCGTCAACGCCATGTCCGAGCATTTCAAGGTCACGGCCTTCAGAGAGGGCCGGTTCGCCATGGCAAGATTCATTCGGGGGGAGCTGGCCGAGCAGGACAGCGGCGAGACCAAAGAAAAGGACGGGACCCTGGTTGAATTCCTGCCGGACCGGACCATGTTTCCAAATTATACCTTTGATTTGCAGTTCATAGATAAACGCCTGTGGCGTTATGCCTATCTGAACGCGGGACTGAAACTGTATCTTGACAAGACCTGCTATCATTCCTCCAACGGACTTCTTGATCTTTTGAACAAAGAGCTGGATGGTGAAAATATTTATGCCCCTATTTATTACCGGGATTCTCTTCTGGAGTTCGCCTTTTCACACACGGATGCCTACGGGGATACCTATTATTCCTTTGTCAACGGGACCTATACCAGTGAAGGCGGGACGCATCTCTCCGCCTTTCGCGAGGGCATTCTTAAAGGGGTGAACGAATACTCCAATAAAAAATTTGTGAGCAAGGATGTTCGGGATGGGATAGTCGGCACCCTGGCAGTGAAAATTAAAGATCCGGTCTTTGAGTCCCAGACCAAAAACCGTCTTGGAAACACTGAGATCCGTTCCTGGATCGTCAATATCGTTAAGGATGCGGTCTCCAGCGCCTTGTACAAAGACACGCAGGCGGCGGAGATCCTGCTGGACAAGATCGCCCGCAACGAGGAGGTCAGAAAGGAACTGCAGAGCGTCAGAAAGGAGGCCAGAGCCAAGGCTAAAAAGGTGGCGCTGAAAATCCCCCAGCTGAAGGATTGCAAGTTTCACCCTTCAAGGGAAAATCCTTCCCGCGAGGGGAAGGAAAATATGCTTTTCATCACCGAGGGCCAATCCGCAGCAGGCTCCATCGTCTCCTCGCGCGATCCTTTGATCCAGGCGGTTTTTTCGCTGAAGGGCAAGCCCATGAACGTCCTTGGACAGAAAATGGCTTTGATCTATAAAAATGAAGAGATGTATTCGCTGATGCGGACTCTTGATGTTGAAGATTCAATATCCAATCTCCGGTATGACAAGGTCATCCTGGCAACGGACGCGGATGTCGACGGCCTGCACATCAGAAACCTTCTCTTGACTTTTTTTCTGCATTATTTTGAACCTTTGGTTAAGCTCGGCCATGTCTATATCCTGGAGACACCGATCTTCCGGGTGCGGAACAAGAAGGAAACCCACTACTGCTATTCTGAAAAGGAAAAAGTGGTGGCGACCAAAAAACTGCAGGGCAGGGGCCAGACTCAGGCCAATGTGGAGACGACCCGTTTCAAAGGGCTGGGCGAGATCTCCCCCAGGGAGTTCAAGCAGTTTATCGGTCCCGATATGAGAATCCGGAGTGTCACCATGGATTCCATAAGCGAGGTGGCTAAAGTGCTCTCCTTTTATATGGGCAAAAACACCCCTGACCGGAAAAAATATATTATGGAAAACCTGATGTAGATTTCTTGCCTTCCCAAAACTGCTTTATAACAGCCATCAATCAACTCTACTCTTTTATATCAATGGAATCCAACCTCGGCAAACTCCATCAGCTTTTTGACCAGAATTTCCTTGAATATACCTCTTATGTTATCAAGGAACGGGCCATCCCGGACATCAATGACGGGTTCAAGCCTGTCCAGCGGCGGCTGCTCCAGACCCTGCACAATATGGATGACGGGCGTTTTCATAAGGTAGCCAACATTGTCGGGGAAACCATGAAGCTGCACCCGCATGGCGACGCTTCGATTTTCGCTGCCTTGGTCAACCTCGCTAATAAAGGCTTTCTCATTGACCGGCAGGGGAATTTCGGCAATATCCTTACCGGTGATCAGGCCTCTGCGGCACGATACATCGAGTGCCGGCTTTCGCCGCTGGCGAAGGAGGTTCTTTTTAATAAGGATCTGACTGAGTATGATGAATCCTATGACGGCAGGATGATGGAGCCCCTGACCCTGCCTGCCAAAATTCCGGTCCTGCTGCTGCAGGGGGCCGATGGGATAGCGGTGGGCATGGCAACCAAGATCATGCCCCATAACTTCTGCGAGCTTCTTGAGGCCCAGAAAAAGATCCTGCGGGGAGAGGATTTCGAAATATATCCGGATTTTCAGCAGAAAGGTCTTATTGACGTAAGCCAGTATGATCATGGCAACGGCAAGATCCGCTGCCGTGCCCGTATTGAAGAGCTCAATGAAAAGACTATCGTCATCCGGGAGATCCCCTACACCACCACCACGGAATCCCTCATCGAATCCGTTGAACGCGCGGCCAAGGCAGGAAAAATTAAAATCAGCTCCATCGATGATTATACGGCCGAGGATGTTGAGATAGAGATCAAACTGGCCAGGGGCATCTACGCGAAGGATACCATTACGGCTCTCTATGCCTTTACCGACTGCGAGGTTCCGATAAGCCCCAATCTGACCTTGATCCGTGACAAGACCCCGATGACGTCCACTGTTGAAGAGGTGCTCAGATACAATACCGGCAAGCTGCACAGGGATCTGACGCATGAACTCGAAATCGACCTTGATCGTCAGCTGGAAAAACTGCATGCCCGTAAACTGGAGCAGATCTTTATTGAAGAGCGGCTCTACAAGGATATCGAAGAGGAAACCAGCGTCAAGGCGATAACCGGCAGGATATTTGCGTCCCTGGAACCTTTTTCTGATCAGCTGATCCGGGCCGTATCCAATGAGGATGTAGACCGGCTGCTGGAGATCAGGATCAAACGGATATCCCGCTATGATATCAACAGGCAACTCAAAGAGATTAAAGCCATTGAGAAGGAGATCGAGGCTCTGCGGAAAAATCTGCAGGACACGGTGGGTTTCACCATTTCCTTTTTGGACAGCCTGCTGGAGCGATACGGAAAGTTTTTTCCCCGGCAGACCGAGATCAGCGAGTTTACAGAGGTCAGCGCCCGCAATATTGCCATTGCCAATCTCATCGTCGGGTATCATCGCGAGTCGGGATTTCTGGGGCATGCCATCAAGGCAGAAGACGAAAAAAACGATCTGTCGGTACCGTGTTCTGAATACGACAAACTTCTGCTTATTTTCACAAATGGTCTCTACAAAATCATTCCCGTTTCCGAAAAGCTTTTCATCGGCCATGAACTGGCCTGGCTTGGCAAGGTGGATAAGGATCTCGTCTTCAATATGATCTATCGCGACGGGGCTGAAAATTTTGCCTATGCCAAACGCTTCAATATGCCCAAGTTCATCCTGGAAAAGGAGTACCGTCTCTTTGATGAGCATGCCCGGTCGAGAATCCTGCTGCTGCTCACAGGCGAGGATAGGTTCGCCCGGATCAGTTTGACGCCGTCCAGCCGGGCAAAGGCCAACTCTATGGAGGTCAATTTCAGCGAATATCTGATTAAAGGACCTGCGGCCAAGGGAAAAAGGGTCTCCAACCGGATTGTTCGCAAGGTGGTGGAAACGGTGGGAAAAGCGCCTGTGATGGAGAAACACAATTTAGTTCTGCCTGGCCTGAAAGTGCCGGAGCAGGAGCTTCCTGATGATAATCAGGATGATGGAGACCAGGGCGAAGACTAGGGAGAAAATGCAGCTGCAGGTGGGTTTCGACACGTCTTCCCCATGCTTGCATCTGCATTTACACCTGGCTTTCAGCCTGATTCGATAGCAGAGAGGCAATCTTCCGTGAGGTTTCAACGGCCAGACGGATAAAATCCTCCAGTACGAGATTTTCCGCTCGTATTCCGAGTGCGATGCCCGATGCGTCAATGACCTCGCCGGTCATGCATTTTCCTTTTGCTTTGTCAATTCCAGACAGCACTTCAAAGAGATCAGCACTGGACAGGGTGTTGAGAAGGGTCTTTCGTCTCTGGCTGAAAGCGGCTCTGACAATGCGCCGGAAGATCGTAGGATCATAGTGAGGCGCGTGGCTTCCGTCCCGGATAAAGTCTATCCTGACCACCACAGAATCGATCTTGGGGCGGGGATGGAATTCAGCCGGCTTCAAGGTCATGAGGGTTCGGATAGTGGCGCATGACTGCAGCATAACGGTGGGAACGCCGTACTCCTTGGTTCCTGGCTGGGCGGTGAGCCGTTCGGCGACTTCTTTTTGCAGCATGATAGTTGCCCAGGCCATCCTTTCATGGTTTTCAATGAGTTTGAACAGAAAGGGGTTGGAAATCGAATAGGGGAGATTGGCCATGATCTTCAAGGGTCCGCCGCAGCGGGAGGAAAGATCATTGAAATCGCATTTCAAGACATCCTGGTGGATCAGCGTGACATTGTCAGGAAGATCGTTCTCCTCAGTGTGCAGGCGGACGATGCCGCTGTCGATTTCAATCCCGAACACATGACCGGCAGCACGGGCAAGCGGGATTGTCAGGGCTCCAAGTCCGACTCCCACCTCAACGATCATATCATCCCTGCAGATCCCGCCTGCCTGAACAATTGCCTCGGCGGTCCGGCGATGGACCAGAAAATTTTGTCCGAAACGTTTTTGAGGAGAGAGACTGTGGTCCAGGAGCGACTGCCGTGTCTTGTTGTATACGGTCATGTCCTTGGTTTACCAGCCATTGGTGCGAACCGTATGAAAATCCGGAGACGTATCATTTGAGTATATGCTTTTCACTTCTTTTTTTACGAATCTTTATGAACAGATACAGGGAAATATAATAACTGGCAATGGTAAAGGGCAGGGCCAGGACACAGCCTCCTACAAGAAGCACTGCGATAGCATCCCAGCCAAGAGCCGCCACGGCCTTCAGCGATGGACCAAGCCCGGGATGGGAGAGAAGAAAATTAAGGACTTCTTTTATCTTCATCCAGTTGAGGGCGTAAGGGGTGAGAGCGTTTCCGATCTTGACGGATATGCAATAGATAGGAATGTATGTCAGGGGATTGCAGATCAGCCAGCTGATTGTCATCGCTGCAATGAGCGAACTTCTTGTAACCAGGGTTAAAACGAGAATGGCTGCAGTATGCAGCGGCATTGTGGGAGTGAGGCCGACAAAGACGCCGATCGCAGTTCCGATCGCCAGCGATTTCGGGTCGCCCTTCAATCTGATGAACTTGAGATAGTAATATTTGCTTAAACGGGTCAGCTTCATTGCGTGCGTAATTATCCTAGTTGTGAACGGGAGTAGACATCTTGATTATACTCCACAGGGAGGTGTTTCTGAAACTGATAATACCCGGTGAGGGCGATCATGGCGGCATTATCCGTGCAGAACACCGGCCGGGGGATATGCAGCCTTAAACCCTGGCTGTTACATCGTTGCTGCATGACTTCCCTGAGTCTCTGGTTGGATGCCACTCCGCCTCCCATTACCACAGTTGTAATTCGGGTATTTTTGACGGCCAGCATTGTCTTTTCAACCAAAACCTCGACAACCGCCTCCTGAAAGGAGGCGCAAATATCGGCAACAGGCAATGCGCAACCTTTCTGATTCCATTCGTTGCAGTGATTGAGGACAGCAGTCTTCAGGCCGCTGAAACTGAAATCCAGGGAATTCTCTTCAAGCCACGCCCGCGGGAAGGTTGCCGCCTTCCTGTTTCCCGATACAGCCTGCCGGGCTATTCGCGGGCCGCCCGGATATTCAAGGCCGATCAATTTCGCGACTTTGTCAAATGCCTCGCCTGCCGCATCGTCTCTGGTTCGGCCAAGATGTGTAAAGTCCGTAAAGGATCTGCAAAGAAAAAGCGAGCTTGTTCCGCCGGAGACGATCAAGGCGATAAAGGGAAACTGCGGTTTCTTTTCTTCAAGGAAGGCGGATAAGAGATGCCCTGCCATATGATCGACCCCGATAAAGGGGATTCCGCTGACAAAGGACATTGCCTTGGCATACGAAAAACCAACCAGCAGGGAGCCGATCAGGCCGGGCCCCCGAGTGACGGCAATAAGATCGATATCGCTGATGGAGGCGCAGGCCCTGTCCAATGCCTCCTGGACAACGGGATTGATCGATTCAAGATGCCGTCTGGATGCGAGTTCAGGCACAATGCCGCCGAATCGGGCATGAATGGTATCCTGACTGCTGATGACGCTGGAAAGAAGCGTCTCACCATTTTCAAGGACGGCTGCAGCCGTATCGTCACAGGAGCTTTCAATACCTAAAGTGAGCATGAAGGTTGCAATGTCGGAGTGCCAGGAGTATGAATAGTGCGTATCATATCCGGAGAGGGTAACAGTTATTATCAGAATTGCCACTATACGTACCTAGGCCCTGGAAGTCAATATTGATTAAAAGCAAAATTTGTTCGGATTGTGTTGTAAGAGTATGATTTTTTTATCTCTATCAGATTCAGGGGCAGGGCATGGGTACCGAAATCAGCAGGAATAACACCCATCAAGTGCTCGTCGATCAATTTGCACGCACTATTTCCTATCTCCGCTTATCGATCACTGATCGCTGCAACCTTCGCTGCATATATTGCCAACCCAAGAAGGCGAAGGAGACTGTGCCGCATTGGAAATCCGTCGAAATCCTTCAGCATAGGGACCTGCTGACCTATGAGGAACTCCTGCGTTTTGTGTCGGTGGCCGTATCCATGGGGATGAACAAAGTGCGCCTGACGGGAGGTGAGCCTCTGGTCAGGAGAGGCATATTAGCGTTCATTCAGAGTTTGAGCGATCTGGATGGATTGGATCAGATACGATTGACGACCAACGGAGTCCTGCTGCCTGAGTTGGCCGAGCCGCTTTTTCAGGCAGGTATCCGGCATCTGAATATCTCGCTCGACACCCTTCAGCCAGAAAAATTCGCCCGGATAACCGGCAGGGATCTTTTCCATACGGTCTGGAATGGCATTCAGATTGCGAAAAATATCGGATTTCGAGTCAAATTGAATGTGGTTGCCATGCGTGGCATCAATGACGATGAGTTCCGGAATTTTGCCCGGCTTGCGTTTCAGGAACCCTTTCAGGTCCGCTTTATTGAATTCATGCCGATAGGGGAGCAGTCCGGCTGGGAAAAAAAACACTTTATCTCCGCTGCGGACATCCAGTCCATGATCATGCAGGAAGGAAGCCTGACCGCAAGGGAAGGGGAGATATCAGAGGGACCTGCACGGGTTTTTCGCCTGACCGACGGGACGGGTAAGGAGGGAAGCGTTGGGTTTATCAGTCCCATAAGTCATCATTTCTGCGAGAGTTGCAACCGGCTGCGCTTGACCTCCGAAGGCCAGCTGCGGTCCTGTCTCCTCAACGATCAGGAAACCGACATCCGGAATATATTGCGGTGCGGCGGAACCGATGATGATCTGCGGAATGCAATCCGGCTCAGCATCATGACAAAACTGAAAGGACATGCGTTACAGGGAGTCCCGGACGGCCTTGCGCAGATTCCCTGTAACGGAAGGATGTCACGAATCGGCGGATAAATCATCGCCTGACGGATAGGATCCCAGCCATTCGTAATAGGAACAGAGACCTCGCAGTCTGTCGCAACCCCTGCTGATCTTTTCATTTTCGATGTGTCCCATCATATCGATGAAAAAGAGATACTTCCACTGTTTGCCCTTTATCGGCCGGGATTCGATCTTGGCAAGGTTGATCTTCTCTTCGGAAAGAATGGTCAGGGCCTCGTTTAAGGCACCGGGTCTGTCCATCAGGCCCAGAAGCAGAGAGGTCCGGTCGGTGCCGCTGGGGCTGGGTGATTTTTTACCGATAACCAGGAAGCGGGTTGTGTTGCCCCTGTAATCTTCAATGCCTTTCACCACCACCTGCAATTCATAGGTTTTGATGGCCAATGATGAGGCGATGGCCCCAATATTGGGATTGTTCGCGGCCATTTGCGCTGCAGCCCCGGTGGAAAATACCGGCAGGGTGGGGATGGACGGCATGTGTTTTCTGAGCCATTCCCGGCATTGGGCAAGCGGTTGAGCATGAGAGGCAACCGTCTGGATATCCTCCATATTGCCTGATCTGCAGACAAGGTTGTGACTGATCTCAAGGCGGACCTCGCCACATATCTGCACCTTATATTTCATAAAAGAGTCGAGGGTAGAGAACACCGAGCCTTCAATGGAATTTTCAACCGGCACGATGCCGTAAGCAACGCGGCCCTTTTCGACATCCGAAAAGATATCTTCAATGGACTCATTAGGCTTATATTCTGCAGAATGCCCAAAATATTTCACCCCGGCCAGATGCGTAAAAGTTGCCTCCGGTCCGAGATACGCGACCTCTGCCTTTTTCTGAGATAACCTGCAACTGGTGATAATCTCATGGAAGATCGAATGCAGCGCCTGATCGGGAAAGACGCCCGCATTCAATTTTACCAGCCGTTCGTAGATCTGCCTCTCACGGAGAGGATCCCATTTAGCGCGTTTGCCCTCATCCTTCAGCTTCCCGATTTCCTTTGCAAATCCAATCCGTTCCTTGAGTAGCGAGACTATCTTGTCATCGATTTTGTCGATGCCTTCCCGCACAGAAGTGATGGCCTGTTTCTGATCAGTTGTCATGCCCCGCCCTGTTGATGATTGAATGTTTTTTGATATATTGAAATGGCCGTGCGACAGGTCTGGAATGTAGGTGATAGAAAAAGCTCTGTCAAGTCGGAAAAGATGTGCATAAGGGTTGGAAATTTCTCATCGCTGAGGTAATCTGTGGGTTTGTTACCAGATACAGCGGACCCCTTTATACTATTTTCCTTTTAAACTCGTCATATTCGCGGATAAGAAAAGAATGGCAAAGACATACGAACAGATAAATGCAAAGATAAAAGCTGGCGAGGCCGTTGTGGTCACCGCTGAAGAAATGGTGGGAATAGTCGCTTCAAAAGGAGCGGAACAGGCCGCATTGGATGTTGATGTCGTCACCACCGGCACCTTCGCCCCAATGTGCTCCTCGGGGGCCTTCCTCAATTTCGGACAGATGGTCCCCACAATCAAGGCATCCAAGGTATGGTTCAATAAAGTGCAGGCTTACGCGGGGCTGGCTGCGGTTGATGCCTATATCGGAGCGACCGAACCTTCTGAAGACGATCCGCTCAATAAGATTTACCCAGGCGAATTCAAATATGGCGGAGGTCATGTCATTGAGGATCTGCTGCGGGGAAAAAAGATCTTCATGGAGGCAAAAGCCTACGGCACCGACTGTTATGCTGCTAAAAAGATGAAAAAAGAATTGACTCTGGCCGATCTCCCCAACGCCTTACTCTGCAATCCGAGAAACGGCTATCAGAACTATAACTGCGCTGTGAACCTTACGGATAAGACGGTTTATACCTATATGGGTATGCTGAAACCAAAAGGTCAGAACGCAAATTACTGCAGTGCCGGCGAATTGAGTCCGCTCCTAAATGATCCGCATTACCGCACCATCGGCATGGGAACCAGAATATTCTTAGGCGGAGGTGTTGGCTATGTCACCTGGCATGGAACTCAGCATAATCCCAATGCACCAAGAAACGCAAAGGGTGTTCCTACAAAACCTGCGGGAACGATCATGGTCCAGGGAGATCTCAAGCAAATGTCCGCCGACTGGCTGCGCGGCCTGTCCATTCTCGGCTACGGCTGTTCAATGGCGGTCGGCCTGGGGATTCCGATACCTATACTCGACACTGAAATGGCAAGGTTCACAGGGATAGCCGATAAAGATATTTTCACCCAGATCGTTGATTATGGTTATGAGTATACCAACTGCATATCGAAGTCTTATGGAGAAGTAAGCTATGCGCAACTGAAATCCGGCATTATTGAGGTGAATGGCAAGAAAATTCCGACAGCACCCCTGTCCAGTGTTGTCAAAGCTCGTGAAATTGCCGAAATGCTGAAGTTGTGGATTCAAAAAGGGAATTTTTTTCTTAACCCCCCAGCACAGACCCTCCCTGATGCAGAAATGAAGGCCTAACTGACCCTCAGGAAAAATCTATAAAAAAACTGATTCAAGGTTTCCCGATCAAAGCCATAAGAATCGGAGTTCGGTGGTGAGGAGAGAAAATTGGAAGGCCGTCAGGTTTATCACGGGATCATAGGATAAAAGGGGATTGTCTTTACTGGTTCCCTTCAAGAGGGAATGTGCAAATAAAGAGTCAGGCATTCCAGAGCGAATGCCTGTTTTTTCATGAGATTTATTTATGTTATAGATTTTCGTAAAGAAAAAATCTCAGAAGACGATACTCTGGCCGAATTGTATAATACTGGTCAAATCCAGGATTCATGACTCGATTTGAATTGATTTATTGTGTTTTGAAATCCATAATCTCCCGATTATAAAGGAATGTAATAAAAACGGAGAGAATTAAAAATAAGGAATTATTCTTTTTTTCTTTTGACAATTCTGTGTAGTTTGGTTAAAGCAACAGACATTAGGAGAAAGGGGACAGTGCACGATAGTTTGGCCTGTTATTATGTAAAGAACGATAGAGTAGGGAGGAATTCATGAATAAGAAGGAACTGGTTGAATGCATTGCTGAAGCAGCTGAGATAAGTAAGGCGGACGCTGAAAAGGCTCTAAACGGAACCTTGGTTGCCATTGCTGAGACACTCAAAAAGGGTGACAAGGTCACACTTGTTGGCTTTGGTACCTTTTCTGTATCGAAACGCGATTCGCGTCAGGGCAGAAACCCGCAAACGGGCAGCGCTATTAAGATTCCTGCCAAAAATGTCGCCAGGTTTAAGGCTGGAAGCAAATTGTCGGAAGCAATCAATTAGTACACCGGAATTCTGAGTTTCACTTGAGAATCGCAATAATTTCAGAGTAGTTGGTTAGAATACGAAGGGAACTTATGCGTTGCTGTCCGAGCAGGACAGGGCATAAGTCGGGGGCAAGGATTTCAGGCCTAATGGCACACGCCATTAGGCCTTTTTTTATGCCCAAATAGCCTGAAAAATGTAACTCTTCTGCAGAGAACAGATTAAGAAGTCTGATTTTTTCCGGCTAGTTGTCCACAGGCTGCTGAAATATCAGAGCCTCTGCTGCTGCGGATAAATACTGAGAAATGCTTATCCAGCAGGATCTTTTGAAAGGCAAGTACGCGCTCCGGGCTTGGACTCCGATAGGGCAGATCAGGAGATTCGTTATATGGCAGCAAGTTAATCTTGCAGGGAATCTTATGAATTCTTCGGGCAAGTTCATAGGCCTGTGCATCTGAATCATTGATTCCCTTGAGCAGGATATATTCAAACATTATTCTGCGCCTTTTCGGCATGGGGAAATTCCGGCAGGCATCAAAAAGAACAGCAAGCGGGTAAATCCTGTTGACCGGCATGAGTTGATCGCGGGTTGCATCATCAACGGCGTGAAGCGATATGGCCAGATTGACTGAGGAGTTTTCTCCAAGCTTCTTGAGTTTAGGGGCTATTCCACAAGTGGAAACTGTGATCTTTCTTCCGGTTAAATCAAGTCCTTTGGGCTCTGTAAGTATTGAGAGAGCTGTGATGAGATTGTCGAGATTATTCAGAGGTTCTCCCATGCCCATGAAGACAAGGTTGGTCACTTCGCGAGGGCCTATAATCCTTTCAGCCGGTTCCGCAAGAAGAAAATCCCGGACGGCGCAAACCTGATTGACCATCTCGGCAGGGGTAAGATTGCGAATGAAGCCCATGGTTCCGGTCAGGCAGAAAGAACATCCCATGGCGCAGCCCACTTGAGAGGAAAGACAGAGCGTATTCCTGTCCGTCTCCGGAATGAGGACGGACTCCACAATGGCGCCGTCTTCAAGCCTGAAACCGAATTTAACCGAGCCATCCTGGGACCGTTCCAGTATCGGCGCAGTAAAATTTGATATGCAGGCCTTTTCCTGGAGGATTTCCCTGAATTTTTTCGCGATGTCCGTCATCTGGGCAAAATCCGTAATACCGGGACGGTACAGCCAACTCATAATCTGGCGGCCGCGGAAGGACGGTTGGCCGAGACTCTCCACATACCGGATGAGGCCTTTCAGGTCGTAATTTTTCAGATCTGTTCTGATAGTCATAATGCTCTCATCCTCTCGGGAACCAAAAGTGTCTTGTCCTGAAGCGCATGCTCAATCGCTTTAAGGATCGCCTCTTTGTCTTTGAGCAGACGACCGGCAATCGGCAGATAATTTGAAGCATGATTGGCATGAAACTGTACGCGATCAAGATTGATAGTCTGTACAAGCGCCTGCAGTTCCTTCAAGATCCCCTGCGCATTGCACGGCCTGAATTCTCCTGAAAGCATCTGGCTGAAAAGGGGAGTGCCGGGCAGGGGCATCAATGTCAGGGCGGCTATCTGGCGTGGAGCCATCCGTGACAGGACAACACCGGTGTCCTCGGCATGTTGTGCTGAAAGCTCAAGACCACCGATACCCAGGAGGACAGTCACAGAGAGAAAGATGCCGGCGGCGCGGACGCGCTGAGCAGCATCGATCATAGATTGCGCGGTTTCTCCTTTTTTTATATGAAGCAGCACCGTATCGTTGCCGCTTTCAAGCCCCATGTAAATGCGGTCCAGTCCTAAGGCCTTGAGAGCAAGCAATTGCGCATGCGTTTTAGAACGGATGGCCTTGGCGTTCCCATAGGTGGAAACTCTCTTCACCCACGGCATCCGAGATCTGATTTTTTCTAAAATACCGGTCAGTCTCTTCTGAGAAAGGATAAGCGCATCTCCATCAGCAAGGAAGACCCTGCTCTGACGGTTGCAGTATCTGGCTGCGAATTCAAGATCCGCATCAAGAATATGATCTTCCTTGATGCGGAACCGGACATCTTTGTACGCTCCGCAGAAGGTGCAGCGATTATGGGAACATCCGACCGTCACCTGCAAGATGATAGAATCAGCCTCGCTGGGCGGCCGGATGACGTTGCCTTCATAATTCATGGCAGGGATTTTCCCTCTTACCGTTCAGACAGTCCAAGCGGTTCAAGTACAACAATCTACTCGAGACATTGGCAAGTCCTGCACGGCAAGCCATTTCACGCTGGATTGTTGGCCTTGAATTCTTTCATAAATTGAACAAGCTTGACGACGCCTTCCTTAGGAAATGCATTATAGATAGAGGCGCGGCAACCACCGATGGACCGATGCCCCTTAAGTCCGTTCAAACCTGCTTTTGTTGCCTCGCCGATAAATTTTGCTTCAAGCTCCGGTGTTGCCAGATTGAAAGATATATTCATCAAGGAACGCGAAGCCGGTTCGGCATGCCCCCGGTAATAAGAAGAAGACTCATCGATTGCCGAATACAAGAGGGCGGCCTTTTCCTGATTGATCGCATCAATAGCATCAATGCCACCGTTTTTCTTTATCCATTTCAATACTTCGCCAACGATATAGATTGAAAAACAAGGCGGGGTATTGAACATAGATTCTTTTTCGGCATGCGTTTTGTATTTCAGCATTGTCGGGATATTTTCCGGAGCCCGATCCAGCAAATCTTCCCTGATGATCACAATGGTAACCCCGGCAGGCCCCAGATTCTTTTGCGCTCCGGCAAAAATCAGACCAAATTTACTGACATCCACCTTTCTGGAAAGCATGTCCGAGGACATATCGCTGACAAGCATTTTATCAGTCTTAGGAAACTCCTTGAACTGTGTGCCGTAAATTGTGTTATTTGTGACGAAATATACGTATTCTGAATCTTTGCTGATGGTGTATTCGCCGTTGACCGGCACTCGTTTGAATTTCTGCTCTTCACTGGTGAACGGAACCTCAATCTCTCCGAAAAGCTTAGCCTCTTTGATGGATTTTTTCGACCAGACTCCGGTGTTGAGATAGGAAGCTTTTTTTCCAGAGGCCAGAAAATTCATAGGGATCATAAAAAATTGGCTGGAAGCTCCGCCCTGCAGAAAAAGAACCTTATAATTCTTCGGAATCTCATAGAGTTCCCTGAGTAGATTTTCTGCATCAAGGGCGACCTTGATAAAGTCCTTTGAGCGATGGCTCATTTCAGCTATACCAATACCTGTATTCTGAAAATTGACGATATCAATAGCAGCCCGTTCAAGCACCTCAAGAGGCAGGACGGCGGGGCCCGGACTGAAATTAAAAATTCGATCAGTCATGAAAAGTCTCCTTATAAAATAGAATAGAACGAGATTTAAAATTACTCTGTCTTATGCTGAACCTGTAAGAGTTTTCCGTATATTTACTGAATAACGCCCTCACCAGGAAAATCTCACGCGCCCGGTCTGTTCTGTCTGATCGCCTCATAGAGGACAATACCCGCAGTCATGGCAAGGTTCAGGCTGCGGATATGCGGATTCTGCATCGGCAACGTATAGCATCTTTCCCTGTAGAGTTCGAGGATATCTGCAGGTAATCCTTTTGTTTCCTTTCCGAAAATAAAAAAATCTCCGGGTTGGAAACGAGCGGTGAAATACGGGGCATCCACTTTTGTACTGAAAAAAAACAAGCGGCTTTCATCCTGCGCCTGCAAGAATGCATCGAGATTTTCCCAATAGACGATATTGACGAATTGCCAATAGTCGAGCCCGGCACGCTTCATATGCTTATTATCCGTTGAAAATCCAAGAGGATGAACAAGATGAAGAATAGTATTGGTTGCTCCGCATAAGCGGGAGACAGAACCCGTGTTGGGGGGGATCTCCGGTTCAACCAGTACAATATTAAAGGGCTTTTCTTCTGTTGTTGACATGAGCGCGCTACTGAATTTTTAACCGGAAAAGAAGTCTTATACCGTCAGTGTTTTTTTAAAACAACAAAAAAAATGCATGCAACGATCTTCTGCTGAATATCTGTTGCATTTTTGTCATATAAAGATACATTCAGCCCCAATATATGTTCACTTGTCCGGCAGACCGCAATATCGCTTGCGCTCTGTTTTTGATAACATTCTTACCAGAAGGTGTTAAGCGTATATGGCTATAATTGTACAGAAATATGGTGGAACATCAGTCGGAAGCCCACAAAAAATCAAGGCGGTGGCCGAACGGGTTTTACGGTATAAAAATGATGGCCACAAAGTGGTGGTGGTCCTTTCCGCCATGTCGGGAGAGACAAACCGCCTGACAGATCTGGCTTTTCAAATGCAGGCGCGTCCCGATACGCGTGAGATGGACATGCTTCTATCCACTGGCGAACAGGTCACTGTGGCCCTCTTTTCCATGGCCATCAAAGAAGCCGGGTATGAAGCCATTTCCTTTCTGGGGGATCAGGTCAAAATACTCACTGACTCCACCCATACAAAGGCCAGAATTCAATCCATAGATACTGATAAAATCTTTCAATATCTTGATGATGGCCGCGTTGTTACCGTTGCAGGCTTTCAAGGAGTTGACGATCAGGGCGATATTACCACCCTGGGAAGAGGCGGGTCGGATACAACAGCGGTGGCGCTTGCAGCAGCCATGAACGCCGATGTCTGCGAGATATTTACCGATGTTGAGGGAGTGTATACGACAGACCCCAACATATGCACCAAAGCACGGAAGATCGATCGCATATCATATGATGAAATGCTGGAGTTAGCAAGCCTCGGAGCAAAGGTCCTCGACATTCGTTCTGTAGCCTTTGCCAAAAGATATAATGTCCCCCTTCATGTTCGGTCAACGTTTACTGACACTGAAGGCACCTGGGTTGTCGAAGAGGAGAAAATCATGGAAGATGTCATTGTTTCAGGAGTTACGTATACAAAGAACGAAGCCCGCGTAACCATAAGCGGAGTGCCTGATCAGCCGGGAATTGCAGCAAAAATATTCAGTCCGATTTCAGATGCCGATATCAATGTGGATATGATTATCCAGAATCAGGACACCGGCTCCGGCTTGACTGATATGACCTTTACCGTTATGCGGACCGACTATACACGCACGATGGAACTGCTCCAAAAGGTTTCAAAAGATGTGGGAGCAAAAGGGATTTATGGTTCCGACAGCATCACTAAAATTTCCATCGTCGGGGTTGGAATGAGAAATCATTCTGGTGTAGCCACAACCATGTTCAACGTGCTAGCCAACGAGGGAATAAATATTTCAATGATTTCCACCTCTGAAATCAAAATTTCCTGTGTTATAGCAGAAAAATACACCGAACTCGCTGTACGGGCCCTTCATGATGCCTTTGTGCTGGAAAAACCAGACCTTCCAGCCGAGGCGTATGAACTGAACCCATAACCGCTTGCCCATGTCCAGCCCCAAGCCCAACGTTCAGGCCTGTTCGGAGAACAAGAAGGATGGCCGCCTGATCATCCTTCTTGGTATCGGGATAGGTCTTTGCTGTTTGTATTGGCTTCAGCATGCATGTGTTTTCCCATCAAAAACGCCAAACCATATGAGGCTGCAATGGTCAGGGACGGGGATGGTCGTTACAGAAGCACGGTGTTCTCAAGAAAAGGATGAAGAGGCATCAATGCCTATTATCCCTGCAGACCTGACCCCATTTTTCTTTGCCGCAGTACCAATCAATGAGGCAGACCAGCGGCTGCTTCAGAGCATATCGGGTATCGGTCCGCGGATGGCGCAGGAGATACTGCGGATACGTACTGAGCAGGGGCCTTTTCGTTCCCCTGACGATCTCTTGAGGATCCCGGGGATTGGAGCAAAACGAATAGAAAAATTCGCCGAGCAGTTTTCCTATAGATAAGACTATGACATCTTTTCCAATTCAGCAGCCGGTCCTTGTTCTTGTCGGACCAACGGCTATCGGTAAGACGGCCCTTTCTTTTTGCCTTGCCGAGAGATTTGGTTGCGAGATAGTCAATATGGATTCCATGCAGGTGTATAGATACCTGGATATCGGAACCGCGAAGGTCACACAGGAGGAAAGAAAACTCTATCCGCATCATCTTATAGATATTATTGATCCCGATCAGACCTATGACGCTGAACGTTTCGTTACCGACTGTCTTCAGGTAATACTGGAAATTCATGCAAAAAAAAAGATTCCGCTTCTTACGGGCGGAACAGGCATGTATCTCAAAGCGTTGATTGAAGGACTCTTTGACGGGGGCGGTCAATATCCGGAGATCCGGGCTCAATTGAAGGAGCGACTGGTTGCAGACGGAAATAATGTTCTACATGAAGAGTTAAGTATATATGATTGTATTTCTGCAAATAAAATACACAAGAATGACACACATAGATTACTCCGGGCACTGGAAATTTATTACGGATCGGGGGTCCCCTGGTCCCGTCATCTGAAGAATCAGGCAGAACAAAGGCTTACACCCAGATTCAGGCGGATGCTTCTCATTGGCCTGACCTGCACAAGGACTCTTCTCTACGAACGCATCAATAAACGTTGCAGAATGATGATCGATGCCGGACTGGAACAAGAGGTGAGGGGGCTTCTGGAGGCAGGCTACAGTTCGGAATTAAAGTCTCTGTCGTCAATAGGATATCGGCATATGGTAAACTACATTGCAAAAATATGGGACAAGCAGCAGATGGAAGAGATGCTGTCCAGGGATACCCGGCGTTATGCGAAACGTCAGTTGACATGGTTTACAAACGCAAAGGACATTGTCTGGTTTGACATCAAGGATCCACTTGCGGTAACAGCACACATTACCGATTGGTTGTCACGAACCCTGTAAAATTCAATTAGAGAAAATCCGGTTTATTATGCAGGAAAGCGATCCGTTCTGGCAAAAGCCTAAACCCTTCTCTCCAACCAGGGTGCAAAGGGAACAAGCTGTACAATTCAAGATAGATCCACTCGTCCTGCATCTTATTGATCTACGTGCTGTTAAAGGAGAAGAGGAAATAGAGAATTATCTGCAGCCACGCCTGTCGCTCCTTCCGGATCCCTTCATCATGAAGGATATGAAAAAGGCTGCTATACTGGTATCGGAAGCGATAAAAACAAATTCCGAGATAGTTATCTGGGGGGACTATGATGTTGACGGAATCACCGGTTCCTGTATGCTCCATAATTTTTTCATGCAAATCGGCGTAGAAGCCACAGTGTATATTCCGAATAGATTTACCGAAGGCTATGGTTTAAACAGCAAAGGAATAGAGAAACTGCGGACCTCAGTCAAATCGATACATCCATTACTCATCACGGTTGATTGCGGCATCTCGAATCCGGTAGAGATAAGAAGGGCGGCCGAACTGGGATTCCGAACTCTGATAACGGATCACCACACCCCTCCTGAAAAGAGAATTGAAGCAGACGCTATTCTCAATGTCAAACAGACGGGCTGTCGATTTACGGACAAAAATCTGGCCGGTGTGGGGATGGCTTTTTACCTGGCAGCAGGAATTCGTTCCCATTTAAATACGCTTGGCTATTTTACATCACAAAGGCCATCTCCAAACTTAAAGCAATTTCTAGATTTTGTTGCTATCGGAACGATAGCAGATATGGTTCCGCTGAATGGCATCAATCGAATTCTTGTTAAATCCGGCTTTGAGGTCCTTGCAATGCCGGCTCAAAAAGGGGTGTCGGCATTGCTTCAAGGCAGCGATATTTCTTCGGGGACAATTACTTCCGACGATATCGCCTTTCAGATCGCTCCCAAAATCAACGCAGCCGGCAGGATGGGAAAGACAGATACAGCAATAGAGCTATTACTCTGCACTGATGAAAAAAAAGCTGCTACACTTTCCAAGTGTTTGACAGAACTGAACACAAAGCGGAAGAAATTGTGCGCAAATATTATAGAAATAACATCATCTTACGTTATTAATTGCCTGAATTCAGGTGATTATTGTATTATACTATCTGGGGATTACCACCAGGGTGTAATTGGCATAGCGGCATCACAAATATCACAATCATGCAACCTTCCCGTTATACTCCTCACCCATGATTCATCTGCAAAGGGGAGAAAAGTCCTGAAAGGCTCCGGACGGTCCGTCCCCGGAATAGATCTCTTTGGTATTTTGTCGCAATGCGACCGGTATCTTCTTAAGTACGGGGGGCATCCTATGGCCGCGGGATTGAGCCTGCTTGAAGAAAATCTTGAGAAATTTAAAACACACTTCAGGCAACTCGTTAAGTCGGAAATGGTGAACAAAACCCCATGCGATGCATTCAAAGTTGACATGGAATTACCCCTTGAAAAGTTCTTCGAGAAGGGAATAGCTGAACAGATCAGCAGGATGGAACCCTATGGAGTCGGCAATAAAAGGCCGGTTTTTCTGGATCCTGCCGCGTCTATATATGACTATAAACTTCTCGGAAGCAAAGGCGATCATGTAAAACTTTTCTTTCGATGCATGTATTCCAACCGGCAGGGGATGGGTTTCAATCTTGGGCACAAAAAAGACATCTTGAAGGAACAGTGCATACGAAGCGTAATTTATTCTCCGGCGCTCAATCGATATAAAAATTCCATCTCCTGGGAAGTTCGAATTCTCGATATTTTCTAATCCGCTCTTTGGCTCATTTTCGATAAATAACACCACGCTTCTGTATTTAGATCAATAATACCCTTATATTTCAATATATTATGATTTTTAAACATAATATACATTATGCGACATAGCAAAACATTCAACAAATCCACCCAAAAAAGAAAAACCCCGGCTATATGGACATCCCTGCTGATGCGAGCTTTCTCTTTTTGCCTAAAAATGGTAGATAAAGAGGCTCATTGCAAATTTACATCAAGATAACTCCTCTTTTTAAATACGCCTTTGATGTTTATTTGAACGTACTTTCAATTATATAATACTATTACTTAAACTGACGGTGAACATATAATGTCACGGGAAATTTATCAGGAACCGCTCGTTAGCAGATATACAAGTCGTAAAATGCAGGAATTATTTTCTGAAAAAAACAGATTCACGACATGGAGAAGATGCTGGATCGCCTTGGCCGAGGCTCAATTTGAGCTTGGATTGACAGATATTATTTCGCAAGAGATGATTGATGAAATGAAGGCAAATCAATTCAATATTGATTACGACCTTGCCGCTGCCAAAGAAAAGGAAATCCGGCATGATGTGATGGCGCATGTTTTCGAATTCGGGAAGAAATGCCCTAAGGCTGAAGGCATTATCCACCTTGGAGCCACGTCGCAATTTGTCGTCTGCAATACAGACCTGATTATTCAAAAGGATGCTTTTTCCCTTATACGCTCTTCCCTTCTCCATGTTATTAAAAATCTCGCCTCTTTCTGTGAAAAATATAAAGATCTTCCCACGCTTGGTTTCACTCATTACCAACCGGCTCAGCCAACAACCGTAGGCAAAAGAAATACCCTGTATATTCAGGATTTAATAATGGATCTTTCGTTCATTGATTTTTTTCTGGGACAAATTAAAGCCAGAGGGGCCAAGGGAACTGTCGGCACCCAGGCGACTTTTATTGAACTCTTTAAGGGCGACAATGATACAGTCAGAAAAATGGACGAACTTGTCAGCAAAAAACTTGGCTTTTCTCAAGCATTTGCAGTTACCGGCCAGACATATACGAGAAAGCTTGATATGAAAATGGCCGAAACCCTTTCTGGAATTGGAGCGTCGGCTCATAAATTTGCCGTTGATCTCAGGTTATTGTCCAATCTCAAAGTTCAGGAAGAACCTTTTGAAAAAAATCAGACCGGCTCCTCTGCAATGGCGTATAAAAGAAACCCTATGCGTTGTGAAAGAATGACAGGACTCGCCAGGAAATTGATGGGGCTTCCCCAGGATTTTGCAGCCACCTACAGCAACCAATGGTTTGAGAGAACCCTTGACGATTCAGCGATTAGAAGAATGGATATACCGCAGGCCTTTCTCCTTACGGATGCAATATTAAAGCTTTACATCAATATAACATCTGATATGGTTGTATATCCGATGCAAATTGATAAACTGCTTAAAGCTGAACTTCCCTTTATGTCTACAGAGAAAATTCTGATGGAAGCTGTAAAAAAAGGGAAAAGCAGGCAGGAAATGCATGAGGTCATCAAAGACCACTCGATTATCTCGGGTAAAATGATTAAGGAATATGGGCAGGAGAATGATTTACTTGAAAGGTTGGCTCAAGATGACCGAATTCCCTTTACCCTTGATGAACTCAATCACTTGATCGGCAATTATAAACAATTCACCGGTAGAGCCACTGCCCAGACTGCAGAATACCTTGAGGAAGTTGTCTACCCCCTGCTGAAAGCCAATGAGGCCGGAATGGGAGTTGTCGATGCATCACTTTCTGTCTGATGTCGAAATATTTCGTAAATCGCATCAACCAGAGATTTATACTTTATTATTGCTGTGATTTCCTCTTTCTGGACAAGCGGCAGTATTCTATCCAGTATGGCTGGACTAGAATGACCAGCCTGAGCGAAGCATGAAAGTTCGCCATTTCAGTAAGGCATGGCCAACTTCAAAACAAGACTTTCATATTAAATTTCTATGACCCGTTTACATATACTCTATTTGAGAATATCCATTGATCAGTACCATTTTCTCAAGTTCATCCTTGAAGGATATGACGGGCTGGCAATCCTTTCGAAGGACAAGGATGATATCGTTCTTCTTCGCTATCCCGTTGAACTTCATAGAGATCTCTTGCTGCTGCTCGCATCGGTCAGCAAAAGAATCCAGTCTGCCGCTCCTGTAAAGAATTGAATATCAGGCTTCATTTACTTTGATTATGTTAAAAAAATCTTTTTTTATAAAGACCTTTGGCTGCCAGATGAACGAAAGGGATTCCGAGATCATTTCTCAAGGTCTCGCCAGTCATGGCTACTCCGCGTCGCAAATTATGGAATCTGCCGATATTGTTATAATAAACACCTGTTCCATTCGCGCAAAAGCTGAACAGAAGGTTATGAGCCTGCTCGGCATGCTGAGAAAAGAAAAACTCCTTCGTCCTGAACTGAAAATCTGCGTTGCCGGCTGTGTTGCCCAGCAGGAGGGAAATAAACTTCTAAATCGCATGCCCCATGTGGACCTTGTCGTGGGCACCCAGAATATATACAATATAGCGGAACTCCTTGAGAAAAAAACAGCGCAATCAAAAGTTGCCACATCGATGTCCGATACCTACACCATTCCTCGGTTTATCCCGGAGCAGGACCAGGCCCTCCACACTGCGGAATCCTATAAAAAATTTGTTACGATCATGCAAGGGTGCAACAATTACTGTACCTACTGCATTGTCCCTTACACAAGAGGAAGGGAAATTTCACGGAATAAAAGAGATATAATCGATGAAGTTAATGTATTAGTTGATTGTGGAGTCCGGGAAATCACCTTGCTTGGACAAAATGTTAACTCCTATGGCATTGCCAATAGTGTAACCGAAGGCTCCTCATCATATGCTTTTCCCGACCTCCTGCATGAAGTTGCCTCAATACATGGAGTGGAACGCTTGAGGTTTACGACATCACACCCCAAAGATCTTTCCAGCGATCTGATGTGTTGCTTCAGAGACATAAAAAACCTCTGTCATCAAATACACCTCCCTGTTCAGGCCGGTTCTGATTCTATCTTGCAAAAAATGAACCGAAAGTACACAATAGAGAAATATTTGCAAAAGGTCGATGCCCTTCGATCATATTGCCCTGATATTGCCATCACCACGGATATTATTGTTGGCTTTCCCGGTGAGACCGATCAAGACTTTGCGAAAACACTAGAGTTACTTGAAACGGTCAGATATGATGGTTCTTTTTCATTTAAGTATTCAGATAGACCAGGGACGAAATCGACCGGACTTGCAGACAAAGTCGATGAGAAAACAAAAACCGAACGACTCAGCCGGTTTCAGGCCAGACAAAATGAAATCAGCCTTGAAAGAAACAGCGCCTTTGTGGGGAAGACATTACGTATTATGGTCGAATCAGCACAATCAGAAAAGCTGCAAGGACGTTCCGAATACAATCACGTTGTGCATATTGAATCTACGTCAAATCATACACCTGGTGAAATATTTGATGTTCATATTGTTCATGCCGGTGAGCATTCTCTTCAGGCACGGCGTAATTGAGACACATATATTCATTCTTCGGAGATAATCATGAAAAAGCCCCCTCTCTGCCTCTTAACGGGACGCCCTGCCCTGCTTTCCCTTTTTTTTATCCTCATCATGATTCCTTCCTATTCTTACGCAGATACGCGCTATATCTCGGGTATTATGGTCGTAAGCGTCAGGGATTCGATTGAAAAATCGGCAAAAAATTTAGCTACCGTTAAAACTGGTGATCAGGTTGAGGTCCTTGAAGAAAGTGGCCGCTACGCCCGGGTGAGAACAAAGGACAACATTGAAGGATGGGTTTCCTCCTATTTTCTCCAGACCGAGGCGCCGACCATCGATACCATTATCAAATTAAAAGAAGAGATTGCCTCTTTAAAGAAAAAAGACGATACGGGACTTCAGGCAGATACATCGGCTGATAGTGATCTGTCCCAGAAAAAGGGGCTCCTTCAATCCTTAGACTCTTTGAAAGCTGAAAATAAACGCCTTTTTGAAGAGAATCAGAAAATGCTCCATATGGCGCAAGATCATCAGAATCCCGCCCAAACTCAGTCTGCAAATACAGCCGAAAATGACGCCTTAAAAGAAAAAAATGCCTCATTGCAGAATGATCTGGATACTTTAATGAAAAATTCCAAGAATATCATCACAATAACCAGGGAGCGTGACGATCTTGCAGGTCAAACAGCATCCTTGCGGGCAGAATTGGCAAAAGTCCAGAAGGTTAATCAGAACCTCCAGTCGCATGCAATGGTCGACTGGTTTATCGCTGGCGCCTTTGTTTTTTTTGCCGGCCTGTTAAGCAGTAAGTTTTTTACCCGCAAAAAAAGCAAGCTCTCGTTCTAGGCATCGATTGCAGGTTTGAACAGGATGCCGCCTATGAAAACAGTGAAAAACACCAAAAGAGCACATGTGCTTTTCGTCCTGCTTTGCGCTGCCATCCTGCTGGTTCTGCTCAGGGCCCCGCACGAAACGACGGCAAAAGTACCCAATGACGCGCAGCATAACCGTCTGTTATCCTTAAAAAACGAACAAGAAGCGGAAAAATTTTGCGGAGAGTGCCACGGTCCCGCAGGAAAAGTCCCTCTTCCTGATGGTCACCCGCCTAAATTCCGCTGTCTGCTCTGTCATAAAACCCAATAGGTCTGATGGCCGGAAGCTCCATGCCAATGCGCATAAGGAATGGAGTCTTCATGTCTTCCGCAAACTGCATGCGTTACATGCTTTTTTTGACTATTTCATACAAATCGTCAGACAGGTTCTCCAGCATGGCAAGCCGTTCAAGCTGTTCCCTCATTAACTTCTGGCGGTGAAGATCATATTTTCTCCAGTTAATCAATGGAGAAACCATACGGGCGGCGATCTGTGCATTGAACTGATCGATTGAGATGAGCTGTTCAGTCAAAAATTCATATCCGGCGCCGGAGATATCGTGAAAACGTACATGATTTCCTGAGCAGAACGCACCTATGAGCGATCTGATTTTATTTGGATTTTTAAGAGAGAAAGCAGGATGATGCAGCAGGTTCCTCACCCTTTCCAGTGTGGTGTCAAGTGATGAGGTTGCCTGCAGTATCAGCCACTTATCCATCACAAGCGGATCCTTCTTCCACGTGTTGTAGAAATCATCGAGAACGTCCTCACGTTCTTCACCGGGATAACTCGACAGAGCAGCGAGGGCAGCAATCACGTCTGTCATATTGGTTCCCGAATGATACTGATTCAGACAGAGATTGAGGCTTTGTCTGTCAACCGGATCAGAGACGAGCAGATAAGAGAGGCAGATATTTTTCAGACTTCTCTGCCCCATGGCCTCGGGACTGATCGAGTACGGTCCGTCGTCACAATTTTTCTCGTAGACATCCAAGAATTCCTGGCGCAGACGCTCGGCCAGTTCCTGGCGAACAAAGCGGCGGGCCCTGTGCAAAAGGTCGGGATCGATACGGTCCATCTGCCCGGCAAGGATGTTCTCGCCCGGCAACGTCAACGCCTGGGCTGTCAGGGCTTTATCCCCCTTTTGGTTCAACAGGTTCGTTCTGACCGCCAGGACAAAGGCTTCATCCAGAACTGGCTCCTCCCTGCGCTGCAATCGCTCAACGAGATCCAGAATGATCATTGTTGAAAGGCGGTCTGCTGCATCCCATCTGTTGAACAGGTCGGAGTCGTTGGCCATGAGAAAAGCCAGCTCGTCCCGGTTATGACAGGGGGTGAGCTTAACCGGCGCAGAGAAGTCGCGGAGAATGGAAAGCACGGGCTTCTCCCGGATATCTTTAAAAGTGAAGGTCTGTTCCTCCTGCCGAAGTTCGACCACCCTCCCCTTTTTCGCCTCTGCTCCTTCGCTCTCCAGGATATCATATCCCTCGGCGTTAAGCAGTCCTACTGCGATGGGGATATGAAAGGGCATTTTCCGCTCCTGGCCGGGTGTTGGCGGACAGGATTGCCGGACAGTCAGCGTAAAGATCCCCGTATCCTGATTCCAGGAATCGGTGACCGTAAGGACCGGCGTCCCGGATTGGCTGTACCAGAGTTTAAATTGATGCAGATCGACTCCTGATGCATCCTGCATGGCTGCGACGAAATCATCGCACGTCACGGCCTGACCGTCGTGGCGCTGGAAATAGAGATCCATGCCTGCCCGGAATTTCTCGGTCCCCAGCAGGGTATGGATCATGCGGACCACCTCGGCGCCTTTGTTGTAGACAGTGGCAGTGTAGAAATTATTTATCTCAACATACGAGTCGGGACGCACGGGATGAGCCATGGGTCCGGCATCCTCACGGAATTGAAAACTTCTCAACTGGTTGACATCATCAATGCGTTGAAAGGCCCTTGAGTTCATATCGGCAGAGAATTCCTGATCGCGAAAGACGGTCAGTCCCTCCTTGAGGCTAAGCTGGAACCAGTCACGGCACGTCACCCGGTTTCCGGTCCAGTTATGGAAATATTCATGGGCAACTACACCTTCGATACCGATATAATCCTGGTCAGTGGCAGTATCCGGGGACTCCAGCACATATTTTGAATTGAACACATTGAGCCCTTTATTCTCCATGGCGCCCATGTTGAAATCGTCCACTGCGACGATCATGAAGAGGTCCAGATCGTACTCAAGTCCGAAAACTTCCTCATCCCACTTCATGGCCTTTTTCAAGGAACGCATGGCGTGTCCGCATTTATTCTTATTCCTTTCTTCAACATATATTCTCAGACAGACCTTTCGTCCGGAGAGGGTTGTGAACCAGTCTTCGATGTGGACGAGTTTGCCTGCAACCAGCGCAAAAAGATAACAGGGTTTGGGAAAAGGGTCTGTCCAAACGGCAAAATGCCAGCCGTCCTGCATATCCCCCCGGTCAGTGAGATTCCCGTTTGCCAACAGCACGGGACAATCGTCCTTTTTCCCCTCAACTCTGGTTGTAAAGCGGGTGAGGATGTCGGGACGGTCAATGAAATAGGTTATTCTTTGAAATCCCTCCGCCTCGCACTGGCTGCAATAATTGCCATTGGACCGGTAGAGGCCGCTCAGAGCAGCGTTTTCCGCAGGGTTGATCTCGGTTGTGATCTCAAGGGTAAAGGCATCAGGCACGGAATCGATCTCAAGAGACGAGTCCGTAAGCCTGTATCTATCCGTCGAAATCTTCTCGTCATCGATGGCAACGCTCAGGAGTTTCAGCATTTCCCCATCAAGACGAAGCGGTTGTCGCGGTACATCCTCATTCCTCCGTAAAACTGATCTGGCCGTCACCCTTGTTTTTTGCGGATCAAGACGAAAAATCAAGGAGATCCTGTCTATGAAGAAACCGGGAGGAGTATAGTCCTGTCTGTAGTGAGTGGTTGGATTATTTATTCTTTCCATTATCGTTTCTATCCTTTCATCTTGCCGCCGGTCGGATCATTGCCCGTTGACAGCTAGGGTAATTTCGTTATATTCCATATTCAAACAAATAATTACAGCTGTATGCCCCATATCCATGGGCATACTATAATACCATATATCACTTTAGAGAACTTCCCCGATGATAACTATTAATGAACATTATTTGAAGTTGCAGGCATCCTATCTCTTTTCCGACATCGCAAAGCGCGTTGCCGCCTTTCAAGAAAATAATCCATCCAGATCCATAATTAAGCTCGGTATCGGCGATGTGACACGCGCCTTGCCCAGGGCCTGCATCGAGGCCTTTCACAAGGCCGTCGACGAGATGGCGGACGATACCAGCTTTCGAGGATACGGACCTGAGCAAGGGTACGATTTTTTAAGAGAAGCCATTGCTGAAAACGATTTTCGCGCCCGGGGAGCCGATATCTCAGCCGATGAGATCTTCATCAGCGACGGGGCAAAGTGCGATACCGGCAATATTCAGGAACTCTTTTCCAACGATATCAAAATCGCCATACCCGATCCGGTCTATCCTGTTTATTTAGATACCAATGTCATGGCGGGCCGCACCGGTGATTTCAAGGACGGACGGTACCAGGGACTGGTTTACCTTGATTCAACCAAAGAAAACAATTTCGTCCCGTCCCTTCCCGCAGAAAAAGTCGATCTGATCTATCTCTGTTTCCCCAATAATCCCACCGGATCGACCATTACCAGACAGGAACTGAAGACCTGGGTTGACTATGCGCGCGCAAACAAAGCCCTCATCCTTTTTGATGCCGCATATGAGGCCTTTATCCATGACGATTCCTTGCCTCAATCCATCTTTGAGATCGAGGGCGCACGGGAAGTCGCCATTGAATTCCGCAGTTTCTCCAAGACCGCAGGGTTTACCGGCACACGCTGCGCCTTTACTGTTGTGCCGAAGGATTGCGCGGCCTTTGATGCCAAAGGCAACAAGCAGTTGATTCACCCCCTATGGAACCGCAGGCACTGCACCAAATTCAACGGGGTGTCCTATCCTGTACAGCGTGCCGCCGAGGCCATATACAGCAAGGAAGGCAGGATTCAGACAAACGAGCTGATCTCCTATTACATGGAGAATGCGGAAATGGTTCGAAAAGGGATCGGGTCGCTGGGATTTGATTTTGTGGGAGGCGAAAATTCGCCGTATGTCTGGATTGACGGCAGACGTGATTCCTGGGAATTTTTCGATCTGCTGCTGAATAAGGCCGGAGTGGTTTGCACGCCTGGGGCCGGATTCGGACGATGCGGCAACGGCTATATCCGCATATCGGCCTTCAACACTCATGAGAATGTAGCCGAGGCCATGCAAAGAATTTGCGCGATGCTGCGGTAAGAGAATCCCCTGTTCGGTCGCAGAAGAATCCAGCCGGAACTATCCTGCGACCTGAACGTTCTGCATTTCATGTAAGAAACATTTTCAAGAAAGGTCGTCCAGCTCAGCCGGGTGGAAATGGACCTTCCTTTCCTGCCCTTCCATCTCGGTAAAGGTAATATCCCAGCGTTCCTGCATCCATGCAATAACCCCCTCCACCAGACGTTCAGGGGCTGAGGCGCCTGCAGTCACGCCGATCCTTTCCACGCCTTCCAGCCAGGAAGGATCGATATCATTTTTATCGTCAATAAGATAACACGGCATCCCGGATTTAACGCCAACCTCTCGCAACCGATTCGAATTGGAAGAGTTTTTTGAGCCGACAACCAGCAGGAGGTCGGTCTTTTCGGCAAGTTTTTTCACGGCGTTCTGACGATTCTGCGTCGCGTAGCAGATGTTGGAAACCGGCCCTTTAATGCATGAAAATCTCTCAAAAAGCACTCCCCGCATTGCAACAATATCGTCTTCGCTCAACGTGGTCTGGGTAACGAAGGCAACCCGGTTCTGATCGTTTACCTGTACCATCCGTGCCTCTTCAAGAGTGGCAACGATATGCACCTTCCCCTTGACCCGGCCTGCAGTCCCCTCGACCTCCGGATGCCGATGATGACCAATAATGATCACATCGAAGTCCAACCTATGGTACTTCTCCACCATCCGATGCACACTGCTGACCAGCGGACAGGTGGCATCAAGGGTTCGCAAACCGAGTTCTTTTGCCCTCTCTTCAACCCATGCCGATACCCCGTGGGCGCTGAAGATGCAAATTTTCCCGGACGGAATGTCTGAAAGACGCTCGACAAAGAGAGCGCCAAGTTGCTCAAGCTCCTGAAGGACATGCTTATTATGAACAATCTCATGCAGCACATAGACCGGGGCGCCGTGTTTTTTCAAGGTCAGCTTAACGGTTTCAATCGCCCTGACAACACCTGCGCAGAACCCTCTCGGTGAGGCCAGTATGATATGTTTTTTTTCATTGAGTCCGCCGGTCATATTTCTTCTCCCGCTCGATGACATCGTTGATCCATGCTATTTGTAATCACTCTTATCGAGACTGTATTTCCGCATCTTGTCATAGAGTGTTTTTCTGGGTATTTCAAGAACATCCATTACATCTTTAATGCTGCCGCCGCTGGCCAGCAGGGCCTGCTCGATAATCCCTCGCTCAAAGCAGTCCACCTGATGGGAAAGGCTGTTGTTCTGCCCTTTTTCAGCACCCGAGAGAAGGTGGTCCAGCGACCATCCGCATTGACTCCCCAGCAGGACATATCTCTCGGCAAGATTGCGGAGTTCGCGGACATTGCCCGGCCAGGGGTAAGACATCAGGGAATTCATCTGGGAGGCTGAAGGAAGAGGGACTTCCTGCTGGTATCTGTGGCCTGCCACCAGAAGAAAATGATGAAAGAGCAAAGGAATATCCTCAAGCCTTGCCCGCAGTGGAGGTATTTTCAGGCAGACCACATTGAGACGATAGTAAAGATCCTCCCTGAATCGGCCTGCCTCCGAGGCCTGGAGCAGGTCGATTTTTGAGGCCGCCACTACCCGGATATCCAAGGGTATCAATTTGTTCGATCCCACCCTTTCCAGCGATCGTTCCTGGAGAACCCGCAGCAGAAGAACCTGCGTCCGCAAGGGCATGGATTCAATCTCATCTAACAGCAGTGTCCCTCCGTTTGCATGTTCGAACTTACCGATTCGGGCCTTTTTGGCATCGGTGAAGGCTCCGGCCTCATGTCCGAACAACTCGCTTTCAATAATATTTTCAGGAACAGCACCGCAGTTGATCGCAACAAAATTTTTAATCCGGCGCTGGCTGTGCTCATGGAGGGAGCGGGCCACCAGTTCTTTGCCGGTCCCGGTTTCGCCGACCACCAGAATGTCAGCCCCTGTATCGGCCATCCGGGCAATTGTAGCGCGCAGATGGGCCATCGCCGGCGTCTTGCCGATTATCCGGGGACCGGGCGCACTATGGGCTATCAGTTCTTGACGCAGACTGCGATTTTCCAGCATCAAGGCCCTTTTTTCCAAGGCGCGCTGCACAGTTTTGACCAGTCGTTCTGCTGAATAGGGTTTTTCTATGAAATCGTAGGCGCCGTCACGCATCGCCTGGACAGCGGTGGAGATATCGCCATGCCCGGTAATGAGTATGATCGGAAGGCCACGGTCTATCTTCTGGGCTTGCAGGAGAAATTCCATCCCATCCATCCGGGGCAATTTAATATCGCAGATCACCACACCTGGCCATTCCATGGACAAGGATGACAACGCGTTCTCCGCACATTCATAACAAACCACATCCAGATCGGCCAACTCCAGCGTCTGTTTGTTGGCCTGACGGATATGCATCTCATCATCGATGAAGATTACTTTGTTTCGTGCTTCCATAAACAGTCCCTAGGCTTCCTCCAGGATAAATTCAAATTTCGCACCCGCATCGGATTCCAACACGTGTATTTCACCGTTCATCTCTTTTATGATGCGCTCCGTGATAGTAAGCCCGAGGCCAAGCCCCTGACCGGATTGTTTGGTCGTATAAAAGGGCTCGAAGATGAGGGGAAGATGTTCCTGCCGGATGCCCGTCCCGCTGTCTTTGATGGCGATGAACGCCCTTCCTTCATGCCGGCTTGTGGAGATTGTAATTTCCCGTACAGGACACCCCTCGATGGCATGCAGGGCATTGCTTATGAGATTGACAATCACCTGCTGCAGAAGGACATAATTAGCACGCACCCCGAGATTTTCCGGCTGAATTTCGACATTGATAGCCACGTCGGATTTGCGAATAACGGGCTTGAGTATTTCAAGCGCTCCATCGATAACCCCATGGAGCGGGACAATGGCCATCGCCCCGCTTGTCTTTCTCGAGAACAGTTTTAACTGAATACCAATCTGAGCCATGCGCTCTGTCAGTTCACTGATCTGTTCAAGGTTCCACATGGTATCGTCAAGCCGGCCCTTCTGAAGGAACATCCTGCCGTTGTCGGAATAGCTTCTTATCGCGGCAAGAGGCTGATTCAACTCATGGTTTATTCCTGCTGACATTTGACCCAAGGCTGCCATCTTGGCGGCGTGAATGAGTTCTGCCCGGGTATTCTGCAGCGCAACCTCAGTCCGTTTCCGATCTTCAATTTCCTTGCGCAGGAGCGAATTGGATTCGGTCAGCTCATAGGTGCGCTCGACAACGCGAGACTCCAATTTAGTATTGGCTTCCTGCAAAACCTTCCGGGCCTGTTCCTCGAATCGTTTTAAATCTATAACCCTCTGGCGGCGTTGTTTAAACACCAGAACGAAAAGGCAACCAAGAATGAAGATAAAACAGACCATCACAAAATTCAGGAAGACAAACCGTTCCACTCTCCAGGTATCCGTCAAAATCTGTACATCCCATCCGGCATGCTCCATATGCCGTGTCTGCAGAAGAAATTTCTTCGCCTTAAAATCACCATGGGTCTTTATTTGAACGATCTTACCGAAGTCACTGGCCTCTTCACCGGTAACATTCAGGGGTTCCAGCGACGCAATCGGATAGCGGCGGCTGTCTACGACAGACTTTTTGGCCTCTTCTGACAGCGGCGCCCAGGTTCGAAAGTGCCAATTTTTCTTGGTCGTTAAAAAAATAACTCCGTCAGAATCCGTGACCAGAAAGGTTTCATCGGCATGTCCCCAGTGATCTTCCACCGAGTCAATATTAATTTTAATAACCAATACACCTAAAATCGTATTATTCTGCCGCACCGGATAGGCAAAATAATACCCTCTGAGGCTTGACGCCGTCCCAAGAGCGAAAAACCTGCCAAGATGGCCACCCATTGCCTCCTGAAAGTAGGGCCTGTAACTGAAATTTTTTCCAGGAAATGAATATTCTTCATTCCAGTTACTGGCTGCAAGAGTCAATCCCTGATTGTCCATCAAATACGTATCCGAGGAACCGCTGATATTGTTGATTGTTTCAAGATGCTTATTTAGATTTTGTATCCGGTCGGGGTTGTGCGGGTCATTGAGCAGGCCAATGAGCATGCTGTCATTTGCAAGCAGTTCAGGAAGACTCTCGTATTTTTCAAGAACACCTTGGAGATAGGTACAATAGAGCTCAAGCCGGGTCGCTCCTTCAGCGGCAAGGCTCTTCATTTGATACGTGTACAGCCAGGAATAGCCCAACGACAAAGTAAAAAAGATGAAGGCGCTGAGAAGAATGGTACTGAGGAAATATCTGATTCGGGGGCATACCTTCATTCTTTCGTATTCTCTTACTCCATCCGGTCAGCGGGTTTCGAGCCCATCGGCGCGCAGCGCATCCTTGACCTCGGAAATAGGCACTTCCTGGCGGTGAAAAATCCCTGCTGCCAGGGCGGCCTCGACATCGGTTTTCCGAAATACCTCGACAAAATGCGCAGCCGTTCCCGCTCCGCTTGAGGCAATAACAGGAATGGAGACAGCAGCCCGTACCTGCTTGATCAGTTCAATATCAAAACCGCTGTTGGTGCCGTCCTTGTCGATACAGTTCAGCAGGATTTCACCCGCACCCAGTTCTGCACAGGTTTGGACCAGTTCCACAACATCGATATCGCGTCCTTCCCTGCCACCTTTGACAGTGCACTGATACCAGCAGAATTCCTCGCCTCCTGGTCCCGGATACATGGTCCTTACGGTATGTCTTCTGGTTTCATCGGGACTGTTCACATACACCCTTCTCGGGTCGACGGATATGACAACTGCCTGAGCGCCGTAGACCAGGGAAATCTGCTCAATGGAGCTCTTTCCCGATTTTTTGCCGTCCAGCAGATACTGTTCAGCCGCATAGACCGCATCGCTGCCAATGGAGATCTTATCGGCGCCGGAGCGGAAATAGGCCGAGGCGACATCCAGGGCAGAATACGAGCTTCCGTTGGAATCGGTGAATTCCCGGATACCGCCGCCGATGGTCAGAGGGACGAATACATTTTCCGATGTCCGTTTCAGAATCTCAAGCATCGGCTGATCCTGCATGGGAAAATCTCGAAAGCCGGTGATATTGAGGAAGGTAATCTCATCAGCTCCTTCTTCGTAATATCTTTTCGCCAGATCAACGGGCATGCCGAGGTTGCGGACAGCGCCTTGTTCTCTGACATCGTATTGATCGCCTTTGGTGACCACAAGGTCGCCCTCGTCGTTGGTCCGCACATCAAGACAGGCGATTATTCTCTTTGCCATTCTCGTAGGCCTGGAATCCTGCATAGAAGCAGTCGTAACCGCCAGGGTTTCTTCAGAGCCTTTGGCCAGAAAATTATTAAGGATAGTAAGTCCGGCCTTGCCGCTTTTTTCCGGATGAAACTGAAACGCCGTCACCCTTCCCTTTGCAACACCAGAGATATACTCTTTCCCGTAATCAGTGGTTGTGAGGATCCAGTCTTTGTTCTCCTGGGTGATTGTGGCATAATATGAATGGACAAAATACAGCTTTTCTTGATTGTACCCAGAAAATATCCCGGAATTCCTGTGGATTTTTATTCCATTCCAGCCAATCTGCGGGACGGAAAGAACATGATCGGGAAACCGTTTGATCTGGCCCCGGATAATACCCAGACCTGCCGCACCGGGTGCCTCCTCACTTCCTTCAAACAGGGCCTGAAGGGCCACACAGATTCCAAGAAGCGGCTTATCTTCCCTGATCCGGCGAATGAGAGGCTCAATAAATCCCTGCTTTTGCAACCGTTCCATCACAACGCCAAAGTTGCCGACTCCAGGAAAGATGAGTTTTTCCGCACTGAGAATATCTTCGGGTTTTTCCACATCGCGGACTTCGAATCCAAGCTTTCTGATGGCATTGCGCACGCTGCGGACGTTTCCGGCTCCATAATCAAGAAGTGTAATCATCATCTTTGCCCGTAAAAATATCGAGGATATTAAAAATTCTCTTTTGCTGTATAATACTTGCCGTTTACGCATCCACGGCAGAGCACCTTACCTTTAAGCAGAACTTCCCGGCAATCCTGCACCCAATCGCCGCAGCCTTCGCATTGAATGCGCCGCAGAGGCCGGCCGGGCATGTCTTCAGCGTGCAGGTTCACCTGCACGTGTTCGATTTTGAAAAGCTCCTGCTCCGGCATGATCCTGTAAGCTTCCAGTTGACGGGCGTATTTCCCCTCCACAGCCGGACAGTACAGCTTTGATCGTTCGCGCGCCTCTTCCAGCGCCGTAATCCGCACAGCCTCGCCCGTCTCAAGATGGACGAATGTGGCGGCCATAATCCCGAGGTCAACCCATCGCATGGACCTTTTCCCCAAACTGCAGCCGGTGACGGATTGAATGGCATCGGTAGCGCAACGGTCTATTTCAACCAGCACGTAGATCTTTTTTCTGTCGGTTCCCTTGGGATCGTGAATGCCGATCATTTTGAGACCGATCATGCTCATGCGCACGCCGATAACCTGCCCTGCACAGAGATGTCCATGCACCTTAACCGAATCTTCAAGCAGTTGTTCAAAGGATTCCGTTGTGTTCATCGTACTCCTGCAATGAGAAAAAAGGAACCGCTCTTCCTGAAGGTGCCGGCGGCCCTAATATTCGAAGCCTTTCTGCGCTTTTATCCCAGATGCATAGGGATGCTTGACAGCCTTCATTTCCGTTACAAGATCGGCTGCCGAAAGAAGAGCCTCTGAGGCATGCCTGCCGGTAACGACGAGATGCAGAGTCTGCGGCCTGCCGGTCAGAACCTTCAGTATCTCATCCTCAGCAATCATAGCATACTGAATGAGATATGTCAGTTCATCAAGGACAATCAGGTCATAGGTATTTTGATTGATCATCGTTACGGCAAACTCCCAGGCATCACGGGCCAAAGCTGTATCTTTCTCCAGGTCTTCGGATTTCCAGGTGAATCCCCGGCCCATCACATGGAAATCCAGGAGATTGCCGAATTTCTGCGACAAATTGGCTTCTCCCGACTTCCAGGCCCCTTTGATGAACTGGATAATACAGACTTTCATGCCATGGCCAAGCGCCCTGAAGGCAAGCCCGAGAGCCGCTGTTGTCTTGCCCTTCCCGTTTCCCGTGTATACTGTAAGCAGCCCCTTAGTCATGCGTTGCAGCCTGGCGTGTTCCGTGGGAAAAATTTTTATCATAGAGCTTTGAAACCGCTTTCAGGCTGGTATCGGCAAAGACCTGCCCCACACAAATCAATGCGGTCTTCCGTATATCGGCCTCCTCAACCTGGCGGCCGATATCGCGCAATGACCCGCGGATGATCTTTTCGCAATCCCATGTAGCTTTCTCTACAACAGCAACCGGAGTTTCCGGCCCATACCCTCCGGCCAGAAGCTCCTCGACCACCGTCTCGATCATGCTCACCGAGAGAAAAATCAGCATGGTGGCCTGATGGCTGGCAAGAAGCCGCATCCTTTCGAGCTCCGGAACAGGAGTCCTGCCGCCCTGCCTGGTGATAATAACAGTCTGGGATACCTCGGGAAGCGTCAACTCGGCCAGCAAAGACGCGGCGGCGCCCGAAGCGGCACTGACGCCCGGAATAACTGTGTAGGGGATGCCTTCTTTATCAAGTCCCTGCATCTGCTCCTTGATAGCTCCAAAAAAGGCCGGATCGCCCGTATGCAGACGAACGACCTTTTTTCCCTGCTTCCAGGCCTCTGTCATGACGGCAAGGATCTGGTCCAGATTCATGCCCGCAGAATCGTACCGGTCGGCCTTACAGCCGGTAAGAAGCTGAATATTTATCAGACTTCCGGCGTAGACGATGCAGTCCGCCTCGTCCAGCAGTCTCCGCCCTTTGAGGGTGATCAGTTCAACATCTCCGGGGCCTGCACCGACAAAATGGATCTTTCTCGCTTCATTCCTCATAATGCACGTTCCTCTGGTCGAATCTCTGAGCTGATTGCGTTTCTTCCTTTTCAGGCCCCGCAGTGTGTCTGCAGCGGCTTACAGCCAGTGATAATTGTAATGGGATTGAGGTCTATGGCGTGATTTTCCGGGTAGCTGCTGCGACGGACGCTGACCGTGGCCATGGTGACTCGCAAGCCCAGCGCATGGAGAATCTGCGGGGCCCTGCGACTGGTCTTCTCTATTACACCATTGACAACAATGATACCGCCCGCCTGCAGTCTCCGGACGCAATCCTCAAGAATTGTCTCAAGGGCGCCTCCGCTGCCGCCGACAAAAATCCTATCAGGATCCGGGAGAGGAGCAAGAGCCTCCGGAGCCCTGCCGTGAATGACCTGTATGTTATAGATATTCGCTCTGCTTTTGTTTGCAAGAATATTGTCTCTCTGTTCATCAACGGCCTCCACGGTAAATATCTTCAGAAGAGGAAACATCCTGGCGGCCTCAATACTCACGGATCCGGACCCCGCCCCCACGTCCCAGAAGACTCCGGTATCCGGAAGACGCAGGGCATGAAGCGTTGCGGCCCGCACCTCATTTTTGGTCAGCATGCCGCGGCTATGGATAATTTCCTGTTCCTGAAGCCCGAAACGGGGCTGGAAATCTGAAGCTGCGTCTTGGTCTTGAACCAGAATCATCACATTGAGTGCGCTGAACGTTCCCTCAGCGATATCCGAAAGACCGGCTGTCGTCAAACGCTCGTTTTCCTGTCCTATATTTTCCGCGACATGCACTCGGTATCTGGCGGCGTTTATCGCTCCCAGATCTTTCAAAAGCCGGGCGGCAATGCAGGAGGGGGAATTTTTTGCGTCGGTCAGAATACATACTTTGGGGGCGTCACCGACCCGCTGGACCACATCCTCCGCCGATCGGCCATGCACACTGATGAATCGGGCGTCATCCCAGGAAATCCTGAATCGGGAAAAAGCCATCTGCATGGAGGATACGGCGGGATAGATCCGAATATTTTCCTGACCGAATTTCCGGCACAGGGTCTTGCCGATTCCAAAAAAGAGCGGATCTCCACTGGCCAGAACAGCAACATCGGAGACCGTTAAGGCCTCTTCGATCTGCGGCAAGGCCTTCCGGAGAGGCGCAAGAGGCCGGATTGCAAAGTTTGGAAAGGCTGAAAGGACAGGTTTGATCATGATCTGCAGCCGGTCAGCGCCGAAAATGTTTACGCAGGACTGCAGGACATGCAGCTTCTCGGGGGAAATGGAAGCGGAATCTATCCCTATCAGGTGAATGATATTTTTTTTCATCCCGGCTTCTTTCACACAAAAACGACAATAGCGCCGGTTGCATCTACAAGATGCACGTTCACCGGCAGCGAGGCGGTTTGGGCACAATACTCCCGAGCCTTTTTGCATACACGCTCAATGACATCCGTATTCCCGGAGGCCCTCAAGCGCGTGTAGATCTCCCGAGCCGTGTTGGATCCAGCCAGATTATCGGTTATTGCACGGGAAAAACCCAATTCGCCGATAAGCGCAATCGCCTGTGACACCTCCAGAGCTCCATTACGGACATGGGTCTGCGGGATCGTAAGCGCTGCTTTGACGATCTTCGCCCACATTCCGGCGATATGGATCCGGGTAAAACCGAACCTGCCCGCCTCCTCAAGTGAAAATTTCAGATAGTCCCCCATCATCACCAGTGCTTCTTCGGGAAAAGAGAGCCGTTTCTGCACGGCACGCTCGGATGTCCGGCCCGTGGAAAGAACGATCTCCCTGCAGCCTGTTCCCGCCGCCACGTTCATGGATGCTGTTATGGTCGCCGTCCATGCCTCTGCGGATACAGGCCGGACGATGCCCGATGTTCCGAGAATGGAGAGGCCGCCGATTATCCCCAGGCGGCTATTCAGGGTTTTAGTTGCCAGAAATTCCCCTGCTGGTATGGAGATTGTCACCCTGTACCGGCTGTCTTGTTCGCAGCCATTCTGCAGCAGCGCCTCGGAAACCGCCTCTCTGATCATCCTGCGGGGAACAGGATTGATGGCTGGTTCGCCCACAGCCAATGCAAGGCCAGGCTTGGTGACGGTCCCGACACCTTTTCCCCCGGCGAGCAGAATTCTTTCAGGGGACAGTTGATCGAGATTGGCGGAGATGGAGACCTCAATGGTTGCGCCATTAGTCACATCCGGGTCATCACCGGCATCCTTGATCACTGCGGCTAGTGCGGTTTTGGGCACAGAGTCAAGCAATTCGCAACGGGATAAGGCGAACTTCACCCTGCTTCCATCCGGGAAAGGGATTTCAACTTCCTGAACAGCTTTCCCGTCCAGAAAAGCGAGCATCGCTCCTTTGGCCGCAGCAGCTGCGCAGGCTCCGGTCGTATAGCCTGAACGTAATTTTTTCATAACCCGTATGGCTGGACCAGAAGAGCCAGCCCCAATCCAACATGAAAGCTCTGATTCCAGTATGGCAGAGCCAGTGCTCCGAAGGGACTTTCTTCTGAAATAAAAAAAGGCCACTCCCACCTGGGGAACGACCTTTTCAGATTCATACCTCTAAGACAATCCGTCTCTTGCTCCTTACTTCCTTACTGATGAAACTGGTCGGGATGAGAGGATTTGAACCTCCGACCCCAGCGTCCCGAACGCTGTGCTCTACCAGGCTGAGCCACATCCCGACTGACTGAAATTAACTCGGATTGTCTTCATGTACTGTATCCGCTATTTGAACAACCTGGCATGCCGGTGTCTCGGACGCATATTCTGCTGCGGCAGACTCCGGGCATCACCAGATGCGGGTTGTGTTTTAGCATAGTGACGATCGCGTGTCCAGAATTATCTGCGCTGGGCCTCAGATCCCTTTGCAATCTAAAGATATCTCGAGAAGCTTGCAATGCTCAGGGGAAGTTTTTATCTGGCATGCATCATTTTGATCCTTTCAGATCAGAGGCCAGAGCCTTGACCATTCTCGTAGACAACGGCGTTACCGCCGTTATCGTATTGAAATGGAAAATTGAACTTGATTTAATAAGACTGCAGGACACCTTGGCAGGCAAGACCGATTTTGCAGAAGAAGAACCGGAGCGTATCCAGGAAGTCTTCGTTCCGCCGAAAAATCAAGAAATCAAGCGTTTTTTCCCGTCGAAAACTGGCCCTCTATTCGGCCTGCTTCGGCATTGGTGGTTTTATAAAAAACGATACTATCAATGCCAGAACGCCAAGACCGGCCATGATCACACTAATCGAACATACGCAGTACCCAATAGCTAGAGCCCCGTACCCCGAATAAAAGTAGCCTATAGCTCCTAGCACCATAAAGTACGAATCTACCAGAAGGACGATAGTTGCGGTGAAAATGCCGATTGCAAAGGCTGCAAATCTGTTGATCTTTTTCAGCAGATTCATCACAGTAATGGTTATCCAGGGTGTAAATATAAGGTAAATTGAAATCAGCGATATGAACATTTGCCTATCGACTGTTCCTGTTGAGTCATCAGGTTTTATCGTGCTCTGTATTGAAGAGAACACCGCCAACAGGAGAAATGGTATCAACGGGTTTCGCATAATTCCTCTGAATGGTAATAATTCTCAGTGATGTCCGGTTAAGAATTTGCAATAGAAGCAGGAGCAAAAAAACGACATAATATTATGAATTTACTTGACAAATCAATAAAATGCCAGTGCGGCGTTTTTCATAATTATCCTTCTATCTCAG
>Ga0214249_1000056_pt1 | contig 55098 bp, 40 predicted proteins | sample TroBogypolimnion_17_FD_153087 | JGI IMG/M metagenome (GOLD analysis project Ga0214249, IMG submission 153087) | Freshwater microbial communities from Trout Bog Lake, WI - 23JUN2009 hypolimnion | ecosystem: Environmental > Aquatic > Freshwater > Lake > Hypolimnion/Profundal zone | place: Trout... | reverse complement strand
CCTCCAAGGCTTCACCTCTATGCCCGTGTGCGCAAGCACCACAGCAAACAAGAACGCGATGGTGGCCTGTGAGGACCAACCACCGCGTAGCGGTTTAGTTCAACTCTCTGATGCCGCCAATGGGCCTAACACAGCGCATCCGTATCGTCATAGCGCCAAGGAAATTGACACATTTGCCGTTGGCGAGGCCACCGGAACAAGCCGAAATGTGCGCCCAGTGGAACTGGCCACTCGACCTTCGCCATTTGATCCCAGCGGGGCACCGGATTTTCTTCGCGACTACTTAACACACATTGTTGCAATTCCAAACATCGACGTCAGCGTCCTCACGGAAAGCCATGACGACGGCTGGAGCATACCGATTGACGCGATGCAAAGTGATTCACGCGAAGTCGATCCACGCCTATTCATCCGAGTCAATAAGAAAATGAAAATTCGCCGTGCTAGCGTATTTTTGCTACAGAGCCCCTATCGACCCGCCGGCCACCTGACTATCATCGAGGGCAAAACGGCGTGCGGATATTTTGCCTTGGACTCACTCAACGGGGAGGAAAGTATTACCAATGTACTTCAGTCATCAGCACTGAAATTTATCACCGAGCCAGTTCCTTCCATTGCTAGCGTTTTGAAAGAGATTCGGGCCGCTTTTCGCACAGCCTAGCTGCACTGGAGCCTAACAGTCAGCACAAATTACGCTGCGCCTCCGAAGATCATCGTCTAATTCTTGGGCGGAAATCAAACGCCAACTCGACTCAAACGGGAGCACCTGCCATGGGCACCATGCCGCATTTGAAGTCATCAGATTCACCACCTCCGAACGACAACCAAGACCTCTATCAAAATTGAGGTCCCGACAGCCGACTGTCGTGAGGGCCTGCACCCGACCAATTGCGGGTGCCCACGGGTGTCAGCTTCCGGGAGTCAGAAAAATTTTCACTGCCGAGGTTCCATAAAGCTGCCGCACGGTTGGCGATGCCCCACCCGCATTACCGACATTGGCGGCGGGAAAGTCTGAGTCGTGTGTGCAGCGTAACCGGAAATATAGAAGTTCAAATTGACCGCCAGATTGCGGTCATTGCTTCCAGTAGACCTACGACTGCAGTGTGGTCGCGAATTCGATCAAAGGGACACCCGTAGTCGACCAACAAGAGACGGCCAAGCATGCGCTCCAAAGCGGCCTCTTAGCGAACTGCGTTCTCGGTAGCGGTCAGTCAATCATGAGGAAGGCAACATTGAAGGCGATTTCTTGTTGCTGAAGAGGGATGATGTGCGGGGAATCAATTGGTCGGCAACTGCCATGCAAGAGTAAACTGCCCGCATTACTTGCTATCAAGGTTCCCGATGCACATTGCCCTACTTGAAGACGATGCTGATCAACGCGCTTTGCTCGAACTGTGGCTCGATAGCGGCCAGCACACCAGTCGCAGCTTCAGCATGGCAGCAGAATTTATTGAAGGCGCCAAGAAAGAGCGATTTGATCTGCTGCTGATCGACTGGATGCTGCCCGATGGCACTGGCGCGGACGTGTTGCAGTGGGTGCGGCAAAACCTGGGTTGGGACATCCCGGTGATCGTGGTTACCGCACGCGACGACGAGGCGACGGTGGTTGCAGCTCTCAAGATGGGCGCCGACGATTATGTGGTGAAGCCCCCTAAACCCATGGAGTTGCTGGCACGCCTGGAAAACGTGGCCAGACGCGTCAAACCAGGTGGCTTGCCGGTGCTGCGTTTGGGCTCATTTGAAGTCGATGTGGCGCGCCACCGCCTGACGCTGGACGGCAATGCCATCACACTCACGCAGAAAGAATTTGATTTGTCGGTCTACCTGTTTCAAAACCCCGGCAAGCTTTTGTCGCGCGACCACCTGCTCAACAAAATCTGGGGCCTCAATACCGAAGTGGACACCCGCACCGTTGACACGCACATCAGCCGCTTGCGCAAGAAGTTGTTGCTCGACGGCAGCAAGGGCTGGAAGCTAACGCCGATATATGGTTATGGTTACCGCTTTGACCGTGTAGATGCTGCATCCTGAATGCGCTCAGACCGCGCTTGACTCAGGCGCCCGTTTAGATATGAAATCATGAAAATATCCGTCTTGTATGCTGGCCTTGCCTCGCCCCACGCGGGTTGGGTGGCAATTGATGAGTTGGCTGAATTGCTGGCGCACTATTTCGATGCCGAGGTGCTTTCGCCCAAGCCTGTGCGCGGACCCTGGCTGAATCGGACGCTGCACCCGCATCAGGCGCACTTTGAACCGGTGCAGACCCGCGGCGGTGACGTGCTGATCGTGGTTGGGCGCGGTCCTGGCGATCTGGCCATGGTCAATGCCATCCCCGACTGCCGCAAGAAGTTCGGCAAGATTTACGGCTGGATCACGGATTCGTATTTTCAGGCGGGATTTGTCAAGGAAACCGGTCTGTTTGACGCCATCACCGTCACCGCGCACGAAGACGTTGACTTTCCAAAGTCCCGCTATGGCATCGCCGTCCACCAGTTGTACCAGGGCGCTGATTGCCTGACCTGGGCGCCCCGTCAACCGATGAGCCGCGAGATTGATGTGATCGGCTTCGGACGCACACCACCGAGCTACCAGGCCTGTTTTTCCAAGCGTTTTCACCCCGCGAGTTCGCCCCATCTTTACCTGCATTCGCCACTGGGAAATCTGTCGGGCCCGAGCGTGCAACTCGAACGCGGCATGCTGTTCAAGCTGCTGCAGCGAACCCGCGTTTCACTGGCATTTCACCTGTACGTGGAGCCGCAGGGGGACCGCCCGCGCTCCATGATGGTGACCAGTCGCTGGCTTGAGTCCTTGCTGTCGGGCTGCATCGTGGCCGGGCGGCGTCCCGTGTCGCGCATGGCCGACGAGATGTTGTTCTGGCCCGAGGCAACGCTTGAACTCTCAAACGACCCGCAAACGGCTTCGGATGAACTGGTAAGCCTGCTGGCACGCAATGACACGCTGGACGCGCAACGGCGCAGCAACATCTTTCACATGCTGGGGCATCACGATTGGCGGTACCGGATAGCGACGATGTGCAGCCTCTTCAATCTGCCAGCGCCGCAGACTTTGCACGACGATATCGCACGCCTGCAAGCGCTTGGCGCTGCTTTTGCCTGACCCTGCGCCGCAGAGGGGCGCACGCGACCGGCGCTTCGATTACACAGAGTTGCCACAGTTTTTTCGGAGAAACCAATAAAGTTGCGGCCTTACACAAAAGGCAACAACATGTCGATTTTCGTCACCGGTGGAGCCGGCTTCATAGGCAGCAATTTCGTCATAGACTGGCTCGCCGCATCGGACGAGCCGGTAGTCAATCTGGACAAACTGACCTACGCCGGTAACCTGCAAAACCTGACCTCCATTGCCGGGGACTCACGCCACGTTTTTGAGCAAGGCGACATAGGCGACAGCGCACGGGTGAGCGAGCTGCTTGCCACGCATCGTCCACGCGCGGTGCTGAACTTCGCTGCCGAGTCGCATGTGGACCGTTCCATTCTGGGCCCGGGTGAATTCATCCAGACCAACATTGTCGGAACCTTCACATTGCTTGAATCCGTGCGGGCCTACTGGGGCGGGCTTGACGCACAGGCCAAAGCCGATTTCCGCTTTCTGCATGTATCGACCGACGAGGTCTATGGCTCCTTGTCAAAAGCCGACCCTGCATTCACTGAAACACACCCGTACCAACCCAACAGTCCTTACTCGGCCAGCAAAGCGGCCAGCGACCACCTGGTGCGGGCCTACCACCACACCTATGGTTTGCCGGTTGTGACCACCAATTGCAGCAACAACTACGGTCCTTACCACTTTCCCGAAAAACTCATTCCACTCATGATCGTCAATGCACTCGCTGGCAAACCCCTGCCCGTGTATGGCGACGGCATGCAGGTGCGCGACTGGCTTTATGTGAAAGACCATTGCAGCGCCATCCGCCGCGTGCTCGCGTCCGGTCGCCTGGGCGAAACCTACAACGTCGGCGGCTGGAATGAAAAGCCGAATATTGAAATCGTTCACGCCGTGTGCGCGCTGCTCGATGAACTGCGGCCCAAGGCCGACGGCAGTTCCTACGCCACCCAGATCAGCTACGTGAAAGACCGTCCCGGCCACGACCGGCGCTACGCCATCGACGCGCGCAAGCTCGAGCAGGAACTGGGCTGGCGTCCCCTGGAAACGTTTGAGAGTGGCATCCGCAAGACCGTGCAGTGGTATCTGGCCAATCCCGACTGGGTGGCGCAGGTGCAAAGCGGGGCTTACCGGCAATGGGTGCAGACGCATTACGAACAGCACGATGCCCCGAGCGCGCTGCCGAAACACATCTGAGATCAGGAAAAAATCATGACACAACGCAAAGGCATCATCCTGGCTGGCGGCTCCGGCACCCGGCTCTACCCGGTCACGCAGGCCGTCTCCAAGCAACTGATGCCGGTCTACGACAAGCCGATGATCTACTACCCGCTCAGCACGCTGATGCTGGCCGGCATTCGCGAGGTGCTGGTCATCTCCACGCCGCAAGATACGCCGCGCTTTGCCGAGTTGCTGGGTGACGGCAGCCAGTGGGGCATGGCCATCTCGTACGCAGTGCAGCCCTCACCGGACGGACTGGCCCAGGCCTTCATCATCGGTCGCGACTTCGTCGCCGGTCAGCCCAGCGCCCTGGTGCTGGGGGACAACATCTTTTATGGCCATGATCTGGTCAAGCAATTGGCCAGCGCCAGTGATCGCAGTAGCGGCGCAACCGTTTTTGCCTACCACGTGCAAGACCCCGAACGCTACGGTGTGGTGGCATTCGATGCGCACAAGCGCGCCATCAGCATTGAAGAAAAGCCGCTCCAGCCCAAGAGCAACTACGCTGTGACCGGTCTGTATTTCTATGACCAGCAGGTCTGCGACATCGCGGCCGACATTGCGCCTTCGCCGCGCGGCGAACTCGAAATCACCGATGTCAACCGGCGCTATCTGGAGCAGGGTGAACTCAACGTTGAGATCATGGGCCGCGGCTACGCCTGGCTCGACACCGGCACCCATGACAGCCTGCTCGAAGCCGCCAGCTTTATTGCCACCCTGCAAAAGCGCCAGGGCTTGCAGGTGAGTTGTCCGGAAGAGATCGCCTTTGCGCAACAGTGGATTGACGCGGCGCAGATTCAAAAACTCGCCGCACCGCTGGCAAAAAATGGCTATGGACAGTATTTGCTCGGACTGCTGAAATAACCATGCCCTACACCGTCACGCCCACCGCCCTGCCCGGGGTACTGATCCTGCAACCCAAAGTATTTGGTGATGCCCGCGGCTTCTTTTTTGAGAGTTTCAACCAACGCGACTTTGCCCAAGCCACCGGGCTTGATGTGCAGTTTGTACAAGACAACCACAGCCGCTCGGGCAAGGGCGTGCTGCGCGGATTGCACTACCAGATTGAACATCCGCAGGGCAAGCTCGTGCGCGTGACGCAGGGCGAGGTGTTTGACGTCGCGGTGGACATGCGCCGCAGCTCGGCGACTTTTGGTCAATGGGAGGGCGTGTTGTTATCCGCTGAAAACCAGCGCCAACTGTGGATTCCACCCGGCTTTGCCCACGGCTTTGTGGTGACCAGCGACTCGGCGGAGTTTCTGTACAAAACCACCGATTACTGGTACCCGGAGTTTGAAAGCAGCGTGTTGTGGAGCGACCCGCGCATTGGTGTGCAGTGGCCGATTCAGGGCCAGCCCTTGTTGGCATCCAAAGACGCAGCGGCGCCGCTGCTCGCGCACACGCAGACCTTTGCGTGACAACGTTTCGCCACAGCAAACAGATTTTGAAAAGCGAGAGTGAAAAAACCATGAACAAGATCCTTGTCACCGGCGGTGCCGGCTATATCGGCTCGCACACCTGTGTTGAGTTGCTTGCTGCCGGGCATGAGATAACCGTGTTCGACAATTTTTGCAACAGCCAGCCCGAAGCCCTGGCCCGCGTGCAGCGCATCGCCGACAAGAAGCTTCACTGTGTGCAGGGTGATATTCGCGACCGCTCAGCACTGCTGCAGGCGTTGCGTGCAAGCGGCGCCACGGCAGTAATTCATTTCGCCGGCCTCAAGGCGGTGGGTGATTCGGTGCAGGACCCCCTGTCCTACTACGACAACAACGTCGTCGGCACCGCATGCCTGCTCAGTGCCATGGCCGAGTGCGACGTCAAAACCCTGGTCTTCAGTTCCTCTGCCACTGTCTATGGCGAGCCGCAGTTTTTGCCCCTGACTGAAGCGCACCCGCTGCACGCTACCAACCCCTATGGCCAGACCAAACTGGTGATTGAAGGCATGCTGCAAGATATCTACCGCAGCGATCCTGACTGGCGCATCGGCATCCTGCGTTACTTCAATCCGGTCGGCGCCCATGCCAGCGGTCTGATCGGTGAAGACCCACAGGGACCGCCCAACAACCTGCTGCCCTTTGTGGCCCAGGTGGCGGTTGGTCGGCGTGAATTTCTCAATGTCTGGGGCAATGATTACGAAACGCCCGACGGCACTGGCGTGCGTGACTACATCCACGTGGTCGATCTGGCGCTTGGTCACCTCAAGGCGCTGGAGCGCTTGCAGGCGCAGCCGCAATGCCTGGTTGTCAACCTCGGAACGGGCGTCGGCTACAGCGTGCTCGAGATGGTTCGTGCATTTGAGCAAGCCAGCGGCAAGCCCGTGCCCTATCAGGTGGCGCCGCGCCGCAGCGGCGACATCGCCGCCTGCTATGCCGACCCGTCGCTGGCTTTTGAACAACTGGGCTGGCGTGCCGAGCGCGGTCTGGCGGCCATGTGTGCCGATACCTGGCGCTGGCAAAGCGCCAACCCGAATGGCTACGCCGTGGCCCCAAATTGATCGACAAGGAAACCATCAAGATGACAAACGCAATGGGAGCAAACAATGGCTAAAGGCATGATTCTGGCGGCCGGGCAGGGGACCCGGGTACGGCCTCTGACACGCGACTTGCCCAAGCCAATGGTGCCGATTCTGGGCAAGCCCGTGATGGAGTACCTGATCGAACACCTGGCGCGCCATGGCATCACCGAGATCATGGTCAACGTCGCCTGGCATCACCAAAAAATTGAAGAATATTTTGGCGACGGCAGCCGCTGGGGTGTGCAGATCGGATACAGCTACGAAGGCGTGCGTGACCACGGCGACATCCTGCCGCGTCCCATGGGCTCGGCTGGCGGTATGCGGCGCATCCAGGATTTCAGCGGTTTCTTTGATGAGACCACGCTGGTGCTGTGCGGCGACGCGCTGATTGACCTCGACATCACGGCCGCGATTGCCGAACACAAGGCCAAGAACGCCATTGCCAGCGTCGTCGCCATGGACGTGCCACTGGCCGATGTCCAAAGCTATGGCATCGTGGTGACAGATGCCGACGGACTGATCCAGTCGTTTCAGGAAAAACCCAAGCCAGCCGATGCCAAATCGACACTGGCCAGCACCGGTATCTACATTTTCGAGCCCGCCGTGCTGGGCCTGGTGCCGGCCAATACGGTCTATGACATCGGCTCGCAACTCTTTCCCGATCTGGTCGCCAACGGCTTGCCGTTTTATGCCCAGAACTGCCAGTTCAACTGGATCGACATCGGGCGCGTCAGTGATTACTGGTCGGTCCTGCAGCGCGTGCTGCGCGGCGAAGTGGCCGAAATGAAAATGCCAGGGCGCGAAGTCAAACCCGGCATCTGGGTTGGCCTGAACACCTCCATTCCGTGGCACCAGGTGCAGATCGAAGGCCCGGTCTACATCGGATCAGGCGTGCGCATCGAACCCGGCGCCAGCATCACCGGTCCGGCCTGGATCGGCCACGGCAGCCACATCCGCACCGGCGCCAAGGTGGTGCGCAGCATCCTGTTTGAATACACCCGCATCGCTGCCGACATGCGCTTTTCCGAGATGATTGTTTCGCCCGACTATTGCGTTGACCGTCATGGCGAGACGCTGTACCGGGGTGACGACACCTCCCAATTGCGCTGGGGAGACGCCCGTGCCTGAAGCCAAGCCAGACACGCTGCTGATCCAGGCCGTGGTGCTCTCCGGCGGATCGGGCACACGCTTGTGGCCGCTGTCGCGCGAGAAGTACCCCAAGCAACTGCTGCCCCTGATCGGCGACGACTCGCTGCTGCAGGCCACGCTGCGGCGCGTCGACGGCATTGCCGGCGCCGAACTGGCAGCACCCATGGTGGTGTGTGGCGAGGAATACCGCTTTGTCATCGCCGAGCAAATGCGCCTGCTTGGCAAGCGTGGCCCGATTTTGCTGGAGCCCGTGGGGCGCAACACGGCGCCGGCCCTGACCTTGGCGGCACTGACTGCCATGAAGAATGGACTCGATCCGGTCTTGCTTGTGATGCCGGCTGACCACGTGATCATCAACATTGCGGCCTTTCAGCGTGTCGTCAACCAGGGTGCCGCGTTGGCTGCGCTGGGCGCCGTTGTGACGTTCGGCATCACGCCGGACGCGCCGGAAACCGGTTACGGTTACATCCAGGCGGGTGCGGCTTACGCTGCGACCGTCAGCACGGCGGATACCCACGCCAGCCTGATCGCCCGGTTTGTCGAGAAGCCCGACCTGCCCACGGCACAAGGCTATCTCGACGCGGGAACCTACCTGTGGAACAGCGGCCTGTTCATGCTGCGGGCTTCGGTCTGGATCGCCGCCATGGCTGTCTGCCGGCCCGACATCCTGAGTGCCTGCCAAATTGCCTGTCAGCAGGGTTCGGCTGACGGGGATTTCATTCGCGTTGATCGCGACGCCTTTGCCGCCTGTCCTTCTGATTCAATTGATTACGCAGTCATGGAGCGCATCGCTGGCAACCATGTTGCAAGCGCTGGCGTGACAGCGGCGCTGCCAATCGGCGTGGTCATTCCACTTGCCGCCGGATGGTCAGACGTCGGCGCCTGGGATGCCTTGTGGCAGGTCTTGCCCAAAGATGCAGATGGCAATGTCACCCAGGGCGATGTGCTGTTGCAGGACTGCAGTGATATGCTGGCATTGTCTGAAGGCCGTTTACTGGCTTGCGTCGGCGTCAGCGACCTGGTCGTGGTCGAAACAGCCGACGCGATTCTGGTTGCGCACAAGGACCGCACGCAAGACGTTAAGAGAATTGTGGACCGGCTCAAACAGCAAGGGCGCAGCGAGGGCTCGGTCCATCGCAAGGTACATCGCCCGTGGGGCTCCTACGACAGCGTGGACGCGGGGGCGCGCTTTCAGGTCAAGCGCATCGTCGTCAAGCCGGGCGCTGCGCTGTCATTGCAGATGCACCACCACCGCGCGGAGCACTGGATCGTCGTCAGCGGAACGGCCCGCGTCACACGCGGCGAGGAAACGTTTTTGTTGTCTGAAAACGAATCAACCTACATCCCCTTGGGCACAACCCACCGTCTTGAAAATCCGGGTCGCGTGGCGTTGGAGATGATCGAGGTTCAATCGGGATCGTATCTGGGCGAAGACGACATCGTGCGCTTTGAGGACGTCTACGGGCGCTAGTGTTGCAGTGGATTGCGCAGTTGTCGTTCATGCATTACGACAGTGCCACCTCCCGCCACAACGCATGGGGTTGCCAGTTGCGGACCCAGAGCGGGAGCTCAGCCGCTGGCATCGGGCGCGCAATCGCGTAGCCCTGGGCCAGTTCACAGCCCAGGTCGAGCAGCGCGACGCCTTCTTCCAGTGTCTCGACGCCTTCTGCAATCACCTCAATCCTGAACGTCCTGGCTAGTCCGACCATGCTGCTTACGATCGCCCGGTCATTTGGGTTGTCCCGCATTTCGCGCACAAAGCTCTGGTCGATCTTGAGCTGCGCCACCGGCAACTTCTTCAGACAGGTCATCGTCGAGTAACCAATGCCAAAGTCGTCCAACGCAAATTTCACGCCCAACTCGCGGCATTCCTGGATGACGCTTGACACATGGTCCAGATCCCCCATGGCGCTGCTTTCAAGCAACTCAACTTCAAGGCAACCTGGTTTGAGTTGCGGATACGCTGCCAGGTCATCGCGCAGGCGCGAGACAAAATTAGCCTGCTTCAAATGGCGCGCTCCGATGTTGACGCTGATGGGCAGGTGCAGACCAGCTTGCTGCCATTGGTTGATCTGCGCTAGCGCGTTCTGGATCACCCATTGCCCCAGATCGACGGCCAGTGGATGGTCCTCAATCATCGGCAGGAAGTGCGCCGGCGGCAACAACCCACGTTCGGGGTGGACCCAGCGGATTAAAGCTTCGGCCCCGCGCACGGCCCCGGTACGCATGTTCACCTTGGGTTGGTAATGCAGAGCGAACTCGCCTTGTGCCAACGCACACGCAATGCCCTGCATGTTTTCGTGGTGGTCGCGCACGCTGCGGTCCTGCACGGCATCAAAGACGTGAAAGCGGTTCCTGCCCGATTGCTTGGCCTGGTACATGGCCTGATCGGCCTGGCGCAGCAATTGGTCGGCGTCCATCTCTTGCGCCTGCGGGTAGAAGGTGACACCCAGGCTGGCAGAGACCTGTAGCGTGATCTGCCCAAATTGCACCGGCTGCGCGGCAGCTTGCAGCAAGCGGGTGAGAACTGGCGCACAGTTGGCAATAGTGGCCAGGTCCGGCAATACCGTCACGAATTCATCACCCCCAATGCGCGCCAGGGTGTCGCTGTCACGCAGCACCGCTTGCATGCGCTCGGCAACAGTGACCAGCAGAAAATCCCCGACCTCGTGACCGTGTGTGTCATTGACAGCCTTGAATCCGTCCAGGTCCAGAAAGACCACCGCCAATTTTTCGTTGCGGCGCTGGGCCTGCGTCATGGCTTGGTTCATGCGGTCGCTCAGCAGCGCGCGATTGGGCAACTTGGTGAGCACGTCGTAGTGGGCGATGCGCTCAAGTTGGCGGCGCAGTACTTCACGTTCCAGCAGGTTGCGGATTCTGAGCTTGGCAATCTCCACCTTGATCGGCTTGCTGATGTAGTCCACCGCCCCCAGCGCCAGCCCCATCTCCTCGGCGTTGCGGTCCGTCGTGGCGGTGATGAAGATGACCGGAATCGTCTGCAGCACCGGGTCGGCCTTGAGCCGGCGGCAAACCTCGAAGCCGTCCATCCCCGGCATCATGACATCGAGCAGGATCAGGTCCGGCGGTGCCTTGGCTGCAGCCGCCAACCCAACCGGGCCGGAGGTGGCAATTTGCAGATTGAAGTCGAGCGTCAACGCGGCCGCGAGCACTTGCAAGTTGGCCGGCGTATCGTCAATCGCCAGAATTCGGGGTTGCTGCACGGCGTGCTTCATATCAGGCGCCGTGCGGCTGTCTGGCAAGCAGTTCAACCAGTAGCATGGACTGATCGTCCATCACGTAGGCGTTGTCGGCATACCGCTGCAGCGTCTGACTGACCGATTCGAGCCGGGCCTTGCAGGTGCAAGGGCCGTCGCCTGGCCAAGACTCGAATAGCGCCGCCAAGCGGGACAGTCCGAATTCCTCGCCCTGCGCGTTACGCGTCTCGGTGATGCCGTCGGAGAACAATAAAAACCGGTCACCCGCCAACAGCGCGATCTCGCTCTGCGTATAGATCTCCGTCGGCAGGATGCCAATGGGCAGGTTCTCAGCTGGCAGCGGCATTGCGCTGGCCTGTTGGGCGCGCAGCAGCAGGCCCGGCGTGTGACCGGCGTTGACATAGGTCAGCGTGTGGGTACCCAGATCAAAACGGTACAGCGCCAGTGTGGCGAAGGTGGCCAGTTCGACCAGACGTGGCGTGAGCAACTGGTGCAACTGGTTGACCATCTGCGCCGGCGTCGGCAGTGTCTGCCGGTCCGGGCTGTTGAGTAGCAGCTCGGCCAGCACCTGGTGGTAGGTGGAACGGATGCCGGCGCCAATCAAGGCGGCCGGCACGCCCTTGCCCATGACGTCACCTACCAGAATGTCAAAACAATCGGCCTGCAGGCGGTGCATCACCGAGAAGTCGCCATCGACGACCTGGGATGGTTTGCTCAGACTGGCCAAATTGACGCCATCAACGCCCAGGGGCAACTCGCCTTGCAGCAAGTCGCGCTGTATGGCGTTTCCGATTTCGAGTTCGCGCAGTCGCGCTTCCTGCAACTGCTGCGCGGCCTGTTCAAGTTGAATGACGCTTTGCGTCAACTTGTCGCGTTCGTGGGCCAAGGCCTGACGCAAACTCTCGCGCTCCAACAGATTGGCAATCCGGAGCCGGGCAATCTCGACGTTGATTGGCTTCGTGATGTAGTCGGCAGCGCCAAGTTTCAAACCTTCACTCTCGGAGGCGCCTGCCGACAGGGCTGTCAAAAAGATGACCGGAATGTGTTGCAGCGCCGGGTCGGCCTTGAGTTGGCGGCAGACCTCGAAACCATCCATCACCGGCATCATCACGTCAAGCAGGATCAGGTCCGGCGGCGCTTTGCGCGCAGCCGCCAGCCCGATGGCACCGGAGGTGGCAATTTGCACTTGGAAGTCATACGACAACGCGACCGAGAGTACTTTTAGGTTGGCCGGCGTGTCGTCGATGGCCAGAATGATGGGTTGGCGTCTATCAAGGCTCAAGAGGTTCCCCTTGCCAAGCGGGGTCGGTCATGATGGATTGCAGTTCGCTGAGTGCGAGTTCGAATTGGTATTCCTGCATTGCAGCTGCGGCACGCACCAGCATCGGCGCCAGGCTTGTTCCCGATACGGCCTGCTGCAAGTCCTTGAAACGCTCGATCGAGTCGAACTGAATGTTTTCCAGCATTGGTTGGATTTCACGGACCAGCTTTTGCACCCGTGCCACATCAATTGGCTGGTAGTGCGTCTCGACAATGCTTGCCGTTGCAGGTGCGACGCTGGGCAGCCATCTAGCGAGCATGGCCTTGAGGGCGTCAAGTGACACCGGCTTGGTCAGCACCGCGTCCATACCGGCAGCCAGGCAGCGCTGGCGATCTTCCTCATAAGCGTAGGCCGTCAACGCAATGATGGTGCGCCGGGCTTGCCCGCTTTGACGTTCCCATTGGCGAATTTTCTCGGTGGCTGCATAGCCGTCGAGCCGTGGCAGGCTCAGGTCCATCAGAATCAGGGACGCCGGCTCGCCCTGCACAACGGCGTCAAATCCCTGCTCGCCATCTTCGGTTTCACACACATCCATACCGAGTTGACGCAGCAGAATCTGGGTCAGACGCCGATGGTCTGCGTTGTCCTCTACAAGCAGCACGCGCTCGCTACGCGGGTTTGGCAGCGCATGGCCGGTGACATTCCGGCCAGCGGGTTCTACCTTCGGCGGCTCGGAGGCGTCGGCCTCGCTCAATGCAACACAAACACTAAACCAGAAGCGCGAGCCGACACCGGGATTACTGTCAACGCCAACCTCGCCGCCCATCAACTCGGCCATTGTGCGCACCAGCGACAGGCCCAGCCCGGTGCCGCCAAACTGGCGTGTGGTCGATGTATCGACTTGCGAGAAGGGCCGAAACAACAGTGCCTGCTTGTCGGGGTCAATGCCAATACCGGTGTCACTGACGGCAAACTCAAGCGTCGCCTTTTGTCCGCTTCGGCTGACTTCGCGCGCCTCGATGCGGATGCGCCCTTTTGAGGTGAATTTTATGGCGTTTGCTACCAAATTGGAGAGCATCTGGTGCAGCCGGTTCGGGTCGCCCAGGTAAGGCCCTGCGGGGCCACTCCAGTGGGCTTCGATGGGCAAGCCCTTGGCTTGCGCCGCTTGCGCAAACAGTGCCTGCACCTCAGCGACCAGTTGGGCTGGCGCCAGTTCGATGGCTTCAAGCTCGACCTTGCCAGCCTCTACCTTGGACAGGTTCAGGATGTCGTTGAGCAGGGTCATCAGGGCCTGGCCTGACCGGTAAATGGTGTCGGCATAGTCAAGCCGGTTGGCCTGCGTCAGATTGGGCTGGCGCAGTACCTGCGCCATGCCCATAATGCCGTTCATGGGGGTGCGAATCTCATGGCTCATGCTGGCCAGAAACTGGCTCTTGGCAATGTTGGCGGCCTCGGCCTGCGCTTTGGCAAGGTGGAGCTCGGTGACATCAACCCGAAAGCCCACGGTATATCCATCGGGCGTTTTGCGCTCGATGATGTGCAATACGCGTCCATTGCTGTGACGCTGAATCAACGCCTTACTACCTTCGCGGTGCGCGGCCATTCGCTCGGCTACCCACTCATCAATGCGACCGATGGCATCCACGTAGCCGCCTTGTTGCGCGAAGGCACGTATCAGCGACTCGAAGCTCACGCCCGGCAGCATCAGGTGCGCCGTGCTGGCATAGATCTGGCGGTATTTTTCGTTGCAGAAGACCAGGCGGTCATCGGCGTCATAAATGACAAAGGCTTCGTCGATGGTTTCAAAGGAGGTTCGCAGCAGCGTCTCAGCTTGCACTAGCTGCTGCTGCACGCGTTTGCGCTCGCTGATGTCTCGCTGCACGCCAATGAATTGCTGCAATTGCCCGGCTTCGTCAAACACCGGGGTAATGGTGAGATCGTTCCAGAACGCTGTGCCGTCCTTGCGGTAGTTCAGGATTTCGCCCGAGAACGGCTGCGCGCTGTTGAGCGCGGCACGAATCTGTTGCACCGTGGCCTGATCGGTGTCTTCGCCTTGCAGCAGCGAGCAGGATTTGCCCAGCAATTCTTCGCGTGTGTAGCCGGTATTTTCTAGCGCCTGCTCGTTGACGTAGGTCAGCAGCCGATCAACACCGGCAATCATTACGCCCTGTGAGATCTGGCGCAGGGCCTCGTCGCGCTGACGCAGGATGGCGAGGTTTTCCTTCAGCACTTGGTCTGACTGCGCGCGCTCGGTGATGTCCTGGATGCTGCTAAAAAACCGCACAGGAGCGCCCCGCTCATTGCAGGCAAAATTGACCAGCCCATAAACCGTTCGCACGGCACCGTCACTGGCACGCACGATGCGATATTCCCGCTCAAACCGGGTTTTGTCCGACGCCGTCTTTTGCCAGTAGGTCAGCAGGGCCTCGCGCTCATCGGGATGAACCCGTTGTGCCCATCCACTTATGGTGCGCTCATAGTTGCTGTCAATTCCCAAAATTTCATCCAGCACCTTCGAGCTTGTCCAGCGACCCGTGGTGAGGTCGAGGGAAAAACTTCCGACGCCGCCGAGCTTTTGTGCCTCGTGCATTGCCAAATCAACATTTTTTACCGATGTGATGTCACGCGATGTGCAGTAGAGCAGGCCCTGCCCGTCGAGCGTGATGCCGCGCGCGCTGATTTCAACATCAATCAGGCTGCCGTCACCCACTTTGTTGCGACTCTCAAAGACGCTGGCGGACTGGGTCTCAATCAGCGACGCAATGACTTGCAGGATGGCGGCGCTGTCAAGCTGCACGTCCCAGTCCGTTACGCGCAACTGGCCAATCGCGGATTCATCACGTCCGAGCAGGCGCAGCATGGCCGGATTGGCCTGCACCAGCAGGCCGCTGGCGTCCAGAATATAAATGCCGTCAGTGGCGGTTTCCAGGATGGTCTTCAGGCGCAGTCGTTCACGCTGCAGTTCGCGTGTGCGCTCGTCAACCAAGGTCAGTACCAGGGTGTGCTGCTGCCAGCGCCGGCGCAGGTAGAGCCAGAGCAGGCCGCTCACGAGCAGACCACCGAGTGCGATCAGCCAGGGCGAGTAGCGGTCTTGCGCGGCGTAGAAAGGGGCTTCGCTGTTGACGCGAACCGTCAATTCGCGCCCCATCAGCGACAGCGTTTTGCGTGCCGAATAGCGGTGGTTCGGCGCCGCTCCGTCGTGTGGATCGAGCTTGTTGGCGTGCTTGTCAGATTCAAAAATCAGCGTGCTGGCGTTGGCGGTGGTGTCAAAGAGCTCAATATCCACCAGTCCGCGGGCGACTTCAGGCATGTCTTTGAGCATGTCTTCCAGCAAAATGGGCGCCACCATCAGGCCGCGCACGGCGGCGCGGCGTTCGCCCGGCGTGCCGGGCCGCATGCCCGTGGCGTAAACCGGCACCATCAGCAGCGCACCCGGCGTTGCACGCTGTTTTTGCACCAGCGTGATGGGCGCGCTCATCGCTGCTTCGCCACTCTCAATGGCCTGCTGCAGTGCGCGCCGGCGCAGCGGGTCGGACCCGATATCCAGGCCCAGGGCGCCAGCGTTGCTGGCCAGGGGTTCAATGAACTTGACGACGTAGAGATCAGGCTGTGACTTGTCGGCTAGTTGGCGCAGCGTGAAGCCAGGCGCACCGTCAGCGCGCGTCTCCCTGACAAAGGCGTCAATGGCGCCGGGCATGACGCGCTGGTTGAAGCTGAAGCCTTGCACACCCGGAAATTCTCGTGGCAGGTCGCGTGATTCGACATAGGCACGAAACTCGGCGCGGCCTATCTTGTCGCTATGGGCAAAGACGCCCCGGGCACCATTGAGACCGTAGATCGGCAGTTGCAGGCGTCGTACGATATCGGTGCTCAGTCGCTCGGTGATGTGTTCCATATCAACCCGGGCTTCGGTGCGAATATCAGCGGCGCGCCACAGCGCGACTGCACCAAAGAGGGCGAGCGAAATAACAGTCACCAAAGCCGGCATCGCGGCTTGCAGGCGCAGGTGCAACTCGGGGCGCAAATTCATGGCGTACCAACGTCCAAGTAGGGCGGCAGCGCGTTGCTGGCCATTGCCGGGGGGGGCTTTGGCTCATGCTGCGTGCTGTGAAGGCGGCCTCTGACGCGATGCGGGTGCAAGGCACGCGTGGTTGGTTCGGCGTTTCATAGATCCACTCCGGGGGGGACTCTGTTTTATATGTTGTGTCAAGTCCCGAAAATAATAACCCTTGTGCCAAGTATAGACAATTTGTCCTGGACGAAAATTTGAAGTGTGGCGGAAGTGTTAACCCCTTTTCATTGACGCAAATTGCGGGAGCGTGGTCGGTAGACGACGCAGCGGCATCCGGCTACAACCGCTACTCCACCGTAACGCTCTTGGCCAGGTTGCGCGGCTTGTCTACATCGGTGCCACGCGCGCAGGCCGTGTGATAGGCCAGCAGTTGCAGCGGCACCACGTGCAGCAGAGGCGAGAGTTCGCCGTAGTGCTCGGGCATGCGGATCACGTGCAGGCCTTCAGCGCTTTCAATTTTGGTGTCGGCATCGGCCAGCACATAGAGCACACCGCCGCGGGCGCGCACCTCGTGCATGTTGCTCTTGAGCTTTTCCAGCAGCGCGTCGTTCGGTGCAACGGTAACCACCGGCATGGCGCTGGTCACCAGGGCGAGCGGGCCGTGCTTGAGTTCGCCTGCCGGATAGGCTTCGGCGTGGATGTAGCTGATCTCCTTGAGCTTGAGCGCACCTTCGAGCGCGATCGGGTAATGCAGGCCACGCCCCAGAAAAAGCGCATTGTCCATTTTGGCAAAGTCGTCGGCCCAGGCCATCACTTGCGGCTCGAGCGCCAGCACCGCCTGCAGCGCAGCCGGCAGATGGCGCATGGCTTTGAGGTGGCGCGCTTCCTCGGCTGCACTGAGGCGGCCCTTGGCCTGCGCCAGCGCCAGCGTCAGCAGAAAGAGTCCGGCCAGCTGCGCCGTGAAGGCTTTGGTCGAGGCCACACCGATCTCGATGCCGGCGCGCGTGATGTAGGCCAGCTCGCATTCGCGCACCATGGCGCTGCTGGCCACGTTGCAGATGGTCAGCGTGTGCCCCATGCCCAGGCTTTGCGCGTGGCGCAGTGCGGCCAGCGTGTCGGCGGTCTCGCCCGACTGCGTGATGGTGACCACCAGCGTGCGCGGGTTGGGCACTGATTCTCGGTAGCGGTATTCGCTGGCCACCTCAACCTGCGTCGGAATTTTGGCAATGCTCTCCAGCCAGTACTTGGCGGTACAGCCGCTGTAATAGCTGGTGCCGCAGGCCAGGATCAGCACCGAATCGATCTCCTCGAAAACCCGCGCGGCATTCTGGCCGGGCGCGTGGTTCATCTGCAGGTCAAACAGCTCGGGCACGATGCCGTCAATGCCCTCGAGCGTATCGGCGATGGCGCGCGGCTGCTCGAAGATCTCTTTTTGCATGTAGTGGCGATAGGGCCCCAATTCGGCCGCGCCGCTGTGCGCGATCACGGTCTTGACCGGGCGCTGCGCCGGTGGCACCGGCTTGTGGTTCTTGTCCACCAGCCAGTACTTGCCCAACTGTATGTCCACCACGTCACCCTCGTCGAGGTAGACGATCTGGTCCGTGACACCGGCCAGGGCCATGGCGTCGCTGGCCAGAAAATGCTCTTGTCCGTCCTGTCCCACGCCCAGGATCAGGGGTGAGCCGGCGCGCGCGCCGATCAGGCGCTGTGGCTCGTCCTTGCAGAAGACGGCGATGGCATAAGCCCCCTGCAAGGATTTGAGCGCGACCTTGACCGCTTCGAACAGATCGCCTTCGTACAGGCTCTCGATCAGGTGGGCGATGACTTCGGTATCGGTCTGGCTCTGAAAGATGTAGCCCTTGGCCTGCAGGCGTGCGCGCAGTTCATCGTGGTTTTCGATGATGCCGTTGTGCACCAGCGCCACCCGGCCGGGGCGGTTGGCGGCGTCTGCCCCGGCGCCATGGCTGAAATGCGGGTGCGCGTTGTGCACCACCGGCGCGCCATGCGTGGCCCAGCGCGTGTGGGCGATGCCGGTCGTGCCTTCAAGCCCGGTGGCGGCCACCTGCTCGGCCAGTTCCGCCACGCGAGAGGTGCTGCGGGCGCGCTGCAGGCCATTGGCGACGACCGCCACGCCACAGGAGTCGTAGCCGCGGTATTCCAGCCGCTGCAAGCCCTGAACCAGGATGGGAACGATATTGCGCAAAGAAACGGCGCCGACGATGCCACACATGAAATTTACTCCTTGAAACGTGGGGGGATGTTAGAGGTCGTTGCGGATGACTTGTGACCAAACTGTGAATTGGAGGTGCCTGCGGTCGGGTCGCGTGGCTCCCCTGACTTGTCATTGCGGACTTGATCCGCAATCCAGGCTTCGCATGCCACTGTCATAAGGCATGGATCCCGGGTCAAGCCCGGGATGACGACTGCGGGAGCGTGGCGCGCGCAGTTCACACTTCTGTCACGCTGTTTTTCCTGGGCTCACTAGCATCGGGCCTCATGAAATTCCAATCCATTTCTCGCGCCCTGACGGGACTGCTGGTGCTGTGCAGCACGGCCCTGCTGGTCGGCTGCGCCGCTTCCGGCGGCCTGCGCGCCAGTGCTGATGCGCCAGGCCAGAACCCCAATTTCAGGCCGATCGAAAAGCCGGCTGCAGCAACGCTGCTGTCAAAGGAAGACCTAGCGCTGCTTGAAGAATCGATCAACCCGGTTTACCGCATCGGCAGCGGCGACGTGCTCAAGCTCACCGTATTCGGCCGCGCCGAGGTCAGCGGCACGCATGTGGTCGGGCCCGATGGCAATATCACCGTTCCCCTGCTGGGCGATGTCTTCATCAACGACCTCACGCGCGAAGCGGCGCTGGCTGTGATCGACAAGGGCTTGCACCAATACTTCTCGGCGCCCTTTACCAATCTGGCGATCGACCAATACACCTCGAATCAGGTCACAGTGCTGGGACGGGTCGAGCGCGCCGGCATGCAAAAGTTTGCCCACCCGCCTACCCTGGCCGAAGTGCTGGCCAGCGCCGGCGCCATGCCGCTGCTGGACAAGCAGGCTTCGCTGACGCGCTGCGCCATCATGCGCGGGCGCGACAAGCTGATCTGGGTTGACCTCAAGGCCTTGCTCAATGGTGACCCAGCCTACAACATGCGCATGAAGAAGGGCGACATCGTCTTCATCCCCGATTCTTCCGACACCTCGGTCTATGTGCTGGGCGCGGTGCCCAAGCCGGGCTCCTACCGCTTGACGCCGCGCATGACCCTGCTCGATGTGCTGGCACAGGCCGGTGGCCCGAATGAAGACGCAGCGCCCGAGCAGATCGGCATTTACCGCGCCGGCGCGCAGCAGGTCGAAGTGATCGCTCTCAGTGACCTGGTTGACGTTTCGCGCAAGGTCAACTATTCGCTTGAAGACGGTGATGTGATCTTTGTCCCCAAGAGCAAGGTGGCAGATTTTGGCTACGTCGTGCGCCAACTCTCGCCTTTCATCTCGGTCCTGACTTTCGGCACGACCATCAATACCTTGCTCAAGTAGATGCGTACTCAGAATCACACTCAAATTGACGTCTCGGTCGTTGTCATCGGCCGCAACGAGGGCACCCGCTTGCAGCGTTGCCTGCAGTCTGTGCAGCAGTCGCACTGGGGGCAGACTCAGCACGAACTGATTTATGTTGACTCGCGTTCCAGTGACACCAGCGTTGCCAACGCGCAGGCGCTGGGCGCACAGGTCATTGTGCTGAGCGACGCCAGCCCCTGCGCGGCCAAGGCGCGCAACCTGGGTTGGCAAGCGGCGCGTGGCGAGTATGTTCTGTTTCTCGACGGCGATACCGAATTGCATCCCGACTTTGTCAGCCGCGCGCTGGCCACGCTGGCTGAACCGGCGCTGTGCGCGGCCTGGGGTCATCGGCGCGAGTCACGCCCGCAGCAGTCGCTCTACACCCGGGTGCTTGATCTGGACTGGGTTTACCCAACCGGGCGCACGCTTTACTTTGGCGGCGATGTGCTGGTGCGCCGCGCCGCACTGGCCCAGGTGGATGGGTTCGACCCCAGCCTCAAAGCCGGTGAGGAGCCTGAACTGTGCGCCCGCTTGCGCGCTGCCGGTTGGCAAATTGAGCACATTGATGTGCCGATGACACTGCATGATCTGGCCGTGACCTCGTTTCGCGCGTACTGGTTGCGCGCTTACCGCTCCGGCATTGCCTACGCCGAGGTCGCCGAGCGCATGCGTCTGCGTGGCGATGTTCTGTGGCAGCATGAAGCGCGGCGCGACTTCCGCCACGGCCTGCTGTTTTGCGCCTCACCGCTGCTGCTGCTGGTCGCTCTGTGGTGGCAACCAGCGCTGGCCTTGACGCTGGTGGCGCTGGCTTTTCTTTACCTGGTTCGCACCGCGCTGCGCTGCGCCTGGAAAGCGCCGGGGCAATGGAGCCTTTGCGCGCAGTACGCGGTGCACGCGCATTTCCAGAAAATTCCGGCGCTGTTCGGACAGTTCAAGTGGCGCCAGGCTGTTCGCCAGCAGTCCGAAATCGCACTGGTGGACTACAAAAAATGAACCCGACCCCTCGCAGCACGTTTGGGGCCAAAGCCATGCTGGCAGCCGCACTGGCGCCCCTGGCCTGGTTTGAGCGCGTGATCCTTGACCGCTTGATCCGACTGTGGAGCCTGGCGCGTTTGCAGGAGGCCACTGGTCACAGCGTTGATTCATCCAACGTCATCATGGGCGCGGTCGAGTTGCACGGCACGCGCAACATACGCTTCGGGCGCGGCGCACTCATTTACCCCGGTGTTTACCTTGAGACGCAGGGCGCGGGCGCCATCACGATCGGCGACGGCGTGGTGCTTTCGCGCGGCGTTCACATCGTGGCGTTCGAGCGCGTGCAGTTGGGCCAGGGTTGCATGGTGGGTGAATACGCCAGCATCCGCGACGCCAATCACAAGCAGGACGCCAGTTCGATCCGCGACAGCGGTCACGTCAGCAGCGCGATCGAGATCGGCGCCAATGCCTGGATCGGCCGCGGCGCCAGTGTGCTGATGGGTGCCAGCATTGGTGCCAACAGCGTGGTCGGTGCCAATGCCGTCGTCACCAAACCCATAGCCGCGCAGCAGGTTGTCGGCGGCGTGCCGGCCCGAAGCCTGCGCCAGCCCACAGCAACAACCGCCTGAAAGCGCAACGATCATGAGCATCCCCCGCACACCCATGGCCTACCTGGTCAGTCGCTATCCCGCGATCTCTCACACCTTCATCCTGCGCGAAATCCAGGGCCTTCGCGCGCTTGGCCACACCATCATCACGGCGTCGATCAATGCGCCGGATCGCGAACCACAGGCGATGGAAGGCTACGAAAAACAGGAGGCCGAAAACACCTTCTTCGTCAAAGCCCAGGGCGGGTTTGGCGCACTCGCTGCCATGGCGTACTGGCTGGCCAGCGCGCCGCGCCAGTTGGCCGGCATGTTGCGCATGGCGCTTGGTCTGGGCAAGGGCGGTCGCTGGTTCTATGGGCTGGCCTACGCCGCCGAGGCCTGTCTGGTGGCGCGCTGGATGCAGCAACAGGGCGCGCGGCATTTGCATGTTCACTTCGGCAACGCCGGCGCCACGGTCGGCATCCTGGTCAAGCAGTTGAACCACTGCCACCTCTCCTACACCATTCACGGCCCCGACGAGTTTGACGACGTGCCGGGTCAGCACCTGGCGCTCAAGATGGCACTGGCCGACGACGTGGTCTGCATCAGCCAGTTTGCCAAAGGCCAGTTGATGCGCATCAGCAGCCCCGCGCATTGGTCCAAGCTGCAGGTCTGTCGCCTGGGCGTGGACCCGGCGCAGTTCACCTATGCCGAGCGAGCGGCCGGCACGGCTGCGGTCAAGCTGCTGTGCGTGGGGCGCTTGTCCTCAGCCAAGGCGCAGGTGTTGCTGGTACAGGCCTGCGCCCAACTGCGCGACGAAGGCCTTGCTTTCAACCTGACGCTGGTCGGCGACGGCCCGGACCGTGAGCGCATCGAGCGCGCCATTGCCGAGCGTAGCCTGGGCGATCGCGTCCACCTGACGGGCTCCCTGAACCAGGCTGCTGTGCGCGCGCATTTTGCAGCGGCCGACATCTTCGTCCTGCCCAGTCTGGCCGAAGGCATTCCGGTGGTCTTGATGGAAGCCATGTCCAGCGGTGTGCCTTGCATTTCGACGCCGGTCAACGGCATCCCCGAGTTGATCGAAAACGGGCGCACCGGCTTGCTCGCCACGCCCGGCGATGTGGACAGTCTGACAACCCAGTTGCGCCGGCTGATAGAGGAGCCCGCACTGCGCCGTTCTCTGGCGCAGGCCGCGCACGTGAAAGTGCTGGCTGATTTTGATTTGAATCGGAATGTGGCGCAGTTGGGCCGCAGCATCTGTGCGTTTGCACTGGCGGCGCCATGAGCAGCGGCACCGTGGCCGATGTGTTGCCGGCCTCCCTTAGAAGCCGCATGTTCCGGGCCGCCGGTTGGCTGGTGGGCGGCAATATTTCATCGCAGGCGCTGCGTCTGCTGAGCAACCTGATTCTGACGCGCCTGCTTCTGCCCGAGGCCTTTGGCCTGGTGGCAGCCGTCAACACGCTGTATTTCGCGCTGGTCATGTTCTCCGACCTGGGCGTCTGGCAAAGCGTGGTCAAGAGCGAGCGTGGCCTGGAGCCGAAATTTCTGGGCACGGCCTGGACGGTGCAGTTGCTGCGCAGCGTGCTCTTGTGCGCCGTGGTGCTGCTGATTGCGCTGGGCTTGCACTTGGGCGCCGGTGCCGGCTATTTTCAGCTCGGCACGGTCTACGCCGATGTCAGACTGCCGCCGATGATGGCGGTGTTTGCCCTGTGCGCTGTGCTGCAAGGCCTTGAGTCCATGAAGCTGGCCAGCGCGCAACGGGCACTGGCGGTGGCCTACCTGGCGCGGCTCGAAATCATCTCGCAAGTGCTCGGCACCCTGGTCACTCTCGGCCTGGCACTGGGCACGCGTTCAGTCTGGAGCCTGTTGGCGGGAACGCTGGCTGCCACCGCTGCCAAGACGGCACTCAGCCACGCCTACTTGCCAGGGCAGACCAGCCGACCCTGTTGGGACCGTTCCAGCGCGCATGAAATTGTCGGCTTTGGCAAGTGGATCTTCGTTTCCTCGGTGATTGGCTTCCTGGCCGCGCACGGTGAGAAGCTGATCCTCGGCGCCAGTCTGTCAACCAGCAGCTTCGGCATCTTCTCGATTGCCAGTACCCTGTTGCTGGCGATCATGGGTATTTACAGCAGCATCAACGGGCATGTGATTTTTTCGGCGCTGAGCGAGTCCCTGCGCAGCAGCGACCCGCAGCGTGCGGCGCGGGTCTATGCCCGGGTCCAGCAACTGGCGGACGTCTTTCTGGGCGTCATGGCCGGCGGCATTTTCATGTCCGGTCATTGGGTGGTGCAGCTGTTTTATGACGCGCGCTACCAGCAGGCCGGCTGGATGTTCCAGTGGCTCGGTCTGGGCATGCTGGCGGTGCGGCATCAGGTGGTGGAGCAACTGATGTTCGCCAAGGGCCAGCCGGTTTGGGTCAGTGCCAGCAACGCACTGCGCGCGCTGAGTCTGATCCTGCTGGTGCCTGCTGGCTACACCTGGGGTGGTGAGCGCGGCGCGATTGTTGCCGTGGTGCTGAGCCAGTTTGTCAGCTGGCCGATTGCGCTTTGGTTCAAGTACCGCAACGGTTTGTTGACCTGGCCCTCCGAGCGCGTCTGGTTGCCGGCGCTGCTTGTCGGCATGCTGGCGGGCTGGGTGCTGGACGCAACACTGAACGCCATACTGAGGTAGTCCATGCGCATCACCTTTCTATTGCCCTCCGACGACATCAGCGGTGGCACGCGCGTCGTCGCCATTTATGCTCAACAACTGCAAGCCCGTGGCCACGAGGTGCTGGTTGTGAACTGCGCGCCGGACCGCCTGAGCCTGCGGCAAAAGGCGCGCGCCGTCCTGCAACGGGATTGGGCCAAGCTGCAGGCCGACGGTGTTGCCCATGTCGGGCACATTGCATTGTCGGGCGTGCCGCACAAGGTGCTGGAGCGCCCGCGCGCCATCACGGCCAAGGATGTGCCCGATGCCGACATCATCATCGCCACCTGGTGGGAGACCGCGCTCTGGATGGAAGCCATGCCCGCCAGCAAGGGCCGCAAAGTGCATTTGATCCAGGGCTACGAAGTCTGGCTTGACCCGCAGATGGCGGCGCGCGTGCACAGTGCGCTGCGCCTGCCCAATTTGAAGATTGCGATCTCGGGTGACCTCAAGCAGACGATCGAAGAGAACGTCGGCGACATCGCCGTCCACGTGGTGCCCAACGCCGTGGATCTGGTGCAGTTCAATGCGCCGGCGCGCGCCAAGCAAGCCCTGCCGACGGTCGGCTTTATTTATTCCCACGCCCACATCAAAGGCGCCGACATTTGCACGCGCGCCTGCGAACTGGCACGCCAGCAGCTACCGCAGTTGCGGGTGCTGGCTTTTGGCACCGATCAGCCGAACAGCGAAAAGCCCTTGCCGCCTGGCGCCGAATATGTCTGCCGTCCGCCGCAAAGCCAGCTCAAGGAGATTTACGCCGGCTGCGATGCCTGGCTGTTCGGCTCGCGGCTGGACAGCTTTGGCTTGCCGATTCTGGAAGCCATGGCCTGTCGCACGCCGGTGATCGCGGTGCCGATTGGCGCGGCGCAGGATTTGCTGGGCGACGGCACTGGCGTGCTGGTGGCCAAGGAGTCGCCCGAGGAAATGGCGGCTGCGGTTGTGGCCCTGTGCCGCCAATCAGAAAGCGATTGGCTCGCCGCTTCGCTGCGCGCTCACCGCAAGGCGCACGGCTATTCCTGGGACGATGCCGCGACGCGTCTGCTTGCCACCCTGGAACAGGCCTGAGGCCCATGCATCAACCCACTTCTGCGCGCAGCGCTGGAAACTACCTGCCCACACTGGACGGCTGGCGCACGGTCGCCATTGCCCTGGTTCTTTTTGCCCACGCCAGCGAGTCGCTGCTGAACGCCTTTCCAGTCCACCTGCTGGCGGATCTGGCGGGCTTGAAGAAAGTCGGCTTGATCGGCGTACAACTGTTCTTCGGTTTGAGCGGCTTTCTGATCACCAGCAAACTGCTGGAGGAAGAAGCGCGCCACGGCCGCATCTCGCTGGCCGCGTTTTACATCCGGCGCAGTTTCCGGATTCTGCCGGCGGCGCTGGTTTTTCTTGCGGTCGCCGGCTTGCTCTCGGTAGCCGGCGTTTTAAACATCAGCCCGGGGCGCTGGTTGAGCACCGTGTTCTTCGCGGCCAACTACAGCTGGGCCGAGCACAGCTGGTATGTCGGCCACTTCTGGTCGCTGGCGGTGGAGGAGCATTTTTACTTTCTGTGACCGGCGGCTTTCCTGTTCTTGCGCGCCAGTCGCTTGCGGCTGTCGCTGGTGCTGTTTCTGGCGCTGGCGATTGCCTTCTGGCGCGCGCTCGATTTCAAATTTCAGCTCACCGGTGCCTCGCCCGCCGTGTTCTGGGGTCGAACCGATATCCAGGCCGATGGCATTCTGTGGGGCGTGTTGATCGCCTTGCTTTACGCTGATCCGGTCTGGAAAGAACGGCTGCGCCGGTTCTTTGCCGCAGCGCTCAGTTGGCCCGTGCTGTTTCTCGTGCTGCTGGTGCTCGAAGCCTTGCCCGAACTGAACTGGAAAGCGAGCTTCGTCTTGATCAGCGTGAAAGCGATCCTGATGCCGCTCTTGCTGCTGGGCACCGTCATTCAAAGTTCAAGGCTGCCCGCGCGCATTCTGGAGACGCCGCCGTTTCGCTGGGTCGGGCGGCTCTCGTACAGCCTGTACCTGTGGCAGCAGTTGTTTCTGGTCTGGAGCGAAGACCGCGTGCCGGGCCTGGCCTGGCTGCAAATCTTTCCGTTCAACCTGCTGGCGGTCTTTGCCTGCGCCAGCTTGAGCCTGCTGCTGGTTGAGACGCCTCTGATTGCACTGGGCCACCGCATCGCCAAACGGGTACGCCGCAGCATCTGAAACACAGTTGCAGCATTTTGCAGTTTGTCTAAATTTGCAATTCGATTGCAAATTTAGACAAATATGTCTGGGCGCAGATGGGTTTTTTTACTAGAATCGAGGCATGATTGTTCGTCAAGCCGCAGCACAGATCCAGACACTGGCCAAGTGGTATCCCGTGCTGGCCGTCACGGGGCCGCGTCAATCGGGTAAGACCACGCTGGTGCGCACTGCGTTTCCCGACAAGCCCTATCTCAGTCTGGAAGATCCCGACACACGGGCCACAGCGGCGCACGATCCCAGACGTTTTTTGGGACAGTACCCGCAGGGTGCCATCATCGACGAAGTTCAGCGTGTGCCGGAATTGTTCTCTTACCTGCAGGGCCTGGTGGACGAAGCCAGATTTCGCAGCGGCGATGCGGCAGTGGTAGCGCGCTGGGTTTTGACCGGTTCGCAGCAATTTGGCTTGCTGGGCGGGATCACGCAGTCACTGGCCGGGCGCGTCGGTTTGCTCGAATTGATGCCGCTGTCTTTGGGCGAGTTGCTTGCGGCTGGCGCTATCCCGGCTGCCCGTACGGTTGAAGCCATGCTGTGGCGTGGTTTCTACCCGACCCCTGCCCTCGCAAAGGTGCCGCCCGGTGTTTGGTACGCAGACTACTTCGCAACCTATGTCGAACGTGACGTGCGCCAGATTCTGCACATCAAGGACCTGAACGCTTTTCGCATTTTTGTGCGCATGGCCGCCGCGCGCGTGGCGCAGGTGCTCAACCTGTCAGCTCTGGCTGCCGATTGCGGCATCAGCACCAATACCGCCAAGGCCTGGCTGTCGATCCTGGAAACCAGTTACCTGTGCACCACCTTGCAGCCCCATCACCGCAACTTCGGCAAGCAGCTAACCAAAGCGCCCAAGCTGTATTTTCTTGACACCGGATTGGTCGCGTGGCTCACGGGATTGCGAACGGCGCAGGAACTCGGCGTATCCAGTATGCGCGGTTCGCTGTTTGAAAACTGGGCTGTTACGGAAGCCTTCAAGTACAAGTACAACCTGCGCCAGGACGTGCAGTTTTCGTACTGGCGCAACAAGACCGGGCACGAGATTGATCTGTTGATCGACGACGGCAGTGAGCGGGTGCAGGCTGTTGAGATCAAGGCGGGGCAGACCGTAGCCGGCGATTGGTTCAGAAATTTGCTGCTGTACGCCAAACTCAACCCTGACGTCCAGTCCCACGTGCTGTACGGGGGCAAGGACGGGCACAGTCGTCATGGTATTGACTGTATGGGGTGGCGCGACTGGCCGGCCTTCCTTGAATCGCAGAAGACGTCAATCGCCGAGTCAGGCTGATACGCGCCGCGTTGCTGACTGGCATTGCGGGGTCAATACAGTACGCGCCGGAAAGCTGGCTTCACGGCAGCCGCTGCGGTGGCGACGCCATTGGCTGGCGCGAGGCGCTCCTTGCGGTTCTTGATGCTCTCGCCCCAGCCCAGCAGCAGGAACAGCATGGGCTCGGTTTGGGAGCCCATGTAGACGGTGAAGAAGGCCACCATGCAGACCAGGTAGATGCCGGAAAAGGTAAAACCGATCGGGGGCTCACCCGGCGCCGCCTGCAGACCGAATTTCACCTGGGTCACGATGGCGTACAAAAAGATGATGATGAACAGGGCCGGTGCCAGCACACCGTGCTGCAGCGCCATCAGGAAGAAGGCGTTGTCCACCGATTCCATGCCCTGAATTTTGGGTACCGTTGTCAGACCCCAGCCGGTCCAGAATTTTTCCATCAGAAAGGCCTGGTACTGATCGATCATGACCTTGCGGTACAGCATGGTCTGCGCTTCGCCGCTGAGAATCTCGCCTTCCTTGGGTGTGATGTAGGCGTCCAGCGCCGCCTGTCCGGCGATGCCGCCGATCAAGAAAACCAGCAGCACGATGATCAGCCACTTCTTGCGATCCTTGGCATTGCCGACGACAGCCAGGACGGCGCCGGCAAAGCCGCCAATCCAGGGCCCGCGAGAAATGGTCATCAGCGACATCACGATCAGCACGATCGAGATCTGGTATTTGAAGGGAATCGGAAAGCGCTGTGACTGCTTTTGAAACCATCCCATCCAGCCGGTTTGCGTCTGTTCCCAGATGCCTTGCCAGGAGAGCCAGCGGTGCATGCGGTACACCGCGATGATCATGATGCAGGCCAGGATCGGATGCTCAAAAGTGCCGGCCGTGCGCGCAATGCCCCAGCGGATCGACACCGAACTGTAGGAGTTCGGAAAAAGGGGTGACAGCAACTGGAAGATCGGACTGACCCAGAACTTGGCTTCGTACAGAAAAACCGGAAACAGCAACAGGAACATCAGCACAAAGCGACGCGAGGTCTCGATGTCCATGCGCCGGCTGTTGATGAGGTAGCGTGCCAGCAGATAGGGGCCGATGACCGAGCTCACCAGATAGTGCGCGTAGTGCTGCGCGTCCGAGTAGCCGCGGCTGTAGGCGTCGACAGAAACGCGCAGCAGCACGTAGGCCATCAGCAGCAGTTCCATCGGACCGATCTGGATCTCCGAGAGCTTGTTCTTGATCAGCACAAAGAGAATCGGGAAGATCGCCGCCGACATGAAGTTGTAGTCGGCCGCCAGCGGCACGTGAATCCAGAAATTGAAAGGTATCAGCAGAAAGAAGGGAATCCAGACGCGCAGAAAGGCCGTCTCGAGGCCGCTCCTGGCGAGCACCACGATGGCGATCAGCATCGAGATGAAGACGCTGTACTCGGTCATTTACCGGTTGCGCCTTTGCACCCATTGCGCACGCAGCACCTCAAATTGCAGTCGCATGCCCGACAGGCTCATGAAGCGGCTGAACTTTTCCTTGGTCAGGGTCTCGATCATGAGTTCCTTCATGTAGCCGTCCTGGAACACGGGAATGTTGTTGACAAACAAGCCCACGGCCTCGGGGTCGAGTTTTTCCAGCAGGCGTTTGGTGCGAGTGATCTCGCCTTTGCTGACCGATTGTGCCTCCAGCACCAGAAACACTTGGCCCAGGGCGTCGATCAGCAGTTCGGCGTCGGCGCTCAGCAGCAGCGGCGGCAGGTCGAGCAGCACAAAGTCAAAGTCTTGTGACCAGGCGTTGACCGCTGCTTTGAGCAGGTCGAGTCGCTGCACACCGACTCCAAGCTGGGTGCCAAAGCCGATGCCCTCGATCGATGCATCCTGGTACGCAATGGTTTGCACAATCTGTTCCAGCTCGCTTTGGCCCGCGAGGTAATCCGAGAGTCCGGGGTGCGCCGGGTCGAATGCAGGAGCGGGCGAGAAACTGTTGGCGTCGACCACCAGCACCCGGTTGCCCAGTTGCTTTAGCACGGCTGCGGTGTCGAAAATCACCGACGTCGCCGCGCCCACGGTTTTGACCGAGGTGAACGAAAAAACATTTTTGTTGGCGCGGCTCTTGCTACGTATCAGGGTGGAGACAAAACGTCGCGTCTGCTCCCGGGCATAGATCTGCGTCGGCAGATCAGAGCCATCCAATTGCCAACCGGCCGCCGGGATGCCCATCAGCTTTTCGGCTTCGTTCACGGTATAGATGCGCCGGTCCACCAGGTCCAGCGCGACCGGCGCGGCCAGAGCCAGCACGCTGGCCAGCAGCAGAACGATCAGCAGCAATTTGGTCTTGCCGATGCCCATTGGCAGCTCGGCCGGCAAAGCAGGCGTCACCAGACGCACGAAACCGATGGCACCGCTTTCGTTTTGCAGGTAGTTGAGGCGGTCGCGCACCTCTTTTTGTTCCTGCTCACGCTTATGGATGTCACTGGTCAGGCGCATCGCCTTTTGAAAGTTGCGCGCGTAGTCAGCGGCCTGGCCTTCGATGTTCTTCAGACTGGCCTGTATTTCGGTTTCAACCTGTTTGGTCTGACGCACGGACGCGACCAGGCGCGTCTTGACGTTGTCGAAGGCTGCTTTTTCGAACTCGGACTCAGTGCTCTTCAGACGCTTGTTGATGGATTCGAATTCGGCCAGCGCCGGCTTGCGGGCCGGGTGTTTGTCTTCGAGCCCGTCGGTGGTGCGTGTGAGCTCTTCCGAGCGTTTCACCACTTCGTTGCGCAGCGCCTGCAGCCCGGTGTCCTGCAAGCGCATCTCCATGAGCGAGCGGCCCAGCGAAGTGGGTGTCTCACGCTGTGCCAGAAACGACTGCAGGGTGGCATCGGCGTGGGCGCGCTCGATCGATGCCGTGGTGAATTTGTCGCGCGCCTGGAACAGCATGCTGTCGTAGGGGTTGATGGCGTTGTCACCAAACGTGGTCAACCCCAGCCGTTCGGCCAGTTGCACGCGCTGCGCTTCCAGATCCGCGATCTCTTTCTGCAGCTTCCCCGCATTGGCCTGCAACATTTCGAGCCGCTCGACCGAGCCAAAAATCTGCTCGCTCTTGGTTGTCTCCAGAAAGGCGCTTGTGACCGCATTGACGATTTCAGCGAGCAGTTCCTTTTTCTGGCCTTCCAGGCCGATGCGCACCATGTAGGTGTCGGCAACCGGTTTGACAGTCACTGACTTCTGCAGTTGCTCGATGTATTTGCGCTCACTCAAGTCCTTGGGTTGGGCATCAACTTTGGCCTCGCGCATTTTCATCAGGGCGCGTTGCAGCACGTCGTAGCGCTTGACCGTGCTGGAGAGGTGGTTGACGAACTCGCGGTATTGCGAGTTCGATTGCAACTCCACTTCCTTGTCGGTTGACAGCGTCTTCATGTAATTGGGTGAGACCTGGAACACCGACTCCACGCCGTAATAGCTCTGGCCCTTGATCCACACCACTGGCAGACCGGCCAGCAGCACCAGCAGCCAGATAAAGGCACTGACGCGGTAGTGCGTGCGCAGGCTGCGCAGCGGCTTGATGCCGCGTCCGGGCAGTTGACTGGTATCCATGGCTTGGTGCTTGGCTTCTTTGAAATGGGGGTTGGCAAGATGAACCGGTTGGCGCATGCTGCTGCGCCTCGGGGTCAATTACACTTCGGGGGCTGCCTGCGAGTGTTACCAGACTGTGGCAGTTTCATGCAAAAGATCCAATCCCAATCATGTTTGAACTTCTGATCGCACTGGCCGTGCTGCCACTCACACTGCCGGCGCTGTCCCTGCTGGCGCTGACCCTGGCTGCACTGCGACGCGTGCCTGGCGACAGCACGGCGCTGGTGGCGCCGTCAGGCTTGCGGGTTGCGGTGCTGGTGCCGGCGCACAACGAGTCGGTCAACGTCATCCCGACCATTGAATGCCTCAGACGCCAGCTCGGCCCGCTCGACACCCTGCTGGTCATTGCCGACAACTGCCACGATGACACCGCAGCGCTGGCACGCGGCGCCGGCGCGCAGGTGGTCGAGCGCCACAACGATCAACTGCGCGGCAAAGGCTATGCGCTGGCCTATGGTGTTGATCACCTGCGCGCGGATCCGCCCGATGTCGTGCTGGTGGTCGACGCCGACTGCGTGCTCAGCGACGGCGCCGTAGATTGCATCGTGCAAAGCTGTGGCGCCACGGGCAAGCCGGTGCAGATGCTCAACCTGATGAGTGCCGGCGAGAACGCCGGTTTGAAGCTGCGCATACTTGAATTTGCCATGCTCATGAAGAACCTGGTGCGCCCGCTGGGCTCGTTTCATCTGGGTGGCGCCTGTCATCTGATGGGTACCGGCATGGCGCTGCCCTGGACGCTGATGGCCAGCGCCAAACTGGCCACCGGCCACATTACCGAAGACATGAAACTCGGCGTTGATCTGGCCGTTGCCGGCCATGCGCCGCAGTTTTTGCCCCAGGCGCGGGTCAGCAGTGCGTTCCCGCAGGACACTGGCGTGGCCAAGGTGCAGAAGTCGCGCTGGGAGCACGGCCACCTGGCGACCCTGACCGAAGAACTGCCGGGTCTGCTGGCCGCTGCCTTCAAGAGCGGCAAGCCGGCGCTGATCGTGCTGGCAATGGACTTACTGATACCGCCCGTGGCGTTTTATTTTCTGCTGCTGGCCGTGGCCGAACTGGTGAGCCTGGGCGCCGCCGTGCTGTGGCCGGTTTGGCTGCCTGCGGCCGTGCTGCTGAGCCTGTCTGTGCTGGCGTTTGGTCTGGCCATCGGCCTGGCCTGGTGGGGCTTTGGCCGTCACTTGCTCAGCGCGCGCGAACTGCTGACAACGCCGCTCTACGCGCTGTGGAAGCTGCCCGTCTACCTGGCCTACTTTTTGAAGAAACGCTCGGGCTGGGTGCGCACCAAACGCGACTCGGAGTGAGATCAAGTGCCGCCGATGAAGCAGGCCATCAACACTTTTTTTGACCGGGTTGTGGTCATCAACCTGAAAGCGCGGACCGATCGCCTCGGCGAGATGCGCGAGCAATTGCAGCGCATCGGCCTGCGCCTGGATTCGCCCGGCGTGCAAGTGTTTGAGGCGATCCGGCCCGACTCGGCGGCCGGGTTTGAAAGTGTTGGCGCCCACGGCTGTTTCATGAGCCACCTGACGGTGTTGCGCCAGGCCGTGCAGGCCGGCGTTGGCTCACTGCTGATTCTGGAAGACGACCTGAACTTCTGCGACCGATTCCCCGAGAGGTTCGATGCGCTGGCCACTTTCCTGTCGCAGCAGGACTGGGGCCTGTTTTACGGCAGTTATTTTTTGCACGAACCGCTGGCGCAGACTGAGCGGCCCTGTGTGCAGCTTGAACCCGCCACCCTGATCGGCACCAGCGCCTTTCTGGCGATCAGGGGCGCGCACATCGCTGCGCTGGTGGCCTACCTTGAAGCCATGCTCAATCGCGCGCCAGGCGACGCGCTGGGCGGGCCGATGCACATTGATGGCGCCTATTGCTGGTTTCGCCAGTCCCATCCTGAGGTGCTCACGTGGCTGTCGTCAACTCCGCTGGGCTATCAGCGTGCCTCGAAAACGGATGTGCACGCGCTGCGCTGGTTTGATCAGATGGCGTGGTCGGCGCGCCTGGTTGCCAGCCTGCGGCGCTGGCGCAACCGCCTGTTGCGCTGAGCATTTCTGACACAGTTTGATCACGATTTGAAGCGCAGGCCGGCATAGACTGGGTTGATGATTTCAGAAGCTTCCCATGTGGTGTTCATCCAGTACGGCGATTACCGCGAAGCGTTCGATAGCTTCGCCGCCGGCGGGCCCGAGGTTTATGCGGCGCAACGCTACTCGGTTGATTTCGTCGGCCAGCTGGCACAGGCGCAGCGCGTCACGGTGATCGCCTTGCCGCCGGCGCGCTACGACGTCACGCTGCAAAACGGTGTGCGCGCCATCGGCCTGGGCTGGGCCGAGCGGCGCGATGTGCGGGGTCTGCTCAAGACGCTGGAGCAACTCAAACCCACGCATCTGGTTGTCAACACGCCTTTGATTTCGGCCCTGTTATGGGGGCTGCTGCGGGCCAAACGGGTGCTGCCCAATTTTGCCGACAGTTTCTCCAGCACCTCGCTGCGCGGCCGTCTGTCCGAGAAACTGTTGGGGCGAATTCTGAATCTGCCCAAGTTCGAGGTCGTCAGCAACCACAACTTCCCGGCGGCGCGCAATCTGGTCCGCATTGGTGTCAATCCAGGCAAGGTGCTGCCGTGGGACTGGCCTTCACACGCCAGGCCCGAGGCCAACAGCCCGAAGGAGGCGCCCGATGCGGCGCGCGGCTTCTCGCTTTTCTACGTCGGAACGATTCTTGAGTCCAAGGGTGTCGGTGACCTCATCGATGCCGTGGCGCTGCTGCGCGCGCGCGGCTTGCAGGTGCGCCTGAGTCTGGCGGGCAACGGCGCAGTCGAGGAGATGAGGCAGCGCGCACAGACACTGGGCATTGCAGCCTGCGTTGATTTCATGGGCCGTGTTTCCAATGGCGACGTGCAGCGATTGATGCGCGAACACGACGCCGTCGTGGTGCCCAGCCGCAGCAGCTACGCCGAAGGCTTGCCGATGGCCATCTACGAGGGTCTGTGTTCGCGCAGCCCGCTCATCATCTCAAGCCACCCGATGTTCGTCCCGGCCTTGGGCCAGCAGGACGGTGTGCTGATGTTTGAAGAGGGCAAGCCCGAATCGCTGGCGCAAGCCATCGCGTCGCTGCAGGACGCCGCCGTCTACCGCCGTGTCTCGCAAGGTTCCGCTGCGGCCTGGGAGTCGATTCAGGTGCCCCTGAAGAGCGGTGAGTTGCTGACGCGCTGGCTCACCGGAACCAACGCCGACATCGCGGCGCTCAAAACCTTTTCGCTGCAGCAACTCGGGCGCGTGGTCTGAGATTGGGCATGGATTGCGGGTCGTGGCCCGCAATGACAATTCGCGGCGCAATGGCTAATTCAGGATTGCCAGGGCTGCCACCCAGCCGGGTGCGCTGGCGAGCCAGCCGGTGAGCCTGACTTCATGCACGCGACGGGCGTCGTCGGTGCAGCGGCAAATCGCCACAAAGGTTCGCGCATCGGTGCCCACTTCAATTTCAACGTCCTGCGGATCGAGTGCCCGGCGCACGGCCTTCATGGCGGATTCCTTGGCGCTCCAGATGCTGTGCGCCAGGGTGTCGCGCTGCGCCACCGGACGCCCGACCAGCCATGCCAGTTCGCGCACGCTCAGAAAAGTTGGCCAGTGCTCGGGCAGCAGGCGCGCGCTGCGCTCGATGTCAACGCCGAGTCCGGCGCAATCGCTGTCGCGCGCTGCTACCGCAATCACGTGTCCGGCCCGCAGGCGTGCGGGATCTTGCGGCACATGGCTGATGCTTCCGACAAAACCCTGCGGCCAGACTGGCGCGCGGTCGCGCCCCACCGGGATCGAGGCATTTGTCAAACCGAGTCGGGCCAGGGCCATGCGCGCGTGCAGGCGTCCCTGTGCAAATTCGGCCAGACGCAGCGGCGCCATCGTTGCCGCCGATGCCCGTTCGAGCGGATGCAGCGCGGGCGTGCTCGCCAGCAAGGCTCCATCGCTGACGGACAGGAACGCGCAAGGCCATATGCCCAGGTTTGTCATGCCGGACTCCGATGAGCCTGCCCCGGACTCCGATCGGGGGGCATCCACTGCCACACGAACCATGGATTGCGGATCAAGTCCGCAATGACGATCCATAGTGCCAAGGTGGACGGAAGTCTCATGCATCAAACGATAAGCGCGGTGTCAGCGGCCTTGCCAGCACTCTGTTTTGACCCCGCAGCACGCTGTGGCGCCAGATGCCCGACAGGTAGCCCGGAACAATCTCGTGGCGCCGGCCCTGCAGCAGCAACTTCGCCGTACCCAGCGCACCGGCCACCAAGGCCAACAGGTCGGTGACACATGCTCTTGGCAAGCCCAGCGTCAGCAGAAAGTAGCGCCGCCTTGATTCGTACAGATAGTCCGGCAAGCGCTTGGGGGCTGCTCCGCGCTCGGTGATTCCGGTGCTCTGGCCGGCGATATGAATGACGCGGCTGGTGGGCACGTACCAGGTCTGAAAACCGGCCTGGCGCGCGCGCCAGCAGAACTCGGTTTCCTCGTAGTAAAGAAAGAAGCGCTCGTCGAGCCCGCCGATTCTCTCCAGCATGGCGCGGCGCAGCATCATCGATGCGCCGGCGCACCAGTCGATTTGCTGTGATCGTGACGCCATGACTTGGGGAACGACCCAGCGGCGCAGCAGGCGCGACACCAAACCCAGGCGCAGGCCGGATTCCATTTCGCTCATCACGCCCGGAAAGCGAAAGGCAATCGGCCAGTCACTGCCGTCGCCATTCTCGAAGCTGCTGCCGGCAATGCCGGCGCCTGGCTTGTGTTCCAGAAAGGCCAGCAGAGCACCCACGGCGCCGGGCTTGACGCGGGTATCGGGGTTGAGCATGTGAAAGTAGTCGGGTTGATACAGCCGTTCGGCGTGCGCGAAGCCGACGTTGTTGCCATAGGCAAAGCCGCCGTTGCGCGGCGCCTCGACCAGTGACACCCAGTCGCCCCAACCCTCGCGCGCAACGCCCTCGGCAATTGCCGGGTAATCCCCCGACGCATTGTCGACCACCACCACCTTGAGTTGGTAGGCCGGATGCCGACGCTCTGATTGCAAGGAGCGCAGGCAGTCCAGCGTCAACGCCGCCGAGCGATACGTCACGATCACCACCGCGACCTTCAGCACCTTGCCATTGGTAGGGCTCATGTGGCACTCCCAACGGGCGCTTCAGACCAGGCCGGCAGGTGCGCCAGCAAGGTTGAGGCGAGCGAATCAACATGGGTTTGCTGCAGCATGCTGGCGTGTCCGCCCGCCACATCGGCCAGCGTGAGCTGCCCGGCCACCTGGGCCCAGCCAAAATCGTCGTCGCGGTAAATGTTCTTGTAGGGCGTGTCGGCGTCTTCGCCCAGCGTGGCGCGCAGCAGCAGCACCGGCACATCGGCCAGTGCCGGCGGCAGGTAGCGCGCATCGAGTTCGTCGTAGATCTGCGCCACGCTCAAAGCCGGCAGCCAGGCCGGCCAGGAACGCTCTTGGCGCAGCAGCGTTTGCAGCAGGGCAAAGCGCCATTGCACCGACTGGCGCAAGAACCCGGCGCGGGCCTCGTAGCGCAGGGTATTGCCAGCCTTGCGCAGCAGCGCCAGCGCCAGCGCCGGCAGGCGGCGCAGCAGGCCGCCGCCAGTGCTGTCCAGCAAGGCCCGCACGCGCCCCAGACGCTGCGCGGCAATGCGACCACTGCGCTGGGCGGCCTGCGGCGTGGCACCGTCCAGAATCGTCACCACTTCAACCCGTTCACCCAGCGTGCGCAGATGCGCCGCCATGGCATAGGCGATGACGCCGCCGGCACACATGCCGCCCAGGCGATACGGACCCTGCGGCTGCACAGAGCGCATTTGCTCGACGTAAAAGGCTGCCATCTCTTCCATGCTGGCATGCGCCAGTGCGATGCCCGGCAGTCGGCGCGGTTCGATACCGAAGACCGACAAATGCGCGGGCAGGCGACGCGCCAGATTCATGTACAGCAGGGTCTCACCCAGACCATCGTGGACCAGAAACAGATTGTCCGCGTGGCCGGGGCGCAGCGCCACGACGCTGCTGCGGGCCAGGGCGGTATGCGGATTGATCAGCGCTGCCAGCGCACGCACCGTGGGCGCGGCCAGGATGGTGGTCAGGCGCAGCGGCACGCCAAAGCGGCGTTCGATTTCGCCAAACAGCTTGACTGATTGGAGCGAGGTGCCGCCCAGTGCAAAGTAATCGTCCTCGACACCCAGGCCGTCCATGCCCAGCACTTCTTCCCAGAGTTCCTTCAGACTTTGTTCGATGCCTGAAGCGGCAGCGGTGGCAACCGTATCCAGGGCGCGGGGTCGGCGTTGCTGCCGATCAAGTTCCTGCAGCAAGGCCCGGCCTGATAACAAAACCGTGCTCAGGCGTGTGTAGCGCTGCGAGCGCTGCGCCGTGCCGACAGCGGCTGGCGTGGCGGATTTTTTTTCATCGCCCAGGCGCGCCTGCGTCACGGCCTCGGGGTCGTGACCGGGTTGATGCGCTATCAAGAGCGCCTGCGCCACGGGTATCGCGTAATGGCAGCCAGCCGCGTCGGCTTGTGCCCAGGCCGCGGCGACACTGTCGGCAAAAGCGCGTGCCGGCTCATTGCGTGCGCTGCTGATCAGTTCCAGATCAACGCTGGCCAGACCAAGCGCACTGGCGCGTTCGCCCAGGCTGCGCAGCATGGCGTGTTCGACGCCACGGCCCAGCACGCGGCAACTCAGCAGGAAGGTATCAACCGCCAGTGCCGTGCCACGCGTTAGCGCGATCATGACGCCGACCAGACCGTAGTCGCCAAAGCGGTCCTGCACGCGAAGGCGCAGCACCTGCGCGCCCTGCGCTTGCAAGGCCTTGAGCTCGGCTGCCGAGCGCCGGCGCGTGCTGAAGTTGAACTGGTTGGTGCGCTGCGTCAACTGTTCGACGCGTGCCCACTCGTCATCCGTCGGCGTGGCGATATCGACTTGCAGGTTCAGCGCAGCCAGGAATTCACCGATGTCGCTGGCATTGGATTCCAGTGAGCGTCGCGCCGCGTTTTCGCGGTACATCTGGGTGCGCTTGGCGTCTTCCTCGGTGGTCGCCAATTTGTCAAAGTTCCAGACGTGCTCGAGCCAGGCCACGATCTGGTCTTCCGCCGGAACCTGCAGCGTGACCACCGCAGGCAACTCGGCGCGCATTTGGGCGCATTCGAGTGGGTTGTCGTCCATGAAGACAAAAGCGTCCAGGCCGAGATTCAACTCAGCCGCCAGCGAACGCAGGTTGGCCGCCTTGGGCAACCAGTTGATGCGGTGCGCCACCACGTCGGCACTGCGCAGGCACATGTCGCTGCGCTGGGCCAGCACATCGAGCACGTCGGCTTCGCTGTTCTTGCTGGCCAGGCACAGCAGAACGCCCTTGCGCTGCTGCGCCAGCGCGAATGCCTGCAAGGCCAGGTAGGGCGCGCTCAAAGTGATGCCGGCAACGCCGTCCTCGCCCACCACACCGCGCCACAAGGTGTTGTCACAGTCGAGCACCAGCACCTTGGCGGGCGTTGCGCGCAGGGCGTGAATGCGCCGTGCCAGCGCCAGTGCCAGGCTGGCAAAGTGGCTGTCAGAAAACGGAATGTGGGCCAGCGCATCTCGCTGCGCGTCGTAGCGCTGGTCAAGCGCCACGCGTTCGATCTCGTCGGGCAATAGAAATCCGATGTTGTCCTGTCCGGCCAGGCGCGCTTGCAGTGCGGCGTTGGCGGTTGCTATTGCGTGTGCGACTGCAGCCGGCACAATGGGCGAGGGCGCAAGCAGCGCCACCAGCAGCGGGCCGCCAGCGCTGGCGGCAAAAGTGTGCAGCGCGGCGCCGAGCTCTGCGCCCATCAGCGTGACGGTCTGGCAGGGGTCGACGGCGACGCCGGCATCGCGCACAAAGTCTTCCAGCCGGATCAGCGCGATATTGATGCCGCTGCGGTTGCGTGCAAAGGCGCTGCCCGGTGTCAGCAGTTCCTGAAACACCTGGTGGTAGGGCGCGAATTCGATCTCCTGTGCCAACCCCAGCTCTTCGAGCATGAAGGCCAGCGGACGCCCCAGCGGTTCGGCGACAAACGTGGCGCTGACGACGATCATGGCTGGTCCTTGGGCGGTGTCGATTGGAATGATTTCATGGCGTCGATGCTAGGGCAGCGAGCCGCAAAAATCATCGCAAAAGTGTGAACTGCGCTGTGCTGATTAACGGGGAGATGGATTGCGGGTCAGGTCCGCAATGACGAGGGTGAGGCGCAATGACAAATATGCACTGTCAATGCAAACGCAGACAGTTGCGCGCGCCGTGGATCACCAGGCCGATGTTGGCGAACTCCAGCAGTCGGCCGATCGAGACACCGGCCAGGCGCAGTTCCAGCACCAGGTCCGTACTGTGCGCCGAGACCATGCGCAGCGCAAACAGCAACACCAGGGCGGCCAGGCCAATGGCGACCGGCCCCGAGGGCAATTCGCCCGCGCTCAGCAACATGCGCAGCCCTTTGATCAAGAGCAAAAAAGTAAAACCCAACAGCAGCACCGCTGTGTACTGAAAGCTTCGGCGCTGCGCATACCAGCCCTGCAATTTGGCGATGGAGCGCAGCACCTGGGTGACAAACAGGTCCGCGTGCAGCACGGTGTTGACACCCAGCAGGCACAGGGTTGCCGCGCCGAGGTACCAGAACAGGTGCGCTTGCCGGTTCTGTCGCGAAATATGCGCATTGACCAGGCAGAACCAGGCCGCGCCAACGTAGGCCAGAACGACAATGCTGTGGTGCCAGCTCAGCTGCGCGATGGCGTCGGCCCAGACATCGGTCGCTACAGCCAGGGCTTGAATAAAAATATCCATCGTATTTTCGAATGACTAGAGAGCCCGCAAGAGCGGCTCAGCGGCAATGGGGCATGGCTTGGCTGATTTTCCAAGCAGTAACAGGGCCGGCCACTTGAAGCCGCAGGCAATGCGGTCGAGCAACACCGGACCCATCAAACCGACCAGCAAGCCCGTGAGGATATGCAACGCCAGATCATTGACTTGCAGTGCATGCATGCCGATCCGGACCGGTGCCGTGAAGAAAATATGAAACAGGTAAATGGCGTAAGAGTGAGATCCGATGCGCTCCAGCCACGACACGCTCCAGCGCAGGCTCAGGCTGAGCGCGCATAAAGAGATACCGGACACCAGGACAGCAAGGGTTTGGCGGTCCTGATTGGGAACCGGCATACCGACTGAAAGCACCGCCACCGTGGCAAGGCACAGCAGTCCGAAGCGGACCCAGGGATTGGCCAGGTACGCCTGGAGTGGGAAGCGTGAAAATGCCAAGCCGGTCAGAAAGTAGGGCAGCAGGTAAATCGCGCCTGCAATGCTGAACCAGTACCAGCCACCGACGTTCAAATAGGTCGCACAAGCCAGCGCGAAGACCAGAAGGTAGGCTTTGGGCTCGGCAATCAGCTTCCAGCGCTCCAGCGCCCAGATCAGCAGGAAAATCCAGAACAGGGACTCGAAAAACCAGAAATGCGCCACCGGCAGCACATGCAGCAGATACCAGGGCCCGAGCGTTGCATTTGCGCCCAGTTTCCACGACTGCAGCAGGGCAAACAAAGTCCCAACCACCAGCATCGGAATCAGCAAACGCCGCACCTTGCCCATCAGAAACGCCTGGCTGTCGCCGGCAAAGGGGCGCAGGCCATAGACCCATCCGGAGAGGAAGGTGAACAAGGGCATGCGCAGGTAAGCCAGACCGTCGTTGAGCCAGCGCAGCGCGCTGTCCTGCACGCGCAAGCCGGAGCTGGCATCGGCGCCCACCACGTGGTAGAGCACCAGCAGCACACAGGCCAGCCCGCGCAGGGTTTGGATCCGCTTATTCATGTTTCGATATTCCTGTGTCGGAGTTCTATTAACTCTTCAAAAAATTCAAGGCACTTGCTTTCGTCATCGCGAGGCCGCAATGCCCACAGCCCTGCTCTGTCATGGCGGCCTTCGATTCGGCATCCAGTGCCTTGTGCAGCATGGATTGCGGGTCGAGGCCCGCAATGACGAAACCGGGTTCATGGCCCGATGTCGCTATTGCAACCGATGGGACAGAAGAAGATGTGTCAGGATTGCAAACCCTGCGCTTAGCAGGCTGGCAGCCGCACGGCGCTTCAAGCGGCGATCAGGCGCGTCATGCGCACCGTGTTGACGCCATCGTGGTGCAGGAACTCGACCTCGCTGCAGGCGCTGCGGATGATGGTCATGCCAAAGCCGCCTTCGGGAAAGGCCGACAGGTCGGGCTCGACCGGCTGTGCCGGCGGCGTGAAAGCGTCGCCCAGGTGAATCACCTCCAGCACAATCTCCCGCGCGGTGCGCCGGGCAATGACTTCCAGCGGTGCGCCGGGCAACAAGCCCTTGGCGTGGCGCACGATATTGGTAAAGACCTCGACGCTGGCGAGTTCGAACATGGCGGCGTCGGCTTCAGACAAGCCGGCGTGCAGCGAGCGCTCCCGCACAAACTGGCGCAGGGTGTTAATGGATTGCAGATCGACCGGCAGTTCACAGCGGGCGTCGGTGCTATCGGCGGCGGGTTGCATGATCAGTGCCATGGTCACGTCGTCATTGAGTTGGACGGTTGAATGAAGCAACTCCTGGCGCAATGACTGGAGTGCGGCGGTGGGTGACGGGTGTTCACGCACCAGGCGGCGCAAGGTGGTGTTGACAATATCACGGCCCAGTCGTTGGCCGTCCGGTCCGATGGCATCGGTCAGACCGTCCGAGTACAAAAACAGCACGTCGTCGGCTGCCAGCGCGGTGGCGCTTTGCGTGTAGTCGTTCGCGTTGAGGATGCCCAGCGGCGGGTGTTGATTGGGCAGCAACGTCGATTCGCCATTGCCATGAATCAGCAGCGACTCCTCGTGTCCGCAGCCAACCCAGGTGATGCGCTTGCGGTCCAAATCGATACGGATGTAGGTCAGCGTGACAAAGGATTCGAGCGCCTGCAGGTGCGGCGTCATGGCTGCGTGCACGGCCGAGACGATGGCCTGGGGTTCGGGCAGCGCACCCTGACGGCCCGTGTTGGCAAACAACTCGGCCAGCGAGCGGCTGAACTGCAGCTTGGTCGCTGCGCCCAGCAGTGCTGCCGGCACACCTTTGCCCATGACGTCGCCAATGATGATGTCAACGCAGTTGGCGCCGAGTTCGAGAACGTCGACAAAATCACCATCAATGCCTTTGGAGGCCTGGTTGTAATGACTCAGCCAGAGGCCGTGCACTTGCTGGTGTGGCGAGGCGGCCAGCAGGGTTTGCTGGATCCGGTTGCCAATGTCGAGCTCGCGTGCCCGCGCTTCCTGCAAGGCGATCTCGGTTTGCCGCAGTGCGGTGATATCGGTTTGGATGCTGATGAATTGCTGCACGCTGCCGTCATCGGCCTGCACCGGCACCGTGGTGTTGGCGACCCAGTAGGTGCCGCCATCGCGGCGGCGCTTGAGCAATTCGCCGTGCCAGATCTTCCCGCTGGCCCGGCTCTCGCGCAGGTCGGCGTAGAGGGCAGCGTTCAGCGGGTAGCGAAACGCGTGCTGTTTGCACCCCAGCAATTCCTGGCGTGAATAACCCGAGATGTCGATCAGCTTGTCGTTGGCATAGGTGATGGTGTCATCGACATCGACGATGCTGACGATGGCGTGCTCATCGAGCGCCATCTTCTGCTGCTCCAAGGCCTTTGCGGTGGTGCGGTACTTGGCCAGCAGATCGGCAATCTCCTGCGTCGCCTTTTTCGACTCACTGATGTCGCGCACATTGGCGGTAAAGAAGAGCACACCGCCGACGTCGACCGAAACGATCGAGAGCTCAATCGGGAACAGTGCGCCGCTGGCATGCAAGGCGGTGGTCTCGATGCGCCGGTTCAAGCGTGTCAGGGCCGGCCCATCGCGGTGCGCCAGGAAACGCTGCATGCCATCGTGGTGGGCTTTCTGCAAATTCGGCGGCACCAGCAGGCCGTCCATCAACTGGCCCAGACAGTCGTCCTTGTGTCGGCCAAACATTTTTTCCGCCGCCGGGTTGAAAGCCACAATGCGGCCGGTCGCGTCCAGCGTAATGACGGCGTCGATGGAAGACTCCAGCACCGCATTGCTATGGGCCTGGCTGGACTGCACCTCTTGGTCCAGGCGCTTTTTGATAGCGGCATGGCGTTTCAGATTAAGACTCGCAGCCAAGGTCAGCAGGGCAATGGTCAGGCAGCTTGCCAGGGTGGCAGCCAGGGTCCAGCGCGTCAGGCTTGCAATTTCGGCCATCGCGTCGCTGTACGAGGTTTCCACCAGCACCACCATCGGCCACTTTCGCAAGGCCGAAAAAGCGCTGATCACGTAGGCGTCATCGATACCGGGGCCGAGGTAGCTGCCCCAATCGCGTAGCGCCAGAAATTCGGTAAAGACCCGCAGGTGGTTCAGTGACACGGCTCTGCTGTGCTGCACATTGCTGGTCGCCACCAGCAGGGTACCGCTTCGGTCGGTTAGCGCGATGCGCACCGTCGGGTTGTTGACGGTCGATTCATATTCCAGGCTGAAGTAATCGGCGTTGACCAGTGCCAGCAGCGTCAGGTGCTGCCCGTTTGGCGAATGGAGGCGCACCTGCATCGGAAACACATTGAATTTCCTTGCGTCGGGCGCTGCGCCCATGATTTGGACCAGATCGCGTCCGGCCAGCATCGGGCCGACCATGACGGTGGCCGTATCCTGCGCCGGGGCGCCGAACTTTTCCAGGTTCAGCGTCAGATCGAGGTTATCGGCGGTGCTGCTGCCCAGCACACGACCGGCCGCATTGACGACCGACAGGCTTCGGATCTGGGGGTAGCTGCGCATGGTGCTAACGACATGGGCGTCAAGGCGCCCGCTCGCCCGGGGCGCAAGCAGATCATGGTTGGAATGCGCCAGTGCCAGCAGCATGGCCTCGACGACACCAACATGGGCCGCAGTCTGGCTCTCCAGCGCCTTGACCAGTTGCTGCAACTCGGTGCGCTTGCTGGTCTTGACTTCAGCCTTCTCGAACTGGACAAAGGCCAGCGCCAGCAACACAACGAGCGCGCACAGCGTGGCGCCCACCGCGTACAGATGGCTGCTCTTGAGCCAGACGCGGACGGCTTGGTTGGCCTCAATTTTGAGGTCGGTCACTGCGTACTCAATTCCTGACAACAATCTCGGTCAAGCCCGAATTTTTGGCCGCTGTCTCAAGCCGTCCATCGCGCTTGATCCGGGCCACGAACTGATCGATCTGCTTGAGCCATTCCTCATCCCCCGGTTTCACAGCATAGGCGTAGGCAATCGGATTGAAGGGTTTGGCCGGTGCCAACAGACGCGCCCAGTCGACCCGGTCGAGCAGGCGCCGGCTGTAAGGGTAGTCGGTCATGAAGACATCAACGCGCCCCGCTTCGAGCTCCTGTTCGCGCGTCAAGGGCGGCCGGATCACCACCATCTTGGCCTGTTTCAGCGTGGCCGCCATGACCGGCTCCATGAAGGTGCCGGCCTGCACCGCGACCTGAACGCCGGGCTTGTCGATGTCGTCCCAGTTTTTGATGACGCGGTTGTTGAGCGTGGTCACACCATAAATATCGCTTTGCAGATAGGGCTGTGTGAAGCGCAGCGCGCGCTGGCGCTGCGCCGTGATGCCGACGGCAAACATGGCGACGTCGCAGCGGTCGCTGGCGAGGTCTTCGATCAGCGTGGCGAAGGAAGAATCGACGTAGGCCAGTCGCACACCCAGATCCCGGGCGAATTGTGCTGACAGTTCGATGTCGATGCCGCCGAGTTGCTGGTTGCGCGGATCGCGCAAGCTGATGCCGTAGTAGTCGGGCCAGATGCAAACGCGCACGCTGGCGTTGCTCTTAACGCGGTCAAGCACCGGGCCAGCCAGCGCGCTGGACTGACCCAGCAGCGTGGCACACGCCAGCAGCAAGCTCGCGATCGCCTGGCCAAGGCCAGCCCTGTGACAGTTGGCTTGCATCGGCACCTCAGGTGAAAGAACTGACCGCTTCTTGCCGCGTATCGTGAATATTGAAGACGCGGTGCATGCGCATCAGTTCAAACAGTGCGCGCACTGTTTTTGACATGGCACAGAGTTTGAAGTCCCCACGTCGGCTGTTGAGCAGACGCAGGCAGGAGATCAGGGCGCCCAGGCCCGAACTGTCGACAAACTTGACGCCCGACATGTCAAGCACAACCTGCTTGCGTTCATGAATCACCGATTGCACGGCATCCTTGAACTCGCGCACATTGCTGGCGTCGAGATTGTCCTCACGCAGTTCGATGACCAGCACGTCATTGCCTTCGATTATTCCTTTGAGTTCCATCATTGTTTCCATTAAAAGTTCGCGGTTGGAGTTTCGGATGCACCCATTACAGCGCTGCCGCAGTGCCAGAGTGTCACAACACTGTGACGAAATCAGGGCGATCCATGCCATTGTTTGTCATTGCGGGCCACGACCCGCAATCCATGGCTCGCGTGGCATGGATCCCGGATCGGGTCCGGGATGACAGCCGGGTCCGCCATGACAAGCGGTAGCCCGTTCGATCTCTGCTTTGAGCAACGCCAGCGCCGGCGCCAGTGCCTCGGGCGCGGCCGACAGCGCCAGCGCTTCGGCAGCGCGCGCGCACTGGCTCAGGCGCTCCAGACCATAGCTGCCGGCGGCGCCGCACAGACGGTGCAACACAGCCTGGCGTTCCTGCGCCGTGGCGGCGGTTTCAAGTGCCAACCAGCGCGCTGGCAGACCCGCCACGAAGCCCCTCTGCAGGACCTCGAACTGCGCCAGGGCCGCAGGCGGAAGACCTTCAGTCATACGCGATGCCACGCCCATGCTCCCAGTAAATCCGGATGTCCTGCGGCAATGTCATGGGGTCAAAGGGTTTGACGATGACACCGGTCGCGCCGTACTGCAGCAAGTCCTCGACTTCCTCGGGCATGGCCTTGGCTGTCATGAAGACGACCGGCACGCCTTTCATGCCATCCTGCAATCGAAGGGCCGCCAGTGTTTCGGGACCGCTGAGGTCGGGCATCATGACGTCGAGCAGCACCAGATCGGGTTTGAACAGGGGCGCTTGCGCCAGTGCCGATTTGCCACCGGGGCACAGGCAGACCTCGTAGCCACCCACGGTTGCGAGGCTGAATTCGATGATCATGCGGATGTCGGGATCATCCTCAACACACATGACCCGGCGCAGTTCGCTCATCGTGTCAGCTCCTGTTTCAAGTTGCCAATGGCCAGCCGGGTGGCTGCCAGTATTTCCTCGCGCCCCGTATGGGCCTTTTGCAGCCAGGCAAGTCCCAGCCGATTCACGAATGTGCTATCGACTGCGTCACTGAACAGGATGATGCAATCCGCCTTGGTCATTTGCAGCAAGGACTGGCAAAACTCTTCAGCCGAGCCCTGCGCCTGCGGGTCGGCGATGATGATCGGCGGCTGTGCCTGCGCCTGCGTCAGCAGGGCGCGCGCCTGTGCCAGGTCAGCCACCCCTTGCACCGGGCACAGCGGGGCGAGCCAGTCGGCCACGCGACGGCGCGCGTCCAGATCATTGTCAATGTGTAGCAGCCAAGGACCCGATACCCGCACCAATGCCCGATCAAGCGGCCATTCGACACTAAAGCACGCACCCTGGCCGGTTACCGAATCCGCGCTGACCGACCCGCCCATGCGTTCAACCAGCATGCGTGTGATGTACAAGCCCAGGCCGGTCCCGCCCTGGGCGCGACGGTCCGATGAGTCGGCCTGAGAAAACTTTTCGAACAGGTGGGCTCGAAATTTCGGATCGATCCCGGGGCCCTGGTCCTGTACCTTGACGCACAGGCGGGTCGCAGACCAGGCCAAGCTCACGACCACGGTATCACCCGCAGCCGAGTGCTTGATGGCGTTCGAGAGCAGATTGGCCATGACCTGCAGAAAACGGTCGGCGTCGACGCGAACCTGCGGGCTGCCCGCTGTCAGTTCCAGTTTCAGGTGTACGTCAGCACGCTGGGCATAACCTTGGTTGGCCGTGATTGCCTCGCGCAGCAGTGAATCGAGGGTGGTGCTGCGCATTTGAAGCACCATCTGCTTGGCTTCAAGCTTGGTCAGGTCGAGAATGTCGTCGATCAGGTGGCTCAGGCGCTCGCCATTGCGTTTGGCAACCTCGGCCAGTGGCAGGGCCGCTTTCGGCAGGGCGCCGGCTACGCCCGATGCCAGCAGTCCCAATGCGCCCAGCACCGATGTCAGCGGCGTGCGCAACTCATGGCTCACGGTGGCCAGAAACTCGTCTTTCATGCGCTCGATGTGCTGGCGCTCGGTGAGATCGCGCACGACCAGGGTGTAGCTCAGCTTTTCTGCCTCGTGCCATTGGCTCAGCGCCAGCTCAGCCGGGAAAACGCTGCCATCAAAGCGCCGCAGCGAGAGTTCACCTTGTCCAATTAAATCTGCCAGCGCCGCCCCCAGAACGTCTTCGCAGTGTCGGCCCACCAGCGGGCTTGCGCCATCGCCAAAGATCCGTAGCGCGGCCAGATTGCATTCCGAGATCTGGCCGTCGGAGTCGAGTGTCAGCACCGCGTCCAGAATGTTGTCGTGGATGTCGCGTTGTCGTTGCGCCAGCGTGGCCAGGCGCGACTGCAAGCCCAGCACCCTGGCGTAGTGGCGCAATTTGGCATCGAGCAGCGCGGCGTTGATGGGGCGCACCAGGTAATCGTCGGCGCCGCTGTGCAAGGCGTGGATGAAGTGCTCCTCGCCTTCGAGCGAGGAGGTGACGATCACCGGCAGCCAGCGCTGATTCACCAGGGCGCGTATCTGTTTCGTGACATCAAAACCGTCCATGTCGGGCATCAAGAGGTCGAGCAAGACCAGATCGGGTGCCTGCTCAAGAACCTGCGCCAGCGCGGCCGCACCACTGGCGACGCCGAAGGGTTCATGACCGCAGTCGCGCACCAACTGGCACAGTTGCAGGCGTGAGGCCTCGATGTCGTCCGCGACCAGAACCCGCAGTACGGGCGCAGAAACAAGTGGGGAGGACATGGAATTCTTGGCCTTTGGCCTCGCTGGCGTGGACGTGCGACGCAGTTTAACAACTCGTTCACAAAGTCGCCACAACTGCGCTCCCGCAAGCGACTGTAATCGAGCCCATCAACACAAGCGAGCGCACCATGTCCCTCCAGCAATTACCCGAAATCAATGCACCTTTTGCCAACCGGCTGCGCGCCCGGCGTGAGCGCCTGGCCTGGTGGTGGGCGACGCGCCGGTTTCCCCTGCTCAAACGCGGGCTTGACATCGCTCTGGTGCTGCCGGCGATGCTGCTGCTGGCGCCGCTGTTCACGCTGGTTGCGCTGGCCATCAAGTTGCATGACCGCGGCCCGGTGCTGTTCTGGCAGGAGCGGGTTGGACTCTACGGCAAGACGTTTCGCTTTCCCAAATTCCGTTCCATGTGCGTCAACGCCGAAGCGGTGCGCGCCGCCTTGCTGGCCGAGAACCAGCATGGCAGCCAGGGCGTGACCTTCAAGATGAAGCGCGACCCCCGTATCACCCCGATCGGGCGCGTGATTCGTCGCACCAGCATCGATGAGTTGCCGCAACTCTGGTGTGTGCTGCGTGGCGACATGAGCCTGGTCGGGCCGCGCCCGCCCTTGCCCGGCGAAGTGGCGCGTTACAGCATGCTCGAGCGTGAGCGCTTGTCGGTCACGCCCGGCCTGACCTGCATCTGGCAGGTCAGCGGCCGCTCGGAAATCCCGTTTCCACAACAAGTGCTGATGGACATCGACTACATCCAGCAACGCTCCATGGGTGGCGACGTCAAGCTGCTCGCCAAAACCCTGCCGGCGGTCGTTCGTGGCCGCGGCGCTTACTGAACACTGAAACAGATCATGACAAACTGGTTGACGCAAGCCCTGCACCCGGTCGACGAACTCGCCGCCCCCTTTGACCCCCGCGTGGACCGGCAGTTGCGCCGCATGGACATCGCGCTGGCGCTCCTCGCGCTGGTGCTTCTTGCGCTGCCGATGGCACTGGCGGCGTTGGTCGGGCGCCGCAGCAGCGTGCAATATGTGGGTTGCCTCAACCAGGTCTTCCAGCGCTGGCAGATCCGCTTTGCGGACACCTTTTTGGGTGGTCTGCTGGCGCGCGCCGGTGCGGGCGCCTGGCCGACCCTGTTCAACATTCTCAAGGGCGACTTGGCCTGGGTTGGCCACAAGCCCATTGCGGCGATATCGGGCCGACGCTATCACCCGGCGCTGAGTCGGGTCAGGCCGGGTCTGGTCAGCATCTGGGAGATACGCCAACGTACGGCGGTGGACTTCGGATCGGAGTTGGAAGCTGATCTTGAATACCTGGGCCGGCGTGGCGTGCGCCATGACTTTGCGCTGTTGCTGCGCGCGCTTCTGGTGCGCTGGATGCCGCTGCCCGGTCAGGCCGCGCAGACGCGTATCTGCGTCGGTGACGTCTCCTTCGACAACGTCAACATGGAACAGGCCGTGCAGCGGATCTCGCAGATGCTCGGTGGCACGCAAGCACAGCAGGTGAGTTTTGTGAATCCGGCCTGCGTCAATATCGCAGCCCATGACCGAGGTTACCGCCGCCTGCTGGCGCGCGCAGCCCTGGTGCTGCCCGATGGCATCGGTATCAAGATCGCTGCCGATTTGCTCGGTGTGCCGTTGAAACAGAACGTCAACGGCACCGACCTCTTTCCGCGCCTGTGTGAGCTGTTTGCACGACGCAATGCGAGCGTCTTTCTGCTGGGCGGTCAGCCCGGCGTGGCCGAGCGCGTAGCCGACGAGATTCACAGGCGCTGGCCCATGCTGCGCATTGCCGGTCTGCGCGACGGCTTCTTTTCGGTGGCCCAGGAAGGCGAGGTGGCCGCGCAGGTCAGCGCCAGTGGTGCCGATGTGGTGCTGGTGGCACGCGGTGTGCCGATGCAGGACGTGTTCATCGACCGGCATCTGCACCAGTTGGGCGTCAAGGTGGCGATCGGCGTTGGCGGCCTGTTTGACTTTGTTTCGGGGCGCATCAACCGCGCGCCGACCTGGATGCGCGACAGTGGCCTGGAATGGATTTACCGTCTGCTGCAGGAGCCCTCACGCATGTGGCGGCGTTACCTGCTGGGCAATTTCACTTTTCTGGGCCGCATCCTCCTGCAACGCCTGGGCCTGCGCCAAAGCGCCAGCGATGCCCTGATCGAAGCAGCCGTGGCCGAGCCTGCGTCTGTGCGTAATCCGGCTGATTTGCGTTGCGTTCTGTTCGCCACTGCCAACGCGCCGCGCGACGTGCCGGTTGCCGGCGATTTCCCGGCTGCCTTGCTGCCATTGGGCTGGAGGACCTTTGTTGAGCGTGCCATTGAACAACTCGCCAACCAGGGCGTTCGCCATATTGATCTTGTGGTGAGTGCACGTCCGGAGGCCTTGCGCCGGGTGCTGGGCCTGGGTGAGCGCTGGGGCGTGCAGTTGCGCTGGCACCTGGCCAAAGACGCTGCCACACCTTACGCCATGCTGCGATCCATGGGCCTGGCGCCGGAACAGCGGGTGCTGCTGGGCCACGCCGACCGGATGCTTGCCGATCACGTTCTGGCAGCCCTGATCGAGCGCGATCAAATCGCCGCCATAGAACGAGATGCGTTGGGTGTGGTCTGGGCTGGCTGGGCCAGCACCACGGCTGGCCTGGTGTGCGCACAATCCTTGCACAACGATGAATCGGCCATGGGCGCATTCCTTTGCAGTCTGACGCCGCATCTGCAACTGCTCAAAGCCAGCGAGTATGTGCGGGTTGGCAATGCCGCTGATTTGCTGCACGCGCAACAGCTAATGATGGCCGACGAAGCCTTGCAGCAGCTTCCAGCAACCTGGTTGCGCACCGTCTGGGGTGCCCACAGCCCGGATGCGGTGGTCCAGAGTGGCGCGCAGATCAGTCGCCCGACGCTGATCGGGCCCGGCTGCTTTGTGGCCGCAGGCGCCAAACTGGGCCCGGGCACGGTCTTGACGCGCGATGTCGTGGTGTCAAGCGGTGCCACGGTTGAAATGAGCCTGGTGTTGCCGCAAACCTTTATCGGTCAGGGGCTGGAGCTGACCCAGACCTTGGTCAATGGCCGCAGCGTGCAGCACCTTCAATTGGAAGTGCGAACGGTGTTGCCAGCGTCCGACGGGCTGTTGCTCGACCTCAAACCCACCCGGCAGCAAAGTGCAAATTGGTTCTCGCGCGGCCTTGCGGCCCTCGTCTGCCTGGCCTTCCTGCCCTGGCTTGCCATCGACAGTGGCCTGCGCCGCGCCCGCGGCCTGCCCTTGCGTTGGCATATGCGCCTGGTGGCGCTTGGGCGCGATACGGACAGCGGCGAGCTCGTGCTGAAAAGTCTGCGCTGTGCGCGCACCACCGGGCGCGGCGCCGGGCAGGTGTTGGCGCATTACGGAGAGTGGATGGACGTGGCGGCAGGGTACAGAAGCTGGTTTGGTTCGCGCCCCAGAAGCCAGTCCGAGTGGTATGCGCTGGGGCGTGACTGGCAACTGCTGCTGGCCCGCATCCCGGTTGGTTGTCTGCACGCGCCGGCCTGGGTCGAAGGCGAAGGCGCAAGCCGCGAAGCGCGTGCCGCCGCCGACGTCTTCTACGCCGTCAGCCAGAGTCTGGAGCTGCGGCTTCGCATCCTTGCAGGATTGCTGCGCGGTGGGTGACAACGACTGTTAAGTGGCCTGAGCCCACTCATCTCCATCAAACGTGCGGGTCCTGCACTGCTCGCACTTCAAGCTCACGCCGCAAAAGCATGTTCATTCTGGAGAGTCTGGGGGATAACTTGGAAAGTGCAGCGCGGCAATTAGTTTAAATATCGGGAAACATAGATGTGAATCTGTGCTGGCGAAAGTGACGGAAAGTGGAAAGCACGGATGGCGCTAACGGAACCGTACCAGAGCGGCCGATACTGAAAACGTAGGCGCCCCACTTTATCCAACTTGACGTTCAAGCTTGACCATCAACAGTCGAATGCGGTCACAGGCGGCTACAGTCACTCAGGCGGCGTTCAACTTTTCTATCTGGCCGCTCCAAGCCAGTCACGCACCGCTAAACTCTGCTTGAAACCAGGAGTTGACTTTGACCCTTATGAAGCAAAAAATAGTGCGCTGGCTCCAACCCCCCGTATTTGAGGGCGACGACACGAAAACAAGCCGGGCCGAGTTGCTCAATGAAGTCATTCTCGTGAGCATTGCCCTCGTCGCTTTGTTCGTCTTTGGCTCCTTGCTTGGCAATAACACGCCAACCAGTTCGCGGATCATCGCTGCTTTGCTGGCTGTCTTGCTCGCACTGAGCTGGCGCATGTTGCGCAGCGGCAAGACTACCTTTCTCGCGTTCGCCATGCCCATCGCCCTGTTTATCGCTTTCACGGGGGCAAACATCAGTCTGGGAACCATTCGCGCACCGATGGCTGCCGGCTACGCGTTGTGGATCATTCTGGTCGTACTGCTATTTCAGTTGCCTGGAACGCTAGTCGCCACCATCGCCAGTTCGCTGGCAATACTGGGCTTGGGCCTTGCGGAAAATGCCCGACTGCTTCCTCAGCCTGACTACAGCGTCGGGGTAACGCAATTGCTCACCTACACGATATTGTTCGGCGGCATCGCCAGCACGGTTTATTACGGCAACCGAAGGACGCAAATCGCACTATCGCGTGCCAAAAATGAAATCAAGCTGCGCCAACAGGTCGAAACCACGATTCGCAAACTTAACGGAGCGGTTGAACAAAGCCCGGCCTCCTTTATCATCACCGACCGGCTGGGCACTATTGAGTATGTGAATCCCCAGTTCGAGGCGATGACGGGCTACGCCAAAACCGAGGTGGTGGGCCGCAACCCGCGAATTTTCAAGTCGGGGCAGACATCGCTCGAGACCTATCGCGAGATATGGGCTGCAATTTCCGCCGGAGGCAAGTGGCGTGGCGAGTTGTGCAACTGCAAGAAGAACGGCGAGCTGTATTGGGAAGATGCCACCATATCCGGGCTCAATGATGAGAGCGGGCAAATCACGCATTACATCGGCGTAAAGATTGACATTACAGCGAGCAAACTTGCAGATAAAGTCATCCGCGAAACACGTCAGCGCGAGATAGAAATCAGCGCCATCATTCAACGCTCATTGATAGTCGATGTACCCGAGAGCATTGATGGTGCGTGGCTGGCCCAGTATTCCGATCCGTCGCAGATCGTGGACGGCGATTTTTGCTCCATCCACCGCTTCAGTCCGAGCTGCTTCGAAGTGCTGGTCGGCGATGTCATGGGCAAGGGCATTCAGGCGGCGCTGATGGGTGCCGGGGTCATTACCGCCTACAACCGCTCGCTCGCTGACCTGTTGCTTTCCAACGAAAACGCGCGATCAATACCGTCGCCAGCGGACATCGTGAATGCGATACACCGATCGATGACCCCCCAGTTGATCGCAATTTCCTCCTTTGCCACGCTGGCCCTGTACCGCTTTGACCTTGATGCCGGGACGCTGACCTATGTCAACGCGGGGCACACACCCGGCCTGCTCAGACGCGAACCCGGTACGCGCCCTGTCGCGATCCTGGGGGACAACCTGCCGATCGGAATCATGCCTGAGGAGAACTACATTCAGTTGAGCCTCGCCATTGGCGCCGGCGACAGTCTGATGGTGTTCTCAGATGGCATAACCGAGGCGCACAACGCGCAGGGCGAAGAATTCGGGATAGAGCGCTTGTCTGACCTGATTGAGGCAGGCAGCAAGGCGAACCTGCTGCCGACGACGATCATGCAGGCTCTGCGTGGGGCGCAGCGGCGCTTTATCGGCGGCGAGCCGGGCGCGGACGACCTGACCGCGGTAATGGTCTGCCTGCACCCGCGTCGCAGCGCTCTGGTCAGGCGCGTCGAGGATCGCATTGACCCTTTGGTATTCAGCCTGCCCTGGAACCTTGAGGGATTAGGCGTTTTGCGCGCCCAGATCATCGCGTGCGCCAACAACCTGCCAGAGGACGACACCCAAGCGCTCATCCTTGCCAGCTTCGAGGCGGCAACCAACATCATCCGCCATGCGCGGCTGCTGGTCGGAAATGCAACCATCACCTGCCGCATCACGCGCGAAACTGACGCCCTGGTGGTTGAACTGATCTATCCGAGTGAAGCGTTCACTCCCCCCGCGCAATTGAGGCCTGACATGAGCGGCCAGAGCGAGGGCGGATTCGGACTCTACATCATCGAGCAGTCGGTCGATTCGGTCGAATACGCAAGCCCGATGCAGGGTGTCGCCAGTGTTCGCCTGGTCAAGCGCGCGACCGTCGGAACAACCGGCGCTGACGGAAGCTGAAATTCGATCTTGGTGAGTGTGTGAGCTTACCCGAGGCGGGAGTGAGTTGTTCCTTTTATGAACAGCAGCCGAGCGATAACGAAACTTACCCAACGGCCCTGCCGGCAAGTAGCCTGTGGTAAGCGTCTCTTAACGCTGGAGGCCGCACAGTTGGCACAAATTGCGCTGCGCCTCCGAAGGTCAGCTTTCTGATTCTTGGGCGGAAATCGAACGTCAGCTTGACTCAAGAGGGAGCACCCGCAATGGGCAAATTGCGGGTCGCCACGAACTGCTTCTTTACGGCGTTGAACTGGACCACAGGAAAGCTGACAGTCGTGTGCGCCCGCTAATGTCTTCTGGAGCCAGCCAGACGAAAACCGTGGGTGGCCGCTTGTCATTCTTTACAGCGATCGGATCATTCAGATTGCCTGCTCCGAAGCTGACAATCAGACTGGCGGTGTCGTTCAAAACGCGGGAGAGTTGAATTCCTTTTAACTACAAGG